>Ga0164243_10005553_pt1 | contig 19235 bp, 21 predicted proteins | sample OricompcompostOP_FD_108781 | JGI IMG/M metagenome (GOLD analysis project Ga0164243, IMG submission 108781) | Organic Plus compost microbial communities from Emeryville, California, USA - Original compost - Organic plus compost (OP) | ecosystem: Engineered > Solid waste > Mixed feedstock >... | reverse complement strand
GGCTGTCGAGGAGGGCAATCTCACCGTCCAGATCGCGCAGCTCAGGAAGCTGCTTGGTCCGGCCGACACCGACGGCAATGGGGGTGGTGAATGGATCGCCACGGTTCCGCGCGTCGGCTACCGCTTCATGGGTACCGTTGAACATCTCGGCAATGGGAAACCAAAACCATTGCCGCTGCCCGACAAGCCGTCAATCGCTGTGCTGCCCTTCGTCAATGTCAGCAACGATCCCGAGCAGGAGCCCTTTGCGGATGGGTTGACGGAGGACCTGATCACGGATCTCTCCAGGGTTCCGGGCCTGTTCGTCATCGCGCGCAACTCGGCGTTCGCCTACAAGGGAAAGGCGATGGACGTGCGCGCGATCGCAGAGGATCTTGGCGTACGCTATCTGCTGCAGGGGAGCGCACGGCGCGCCGCGGGGCGCGTGCGCATCAACGCCCAACTTGTCGACGCGCTAGGTGGCGATCATCTCTGGGCGGAACGCTTCGATCGCCACTTGGACGATATCTTTGCCGTTCAGGATGAAGTCACGGTCAAGATCGTGGAGGCGCTGCTTGGCCGGCTGCGTCCATCGCCGCTGCGCCACCGGCCCAGAAATATCGAGGCTTACGATCTCTGTGTGCGCGCGCGCAGGCTGATGGACGACTCGCCACAGATGGCGCGGGAAGCGCATCTGATGCTCAAGCGCGCGGTGTCGCTCGATCCGGGTTACGCCGAGGCCTATCGCTGGCTCGCACTGAACCACTGGATGGGATGGATACATTCCGGCGGACCAACGGAAGCGGGCCGCAGAGTTGCCTTGGAACTGGCGCACAAGGCTGTGGCGCTCGATCCAAATGATGCCGGCTGTCGCTGGGTCCTGGCTTACCTGCTTGCCTATGAACGCCGCTTCGCCGAGGCGGATGCCGAGTTCGCTCACGCGATCAAGCTTGACCCGAACGAAGCCGATGCATGGGCGGCGTTATCCGACGTCACCGTCCTGGCCGGGCGGGTTGAGGAAGGCCTTCAGCACATTCGCAGAGCGTTCCGGCTGAACCCGTTTCCGGCGAGCTGGTACTATCTGACGCTCGGCCAGGCGCAATATGCAGCCGGTGATTACGAAGCCGCTGTCGAGACGCTGCGCAGAGACGAGACCTATCGCACAAGCTCACGCCGGTTCCTGGCTGCAAGCCTTGCCCAATTGGGCCGGCTCGACGAAGCGCGGGCAGAGGCCGAATTGTTCCTCGTGGGCAACCCGGATTTCACAATCCGCCACTGGGCAGGGACCGAGCCGTTTCGAGACGCCGCGACGCTTGAGCATTTCATCGACGGGTTCCGCAAGGTCGGTCTTCCGGAGTGACATACCGGAGAGAAGTCCCGCGCGCTGTCAAAAATCGCATAAGATAGATTATGGAACTTGTGCGGATATCGCGAGGTGTCAATACCAGCCCACTGCCGGAACAGAAGCTCTTTATTGGACGACTCTTCCGAATGCAGGAAGGATGATCCGAACCGGAAGCGAAGCCTCGTCCGCGGCGTTCTCGGTCGTGGAACTCACGGTCTCCGGCGAAAGCGATGCGGCCAAGGGTGCGCCGCCCCCCGGTTACGGGCGCGCGCTCGGGAGAGGAAGAACGACGTCCTTCAAGTTCGCCACGGTCGCATGTCTTGCCCGTTCCTGCCTGGCGCGTTCATAGTACCGGGCAAAATTGCAGGCCTTGAACTTGTCGGTGCCGCGATATCTGAAGGCGACGGAGAGTTCCGAATATGTTCCACCGGAGCGGACAGAGACCATCTCCGCCGTCTCAAGGGACATGTCCTCGAGCGCATACACGTCCATGGCCGCAGTCTCGCAGATGAATTGGCAGCGCTTGAGGCTGTCGTAAGCTCTGTCGAGTCCCACGAACTGCGAGTTGGGCGCGGGAAAATAATAGCCGTCCGAAAGCCGCACGCAGAACAGCATGGTGTGCTTGAGAGAGGGAATTCTCGGCCGGGCGGCATGCTTCTGGCCTCTCTCGGCGGCACGCTGCTGCGTTCTCTTCCGTGCGGACGCGGCGCAGCCCAGGGCGCGATATTTTGCTGCCAGGGCGGCCGAACTGCCGCGTCCCGCCCCGCGTACCTCTGCGATTTGCTTCTGGACCTCTTTTCTGCGACCTGCGAGACCGCGGCAGGAATTGAACAGGCCGCCCCGTGAAGCCTTGGCGCTCATGCATTGGCTGCGCAATTCCAGCTGGCGGAGTGCGGCATCCTGCCGACGAAGCTGCGCAACGACAGCATCGGCACTCTGCCCTGCCCGTTGCGCTTGAATCTGCTTTTGAAGGCTGGAGCATGTGTCGGCCCAGGCGCCGGAGGCTGAAAACAAAAGCAGAAGCCCCAGCGAAATGAGGCATCGCTTTCCCGGCATGAGGAAGCCGAAATGCCTCTGCCGGCTGAAGTGCAGCCTATATGTCTTCAGGCACATCGGCATCGATCCCGTCCGAATTGATTTCGTTGGGACTCCCTGAAGTCTCAGACGACGAGAGGCTCTCTCGACGTTTGAAGCGGCTTGTCTCCGGCCGGCTCGTCCATGGACAGAATTTCTTCCGGGTCGAGACCGGCGATAAGGGCGGCCACCGCCAGCTGAAGGTATTTGGGTGCGTCGGGCCGCTCCAGATACCTGACCGTGGTGATCGACAGCCCCAGCTCTTTCGCCAGCTCGCGATCGGACAGGTTGAGTGCTTTCATCGTATTGGCGAGATACGGCATTCTTGGATATCGGCTGGGCCTCGTCATGCGATCACTTCCGCATCGGAGGCAGCAGCCAGCATGGTTGACCGCTTGATGTGAGTACGCTCACCCACGAACGGCGGCTGTTCGCCCCTGCGGACCAGCAGCGAACGGCTGGTTCCCAAGACTTTCCGGGCGTTCTCGAGTGCCATTTCGGAGCACTCGAGATAGGCGACCACGCACCATTCCTGATCGACCAATTGCGGAAGGCCCAGCGGCTTGACGCGCCAGTTCAGCATCTTCCACTGCGGAAGGAAGTAGGTTTCCTGAATGCCGCCGGCGTAACGGATCCCTTCGTCAAGGCAGTATTCCATCACTGCGCAGCAGATCTGCGTAAGGATGCCGCGCCGGCCCGCGGTCCGCCTATGTGGGAGGACATAGGTTCGTGTCCATTCTGCCCAGTCTGGCCGGCGCGGCAAACCCGCTACCTCGCACATGTGAGGAAACACTTCGGAGACGAGATGGGGCTTGTCAGTCGGGATCAGGCGCGCTGCCGTTACGATTTCGCCATCCTCGATGCCAAGGATGTAGGTCGCGTCCGGTGTATCGAACTGGTCGAGTTCCCTGCCGTCCGCCCTGGCCGGACGCCATTTCTTTTCCTCGACATAGATCGTGTGACGCCAGCGAAGGTACTGCTCCCATTCCTCTGTATAATGGGACAGATTTTCGCTCGTGACGACATGCGCCTCGATCATGATACCCCTCTCTTTCCGCGCTACAAGCATGTCAAAGAGGAGCGGGTGCGTCAGGTATCAATTTTGCGTATTTTGGTTCCGCTTTGCGCGGTTTCGGTTCTTACAAGGAAATATGACGCCGCCGCAGTGCTTCTGCTACCGCACCCAGGGTCGAAGTAACGCCGTATGTTTCGCGCGACCGCTGGAGATGCTTACGCACCGTCGGAACAGAGATGGACAGGATACAAGCGATTTCATCGGCTGACTTGCCACGGGCTGCCCAGCGGAGGGTTTCCTTTTCGCGACGGCTAAGATGCTTCTGTTTTGAGGCACGCTCTCTTATCGATTCAACGGTGCCTACTGCAATCCCAGCCATCAGATTAATTGCGGCGAGTTCTCTTTTTGACAATTCGTGCCGTCGGTATGGCGATGCAAGTGAGAGGACGCTTTGCCAGTGAAACCGTGAAAACGCGGGAACGACGTAGCCGCTCACAAGCCCGAACTCCGCCGCTTCGCCGCTGATACGCGCGGAGGCCGGAGATCTCCGCAGGCGTTCGGGAACATCGCTCCAGAAAAACGGACGCGTCGTTACAGCACAATATCTGCAAACACCGTCCACCGCCGCATAATTTCGGCTCGAATACCGCTCGAACCAGGCATGCGGCCAGCCATTCAGATCGACGAGCGGCTCCAGCGGATCCCCGCCGACGGGAACGCCGCTCAGGATCAAATGCTCGAAGCCAAACCGCCTCACATTTGACAGCAGGTCGCTGAGCACAAGCCCCACGGACACGTGCTCGCCACACCTTTCGATGAAATCAAAGGTGTCGGATTCGAGGCTCATTTTATTTGCGCCAAGGGTAAGCCCGGGATTCGGGACTGCAAGTTGGTAAGGTACACTGCCGCATCGTGCCCTTCGCAATAACGCCTGGATCAGGCGAGAACCCCCTACTCCTTTTTCAGTAGACACAATAAAGTGTCTTGACAAGCTGAAATCGACATAGTTTAGCATTGAAAATGCCACTTCGATGGCGTTTTTATTTTCTTATACTTTAGGTGGTTTATAAATTTGATAATAAAAGTAGAAGTTGTGGATTGATCAATCCAGATCAGTACTGTTGAGCGTTGCCAACTCGCCGGCGCATGGTGTGCGAAGGGCCGGAACGAGAGAATCCAGGTGGTCTGCCCCACCCTCCCCGGTACTAGGCGACAATATCGGCCAGTTCGGCGCGTGCAGCGACGATAAGCGCCTTGGGCTCGGCCGCAAAGACCGCGTCATGCGCGCCGGCCGCCGCCCAGATCCGCTCGAACCTGAGCAGCGTCTCGTCCGCGTACCGCTGCACACTGTCCGGGTGGCCGAGCGGCGAAACAGCGCCGATGGCAAATCCGGTCTCCTCGCGCACTTGGCGCGGATCGGCCCGCTCAAGGTCTTCACCGGCGAGTTTCCCGGCCTTTTCGACATCAAGCTTCCTGCCGCCGGGCACCAGAAAGAGGTAAAGCCTGCCTGAGCCTTTGCCGGCAAAGATCAGGGATTTCACGATCTGGTCGACCTCGCAGCCACACTGACGCGCGGCTTCCTCGGCCGTCCTGGTCGATTCCCCCATGCGCTTGATTTCGATCCGAAGCCCGGCCTGGGCCGCCGCGGCGGCTACCCGCTCAATGCTTTTGGACATGAAAAAAGACTTCCCTCTCAATCAGATGCAGCATCCAGTTCAATCACCATGCCATCAAAGGCAGGATGCACATTTTCCGGCGTCTCATTGTTGACGGCGTCGTAATCCAGAGGTGTGTGCATGTGCGTGAGCACGGCACGCGCCGGAGCGAGACGCTCGATCCATTCCAGCGCCTGGCCGAGCGAGAAATGGCTGGGATGTGGCCGATATTGCAGCGCGTCGATGACCAGCGTGTCCAGCCCCTGCAACAGCGGCAGGGTTTCCGGAGGGAAATCGCTGACGTCGGAGCAGTAGGCGAGCCGGCCGATCCGAAAGCCAAGCGAACGGATATCGCCGTGCATTTGAGGCAAGGGAGTGAAGCTGATCGGGCCGCCTTCGCCTGAAATCGTGAACGGCCTGTCATGCCGGATGAGGTGCGGCAGCACGATCGGCGGATAGTTGCTGCCGGGCGGCGTCTCGAAACAGTAGCGGAAGCCTTCGGTGAGGCGCAGCAGGGTCTCCTCGTCCGCATAGATATCCATCAGCTTGCGTTGCGCCAGGACGTAGCTGCGCAGATCGTCGATGCCATGGATATGATCCGCATGCGGGTGGGTGTAGACGACCGCGTCAAGGCTTGTCGCGCGTGCCCCAATCATTTGTGTTCGGAAGTCGGGACCGGTGTCGATGGCGATCCGGGTGATGCGGCCGTCAGGCTTGACCCGCTCGACCAAGGCAGCTGCCCGAAGGCGGTGGTTCCTGGGATTGTCGGGGTTGCAGGCACCCCAATCGCCGATGATCCGCGGCACGCCCGGAGAAGAGCCGCAGCCGAGAATGGTCAGGCGAATCCGGTCCCCCACCGTCAGGCACCTCCCTGAAGCCGGCGCGGCACCTTGCTGAAAAGGCGGAAAAAATTCGCTGTTGTCAGTGCTGCGGTCTCCTCGGAGGAAAGCCCGATCGTTTCAGCCAGAACCGCTGCCGTGTGCGCCACGAAAGCGGGCTCGTTGCGCTTGCCGCGGTGAGGCACGGGCGCGAGATAGGGAGCGTCGGTCTCCACCAGCAACCGGTCATGGGGCACGAAAGCCGCGATCTCGCGCAAAGCCTCGGAGTTCTTGAACGTCAGGATGCCTGAAAAGGAAATGTATCCGCCAAGCTCAATGCCTGTGCGGGCAAGCGCCGGGCCCGAGGAGAAGCAATGGAGAATGAAGGGAAAAGCGCCCTTCTCCGTCTCCTCGCGCAGGATTGCGGCAACGTCATCATCTGCGTTGCGCGCATGGATGACGAGGGGCAGGCCTGTCGCGCGGGAGGCTTCGATATGTATGCGGAATCCCCTCGCCTGCAGGTCGCGAGGCGATTTGTCGTAGAAATAGTCGAGGCCCGCTTCGCCGATGCCGACCACCTTTGGAAGCTCGGAAAGCCGGACGAGCTCTTCCGCAGTGACATCGCTCTCCTCGGCCGCGTTGTGCGGATGCGTGCCGACGGTGCAGAAGACGTTCTCGTACCCTTCGGCGATGGCGCGAAGGGAATCAAACCTGGCGACGCGGGTGGATATCGTGACCATGAGGCCAACGCCGGCGGCACCGGCGCGGGCAACCACATCGTCCCGCTCCGTCTCGAAATCGGGGAAATCGAGGTGACAGTGGCTATCGACCAGCATTCACGCCCCCTGCCCTTCGGCCTCCACGTAACGCGGAAAGACCGGCTGTGGCGGCGGCAGCGGCGTTCCCGGCGCAAGCATGCCACCTTCGCCGAGATCGGCGAAATTGCGCCTGTCGCCAGGCACCGCAAGCAGGTCCAGAAGCTTTTCCGCCGAGGCCGGAATATAGGGCTGGCAGAGAATGGCGATGCGCCGCAGCACTTCCGCCGTGGTGTAGAGCACGGTCTCCATGCGCGCGGGATCGGTCTTGCGCAGCGCCCACGGTTCCTGCGCGGCGAAGTAGCGGTTGGCATCCGCCACCACCTCGAAGATCGCAGCCAGCGCCGTATGGATCGCCTGCCGGGCCATGGCCTCGCGCGCCGTGGCAAGTGCCGCCTCGGCCTGGTCGAGGATCGCCTTGTCCGCTGCCGCAAGTTCGCCCTTGGCAGGCACTTTGCCGCCGCAGTTCTTGGCGATCATCGACAGGGATCGCTGTGCGAGGTTGCCAAGGTCGTTGGCAAGGTCGGCATTGGTGCGGTTGACGATCGCCTCGTGGCTGTAGCTGCCATCCTGCCCGAAGGGGACCTCGCGGAGGAAGAAGTAGCGCACCTGGTCGAGGCCGTAATGCTCCACCAGCGTAAAGGGGTCGATGACGTTGCCGACCGACTTCGACATCTTCTCCCCGCGATTGAAGAGGAAGCCGTGTGCGAAGATCCGCTTCGGCAGTTCGATACCAGCGGACATGAGGAAAGCCGGCCAGTAGACCGCGTGAAAGCGCACGATGTCCTTGCCGATGATATGGACCGCGGGCCAGAAGCGCCATTTCTCGGCGCCTTCGTCCGGAAATCCGGCGGCGGTAATGTAGTTGGTGAGAGCGTCCACCCACACATACATCACGTGCTTCTCGTCTCCCGGCACGGGCACGCCCCAGTTGAAGGTGGTGCGGGAGATCGACAGGTCCCTGAGCCCCGATTTGACGAAGCTGATCACCTCGTTGCGCCGCTCCGCCGGCGCGATGAAGTCCGGGTTCTCCTCGTAATAGGCGAGGAGCCGGTCCTGATAGGCCGAGAGCCGGAAGAAGTAGGACTCCTCCTCGTTCCATTCGACCGGAGAGCCCAGCGGTTCACGACGTACGCCGTCCTCGCCGATCGTGGTTTCCTTCTCATCGAAGTAGGCTTCCTGCCGCACGGAATACCAGCCGCTGTAGCGGTCCAGATATATGTCGCCGTTAGCCGCCATCCGCTCCCAGATCGCCTGGCATGCCTTGTAGTGGCGCTCCTCCGTTGTGCGGATGAAATCATCATTGGAGCCGCCCACAGTATCGATCATTTTCCGGAAGATGGCGGAGTTCCGGTCGGCCAGGGCCTTTGGAGCAACACCCTCCTGATCCGCCGTCTGCTGCATCTTCAGCCCATGTTCATCTGTGCCGGACAGAAAGAGGACGTCCTTGCCGTCGAGCCGCTGGAAACGGGCCAGCGCGTCGGTGGAGATAACAGTGTAAGCATGGCCGATATGCGGCTTACCGTTCGGGTAGAAAATCGGCGTGGTAATGTAGAAGGTTTCGCGGGTCATCAGGGGAATGCTCTAGGTCGATAATTGGCTTGCGCCCAGATAGCGCATAGCGGCGGGGAATGCCAATGCGGTTTGCATCCGCCCATCTTCTGCGGAGAGCGGCCATGCCACTCAACGGGTCCGGCTCGCCCTACTGTCAGCCGGGATGATGGTTGAAAGCGCATTCCCCCACTCCGCCCGGCTTCGCCGGTCGACCCTCCCATAGGAGGAAGGGTGAAGGCGCGCTTGATCCGCGCCACGCCCGCTTTCGCCGTCTGGCTTTTGCTTGGTTGGGAAGCGGGGCGCGTTGATCGTGCCTCTCTGTTTGGTAATTTGTGGCGCGTTCAACGCGCCCCGCCGGCCGCTGTCCTGGCGTCGACCGGTCACTCGGGCCCCTCTCCTTCCCGGCTGCACCCAATTGAAAGGGGTGGTCTTGGCCGGGCCGAAGGAAAGGCCTTAGCGGCTTCTCCGCGGCTTCCGCAGTGCTGGCTCTGACCCAGCACCCGTTTTTCCGAGACGGTGTCTCTCACCTGCCGCCCCGGCACCGCCGGCCTGTCGCAGGCCCTCAACTTCCTGCGGGTACCGGTTACCCGCCGGGGGAGGCTGCCGTCGCTCTTCCTGATCCCCGGTCCGGACCCGGTTCCCACAAGAGCGATGCGGAGAATGGTAAGGGAGGTGCCGAGGGAGGGGATAAAATGCGGGAAAAATCGAACCGAAGAACGGAAAAGTGGTTCCAGAAGAAAAACTTATGTTCGAAACATAATCTGCAGGTGCAGAATTTATCCTCGTAGGCCCAGCTCGTGCATGCTCTGATGCAGTCGGCCCATGATCCCGACGACATGCTGCTTCCGGTCCAGATTAAAGATCTCCACCTGGCGTATGGTCTCGGCAAATTCCTCCCAAAGCGAGGCCAGCCGCTCCGCTTGCGCAACCGCACCGGCTGCCGCCGCCTTGGACGCACCTTCGGCGACGCGGTCGAGGACCGCGCGGTTGAACAGATCGAACTGGACCTGGCGCTCGCGCCCGGCAGCGGCCTCCGCAAGCCTGTAGGCTTCCGCCGTCTCGAAGCGGCGTCCGGCCATGATGCGGTCGACGACCTGCTCGATCTCAAGCCCGCCGAACTCGGTCAGCAGGACAGCGTCCCGCGCGCTGCCCGCCGCACGATCCACGAGCAGCCGCCTTTCGTCGGCGCCTTCGGGGAGTTCCGCGCCGAGCCGCGTCAGCAACTCCTCCAGTAGCAGGGGGGTAAGCGGATCGAGCTTCAGAACCTGGCATCGAGAGCGGATGGTGGGCAGCAGCCTGCCCATCGAATGCGCGATCAGGATGAAAACCGTGCGCGGCGGCGGCTCTTCCAGGTTCTTGAGCAGCGCGTTGGCCGCGCTCGTGTTCATGTCGTCGGCCGCGTCCACGATGACGACGCGGTAGCCGCCGTCAGGCGGGGTGAGCGCGAGGAAACGGTTGACGCGGCGGATCTCATCGACGGTGATCACCGTCTTGAACTTCTTTTCGCGTTCGCCATAGGGCCGGGTGAGATGCAAAAGGCCGGGATGCGCACCCTGCGCAACGAGGCGAAATGCCTGGGTTTCCGGATCGATATCGCCGAATTCCAGCGGCGCCGTTCGGTGATCGGGATGGATGAAGAGATGATGGGCCAAGTGAAAGGCGAGCGTTGCCTTGCCGATCCCCCGCCGCCCCGCCAGAAGCAACGCGTGATGCAGCTTTCCGGCGCGATAAGCGCCCGCCAGCATCGTGCGCGCCTGATCATGGCCGAGGAGCAGTGGATTTTCAGCCGGCTCGGGTATGTCCGGCAAGGTATCGTGCTGTTCCGGCGCCCTTCGCTCAAACATCGCCAGCCTCTCCTGCCATATCGGCTTCTTTCGCCATCGCCGCGATGACCGCTTCCGTCACCGTGCGCGCCACCTCCTCGGCCGGCGGCGTGGCGTCGATGACGACGCAGCGCTCCGGCTCCCGCGCTGCAATGCCCAGGAAGGCCTTTCGTCGCCGGCGGTGGACTTGCAGGGTCTCCTTCTCGAAGCGATCTGCGGTTCCCTTCCCTCGCCTTTCGGACGCCCGGCGCAAGCCTTCTTTCGGATCGAGGTCCAGGATGATCGTAAGGTCGGGCATGACCCCGTTCACCGTCACCCGCTCCAGGGCCGCCATGAAATCCGGCTCCAGGCCTCCGGTCACGCCTTGGTAGACGCGTGAGGAATCGACAAAGCGGTCGCACAGGACAATCGAGCCACGCTCGATTGCCGGACGGATCACCTGCTGGATGTGATCGAGCCGGGCGGCCGCAAAGAGGATCGCTTCAAAGGTGGGCCCGAACGGTTCGGCGGCGCCTGAAAGCAGGACATGGCGGATGGCCTCAGCCCCTGGCGAGCCGCCCGGCTCACGGGTGACCACCACGTCGTGCCCTTCTGTCCGAAGGTATTCGGCCAGAAGACGGATCTGCGTGGATTTCCCAGCGCCCTCGCCTCCTTCGAACGTGATGAAAAACCCTCTGCGCACTCTTTCCTCGTCTCTCGCCGCGCCGCGTTCTTCATAATCGCCGAAGACGCGAAGGTCCAATCCCGCGTAGGTAGCCGGGTTTTATCGCATCCAGCCGACGAGCAGCTCCCGCGCCGCATCCAGAGCGCGCTGGTGCAACGTGCCCCGGCCGACCGTTTCGGCCGCATAAAGCGGCACCTGCCGGCTCACCATATCGCCTATACGGATCTCGAGCCTGCCGACCGGCGCACCCTCCTCCACCGGCGCGGAAACCGGCCCCTCATAGACGACGCGGGCCGAGACATGCTCGGAATCCGCCACCGGCAGGAGCGCCGACAGTGGGCCCTCGGCGCGGAGCGCGACGGTTCCCTTCTCGCCGCCATAGACATATGCTTCGCCGACCAACTCTCCGGCGGCGAAGATCTCGCGTTGCTCGAAGGCATCAAAACCCCATTCGAGGATCTTGCGCGTCTCCTCCACGCGTTCTTCCTCGGTGGGGATGCCGCCCAAGGCCGCAAACAGCCGACTGCCCTGCCTCTCGGCAGATGCGGCGATCGCATAGCCGACACCCTCGGTAAAGCCGGTGGCAAGGCCATCCGCGCCCATGTTGAGGCGCAGGAGCGGATTGCGGTTGCGCTGTCGAATGCGGTTCCACTCGAATTCGGGCTGGGCGTAGTAGCGGTAATATTCGGGATATTCCCGCCAGAGGTGCTGCGACAGAAGCGCAACTTCACGGACCGTGACCTGTTGCCCCTCCGCAGGCAAACCTGTCGGATTGACGAAGGTAGACTTTTCGAGGCCGAGGGCGCGCGCCCGTTCCGTCATGCGTGCGGCGAAGGTCTGCTCGGAGCCTGCCATGCTTTCCGCAACGATGATGCAGGCGTCATTGGCCTGATGCACGATGATCCCCTGGACGAGCGCTTCGAGCGGCACGGAGGAGTTCACGGCGGCGAACATGGTCGCCGTGCCCGAGGGGGCGCCGCCCGTGCGCCAGGCATGTTCGCTCACCGGGAACGTGTCCGTGAACGAAAGCCGGCCACTCTTCAGCGCGTCGAAGACCAGCTCCGCCGTCATCAGCTTGGCGAGAGAGGCCGGGGGCATCACGTCGTCAGGGTTCTTGGAGAAAAGGACCGAGCCAGTCTCGGCATCGATCATGAAGGCCTGCGCCGCCTTTGTTTCGAAGAGCTGCGCCCGGGCCGGGAACGCCAAGGAAAAAAGGGCGAGAAGCCCTAGAACCGCCCCCTGCAATCGAGACACGAGCCCCTCCTGCCCCGTTATTCAGCCGCGAACGTTGAGCAACTTAGGCACGTTTGCCGAATCCATCAATGTTCGGTGCGGCAAGCGGCCCGAGGTGGTGGGCCGCGCCCAGAGCGGAATGCGCTCAGATTTGCTCGCGCATCCGCTCTGTCTCTTTGTTAGCCGCATTTTTGCGACGGCAAGAAATTCCACTTGCCTGCAATGTGTTCTAATCGCGTACGGCGAAGGCGTCGGTGGCACCGGCCGCCCACGCGGCCTGCAGCATCTTGTCGAGATCTGCATGTCCGTCCGGCGCCAGTGACAGTATGTAGAGACGCCCATCCGGACCGAGCGTCTCCTCCATCGTCAGCCGGCCGAGGCCCGAGAGCGAACGCATGACGCCCTCTGCCTCTCCACGCGAAGCCCAGGTGCCCAGATTGATGAACGGGCCGCGAACGGCCTGGAACTTCTGCCCGCCCTGGCGCGACCACCAGTCGGCTACCGCCTCGGAGTCGAGATCGGTTTTCATGACCGAAGCGAATATCTGAGAGGCAGCATTGACCCGCTGATCGGCATAGGAGAGCAGCGCCAGTTCCTGTGCCGGGACGGTGGCCGGCCTGTCCGGTACCATCGGCCCGACCGCGGGGAGCGCGACGGTTCCGCCCGTCGCTGCGAGGCCGGGCTGGCTGGCAAAGGCCGCCACTGCGCTCGGCACAGCTTGAGTCGGCGTCGGTCCGGCCATGGCGACCATCACGCCCGTGGGCAGCCCGTCGGAAGGATCGGGGGCGGCCCCGCCCGGCCGATAGGAGGCGAGCAGGAAACTGTCATCGTGGCCGTTAAGCGGTGCGGGCCCGACATATTCGACGCGCACGCGCGCGACGCCGGCGCTCTTGTATTCGAGCATCTCGGCCGCGCGCTTGGAAAGATCGATCACACGGTCGCGCGCGAACGGACCGCGGTCGTTCACGCGCACGATCACGGAGCTTCCGTTGCGCAGATTGGTGACGCGGGCATAACTCGGCAGCGGCATGGTGGGGTGCGCGGCCGTCAGGTGCGTCATGTCGTAGACTTCGCCATTCGCGGTGAGCCGGCCGTGAAATGCGTCGCCATACCAGGACGCCGCGCCTTCGGCGCGGTAGTCGGGGTCTTCCTTGGGATGATACCAGCGCCCCTTGATCTGGTAGGGCTTGCCCACCTGATAGCGCCCTCCGCCGCGAGGCAGGTTCGATTCGCCTGCCGCCACACGCGGGCTGGCTTTCACCCCGTACTCGGATTCCGCGAAATACTCCTTGGTCTGACTGACGCCGACCTTCGGCGTCTGCCCGCTGCAACCGGCGAGGAATGCCGAAAGGGTTACAGCGCCGACAAAACCTATCCCGGACACCAGCCGGAATTTTCTCGTGTCTGCCATATGGGTGGAGATTTTCCCCGAAACGCCCTTGTTCAAATGAACTGCCCTCGAATTTGAACGCATACCCCCGCCGCGGGGCCCCTCTTCATGCGCAGGAATTCCTTATCACGATGTGAACCTAATGTGGCGCGAAATAGGCGAAAATACGTAACATATGTGACCGCGCTAGTAACTTATTTTGACCGCCACGACCGCATCCATGCCATAACCGCTGCCGGCGGACGCGGGATTGCATCTGCAGCCAGTGATAAACGGCCTCTTTATCCTTCCCGATCGAACCACCCCCTCGTCTGTGGGGATGATAAGCGCGCGGCAAATTGGCATTCTAATCCCGCGGCGGGACAGGCGAAGAAGATTCGGGGAGGCGCTTACGACCAAAAAGGGGGCAATATGGGGGCAAGCTCAAAGGACGTCATTGAACGCGTGGCGCGCGAATTCCTGCGCAGATCCCACGGTGAAGCCTATGCTGCGTATCATTGGCAGGACATAGCCATAGAGATGACCGATGCGCTGATGCAGCTCGAACCGGGAGACGAACTGCCCAATGGGCTTATCGTTTGCCGCAAGACGAAATGAACCGGAATAAGTGATCATTCCGGCGCTCAGCGCCGGATAAACCGCCGATCGCATCACGTTCGCGTTACCATTTCGCAGGCAACGCCGCTTGGACGCAGTGCCGTGCGCGTGGGTGCCAAGAAAGATCTTTTTCCTGCCGCCCCACTCCTGAGATTCGCTTTCCGCGTTCATCTGCTGTTCACAAGGCCCGGTTTACGTCACGCGCCCCAACAGCGGACGAGGTAAGCAGCATGACCGCGCGATATGAGTTCTTCCTTGACCCGGGCGAATTTTGGCTTGTGTGGGACAAAGACGAAGAACTGCCGGCGGAATGTGGCGGACACGCATTGATCGGCCTGACGCTGGATCAGGCGGAAGCGTTCTGCAGGCTTTTGAACGAGCTGGGCGAGTGCTTGCCGGGCTGCCAGGCGGAAGGCTGCCGCGCCGTCGAGCATCAGAAACAGAGCATCCATTGAGAGGCGTTGGCCAGTACGGATCTGTTGCTTCCGCTGAGGAGCATTCGCACCTAAATTACGGGCATGAATATCTCACACGGAGGCGTGCCATGAAGGTGATCTATCGCGTCGTTGAGCATGATGGCGGCTGGGCCTACAAGGTGGGCGACGTTTTTTCCGAAACGTTTCCCTCGCATGATCACGCACTCGCGGCCGCACGGCGAGCGGCCCTCGAACAGCAGGTTGCGGGCGAGACGCGACACATCGAGTATGAGACGCCGGACGGAGAATGGCACCAGGAAATCGCCTCGGGAGACGATCGGCCGGAGACGGAGATCGACGATACCCGGCATTAGCTCCTCGACAGAATACCCGGCGCCGGTGTCCCGCTTGTGAGGCCGAACAGGCTCTGAACGGAACCTTGCGAGTGCCCCGGGGTTGACGTGAAGAAGCTCCCAGATGGAGGCAAGAAGATGAAATCCAAGATACGCACGTCCCTATGCGCTGCCGTTGCTCTTGCCATGGCGGTCGGGACAATCGCACCGGCAACCGCCGCTCCCTTTGCATCGCCACGGGCGCCGGAAGCCGCTTCCAAGATCATAAAGGTCCAGGACAATGTGGAGGTATGGCGCCGCATCATCCAGGGCGATGACAGAGATCGCCGCTGGGATCGGGACCGGCGTCCGGACCGAGACCGGGACTGGGATAGAGACCGTCGCTGGGACAGGGATCGGGATCGTTGGGATCGCGACCGTGACCGCTTCGATCGCCGTGACGGGTTCGTCTATTGGCGAGGCCATCGCGGGTTCCGTGACCGTCGACCAGGCTATCGGGAATATAATGGCTGGTGGTTCCCGCCTGCGGCCTTCGCGCTCGGCGCCATCGTCGGCGGCGCCATGAGCCAGCAAGCCGTCCGGCCGTCCGGCAATGCCCATGTGGAGTGGTGCTACAGCCGCTATCGTTCTTACCGCGCAGCGGACAACACGTTCCAACCCTATAACGGGCCACGCCGTCAGTGCATCTCGCCGTATGGCTGAGCCTGAAAAGGGTCCACGCAAGCGCGTGGACCCTTTTCTTCAACGCTTCCCCAGATATCCTCAATATCCGCTAGCCGGCAGACTGCGGGGTGTTGCGCTGTGTTCACACGGTCGCGCCGGAATGAAGGCCTCCCGCGGAACAGGTTGACGCCGAGATCAGGCGCGCGGTAAAGCCGAGTGCCTGGATATTTCGACGGCAATGGCGCAGCGGTGTGAAATCCCCCGAAGTTGCCATAACGCTAACGAAATCAAGGCTTGGAGGGATGGCCGAGTGGTTTAAGGCACCGGTCTTGAAAACCGGCGTGGGCGCGAGTCCACCGTGGGTTCGAATCCCACTCCCTCCGCCAGACGGGACGGCTCGAGCGGCCGTGCGGGGCTATGCCGCCACGGAAGAGGATTGAGGGATGAACGATAATTTCGAGGCATATGCGGTCGCGGTCATTGTGGTGTTCGGCGCCGTTGCCATCGCCGGGCTGATGGGCGCAACGATTGCGTTCGGGGCGCGGGACGGTTTCCTCTTCGCCCTCGGTGCGGCTGCATCCGCCTGGGCCGCCGGATACGCGATCTTCTTCGACCGGCCAAAGTCCTATATCGCCTTCCTCGCCCTTTCGATCCTGATGTGCATCGCGGCGACGCTGATCCTGGCGTTTTGAGCGTTCGGCACTACCCGCCGCGCCGCATTGCGGCTGGGTCGGGTGCTCTATCGTCTTTCGGAAATGATCCAAGCTCGCTTCTGCGCGATGGTGGGCGGGAAACCTGCATTCCGCTTTTTTGCGATGCCATAGCGCGGGCTGCCGTCACATTCGCCCGCGCATCCTCCGTCTCCTTGGTCCAACTGCTTTTGGCGGCGGCAAACAATGCCGCTGCCACACGTGTTTTAGAAGCGATAGCCGACGCGCATACCAGTCGCTTCCGCGCCGTTGTTCTCCCCACACAGGCTGCCATTGGAGAAATGATCCGCATAGGCCTGAACCGTCCAGCGATCGCTGATGTCGTAGCCGACCGCAGCTCCCAAGTGGAAGAGGACGCGGCAGCCGAGCGCCTTGTAGGTGGTTGGGTCGTGGAGATTTTCGGCCGTGGTGACGGCGCCGCCCAGGCTGGCACTGAGATAGAAATTGCCGACGAGATGAAAATCCCAGTTCAATCCCGCATAGAAGAAATGGATGGGATCATCCGCGATGGCCGCATCGAAGCCGATATAGGGGCGTGGCGAGCCTATTCGCTCCAACCCGTCCGGCGATTTGAAGACATATTCGCCATTGATGACCACGCCGCTGAAATCATCCGTCGAGAACAAGCCGCGGTCATAGGCAAGCACCCCGAAACGGAGCTCCTGCCAGTCGGAATGGATGCCCGGCTGCAGGAAGTGGGGCTGGTCTTCGGCGAAAGCGTTGGTGGAAACGGAGCTGAGTGCGAGAAAAAGGGCGAAGAAGAGGCTGCGTCCGAGCATGTATGTACCCGTCCTAGAGACTATCGCTGGGACGCAGATGCGACAGCCCCTGCCCGTCCCCCCGATTCGCCTTAAAGTTTAGCAGAGACAATGCCGCCGGTGAGAGAGCTTTATGCGCGTGCCGGCCAATTCAAAAGATGCCCAAGTTCGACGCGGGAGCCGCACAAAACGCGTTCTGAAGCGTTCGGTGAAATATGGAGGATCGGCCATGGCAGCGAGAAGGAAGATCACCACCGGCCTGAATGACCGGCCGCTCGACGAGACCATCGGACAGACCGGCGGCGGTTTGCCTGATGACAGCGGCCGATCACTGGAAACAGATGAGGAGCAGGTCGAACGGGCGCGGGAGTCGCTTTCAGGCGAGCCCGGACAGCCGGAGCATACCTCACCACCCGGAACCGAAGGAACGCCCGAAACAGTCCCCGAGGGTACGCCGGGAGCCGGCGAAAACATCTGCAGGCGCTGCGCCGGTTCAGGGAAGGTCGACGGCTCAACCTGCCCCGACTGCGGCGGCACGGGCAAGGTTGTCACTCCGCTGGGCAGCGCTTGAAGCCGAGGAGACCATAATGCGCGACCTCCTGGAGGCACTCTTGAAGCTTTTCATCCTGCCCGGAGACTGGGTGGCCGACCGGCTTGGCGTGGCGCGCGAAGAAAACCGCGGATTGGTGCGGATGCTCATTAACGGGTTCTTCTGGATCCTCATCGCCATCGTCGGCTTGGCGATCTGGACGTCGACGCTGCCGATCTACCAGTAGTTTTTCCTTCGGCCGTGCAAAAGACCCGGCACAGTGGCCGGGTCTTGGGATCACAGCATGAATCTTTGGTCAGAACCTCACCATTTGACGCTGTAACCGGCGGTCAAGGCGAGAGCCCATCCGGAATCGACGGCGGCGCCGAAATTATGCGCGTCACTAGCGGTAATCTCCGCCGATCCGAGATGGGATACGGCGGCGCCGAACCGCAACTCACCGCCAATGTTGTCCTTGAGGCTGGCTCCTGTTGCCAGCGTCCAGCGATCCCCCCGCAGATCATAGCCGGTGCTGACGCCACGATCCCAGCCGATGCTGACGAGCCCGGAAACCCGTTCGTTGAATGCATGGCCGATGCCGGCAGTGACCGTCCAGCCGTCGCGCCAGTAATACTGGTTGATGCTTTCGATTCCCATGAGCGGAACAGTCAGCAGCAGGGTTTCGTTGACGTCCCAATCCGTCCACTTGACCGAACCGAAGGCAAGCCAGCCCGGCGCGATGCCCGTCTGGAACTTGAAATCCACGCTCTGGGGCAGTTCACCGTACCCAAAGGCCGGCAAGTTGCTGGCTGGGCCGACTGTGGCGTCACCCGACGCGCCTTCATGGACGGTTCCCGAGCGATACATCAACTGTGCGCGCAGCGCGATATCGGGAATTTCGTATCCTATGCCCGCGCGCCATCCATATGCATTGTTCTCCAGATGCACATTGACCGGAAGGCCTCCCAAAGGAAGAGGCGTAGACTCCAGATCATAGTCAAACTTCTCGATGAACCCGCCGCCCAGGATCGAGAAGCGGCCCTTGCCGACATTGAAGAACAGCGCGCAGGTGGCGCCGAATTCCGCGACGGTAAACTCCTCCACGATCTTCCCAGCAGGGCCATACGGAACCGGATGGCTGGAGGCAGCGCCATAGGCGTCGGTGTAGGTGCCGGCGCACGACAGGTTATCGCTGAACCTGAGCTTGATGGCGGCTGACGGGATCGCGTAATTGTCGAGGTAGCCTGTGCCGACGAGCCCGGGACTGAATTGACCGACCGGCGCCGCGGAAAATTCCTGACTGGGCGCGACGTAGGTCACACCGGCGCGGAAATTGAAATTCCCGTCCTCGTAAAGAATGTCCGTGTCCGCGGTTCCGCGGTTGAAGCCGCCCGCATGAGCGCCGCCCGCCATAAGGACGAGCCCCAGCGCCGAAGAACAAAGTCGATTGAGATGCATGCGAAAGAACCCTCCTCCCTGCCTCGAGCGTTCACGCGCAAAGGATAACGCCGCGGCTGGTGCAGGCAACGGCGAAACGGGACGCTGCGAATGGCACTGCATTCCTACCTTCACGTAAGGCCCCCGAATCCATCTCGAATGGTTCTTGCCTGAACCACCGAGCCATAACAGCGCTCAATTTTCCCTTAATTTCGTCACGGGAATGCCACCAATCGCCCGGAAAAGGCGATTGTTGCGGAAATGTAACACGGTTCGCAAAAGCCAGCGCCTGCCGCAAGGCAGCGGGCTACGGCCGTTCTACCTGGGGGAAAGCCGGCAACGACGAGCGAATCGTCTTTGCCGTGCTCAGCCTGCTTCGCGTATGCGCGCGAGGGCTGTTGCCAGCC
>Ga0164243_10005552_pt1 | contig 19236 bp, 29 predicted proteins | sample OricompcompostOP_FD_108781 | JGI IMG/M metagenome (GOLD analysis project Ga0164243, IMG submission 108781) | Organic Plus compost microbial communities from Emeryville, California, USA - Original compost - Organic plus compost (OP) | ecosystem: Engineered > Solid waste > Mixed feedstock >... | reverse complement strand
TTTATTCCAAGGTAATGCCCAGTTGAGGTGAGTGTCGGTATACCAAACGTATTTTTGCATTTGCTATTATCTTTAAATAATAATATGCTTCACACAAATGTTTCATTGAACTAACGCAAGGAAATCTTCCTCTGAAATGAGTGTTGTACCAAGTTTACGAGCTGAAGCAGCCTTAGAACTTGTGCTGTTTGGATCGGCAATGACTAGATAAGTCAACCCTTTACCAACAGAGCTTTTGACATCAGCACCAGCATCAGCAGCCATCTTCTCAAGAACTGGACGCTTATTCTTCATTGCGCCAGTAAAGCAGACAGATTTACCGGTCAAGGTTCCAACAACCTTCGCCTTGATCTTTACACCAGCATCAAGGATATCAAGAATCAATTGTTGATTCTTAACTAGACCATCAGCCAAAGACTTTGCTTTGACCGGACCCAAACCTGGAACCATTTCGAAGTGTTCAGCCTTCAACTGACCAAACTTCTCAAGCGAATCACAACCGCTATTGATGATTAGCTTGATGGTGGACTGACCAATCATTGGAATGCTTAGCGCTCCAAGGAAAACTTCCAAAGGAACTTCGGAATCCTTCCAAAGAAGCTCATGGCACTTCTTGGCAGACTTCTCACCCATACGTTCAATATTGGCGAGGTCATCAACTGTTAGCTTGTAAAGATCAGCAACAGTAGCGACCTTCTTGGTTTCCACTAAACGTTCAATGAGCGTATCACCCCACTCAAGAATGTTTAGCTCAGAAATCCAGTTCTTGATGCGACCAACGATTTGAGCTGGGCATCCAGCCGTATTGGTGCAGGTCAAGTTCTCTCCAACCATCTCCGTCTTGCCATTACAAGCGGGACAACTTGTTGGAGCTTTAGCAACCTTACCAGTACCGGTAACTAGTTCCTCGATACGAGGGATAACGTCATTGGCTCTTGCCACTAGAACAGAAGCTCCAATGTCCAATTGAAGTTCTTCAATGTAGGACATGTTGTAGATGCTTGCTCTAGTAACTGTAGCTCCAACTAATTTAACCGGATCAACTACAGCAACTGGAGTGATACGACCGCTATTACCAACCTGCCAAATGATATCACGAATAGTGGATACAGCAGTTTCGTTATCGAACTTAAAGGCAATGGCTCCCTTTGGTCTCATATCCTTGTCACCAAGAGATAGTTGCTTCGCCATGTCATTGATACGAACAACTAGACCGTCGATATCATAATCTAGTTTATCGCGGTTAACATCCTGGTAAGTCCTCCACTTTTTATTGACATCATCTATGTTAGTGAAGGTCCAATAGTCAGGGATATAACAGCCGCGTTCCTTGAGCCATTCGAACTGTTCAACTTCAGTTTCAAAGTCAACATCGCCCAAGGCTTGATAGAACATAATGTCTAGATGTTCAACACCAATGCCATCGAGACGCTTGCAAGTGCCGGAAGCGGCATTGCGTGGGTTAGCCTTATCTGGAAAATACTTCTGATGCTTTGATTTCGTAAGAATGATTTCACCACGAAGAGAGCCAGTGAAGTTGACATCAAGCTTTTTCTCAACGCCTCCCATCTTTTCTACGTTGACGGTGACATCTTCACCAGTTTCGCCGTCACCACGAGTAATAGCTTGCACAAGTCTGCCTTCATCATAAATGAGTTCAATTGAGAGACCGTCAAGCTTTTGGGTGACGAACCACTGGTTCCTCTTGTCTTCTTCTTTATCAGAAGCCCAGTTCTTCAATTCATCTGGAGCATTGACCTTATCCAAAGAGCCCATTGGGATTTGGTGCTTTGCCTTCTTCCATTCGGATTGGGTCTGTGGAGCGCCAACGATTTTAAGAACTGAGTGACTTGGATCTAGCGATCTTAGCTCAGCCTCATACGCATCGTATACCTTATCCGTCAAGGTCAATGGCTTCAAACCATCAGGAAGCTTGATGTTGTAATAGGTATACTTTGCGCGTAGAATATAATCGGCAAGCTCTTGGATACGTTCTTTACTCATTATCTTACCTTTAATTATCCGTTATCGACTTTTTCTTCAGACTCGAACTTGTTATTAGCATACCAAGACATGGCTCTTTCCATCTTATATCTTGAGCGCTTCCAGTTCTTCTGGCAACGTCCATCAGTATAGACTGACATACGATCCATAATTGGATAAGCTTTGCAAACAGCGAAAGAATTTGCCATCATACCCAAAGCAATGGTAGCCGCATTCTTCCTGCTTGCACAAACCTTTTTCTTAGGCGCATGGGTTTGCCATAGACCCCATGCCTTACCATTGTCTCCGCCAATCTTACAAGAATCAACATCCTCTCTGAAGAAACCTTCGGATGAAGCAACAGAGGCAATCAACAATGCCGTCTTAACTCTTCCATCCTCACCCTCAAAGAGAGGTTTGTTCTCGGGATCCATTGCAACATCCACAATGGTGTTGGCAATGTCAGTATAGCGTTCCATGGTCGTTTCTGGCTTCTCGTAATAAGAGTGATCCGTTACCGGAACCCAAGAAACCATAGCCGTAAGAATATAATTAACAAGTGTTTGCATTTTAGTCCTTTTGTTAAGTGTTTCAAGTTAATTACTGCAAGCATGACCTTTCAACAAAGGTCATGCTTCTCCCTCAGAGGACACCACTTTAATTTTATAAATTAGGGTGTCAAGCTCCCGAATTATTTTTTCGGCAATTTTAGCATCGTATATGGCGGAGCAACTCCCGCACTGAACTTGCTCGCTGCTTCAAGTGCAGTCTTTACTCTTTGCTGAGGTGGCTTACCAACGGTCGAGAACAAAGAGCCAAGAGCAATGTCATCGCCACAACCAACGGCATCATATTGCAAAGCCGATCTTCCAACTTGGAAATCACTGTGGATTGTGTATAGAACACCCTTGTAACCAACTAAGAAGGTACCACCTACATTGTTATCCCTCTCTTGCATCTTTCCATAACCGTTAGAAGCAAAGCACTTACGAACAGAATCAATAAAGGTAGTTACCATATACTCGAAGTCGTCTTGACCGTTAGTTTGTTGTGGGCAATCGAATTTGAATCTCAATAATTGACCCATTCTAAATGAAGTGGTGAAGCCCATAATGAATGGACCATTAATGAAAACCTTTTCATCAGTCCTGATAGAAATAGACAGACCACCAACGCCCGCACTATCTCCACCCATGTAAACTGTGCCCTTATCAACTAAACCAACAATACATGTCATAGTGTCACCTCTTGCTCCTTCTTCTCATCAAAAACATATTGGTTGATGTACTTCCTATCCTGAGAGAAGATAGGAATCTCGTTATCAACAACCCATTCGGTGCGTTGAGCCATATAGGTGTTACCGTTTTGTGGATTAACCCCTTGCTTCCAAATCTTGGTCTTGACAATGCAGCGACCACGTTTCTGGCTAGTTGGGCAGTTATTCCAGTTTACACCTTTCTGGAAACACATCTCTTGAAGTTCAGAGTTGTTCTTATCCGTGCATTCCTTGTGGGAATACAAGCTTCTAGCAAGCATCTGAACAGAGTTTCTAGTTGCATCTTGCTGTCTCCAAAGGAAATAGTTACTAACCTCTTCCTTTGGGAGAACAAAAACTCTGCTATCGAAGTACGCAGGCTCACAGAAATCACACGGACTCATTGGGTCAGAGCCAGGATCAAGTTCTTCTGGAACCCAAATCCTCCACGAGTTTTGGGTAAATGTAACGCTCGCCATGGAGGCAGAGATGCTTACCATTTTCTGAATGTTGTTATCAAACCAAGACTGAGTATGAACATCTTTGTAGTTATTCAAGAGCAAAGAGATTTCATCTGATTGAACATAGGCAATTTGGCAGCCTTGAATGTTCTCACAGAGAAACTTTGCAGTCTCGTTCATGCAATCAACAAGTCCTTGATCGACTGGCTTCTTACAGCCTCTTGTATAAGAGTGAAAAGCCTTACCATCGATACGAATGATGACCGGCATTCTAATTGGTAGAGAAGTCCTATATACGTCTTCATAGGACTTCATTCTATCTCCTAAGCTATCTTTTGAACTCATAACTCATCTCCAAGAATATTTTTAAGTAATCTGTGTTTAGTTTCTTCGATTTCTCTTTCTAGAACAACCATTTGAGCCGCAACCGTTGTGCAATGACCATAAAGTTTATGGCGGAGCATCTTACCATAAGCTTCCGGATCATTATTAAAGATCCTAAACTTACAATACTGACAACGCGTAATCCTTGTTCTAAAGGGACCGTGAAACCAAATTAAGAATTTCCAATATAACTTTTTCATGCTGCGCCAGCATTTCTTGCTGTCTTCTTTAGTTCTAGCCAACGATAACGAAGGTAGATCCCTAAGTCATTATACAATGAATTAAGGTAGTCGGTGAATCCTTCGTCCTCGTCACCATCATCGTCATAGACAGCGTCTCTGTCAAATCCACAAATTTCGGCGATGTCAGGAGCCACGAAAGAATTTCCAAAAGGACGTTTGGAATCTAATCCCCAACCGCCATATTCGGTATTATCTCTCATCAGATAATCGAAGAAGGCATCAGCTAAAGCTTCCATATGACGGCGACGATTAGGATCGTTTGCCAAATCTTCTAGAAGCTCATCAATCTCATCATCATATACCTCTTCTACATAAGTATCTGTTCTCATCTTGCAGTATCCTGACCTTTGAAATTCATATAATGTTTCATATTATGGAAAATCATTGCACCATTAATTCCATCCGCTCTCTTAGTGAAAAACAGACAATTGCTATGGCGGCAACGTACAAAACGTTCTTTCCATTTACCTTTAACTAGAATTAAAAGTTTGAGGTAAAGAGTCTTGTAGAATGGTCTGCTTTTCTTTTTAGGTTCGGGAGGTTTGATCTCCATCATTCTATAGGGACTCATTCTGGGCAATCCGCGCAAGCACCTTCACTCCAAGAGTGAGTGCAACTTCTTGAATAAGTTAAGAAGTATGAAATTTCATGTGGCGGCATTCCAAATAGTTTAGAAAGATGTTTATATTTCTTTTCATTATCTGGAACAATCCATCCGCCTTCATATGGTTTTCTATGCTTCTTATAGAAAGCTTCTTCTGCTGCTCTTATCTTACAACCGAGAATTTGTTTTTCAGAAGGAACCTTTTTCATTTGGGCGCTAACTTTCTAAACTCAATTAACTTATTGTTGTAATCAGTGTAATACTTGTCGCGATAGTGCTCCCAATCCTCCGATGGATCGGTGTATAGCTCTTCCCATAGCTCATTGCAAGCACCGAAATTTTCTATCTTATTTTTCTCGATGACCTGCGTGGCGAAGTTCAACATCCTAAAACAATGGAACAAAGACTTCTTACCCTCATAGACCTTGCGAACATAGCGCTCGCCTGTAACAGGATTGATACCTTGGGAATCAGAAAATCTCTTCTTGGCTTGGTTCCAATCCTTAGAACACTTCTCACTGATGCTGTGTCTAAGGTTGGTTCTGTTTAGCTTGAACTGGAAATCCAATTTGTTCTTTAGAACTAGATCCTTTGGACAGAAAATGCATTCGAGGGCGAAGATTTTGTGTTCATTCACCCTCTCCTGGAAACCTTCCTGAGAATACGTTGTAATAGAAATTGGATTATCTCTAGAGTCTAATCTATCAGATTCGGTTACCACCTTCTTCATAATGAGAATGAAGTCATGATCGGAATCTGGTTTGTTGGTTCCATAGACACGACTGCCGTATGGAAAACAACTCAAAATGTTATCATCCTGATAACCAAAATCTTTTAGAATTAGATCATACATTTTCTTCTTTACGAATTCTTTCGCGAACTTCCATTAGAATGATGCCGAGCATGTTCTTACCAGAGCCATCACCACCGTCAGCCCAATAGCTGTCATTGACAGTGTGCTCAATGAGCAAAGCATCACCAGTGGCTAGGAGAGTTTCTTTTAGAGCCTTATGCTGAGTAAACTTAGCGTAAACCACTTCACGCATAATGTCATCCTTGACAGTCTCCCAATCCTTGCGAAGAGGACGAGAATGCTCTCTACCCATCTTAGCAGCCTGCATTGGGGTCAAAGCTTCTACCCTAACCTCCTCTTCGTGAGGAGTATCAACAAACTTTTGAGCTTGGAAGTAATGCTCAGAGGTTAGCCAAAGCTTACCCTTAAGCTTTACAGAATGACGAGAGAAGTTTGAGAAACAACCATGCTCACCCTTGGTTGTATAAAATTTAATCGTCTTCATATTTATCCTTTTCTAAAGGAAAAGTCTCTTTTAGAGATAATTCATATAAGGCATCATCAATAACTGTATGAGCCCAATCATCAGTAACTGGGTTGCTTGTGGTGGCAAAGACATTGCCAACAGCTTCTAGATGCTTTTTCCAAAACCAATGAACAACAAAGTTTACATCTGCCATTTGCAAAATGGCGGTAATCATGGTCATAAAAGCTTCTCTTGTACTTGCAAAAGCGGCAGGAGCTTTACGCGCACCATCAAGCAAATGCTTTGCTCTAGCAATTACTTTAGGATCAGCTTTCATACTCCTAAATCTTTCTTTGCTTGGGCATAGCCGATTTTCCAAGAGTAATCGCGTGCACCTCCTGGAGAATACGGCGAATAGTTTTCGCTGTAATTTTCATCCTTCATAGCACATGCACGATAACCTTCAAAGGTATAAAGGATATGATCTAGATTGGCTCCAACAAAACAAGTTGGATCAATTTCATTGAATGGAAATTCTTTCATAGGAGTTCATCAATATCAAGATTAACAATTTCTACTTCAGCATCTTGAATTTTAATATTGAAATTTTTATGCTCAACAAAAAAGTTATCGTTTGTTAAAGCAATTTTATTACCCTTCTTATCAAGAACATAAAATGTTGCTTTGTGATTTTTGATAGCGCTATTTAGCTCTTTTTTAATTTTTTCAACGTCAAAGCTTTTCATTTTTGAATTTCTTCCACATAGTGGACGGTTCTACCGTCCTTTGCAGTTTCCTTGATGACCTTGTTGCCTAGAGGATCCTTCTTGCGACCATAGACTTTGAATTGGTCATAGAAGGTTCCAACGTTGCCATACAAGTCAGAATAGGTTGCAATGGTTGCTCCGCCACAAGCATAAGCTTCTTGAACAACATCGATGATGGCTTGGCAAAGATCGTCAATCTCATTCTTCTTTAGCGAAGAAATGTAGCGACTTGGCTTAATCTTCGCACGATAAAGAGCTTCGGAGCGAATGTAGTTTCCAACTCCAGCGAAAACCTTTTGGTCCATTAGAACTTCTGCAATGGTCTTATGATTGAAGTTCCTAAGCGTACCTTCTAGATACATTGGAACGGTTGGAGCCTGAAGAGGATCCCAACCCAAATCACTAATCTTCTTCGATAGATCACCAGTAGTAAACATTACTTTGAATGTTCCGAAGTGACGAATATCATTAAAGTAAAGTGGTTCACACCCTTCGAAATTAAATTCTAGAGCTGAGTGCTTATTCTTTTTGCCGAAGGAGGCAGCCATTCCTAGGGTAATGAAAAAGAAAATTGGTTTATTATTTACTGGCTCTTCCTTCATTGACCAATAAATAAACTTGCCTTTGCAACCAAACTGAGTATCTACCAAAGGAAATCTTACTAGGTTGAGAGTAGATTCAAGCTTATTATCCTTCGCGAATCTACCACCAACTACTTTGACGCTGTTCAAAGTCTTGCCAGCGTATTCCTTGGAAAGTTGATCAATATACCTACGAACTTCAGCTACCTCAGGCATTTTCGTAAACCTCTCCGAAAATTTCTTTATATGGTTTAATATGTTTACCAGGATCAACTATGTCGACTGGAAACCCTGTTGACATATAAGCCTGCATTTCATCTTTGAAAACTTTTGGAGTATAACCAACACGCTTGAACCAAGAATAAACTTTGTTAGTTATTTTCTTTGGAAGCTTATTGGTCAAGGCATCCATTTGCTTTTTATATGTGGGCTCTAGATAATAAAATCCATGAGCCATCTCATGTTTGATTGCCCAAATGTCAGTTGCCCCAATAAGATAATACTTATCACCTTGTTTAAGGTCATTGGTGATTGCATTATGAGCTTGAAGCATGAAGGCATCATATTTGTTTTTATCTTTAATATTCTGATACCAATCATCTTTAAAGATAAGATTTGGAATATTGAATCCCGCCCAATCATTAGGGTAAGTAAAAGAACCATCACGGTCTTTTGAATACCACTCCATAAAATCAACTAATTCAAAATTCTTATTGCGGAATCTTGGATTGGGAGACTCATACTTCTCCTGATACCTACAAAACGTCATGCACATATCATAACGATCTTTAGGTTCAAACTTCAAAAGATAAAGTCCTGGATAAAGCCTCTGTAAATCACACTTTAGCTTCCAAGACTTTCCTTTAAGCACTAATGTTTTGATATGGACTGGCTTCATTTTAGAACCTGTAGTCTCTTGAGAACCTTCGGAACTTCGCTCTTACGCATTGGCCAAATTCCCATAACCGTTTCCGTATTGGGATTTACCTCTGTCAAGCCAGCATCAACAACCGTAACGCGCATGACACCTTCAACGAAAGCTAGCTGAACCTTATGCCATTCCTTGTCATCCGCTTTGAGAACAACCTTACGAAATGAACCATCAAGCCATTCTTGGAAAATTTTCTTTCGAGCTAAGTCAGCATCATTAGCCCAACCGCACATGTCTTCTTTTTCCAATTCATTGAATTTCAATTGAAGCATTTGAGATGCGTGAGCGCACTGAGCAGCAGTCTTGCCAATGCTCATTCCCAATTCCTCACGTACAATTAAGTACATAACAATTGGATCTTCTTGGTTTTTGCGCAACTCGACCTGCGCAGAATCATTATAATCTACCATGTTCTTCCCTATTATAAGCATTTTGGGCGCCTCGTCAATGGGCGCCCAAATTTGAAAAATTAATATGAACCGTAGTCGGTCTTCCATGGTGGGAAGCCCAACAGGTTAAATAAATCTAAAGTATTTTGAATGTTGTCGTAAGCCGTACGAGTTATGTTTCCATAGTCAATAACTTGTGGCTTGTTCAATTTGTACTTGATCCTATTTCCTGATGCCCAAATGATGGTGCTACCATTTCCTCCTAACAATAACAATCTATCATAGATGATTGCCAATTGCGAGTGAGTGACTGTTCCAGGAATTAGTTTTCCCTTATCCTTAAAAGTAAGAGGAGGATCTGTTGTGAAACTATCTAACTTTGCAACTAAAACTGAACCACCGGTTCCATAACCGCCAAGATAGTAAGCTCTATTTCCTACGAAGGCGATTTGTCCAAATGCCGTAGGGAATGGTAAAGAAATTTCACTCTCTTCGAAATTAGTTGGATCAGTTAACGGAGCTTTGTAAATTGTATCTAATTGCTCTTTATCAAAATCCAATCCACCAATCAACCAAACATAATTATCAAAAACACAAAGTTGATGACCAAACATTGGTTGAGGTAATAATGCTCCGGTATCTTCCCAAAGCCATGGAGTTTCAGCAGAAGCTCTATAAATTACATTTCTTGCGTTAAGTTCGTGCTGACCACCAAATAAATAAAGATAGCCATCAATAACTGCTAATTGAGAGTAATCCAAAGAGTCTGGAAGAGTAAATCCTGTATCCTCCCAAGCTAAAGGATTACTTGTGTGAGCACGATAGATTACATCGGAAGAATAACCATCGGCTCCACCGCCGCCAAATAAATAAATATAGCTGTCAATTATTGCCAATTGAGAGCCGAACAGCGCTCCTGGCAACCTTGCGCCTGAATCAACCCAAACCTCTGGACTATTAATGTTTGCTTTGAATATTTTATCTGTAATCGTTCCGCCGAAGAGATACGCCCACTCTCCGATGATTGCTAACTGAGAATCGTATAATTTAGTTGGAAGGACTTTGCGAGTGGTCTGCCAAACTTCTGGATCAGGCAGATTGAAATCTAAAACCTGATCATTAGGAATTTGATATGCTTTGATATCAGTTAAAGGAGAATCGCCAGATTTCAAACCTTGATAATGTTCACCTTTGAAATCTGGTTCATCGTCAACAATCCAGGTTCTATAAACACCAGCAGCCTCCCAGTTCGCATCGAAAAGAACCGGAGGCGCGTTGATGTCTCTACCTATCATTTTGAATTTTGGCATATTCAAATGCCGAAATATTAATCACTTTTTAGGAGGAGTTGTAACTAGGTAAAGCTCTGATTTACTTCTTGTAATCGCGACGTACCAAAGGTTATCCTCTTCGGTATTCAATCCTCTTCTATAGGTTCCTCTAATTACCCAAACCCTATCACGCTCTAAACCTTTTGCTTTATGGGTGGTGGAGAAGATAACCTTTTTATTGTCATCAACATCATGGAAGAGCTTTTCAATGGAGTCTTTCAAATCAGAAATGCTTAGAATACCTTCGCAAAGATTTCTTAGGCACTCACACTTGTCAATACAGTTTGTGGTATCTTTCTTCTCAGCAATAAGACGTTGAGTCTCCTGTTTCTCCCAATCGGCAACATATTTCAAAAACTTATCAATTGATTTAGCTTTTGACTTCTTGACGAAGGAAAGAAGGTTTGCCCCAACATCTCTTCCTTGGATATTTGCAGGAACACCATTCTTCAATAGTTTCATACAATATTTGATCAATGGAGCGTTGGTCCTAGAGAGAACAAAATCACCAGGCTTGACGTCTTTCATCATGTCGTCAACGGTAACATATTCTACGGTTCCAGGCTTTGCGTTTGGAGCTGGTTGCAAGTCAGGGACAATTTCCTGAGCCATTGCAACAACTTTTAGAGGACAGCGATAGGTAACAGAAAGAGGTAGTGTCTTTGCTTTGAGCTTTTTAATAATGTTATCAACTGCGTTGGAGTCAGCACCTCTGAAAGTATAGATAGCTTGTCTAGGATCACCAACAGCAATGATTCTTCCATCTTTCTTGCAAGCGGAAAGAGCCATAACGATTTGAGCTGTATTTAAATCTTGCGTTTCGTCAATGAAGACGACGTCATACTTACCAACATTCAAACCATAAACAAAAGGGAACCAAATCATATCGTCGAAGTCAACCATTTGCTTATACTCTTTGCACATGCGCAAAGCTTTTAGTGTATGTTGAACGAATGTTTTGCGTTCCATATCGAACGTATCAATGCCGAAACGATCGATTAACTCTTCTACTTTGTCTGGCGTATCGAACAAAAACCCCTTGCAAAGGGAAACGGCTTTACAAATGCTAACATTTAACTCCCAATCGCTGATGCCTAAGCTGTCAACAATATTGAAGCATTTTTTGTTATCAAGGGGAACTTCCCCAAAGGATTGTTTGATTGCACGATAGCCAAGAGAGTGCAAGGTAACACAGTCAACGTATGACGGGGCTTTAGTTTTTAACTCATCTGCGATGCTCTTATTGAATGCCACCATCAATACTTTTTTGCCGCGAGGTACGTACTTAAACCCCTCTACAATTGTAGAGGTCTTGCCTGAACCCGCTCTCGCAACTACAACTGTGTGACCTTGACCCTTAGCGATATCTTTAAATATCGCCTTCTGATAATCTGACCAAATTCTTTTAGGTTTACTCGTCATCATCTCCGCCGCGATCGACTTCAATATCGTCATCGATACCGTTGTCGTCGCCTTCCTTGGAGGCATCTATATCTCTGCCATATTTTCTGTTTTTGAAGAAGTTTTTATAAACATTCGTCTCGACTTCTAAATTCTTCGCAAATCCAAAAACATCCTTGCGGATTCCTACTTCTTCATGAAGATCTAAAGAAAGAGATATTGTCTCTGTTTAACAATTGCGAATCTAATTCAATTAGTTTATCTCTACCCTCAACTTGCATTAAAGCTTCTTCAGGAATAGAGTCTAGATTATTATTAGCGCCGAACAAAGCCCCAACAATCGCCGCTGTAGTGTCTGTATCGCCGCCAGCCCTAATGGCAGCAAGTATAGCGCTGTGGGCATCACCAAACTTACTAAAGCAAAACATAGCTGAAGGAACTGTTTCTCTGACATCTGCTTTGGTTCCAAAAGTCTGTAGAACTTGCATTGGGGTAACAGGAAGCTTTAAAACAGTTTCCATTGCAATGAGTAAGCTTTTAATCTTTGTCTTTGGCAAATGTTCAGCGACTCTAGCATTTAGATTTTCTGTATCACCATTGACACACATATAAGCTGCAATGGCAATTGCTAAGGCTCCTGCCTCGGCTTCGTCAGAGTTATGGGTAATCTTATTATCGATAATGACTGCTTCCTTCAAAGCTTGAAGGTCATTACGAAAAAAGATACCAAAGGGAGCGGCTCTCATGGCAGTTCCATTGCCATAAGAACCAACAACTCCCGATTCACTCCAATGAGTGCCAGATTCAATTTTCTGCAATGCAGCTAAGGTTGTGCGACCATAACCTCTTGCAATTCCACTGGTAATCCAATGGACGTAACGTTTGGACAAGTCGTCGGGATTGAAGCCCTTGTTCTCAATCAAAGACTCGGCAACCATTAGACTCATCTGAGTATCATCAGAATATTGTCCAGGCAACAACTTATGATGAGCGCTGCCTAAATAAGTTTTTCCATCCCACTCTTTAAGCTCTTTGCGATCAAACGCAAATTTTTCAAATGGAACACCAAGAGCATCTCCAACTGCTGTGCCCAATAAAACGTTACTCATTTTGCCTCACTTAATAACGCGATAACCTTGCTTGAATCTACCTTGAATTGGTTTTGTGTTGCCAACTGCATCGGCATCAAACATAATGGAAATCTCTTGAGTTTCTAGTGAAACGTGACGGCAACCAAGATTGAATAGCTTCCTAACGGTATCAACAATGTTGATCATATTCTGATCATCACCCTTGAGGCAAACTTCTTCCTCATTGCCAGCACGAACGTAAACTAGTTTCATTTCATCAGCTTTCATAATTCCTCCATCTTTCTATTATAAACATGTGCCGCGAAAATGCAAATTACTTTGTTTTCGTCACGCAGGTGCAAGCTGGAGCCTCAGAAGAACCGGCATCAACGTCAGGAGCTTCTACTGGAGGATTATATTGACCAACCGTTACATGTTGGTTCTTACCATACTGGTAATTGACGCTGGAAGATCCAGGACCACAATCAATAAAGTAAAGGCGCTGCATACCATCACCAGCATTAACCATAACAATCGAACAGTCTTTACCGCCAATGGAAACATGACCAGATGGAGAACTTTCAACTACTGAAGAAATTCTTTGCTCACAACCAATTAAACTCAATACGCCAATCAAAAATAGAATCTTTTTCATTTAATAACGGTCCTCTCATAAATGTGCAATCTTACATCACATTCATTTTCATATAAATCTAAAATGTCCTCGTAATCACCTTTTTCAAAAAAGAGATTAGCGGATTCAATGGTATCAGGATTGTCAACGAATGCTTCCATGTCATCAACAATATGTCTATAAAGTTTTTCTTTTGTTTGAAAGACTTTCACATGCATTCCCTCAATGCAGCCCTCATCACCCGGATCGCACAAAATCCATACGTTCATGATTAATCACCGTTTTGTATTATTCGTTGAGCATCATTGCCAAAACATAAGCATGCCCAACTTTAATTTCAGGATTAGTCCAAAGTGCTTCGAACTTATAAGTAGGATCATATTCCGGAGGCAGATTATGAGCATCAAAATCTACCAAATGAAGAACTTCGTTCTTCTTTACGCAGTCAGCATAGATCTCCTTTAGTTTTTTAAAAGCAAAAGTATTTCTAACGGCGCCGGAATAAATTGGAATATAAATCTTTTGTCTTGCTTCTGTGTACGAATACTTCTTCCCGTCCCAATAAGAATATAACGCTTTGGAGCCCTTGCCCATTGGATAACGGTCAGCCGCCGTACGTTTCCAACCCTTCTGCGCCCATTCAAAATATTCAGGCGCAGGATTGTCGTCTTTATCTACATGATTGTAATAGACTTTACTGTATTGCCACGCATTCTCGACGTTAAAGGACGAATACCCATCATACAGGTCAACTGGACCTAAATGAAATGGGCTTAGTCCTTTGCTCCAATTTTCAGAGCGTGAGGTGGTATTAACCACCGTGGCATTTTCTGGTAGTTTGAAAGTAGGTCTTACAACTTTAATCATTTATCGTTTGGATAGATTATAGAAGCGAGTGCATAACTTCAACAAAGTATTAGCATCCATCTTCTTGCTTTTCAAATCTTTGATGAGTGTTGGAGCGTTTTCCTCTTCCCACTCCAACATATCCATCATTTGGTTTTCTTTTTCAATTCTATCCATGTCCTCTCTGAGTTTCTTTAGCGCATCTAATTCTTCTTCGCTTGGATTCTCAATAGATGGAGGTGGAAGCATTGGAGGAATAAGAACTTTTCCAGAGTCAAAAGCAGGAGGCAAAATTGTATTAGTGGTAGCTAACTTCTTATTTTTCATAAGAAAATAGCAAATTATGCCTCACTCAAATACTTCCATGATTTCAGCTTTTTCTTTAATTTTTTCAATTTGTTCTTGGTTTAAAGTAATAAAACCTTTTTCGCCATTTTCAAATTCTACAGGTAGTTGATATTTCTTAGGAAATCTTTCAAGCATACAACCGCATTTCGTAGTTGTATTTATCTTATTGATATCCACCAAAAGTTTAACCGATCTCATTTTAACCTACTAGTAGTTCACTATTGTGAACTGGACATACTGGCAAGTTTGGATTTGCCTTATGACGGGAAATTTTTTCCAAATGCCACAATTTCTTGATTACTTCCTGTTGACGGGTGAAATACGTGAACCAATCAGAATGAGTCTCTGGAGCTTCATTCCTAAAAATAATTCCATTTCTCATATCTTGGCGGTCTGCCCATTCAATCTCGTCATAACTGATTCCAAGCTCTTTCTCGTCTTCTTGATTAGAATCAGCTCCCCAAAGGTCAGCAGTTGGGATTGCCTCATAAATTGCCTTAGAAGCTGGACCCATAATACCATTTTTTTCTTCTGCTAGATACTTAAAGAGTGCATAGACCTCGGACTTCCAAAGATCTGCAATTGGGCAGAAATCAACACAACCATCACCAAACTTTTGGAAGTATCTGGTGATATGGTCTTCACTCCTATTACCAGTCCCCATAATAATTCCACCCGTGGCATGTGCTACGAAAGAAAGAGTTGGGGCGCGAAGACAGGAGCGAAGTCCACCAGCAGAACCATTTGAGGTCCAATCGTAATTAGCCTGGGACATAAGTTGACCCGAGATTACTTCATGAGCCGCAGTCAAATCAACTTTAAGAAGTTCAATCTGATGCTCATAGGCAAAAGCTTTAGAACGATCATAAGCTGAAGAAGAACTGTGGCATGGCATGTTTACACAAACCAATTTAAGCCCAGTCTTCTTGGCTAGAAGCGCACAAAGAGCAGAGTCAATTCCCCCGGATAGACCAAGAACAAGGGTGTTAACCTTTGCCTTGTTTACAGCATAATCTGTAATCCATCCACTAATATAAGTTGCTAATGCAGCGTAATGCTTAATCATCTTCTTTCCCCTTATACCGCTCTGCTTCTAATGGTAGCAAAATCATCCTCTACCAAGACTTCACCATTCTCATAAACGGTGCGCATAACGCTTCCTGGAGCGCTGATCTCATTGTCCTTTAGACGAACGGTTTCGAATCTAAGGAACTTACCGTCGAAATCTTCAACCAAATCCAATCTTCCAGCCTTGCTGCGCTTTCCACTATCCGTAATAGGATCTTTGAAAACATCAACAGACTTATCACCAATGAAGATATGGCTGCACTTCATTGCAAACTTTAGAGTGTCGCGGTTATGCTGTTGAAGCAATGCACCACCCATACCAAAGGCAACGTTGGTTGCACTGTAACGAGCGCCGAGAAGCTTCTCAAGAATTTCTCCAATAGAATGCTCGTTGATTCCGTCTCCTTGAATAACACGAACGTTATTCAAAACTTTGAATCCCTTGCTATTTACGGTATGACCAAACTTCTCATCAAGCAATTGAACTGTCTTGAGAACAACATCAGGAGGATTTCCAGAGTCTGGACGAATGACTACAACTGCACCAGAGTCGATAACTTCTTGGCGAAGCTCACCGCCCCAAAGGTTGCTGCAAGCATTCCAAAGGTCATAAGAGTCAGAAACACAAGCAACTAAAGCGCCAGGCTTTGCAAACTGCTTTAGCATATTGCGATAAGCCTCAACTTCATTCTCTCTTCCCCAGGAGGTAATAGAGCTGTGCTCGGCAGCAGGAATGCTGAAACCTGCCATTGGACTGTTGTAATATTTATTGGCGCAACGAATACCAACAATGGTATCAGAACCCATAAAGTTTACAAGATGGGCAGCTCCACCAATCATGGCAGATTCTTGGCTACTAACACCACGAGAACCGAAGTCATGGAGCTTGAATGCAATCTCGCCCTCAGGATCATCAGAAGACAATTGAAGAGCCAACTTAATGATCTTCTTAATTGTATAGCTTCTGGTAGCAACGTTGATTGGGTACCAAACTCTTAGAAGCATGGTCTCAAGCCAAGAAACAACCCAGAAAACCTTTGGTTCTGTAGACTCAATGCTGACTAGAATGTTTCTCGTGCCAACAACGGTTCCTTCTGGAACGGCGCGAATACGAACTGGGAGCTTACCGCCAAGATCCTTAGCGATATACATCCAACCCTCATAGTTGAATGGCTCACCATGAGCAGCGAAGAATTCCTTTGCTTCTTCAACTTCTGCAACCGTAACACGATGGGTTAGATACTTCTTGAGATAATACTGAAGACCGAAGAAGACAGTCTTATCATATTCACCGCCACGACTCTCAATGTAAGAGAACATGCTGGTAGTACCCGGTGGATACTGCACCGAGTGAGAAACCTTATAGCTATCCGTGTCAATTAGAAAATTTTCCATAATATACTCTCCGTATGTTTTAGGGATTACCACTCTCTGCGGTCCCTGGTTCCATAATCAACAAACTGATATTCACTCTTTTTAATTGGCTTGGCATCGTTTAGATATACATGATATCCCCCACGCCCATCATTAATCCACTGAGTGTTTTTTAGATGATGCACATTCGCAAACTAGATATACATCAAGTGAACCCATTCTTGAGTCTTGCCCGCAGGCAGCGCCGCAATTTGAACAAACATAATCACTCATAATGGCTCCTTAAAACTTGTTAATGAAGTATTGAATGATATAAAAGTGGTCCTCAAAAAACTCGGACTCTCTTTGCAGTACTTCATTGAGAGGAAGCCAGAATGCTTTGTCAGCGTCATCATCCCCCTTAACCTTTGGAAGAGGACCCGCCCCAAGATTCATCATAAATGCATGGGTTAGAGTACGACCTCTCAAAGAACGAAGAGGATGATCGAAAACATGGTTACCAACAACTGCATTATAAAGCTCTTCGACAGGAACCTTAATTTTAGTTTCCTCTTTTAGCTCTCTAACGGCTGCATCAACAATTCTCTTGTCTTGATCAAGGAATCCACCAGGAAGAGCCAACAAGCCCTTACCGTGACTCTTTCCTCTCCTAACCAAGAGAAGATGACCTGACTTGATTACAACACTATCAACAGTGATAAACGTTGGCGTATATGGTGCGCCTCTCCACTGTTCTTTGTAATCTCTAAGAAAATCATATTCATCCTTGAGTCTCTCGAATTCTGGAGACTTCATCCAATCAGTAATGTACTGAGCGACTTCTGGATGAACGCATTTCTTGAAATCATTATCTTTTGTAAAGATTTTATTTCTAATATCAATTGCGTGGAAATCATAATCGGTTGGACAAGAATAGAACTTCCACTTTGGAAAAAGTTTTAGATAGTAAGAACTATCATCGCTTTCATAACCGATTAGAGCAATATCTTCGGAATACTCTGTAGCTTCCGCAATCTTGTTTTGCAAATCAATAGTCCACAATGTATCGTTATACAAGTAATCTTTGAGCAAAACAAAGTTAATGCTACCAAGCTTCTCAGCAAAGGCGACATTCTCAATCATTTCCATTCTCTCACGAGAATTCCAAGGATTCTTGATATTTGTCGCGCGATTGTGGGAGCCTAAGACTACAACCACCTTTTCCGCGATTTCAAATCCCTTCTTTAGAATTTGAAGATGACCAAGATGAAATGGATTAAAACGACCAATAAATACAGCATATTCATGCTTCATTTTACACTCTCCGTGCTTTCTGTTTTATTCGGACTCTCCCTGAGTCCTCAAGTAATATATATCGTTATGCCCCACCACGCAAATTAAATAAAATTGAGGAGCGCCTCGTAATCAAACGGCGGGACAACTACGCCCCCGACTTCATACATGTTGGCAACCCTTGAATTATTGGAAATATCATAACCCAATTGATACTTTGTATACTGCCAACCATGTTTGTTCTTGCCGGTAGATAGAGCAACACAAGCTTCCCTCATTGCGTTTCGAGCTTTATCTCTCAACATCTCAATGAGACCATCATGCTCCATTTTACCCACGGCAATAACATACTGAATATCCTTCTCTCTTGAAAGAGTTGTCCAAGAAAGGATGCTTCTCCAACTATCTTTATCAGCATTAACGTAAATGAATTTCTTTACGTTTTTCTCACCATATTCAGGAATATTGATGAAAAGCAATTGATTGGTTAATTCCTGTTCCTGAAACTCAATATCATTGTTATCTCTGTTATGAGATAGATAAGTTGTATTAACGGTTCCAACAAACAAAGCTCTTTGGTCTTTCTTTGTTGCATAGATTGTGCCGGGAACTAAATCTTTGGCGGCAAGCTTCTTTAATTCTTTGCGCTCGACAAGAAGCTGCATCTTTTTATGTAAAGTGGAACCGACACGAACTAGCTTACTTTGGGTGCCCTGTTTAACCCAGATGTACTCGCCCCCAAGGATTCCGCCCTTTTTAACACCCTCTTGAAGCATTCCATCCATGACAACGTCTTCACGACAATCAACATAAAAGCCATCGGCAATTACTTTATACGCTCTACCACCATTTCCCCTGTGGTCATAGGAGCAGATGACAATATCTTTAATAGGAAGGTTCTTCTTTGTAATAACAGTTGGAGTAAAATTGTCATCGTAAGGACGATTAACTCTTTTCGCCCAACTTTTCCCAGTTGCAATAGATTTGGTACTAGCTGCATCAGTAACAAATGCTGGGGTAGCTTCAATTAAGGTTG
>Ga0164243_10005551_pt1 | contig 19237 bp, 14 predicted proteins | sample OricompcompostOP_FD_108781 | JGI IMG/M metagenome (GOLD analysis project Ga0164243, IMG submission 108781) | Organic Plus compost microbial communities from Emeryville, California, USA - Original compost - Organic plus compost (OP) | ecosystem: Engineered > Solid waste > Mixed feedstock >... | reverse complement strand
GAGAGCTGCGCTCCTCGCTCGTTCCTCGCTGCGATGCTCGCTCAACGGTGAGCAACGCCCGTTCACCTGAGCAACGGATGTTCACTCCGGCAGGGCGGGGGCGGCGTCCTTGAGCACGCGCCAGCGGGCGAGGTTGTGCCGCGCGTCGACGAGGGCGTCATGGCGCTGCTGCGCCGATTCGGGCAGCGGCGGGCGGCCCCGCTCGTCCCAGAGCTGGCGCAGGTCCTTGGTGAACCGGGGGATCTCCCGGGGCAGATCCGGCATCCGGCCCCACAACTGCGCGAGCACGACATGGTCGTAGGCGGCGTACCACGCCCACAACTCGATCTCCTGGGCGCGCGGCGGGCGGGCGCGCAGCGGCTCGACGAGGAAGTCGTACAGCTCGGTGCGGATGCGCTCCCGGCTGCGCCAGGCCGGGTGTCCGGGCGAGGGCAGGCGTTCCAGCACGTTGCGCCGCACCCACGGTACGGCCGGGCGGGGGTCGAACTCGGTGGAGATCGCGTAGAACTCCCGGCCGAACTCGTCGACCACCCCGATCGAGACGAGGTCGATGGTCCGCCCGTCCTCGATGAATTCGCAATCGTAGAAGTACCTGTAGGTCATCGCGGTCCATCATGACGCACCGTCGCCGCCGACCCGGCCAGCATCACATCGTGAAACAGGAAAAACCCGGCAACACGCGTGTCGGCGAACGCGCTGACGTGCGCGCGTGTGATGTGCTAGGCGCGCGGCCACGAGCGTAATAGCGTTGGCCGTCACTACCAGATGTCGCCTCGCCGACCCGCACAGTGTCAGGGGGCGGCAGACCCAGCGACAAGGGGCGCGGGAGGGATGACCACCGTGGACGTGCGGGTGTCCGACACCGGGGACGTGTTGGCAGGCGTCGAGATGTTCGCCGGCCTCGAGCCGGAGGGCCGGCAACGGGTCATGGCCGCGGCCGTGCCCCGCACCTACCGCAAGGGGCAGTTGCTCTTCGTCGAGGGCGACCCCGGCGAGTCGCTGATCATCCTGCGGCGCGGCGCGGTGCTGGTGTTCCGCACGGCGCCGACCGGCGAACGGGCCGTGCTGTCGGTGGTCCGGCCCCCGGACGTGCTCGGCGAGGTCTCCCTGCTCGACGGCTCCGCCCGCTCCGCCTCCGCCGAGGCGGTCGAGGACTGCACCGCGCTGGCGCTGTCGCGGGGGGCCTTCATCGAACTCGTGCACGCGAACCCCCGCATGCTCGACGCGGTCATGCGCTCCCTCGGCGGGCTCATCCGGCGACTGACCGAGCAGAACGCCGACCACGTCTTCCTGGACCTGCCCGGCCGGGTGGCCAAGACGCTCGTCCGCCTGGCGGGCGACTCCTCGGCGCCGATGGTGACGATCGAGCTGAACCAGAGCCAGCTCGCCGAGATGGCCGGCGGCTCGCGGCAGAGCGTGAACCAGGCGATCGGGTCGTTCGCCAACCGGGGCTGGCTGCGCACGGAGGGGCGCCGGATCGTGGTCACCGACCTGCCCGCACTGCGCCGCCGGGCCGGCATGCAGGGCTAGCGGCATCGACGACGGCCAGTGGTGCCGTCGTGCCAGGATGGGCACGCTCGCCCATCCCTCGGAGGACCACCATCGCCACCCCGGCCTGTGCCGCCTGCGGCCGCGTCGCCGGTCCCGACGACCGGTACTGCGGGCGCTGCGGCCACGCGTTGACGGTCGACTGCGACCGCTGCGGTCGGAGCGTGAGCGCCGACCTGGCCTACTGCACGGGTTGCGGCGCGCCGCTGCACGACGGCGCCCGGTCCATGGCAGACACCCGGCGCAGTGAGGAGCGGCGCCGGGTGAGCGTGCTGTTCATCGACGCCGTCGGTTCCACGCCCTTCGCCGAGCGGGCCGACCCCGAGACGGTCCGGGCGCAGCAGACCGAGTTCTTCGCCACCGTGCGGCGGATCGTGCACCGCTACGGCGGCGTGGTGGAGAAGTACATCGGCGACGCGGCCATGGTGCTCTTCGGCGCCCCGGTCGCCACGGAGGCCGACGCCGTACGGGCGGTGCGGGCCGGGCTCGACCTGCAGCAGGCGCTCGCCCCCGGGTCGCGCCCCGCCGGTGAGTCGGCCGGCACCGACTGGATCTTCCGGGTCGGCATCGCCACCGGCGAGGCGCTGGTCGACATCGACGCGGCGCACGACGGCGGACAGGCGATCGTGGCCGGCGACGTGGTCAACACCGCGGCCCGGTTGCAGGCGCAGGCCCCGCCCGGCGGCGTGCTCGTCTGCGCCACGACCTACGCCGCGACCCGTACGGAGATCAGGTTCGCCGGCCAGCCACCGATCACGCTGCGCGGGCGGTCCGCCCCCACCGAGGTCTGGCTGGCGCTGGCCGCCGTGCCGCCCCAGCTCGACGACGACACCGGGGACGCGCCGCTGGTGGGCCGCACCCACGAGCTCGCCGTGCTCACCTCGGCGCTGCGCCACGTGATCGAGCAGCGCGAGCCCCGCCTGGTGACCCTGCTCGGCCCGGCCGGCATCGGCAAGAGCCGGCTCGTGCGCGAGTTCTACCAGCACGCGCAGTCGCTCGACGTGGGCGTGTGCTGGCGCGGGGGGCGCTGCCCGCCGTACGGGGAGAACATCGCCTACGCGGCGCTGGCCGACATCGTGCGCGCGCACGCGGGGGTGCGCCCCACCGACTCCCCCGCCACCGCCCGGCAACGGCTGGACGCGGCGCTGGCGGACCTGGTGTCCGAGCCGGACGCGGCGCGCCTGTCCGACGCCCTGCGGCCCCTGGTCGGGCTCCCCGGCTCCCCACTGTCCACCGAGGACGCCGAGTCGGCCTGGCGGCGCTTCCTGCTGACCCTGGCCGGGCGCGGCCCCACCGTGCTGGTGATCGAGGATCTCCACTGGGCCGATGTGCGGATGATCCGGTTCCTGGAGCTGGTGCTGGCGACCATCCGCGGAGTGCCGCTGCTGGTCGTGGGCACGGCGCGGCCCGAGCTGCTGGACCGGGTGCCGGGCTGGGCGGGCGCGGTGCCGGGCATGCTCTCGCTGTCGCTGACCCCGCTGCGCGACGAGGAGATCGCCACGCTCTACGCGGGCATGTTCGGCGGCACACCGTTGCCGGGCGACGTGCTGCGGCCGCTGGTGGAACTCGCCGACGGGATGCCGCTCTACGCCCAGGAGTACGGCCGGATGCTGGTCGAGCGGGGCACTCTGCGTCACTCGTCCGCCGGCGACGGCTGGATTCTCGAACCGTCGGGCGAACTGCCGACCCCGGCCGGGGTGCACGCGGTCATCGCCAACCGGGTCGACCTGCTCGACGCGGGCGAACGGGCCGTGCTGCAGGCGGCCGCGGTGGTGGGCACCCGGTTCTGGCCCGGCGCCGTGGCCGCCGCGCTCGGCGAACGCCCGGAGACGGTCGAACGGGCGCTGCGGGCGCTCTCCCAACGCGACCTCGTCCGGGAACAGGCAGACTCCTCGATGTCCGGGGAGCCCGAGTACCGGTTCCGGCACGCGCTGGTGGCCGACGTCTGCTACGAGCGGCTGCCGCTGGGCGAACGCGCGGCCCGGCACGTGCGCACCGCCGAGTGGCTGCAGGAGCGGCTCGACCGGCGGGGCACGGAACTCACCGAGGTGGTGGCCCATCACCGGTTCACCGCCTACCAGACCGCGCTGGCGCTGGGCGTGGACACGCGCCCCTACGCGGGTCCCGCCCTGGCCGCACTGCGCCGCGCCGCGCGGCGGGCGACCATGCTCAACGCCTTCGACGCCGCCGCCGCGCACCTGGCCCGGGCCAGCGCACTGATCCCCTCCCCGACGTCCACTGTGGATGGTGAGGACGCGCTCGACGCGGACCGGCTCGGCATCGAACTGCTGGGCATCGAGCTGACCCTGCACACCGACGAAGCGTCCTATCTGGACGGTCCGGGGCCGGCCCGGCTGGTGGAGCTGGCGAACCTGCTCTACCGGGCCCGCGACCACGACGGCGCCGCGCGGGCGTGGACCCTGCTCGGCCAGACGGCGTGGCTGCGCCAGGACCGGGTCGCGGCGTTGCGCAGCCTGGACCGGGCGGTCGAGCTGTTCGACGCGTGCCCGGACACGCCGGAGAAGGCGCAGGCCTACGCCGAGCTGGGCCGGCTGCACGTGCTGAACTACGAGCACGGCCCCGCGCTGGGGGCGGCGCAGATCGCCGCCGAGATCGCCGAGCGGCTGGGGCTGGTGGAGATGCGGGCCAACGCCCTGCTGACCATCGGCGCCTGCCGCTACCTGGCGGGCGAGCGGGCGGGGCTGGCCGACCTGCGCGAGGCGCTGGAGTTCTGCCGGGCGCAGCGGTTGCCGAGCCTGCGCCGCGCCCGGGGCATGGTGGCCGACGCGCTGGCCGAGGAGGGTGACCTGGCCGGCGTCCGCGCGCTGCTCACCGCCGAGCCGCCGGGCACGGCCAGCGAGCCGCCCGACGCGACCGGCCCGACCGCGGCGCTCGACGCGCTCCACGCCGGCGACTGGGACGCGTTCCTGGCCGCGGCGGAGACCGTACTGTCCACTCCGGACGGTGACCGGGACCTGCGGGTACGCGGCACCCGGGGATGGCTGCGCGCGCTGCGCGGCGACGGCCCCGGCGCCCAGGCCGACGCCACGACGGCGCTGCGCGCGGCCCGCGCCACCGGCTTCTGGCGTCCACTGTGGACCGCCCTGGCGCACGGCGCCTTCGCGGAGGTGGTGCTCGGCCGGCCCGACGACGCCTACGCCCTACTGGCGGAGCTGGGCGAGAGCTGGCGGCGCATGCGCGTGATCGCGAGCGGCTCGTGGGTCGCCGCGGCCGCCCACGCGGCCGACCGCGCCGGGGCGGACGCCGCGCTCCTGCTGCGCGACGCGCTGGGCGACGCCCCCCACCACACGGCCTGGTCCCGCGCCGCGATGGCGACGGTGGACGGGACGCTCGCCGCCGCCCGGGGCGAGCCCACCACCGCCGCCCTGCGCTACCTGGACGCGGCGTCGCGCTACGCGGCCCTGGGCAGCACGACCGACCGCATGCTCGCGCTCGGCGGCGTCGTGCGCGCGCTCGGCGCGGCGGCGGACGCGGCCGTCCTCAACCGCCACCCCGCCGCACCCGGGTCGGCGCCGGTGCCGGTCAACCAGGTGCGCGGCGAACTGGCCGACTTCGCCCGGCGCAACCGCATCGTCTCGCCCTGGTAGGCGTCGACCGCGGCCGATCAGAGCAGGCGGCGCCCAGCCATCGGCCGGGCGCGATCGCGGACCCGCGTGCTCCACACAGGACGGTCGAAGGTCCGTAGACTGGCGGCATGTCCCTCGACCGCCAGCCGTACGTGCACGTGGTCCACGCCCCCGAGGACCAGCCGTACGTGGAGCAGTTGACCACCTGGCTCACCACCCGTGGTGTGCCGGTCGGGCCGCGACCCGCGCCCTCCCTGTTCGGCGCGCCCCGGCCCACGGGAGGGCTGGAGGGGGCCACCGCCGTGGTCGTGGTGGTCAGCGACTCCAGCGCGTCGGTGGAGGCGGAGATGCTGCGCGCCGAGGCGTTGCGCAAGCCGGTCTTCGTCCTGGTCCGTTCGGGAACCGTGCCCGAGGCGCTGCGCCAGCGTCCCCAGCACGACGTGCGCCACGGCGGGATGCCGTCCCCGCTGTGGGCCAGGGAGGTCTGGCCCAGCCGTGGCCCCGTCTTCGACTTCGGCGGGCCGCCCACCCCCCGCAGGGCTCCCGCCATCGACCGGGCGCCGGCTCCCGCGCTGGCCAGAAACCCGGTCGGGCACACGGTCCTCGACCTCGCGCCGGCCGGCCGCGAGATCTTCATCTGCTACCGCCGCGACGACTCGGCCGGCAGCGCCGGGCGGCTCTACGACGCGCTGGTGGCACGGTTCGGCGCGACCAAGGTCTTCTTCGACACCGATTCCGTGGACGGTGGCGAGGACTTCGTCGCGGCGACCACGGCGGCCGTGCGGGCGGCCCGGGTGGTGTTGGTGGTCATCGGTCCGCGCTGGCTGGCCCTGGGCCGCGACGGTCGCCTGCGGCTGAGCAACCCCGACGACCACGTCCGCCGGGAGATCGAGGCGGCGAAACGGTTCGATCGTCGGATCATCCCGGTCGTGGTGGAGGGTGCGCCCATGCCCACCCCTGGCGACCTGCCCGCCGAACTGGCCTGGCTCACCCGCATCAACGCGGTCCGGCTCGACCACACCCGCTTCCACGCCGACGTGACCAACCTGCTCAACCTCGTCGGCGGCTGAGCGACCCGTCAGGTGACGCTGAAGTAGATCGCCTCGCAGAGTTCCCGGGCGGCGCGGGCATGGCGCTGCATCGCCCGCGACGGCGCGCCCTCCAGCGTCCGCCACCGCGCGACCTGGCGCTGCGCCTCGGCCCGCACGTGCTCCACGGTGCCGTCGCTGTCCAGGCCGAGGCAGGCTCGGGTCCCGGCCCCCGTGGCGAGCGTGATCAGCGCGGTGGCGTCCGCGTCGGCCAGCGGGAGCCGGCCACTGGCCAGGTCGGCCAGGGCCGCGCCGAGTTCCGCCTGCAGCAACTGTGGCTGCCGGTGCAGTTCGGCGAGGTCGGCCCGCAACCCCGACAGCGCCCGCTCCTCGCCCGCGTCGCCGCCACCGCGGCAGGCCGGTTCGAGCTTGGCGACGGCGGCGACCGCCCGCAACCGGTCCGCGTCGGCCACGAACCGCGCCGCCAGCTCGTCGACGAGCGCCGCGATGCCGGAGTCCTCGGCGAGCTGGGCGAGCAGGGCGGCGGTGCCGGTGATGCCGCTGCGGTAGGCGACGACCGCCCGTCGGATGCCGTACCGCCCGAGCAGGGCGAGCAGCCGCTCGCGCTCCGCGCGCGACAGCGGGGAGGCGTCCCAGTCGCGGAACTCGTCCGCCGAGTAGAGCGCGTCGTCCACCGCGTCCTCGCTCTCGGCCGCCAACCGGGCGACCAGGCGGGTGTCCGCCTCGGTGAACGAGCCGCCCAGGGCCGTCTGCGCGAGCAGGCCGACGACCGGCACGGTGTCGGCGACCAGGCCCCGCAGCCGCCGGGTGTAGCCGGCGGCGAGCCGGCGAGCGTCGGGCCACGGGTCACGCCACTGGGTCCCCAGCTCGTCAACGCGGCTCAGCACGCCGAGCACGTTGGTCGCCGTAATGCCCTGCCCGCTCTGCTGGCGCAGGGCCTCCAGTGCCTCGACGTCACCCTGGCCGGGGTGGGGCATGACATAGATGAGCGCGTCGGCCTCGGCGAGGGCGGACATCGCCACCTCGTCCAGTCCGCTGAGCGCGTCCATGCCGGGGGTATCGACGATGGTGTACGACTTCCCGAGCCGGTCGTTGACGAGTTCGACCACGAGGTCCTTGATCTCCGGTGCCGGCACGCCCAGCGCCGACACGTCCGCGGGCACCCCGCCCCCGGGTTTGCCCGCGACCACCACCGAGGTGCCGTCGTGGCGGCGCACGAGAATCCGGTTCTGGTACGACGGCTTGAACCAGGCGACGAGCTTGGTGCACTCGGTGGCGGCCGTCGCGGCCACCTCCTGGCCCGCGAGCGCGTTGATGAGCGTCGACTTCCCCGCCTTCACCCGCCCGCCCACGGCGATGCGCGGGGTCGGCTCGGCCAGCCGGGCGACCACGTCGTCCACCAGGGACGCGGTGGGTCCGGGCCGCAGCGCGGGCCGGGCGGCCGACGCGGCGGCGGCCACCCGGGCGCACAGCGAACCGGTGCCCCAGGCATCGGTGGACGCGCTCATCGAGCCGGGCGGGGCGCGGTCGACAGGCTCCGATCCAGCTCGTCGGCGCGTCGTTTGATGGCGGCCAGCTCCTGCGACTCGGCCATGGCCTGCTCGCGTCGCGCGGCCAGCTCCTCCCGGGCCGCCGCGAGGTCGCGCTTGGCCTGGACGAGTTCGGCCTGCAACTCGTGCCGGCGCTGTTCCAGCGCCGCGCCGATGGCCTGGGCGAACTCGTCGGCACCCCGGCTCACCGCGCTCTTGATGTGCGGCGGAACCTCGGTGAGCAACTCGTTGACCACCTGCGCGACATAGCGGTTGGCGTCGCCACGCAGCCGCAGCAGTTCGTCGCGCTTCTTCCTGCGATGGGCCAGGCCGGCCATGATCCCGAACCCGACCGCGGCGGGGAACAGCAACGCGCCACCCGAGGCGATGGTCAGGAGGCCGAACGTCACCACGCCGGTGCCCCAGGTCGGCGCGATCCGCTCCAGACCGGCGAGGATGCCGACGTCGTCGCGTGCCTGATACACCACGCCGGGCAGGCGCTGGATCCGCTCGGGCAGCTCCAGCACCGCGGCGAGCTCGATCTCCCCACCCTGCCGGAACTGGCCGCCCAGCTCGGCGGAGACCCGGGCCATGCCCTCGCGCGTGGCGTTCTCCAGTTGCATCCAGACGCCCCGGACCCCGTTGTCCAGGTCGGCCGGGAGGTCCTTCAACGCCTCCGCCGAAGAGGTGTTGATCTTCTCGTCCGCCAGCGCCTTCAGGTCGTTGACGCACCGCCGGAAGCCGAGCTGGAGCACGCCCTCCAGCTCCCGCATGCGCGTGTCGAGCGTCTTGCGCCAGGTCGCGTCCTCGTCCTGCAGCCGGGCGAGGGCGGCCTCCGCGTCCCGCACCTCCTCCACCAGGCTCGGGTCCTGCGACAGCGACCGGAGCCGGCGCTCGTACGACAGGACCAGCGGATCGATCGCGGTGTGGACGACGTGCAGGGCGTTGCGCAGCCGCAGCTGGCCGGCCTGCTCGGCGACCTCGTGGGTCAGCGCGTCCAGCAGCGGGGTGAAGCCGCTGCCGGCGAGCCGCCGCTGCGCCTTGTCGGCATCGCCCCGGCCGGCCGCCTCGTCGGCGTCGCTCTTCATCTGGCTGCTGACCGCGAACCACGGTGCCTCGCGGTAACGCGGCGCGTGCTCGCGCAGCAGCTCCTGGTCGCGGGTGAGGATGTCCCGCCACGACGGGTACTTGTCGATCTGCGTCAACACGAAGAAGACCGTGGCGATCCGCTCCGTGGCCTGCTGCAGGAAGGCCAGTTCCGACCGGGTGAGTTCGGTCGAGCCGTTGACCACGAACAGCAGGGCGTCGGCTCGCTCCAGGGTCGCCAGCGTGATCTGCGCGTGGCCGGAGACGAGCCCGCCCACGCCGGGGGTGTCGACCAGCGCGAGGCCCTGGTCGAGCAGCGGCGAGGGCACGCCCACCTCGACGTGGCGCACGTCATCGCGGTAGGGCTCCTGCGTCAACGGATCCAGCGCGGCGTACTCGGCGAGCTGGGCCAGCGTGATCGGCTGCGGCTCGCTCTGATCGAGCAGATGGGCCTGTGCCTGAGGCGTCGGCGCGTGCCGCACCACGAGATGCACGCTGGTCGCGACGTCGACCTCCACCGGCAGCAGGCCCGGCACGCCGACCAGAGCGTTGATGAGCGAACTCTTGCCGCGCTTCTTCTCACCAACGACGACCACGTTCGCCGTGCCGCCGTTGACCCGCGCGGTCTCGGCGCGGATCAGGTCAGCCTGACTGTCGCGTGTGGACGGTTCGCCCAGGCGCCGCACCGCCTCGGCGGCGTCGAGGCCGACCGACAGCACGGCGCCGGCGAGGGGGTGTTGCGTCCCAACGGTCACGTTTCCTCCACAGTGGATGGTCAGACTAGTCCTCGTCGTCGAAGTAGGCGCTGTAGTCGGCCTGCTTGTGGTCGACCTCGCGTTCCCGGCCCTCGACCGGACCCTCCCGGCGCTGGTGCGGCGCCGGCCGGGTCGCCTCCGCCGGCGTCGACCCGCCCCCGTCGGCCGGCTTCGACCTGGCCGCATCGGTCGGCTTCGACCCGCCCCCGTCGGCCGGCTTCGACCTGGCCGCATCGGTCGGCTTCGACCTGGCCGCCTCCGCCGGGGTCGCCCCGACCTCGCCCAGGTCGTAGTGCTCCGCCCCGCCACGCACGAGCTGGATCCCGTCCCGGTCGCGCTCGCCGCGACCGCGCAGGCCGTCGACGAAGCTGTCCTTCACGCTGTCGATGAGGTCGAGGAGCCCGAAGCCGATGGGGTTCCCGGCCCTCGCCCGCGCCTGCCGGTCGGGTGGCGATCCGACGGGCGGATAAGCCCCGGTCGGGTGGTCCCTGGCCGGGCTGTCGCGACGGGAACCGCGCACCGGTGGTTTGCCGGGTCGGGACGCCGGATCGGGCATGGGCGGTGGCGGCTCCGGACGGCGCCGCCAGATCCCGTTCTCCACCTCGACGTCGTCCGCGCCGAGGTGGGTGATGCTGTCGTGACGGGCGCTGGCGGCCCGGGCCCACCCCGTCACGAACAGGAAGTCGACCGGCTCGGCCAGCGCGCGGTCCCACAGGTGCGCGGCCATCGCGGGCGGCGCGTGGAACACGTCGTACGGGGAGGCGGCCGGGTAGAAGCGGTCACCTCCGCCCGGCGCCTGCTCGGGCGCGGGCCACGGCGCGGCCGCGCCCGGGGAGGGCCGGGGCTCGCGAACCTCGCTAGGATGGCGCGTCCAGTCGTGACCGACCCACTCCTCGTAGACCGGCGCCGCCCACTCGGCCCAGTGCGCGGCGAGTTCGGCATGGGTCGGCCCGGTCACCGTGCGGGCGGCACTCCACCAGCCGACGAAGCAGTAGAGATCTCGCCGCTCGTGCTGGTTCATCGTCTCGCTGAGCGCGGCGGCCCGGCAGGCGACCCCGACCACGGTCGCCTCACCGCGCCGGCCGAGGACGAACCGGGGTCGGTCCAGCGCGCTACCACCCGCCACGGTGGCCTGCACGACCTCGCTGAGCCAGCCGTCTTTCGGCACGCCCGCGGGGACGGCGCGCCACCAGAAGTCGGCCCGGCTGGTGCGGCCGTAGACCACGGGATGCCATGGGAGGGAGTTGGTCATACCTGCAGCTTTCCATCTTTGAGGATCGGCAGCTTGGCGAGTTGCTCCATGAGCACGCCGGCCCGATCCCGGGCGGTGCGGATGTTCTGGTCCACCCTCGCCTTCTCCTGGTCCCAGTTCTCCAGCGACTGACTCAGGCTGCTGATCCGGCTGCCGTTGAACAGTTCACGCCAGAACCCGCCCTTGAGCTGGCTGAGTTCCTCGTGCGCCGCCGACCGGCTGTCGGCGATGGCACGCATGGTCTCCTCGTCGCTCTGGATGACCTCGGTGAGAAAGTGCCACAACGAGAAGATGAAGGGCCGGTGCAGGCCGACGGGGTCCACGGTGGTCGGATCCACCATGTTGTGCTTCTCGATGCCGAAGTTGCCGATCTGGACCGGGCAGACGAGCGCGGTGATGCCCTGGCTGTAGACCACCGGCACGATCTGGTCCATGTTCTCCACCGCCAGTCGCAGCGCCTCGGCCTTGCGCATCCCGGTCACGGCGGGCAGCACGTCGGCCTTGGTGATGAGCACGACGATCGACGGTGCGGGCTTTCCGCTCGCCATCCGGGCCTCGGCCGCCTGCTGGATGAACATCGACAGTCGGGCGACCTTCATCGGGTCCCGGGCCCGGTTGGCGCGACCGCCCGGGACCAGGTTGTTCACCCACTCGCCGACATGCTGCCCGTCCAGCGCGAGATAGATGGTGTCGGAGATGCGCAGCCGGTTCAGCAGTTGCGCGGTGTCCGCGGCACTCGTGCTGCGGGCATCGGTCGCGCCGCCCCGGAAGTCCAGGCAGTCGATGCTGATGAGCGGCGTGATGCCGTGCTTGAGCACGAAGTCGTACGGCGTGGGAACCTCTTCCGTCGGTGGCGGAAGCACGCCCTCGTCGTTGAGCCTGTCCCAGGTGTCCATCAGGTCGATGTCATGGTCCGGGTCGCGGGTGTAGACGAAGTAGCCGGCGATGCCGGCGGACAGGGTGGCGTACATGCCGTGCAGGAACATCGTCTTGCCGGACCCGCTGGCGCCGAGCATGGTCATCGTGATCTTCGGTATCTCCATCCGGAACCTCCCCTGCCGCTGACGGCCTCTGGTCAGAACCCGCTTACACCGTCGAGCACCTCGCCGAGCTGGTTGGCCGGTTCCACCAACGGCTCGAACAGCTCATACTCGGCCTGCGCGTCGCGCAGGTGCCCCTGGCCGATCGAGTTCCAGGACGGCTCGTCGTTCAGCCAGCTGAAGAACCGGTCGGTGAGGGTGTCACGCTGCGCCGCGTATTCGGCCGCCGCGATCTTCTCCTCGATCGACTTCTGCAGTTGCATCGCCCGTCCGATGATGCCGAACCGCAGGCACCACAACACCGGCACCTCGACGTTGACCGGACCGGGGCCGCAGGCCACCGGGATGGCGGTGCCCATGATGTGCTCCGTCTGGGCGACCGCCTCGATCAGCGGCACGAACGGCTCGGCGATGCGCGCGATGACCTCGTCGTTGTCGATGTCGACCAGATCGGCCTTGGTGAAGGCGATGACCAGCGGGGTCACCGACTCGCCGCGCGCGTCCAGCGCGCGCTGGATGTGGCTGACCAACTGCCGCACGTCGCGCGCGGCGCCCGGCTCGTGCCACAACCGGTACGAGTCGCAGAAGACGACGATCCCGCCACACGTCTTGAGGTCCTCGTGCAACTGGGCCGCCTGCGGGCTCGTGCTCCGTTCCCGCAGCGCACCGCCGCGGTAGTCCCGCCAGCGGAAGGGGAACACGTCCTCACCGTGGTGACGCAGGACGAAGTCGAAGACCGAGCGCTGGTCGCTGGGATCGGGGTAGCGCCGCTGGCGCACGATCGCGTCGGCCGCGTTGATCAGGCTGGCGTGGTGGCCGTACTGGTTGGCGTGCACGGAGAAGCCGCCGATGCCCCGGTTCATGGCCGCGTACATGAGGCTGATGTAGGTGGTCTTGCCGGCCGCGCTGTGGCCGAGCATCACGATGTCCATGTCCGTCCTCGGGTCGGCGGGGTCACTCGGCGAACAGATCGCGGTCGGGTTCGAAGACCCGCGGTGTGCGTGCGGGAGTGGTGCCCGCGTCCGCCACCGGACGCGACCCGAGCTGACCCGGGGCCTCGACGAGGGCCCCACGGACGTTGACGATCTTCGGATCGCCGACGGTGCGCGGCGGGACGCCGAGCACCTGGCTCAGCAGGTCGGAGACGCGCGGCGTCCGACTCGCTCCACCGGCCAGCACCACGGCCGCGAGCTGGTCCGGCGTCAGCCCACTGGCCCGCACCGTGCGCAGGAACTCGTCCACCGTGCGACGTAGCAGCGGGTCGATCGCCGCCTCGAACTCGGCGCGCTGGATCAGGAACAGATCGTCGTATCCCGGTACGTGTATCGGTGCCCGCAGCGAGGCGGACAGGTGTTCCCTGGCCACCGTCACGTCGTGGCGGAGCGTGAGTTGCTGCCGGAGCATGGTGCGCTCGGTCGATTCCCACAGTCGCTCCCACGGCCCCGGATCGCGGTCGAGCGCGTGCTCACGCAGGAGAGCCAGCAGCGCCTCGTCGAAGTCCTCGCCACCGATGTGCGGATCACCGCCGGGCACGCCGACGACGGCGAAACCGTCGCCGGTCCGGCACACCAGGGCCACGTCGAAGGTGCCGCCGCCCAGGTCGTAGATCGCGAGCTGACCACCGTCGGGGATCGGGAACTCGTGGGCGTAGTGCATCGCCGCCGCGACCGGTTCGGGCAGCAGGACCGGGCTGCTGATCCCCGCGCTCTGTGCCGCCTTGCCGAGCAGGGCGAGTTCGCGCTCGGTCCACGCCGCGGGATGGGTCAGGGTGACCGACACCGGCGGGGTCTGCTGGTGCTGGGCCAGCGCCTCCGTGTAGACCCGCGACAGGACGGCGGCGACCAGCTCCGTGGCCGGCACCGAGCGCCCCCGCAGCAGCACGGCGCGACCCGCGACCAGGGCACGCTTGGGCAGCCGTTCGGCCTCCTCGGGCAACTGCGCGGCGCGCTGGAGGGCGTAGCGCCCGGTCAGCAGTTCGTCGTTCTCACCCAGACAGACCAGCGACGGGAGGTAACGGGAGTTCTCGATCTCCAGGACGGTGACGTCAGCACCCTGCCGGTACGCCGCGGTGGTAAAGCACGTACCGAAGTCAATGGCGAGCGTCCACTGCCCCATCCGCGCCTCCCCCTGTGCCGCCCGATGGACTGTCGAGCGAAGACCGTCACTCCTATTTCATCGCGAACGCATCGATCGCGCATCTCTCCGGTAGGCCCACGACGTCGACCGTTTGGCCACCGTCTTCAACTCATTGGACGAAGACGGTCCCAGCGACCGCGATGACCCGGTCCCGACCAGGCACGGCCGACCGCGCAGGAAGACTTTCGCGAACAAGAATCAGTGACCGGCCAGGCTGAGATCCCGGCTCGCCGCCGCCTCGTGCCCCGACCCGGTGGCGAGGGCGTCGAGCACGCCGGGGGCACCGCGGCGCAGGAACCATTCGCGGCCGTAGCCGCTGGTGAACGTCGACGCGTCCAGCGCCTCGGGCGCGATCTGGCTCCGGTGCACGGCCATCGCCTCCCGCTTGATCGTCAGTTCGCGCTCGGTCGCGGTCAGCGTGAGCGAGACCGAACGGGGCGCCACCCCCATCCGGTCCGGCTCATCGGTGGCGGCGCGCGCCAGCGGGTAGGCGCCGCGGCGCAGCGCGGCACGGTCGAGGGTGGCCTCGTAGGCGGTCAGCCCCAGCCGCGCCGCGACCTGTCGGCCGGCCCGGTGGACCTGACGGTGGTCGACATGTCCGGTGATGCCGCGCGGGTCGTAGTGCACCAGCGCATCAGCGTTCTCGGCCCGCACCACCTGTTCGACCCGCGCGACCACGTCGCCCAGCGCCGCCGCGCCGAGAGTGCCGGGCGCGTAGGGGCCCCGGTGCGCGCCCGAGTCGCGGTGCCCGAGCAGCACGAGCCGGGCAACGCCCAACAGGTCGCAGGCGCGCTCCAACTCGGCCAGCCGCCGCCGGTGCAGCGTCTCACCGCCGGCGAGCTCCAACCGGCACTCGCCGGCCTCACCGCCGGTCGCGCTGACCAGCACCACCCGCGCCCCCTGGTCCACGGCGCGGCGGATGGTGGCACCAGTGAAGATCGCCTCATCGTCGGGATGGGCGTGCAGGACGACCAGGGTCGAGGTCGCGATCATGTCGAAGCTCCAGCAGGCCTGGGCCATCATCGGTGGCCGCGAATGCCACGCGGACGGCGTGGCTCGGAATGCTGGTTGACGAGGTGGCGCGGGGACCGGGCGACCGCCCGATGCGGACGACGAACGCGAGGCTGCGCCGGAGTCAGGCCGCGGGACGCCACCAGCAAGCGCCCGCAGCCCGGGGACACACCCGGACGCAGGCACAGGTGGCGCGCATCGACATGCCGCACAGTGTGCCAGACCCCTGGCATCGACGCTGCCCCGACACCCCGGAGCGGCGTTGCGCCGGTCGCGGACCCCGGCGGCACGGGCCGCCGGCCTGTACCGTTGCGGCCAGACAGCGGAGGGGGTCAGGTGAGCATGGGTGACGCCCGGTACGGTCGGCGCGACAACGGTCTGGTGGCGGCGCACTACGCCGACGCCGGCGACGTGGACCCGCGCGTCGGCGAGCACCTGCTCGATGTGCTGGCGCTGGCCGGCATCGCCGCCTACCTGCGCCCGTCCAGCGACGAGAACCCGGTGACCCGGTCGACCGTGCTGCCCAAACGCCCCATCGACCGCCTCTTCGTCGACCGGGAGCACCTCGCCACCGCGCGCGGCTACCTCATCCAGCTCGACCGCGAGGCGCAGGAGGCCGACCGGATGGTGGCCGAGACGGCGGCCACCGACCGTACGGCCCATGCCGGCGCGACCGACGAGCGGACCGGGACCACCGGGGACGACGCCGCAGGCGTCGAGGCGAACCGCGCCGAGCCGACCGGTGACGAGTTCGAGCGCGCGTGGGCGCAGATCGTGGCGGGCTTCGGCGAGACGGCCACGGGCCGGGACGAGCCGGCGACCAGCGGATGGTCCGGTCCGCCGGCACGGCGCAGCCGCCGGCCCCGCGCCGACACCCCGACCCTCCCACCCGCCGCCGACGAGCCGTCGCTGCTGGACGGCCTGGACACGTTCGGTGCCGACCTGCCCGACGACGAGCAGGAGGAGTTCGTCCGGCCCGACGCGCCACCGATGCCGCGCCCGTCCCTGCCGGCGGTACTCGCGGTGGTGGGGGTGGTCGGTGGTCTCGCGGTCTTCCTCAAGCCCGACCTGCTGCCGTTCCTGACGCAGAGTCTCGCCATGACGGTCGGTTTCCTCGCCGTCATCGGCGGCTTCGGCACCCTCGTCTACCGGCTGCGCCCGGGCACCGGCGAGGACGACGACCCGTCCGACGACGGCGCGCGGGTCTAGCGGTCCGCCGCCGCGGGTTCCTTCTCCAGCCAGTCCAGGATCGCGTCGATCGGCTCCTGCCACCGGGCGTCGAGCATCAGGTCATGCCCCATGCCGGGGAAGAGCAGCGGCGCCACGCCGTAGTGCCGGGCGATGCGCACGAGCGAGGCGCGGGGCACCACCCGATCGTCCGGCGAGCCGACCACGAGCACCGGCGCCCCGCCGACCGGACGCTGCGGCAGGTGCCGCCGGGCGAGCTGGTAGACCACCCGCGGCGCGTCGGGGTCGCCCATGCGGTCGGCGTACTGCCGGGCCTGGCCGACCGGCAGCTCCTTGCCGAACAGCTGCCGCCGGCCCAGCCGCAGGGGCGCGCCGAACAGGCCCGGGACCGTGCCGATCGGGTTGTGCCGCAGGGCCGCCGCGAGAGTGCGCGGTCCGCCGATGACGGGGGCGAGCAGCACCCCCGCCCGAGCCGGGTAGCGCGACAGCGCCTGCGCCACGGCCAGCGCGCCGACGCCGTGGCCGATCAGCACCGCCTGCCGGGGCAGCCGGGCCGCCACCTGCACCACGTCGTGGGCGTAGGCGCGCAGCGTCGTGCCGGGCGCCGAACCGCTGTCACCGTGCCCGCGCAGGCTCATGGCATAGGCCTGGTAACCGCGGCCGGCGGCGTGCTCGAGCCACTTCTCGGCGAACACCCAGGCCCCGTGCGCGTAGCCGGGGACGAACAGCAGCGGCGGCCGGGTCAGGTCGATCTCGTCGGCCGGCTGCGACGTGAGCACCTCGCGGGACACGGGCGTGACCGGCCGCGTCCACTCCTTCCAGCGGAACACCTGCTCACTCATGCGGCGGGCTCCAGTTCGTCCAGCGCCTTCTGCACCGCACGAAGGTAGTCGATGTGACTGATCTCGAACCAGTGCCGGGTCGAGTCCTTCACCTTGGCCTTGGTGAAGCGCCGGTTGAACTCGTGGTGATGCGAGCGCCAGTACTGGTCGGCCCGGGCCGGGGACTGTTCGCGCAGCCGCAGCCAACTCGCCACCATCACCGCCTGCCAGTGCATGAGCGAGAAGATGCCCGAGTCCGGCTGCAGCAGGCCCACCACCGCCAGCGTCGGGAAGTTCGGCGAGAACACGTGCAGGTTCAGCCGCGGCCTGCCCTCCGCGTCCATGTTCAGCAGCTCGGGCGCGAGGAACTCGAACCGGGGCAGGTAGCCGGTGGCGAGCACGACCAGGTCGGGCTCGGCCACCCGGCCGTCGACGAACTCCACGCTGCGGGTGTCGAACCGGGCGATGTCCGGCACCGGGGTCACCGAGCCGTGGCCCAGGTAGTAGACGAGCTGGCTGTTGGTGATCGGGTGCGTCTCCAGCAGCTTGTGGTCCGGCTTGGGCAGCCCGAACCGGCGCAGGTCGCCCACGACGCGGGTGAGGGTGCGCTGCAGCAGGCGCTGGCGCAGCCACAGCGGCAGGCGGTAGCGCGCGACGAGGTCGTTGACCTGGTCGGCCGGGCGGCCGTAGGCGAACTTCGGCGCGTACCAGTAGCCGCGCCGGCTCGAGTGCCAGCACCGGGCCGCCTGCTGGGCCGCGTCCACCGCGATGTCACAGCCGGTGTTGCCCGCGCCCACGACCAGCACCTTCTTGCCCCGCAACTGGGCCGGGTCCTTGTACTGGCTGGCGTGGATGACCTCGCCCCGGAAGTTGTCCAGGCCCTCGTACTCGGGCAGCTTGGGTGACCAGTTGTGCCCGTTGGCGACCACCACGGCCGCGTAGCGCTGGGTCCGGTCCGCCCCGCCGCCCCGGGCGCCGCTGATCGTCACGTCCCAACCGCCACCGGCCTCCGGCGGCACCGGCACCACCCGGGTCACCTCGGTGCCGAACCAGACGTGCTCACGCAGCCCGAAGTGGTCGGCGTACCGCTCCAGATAGGCGAGCACCTGGCTGTGGTGCGGGTAGTCCGGCCAGGAGTCCGGCATCGGGAAGTCCGGGTACTGGGTGAAGGGCTTGCTGGAGATCAGGTGCGTGGTGGCGTAGACCGGGCTGCGGTCGTGGCGCCAGTTCCAGGCCCCACCGACGCCCGTCTCCCGCTCGTAGCAGTCGACCCCGAACCCCGCCTGGCGCAGGTTCTTGATCGCCGTCAGTCCCGCGGCCCCCGCCCCGATCACGCAGACGTGCTCGGACCGCTCGGTGGCCGAGCGCCCCGTCGTCGCGGGCGGCGGTGCCGAGTTGGTCGCGTCGAAGTCCACCGGACTCCTCCCCAGGTCCCAGTTGTCCCGGCGCATCCTAGCGACCCCCGCGGATTTCTCGCCGATCTAGGGGTTTTCCGCATGAGTTGATCTCCCATCACGCGGAAAACCCCAAGATCGCGCGCGGAAATGGGAGAACGTCCCAGATCTGGGGGCACGATCGTGCCCGTGTAGGGCGGATTGTCCGTTGCCATCCCGTGACCGGCGCCACACCGGGCGGGGCTGGAAACCCCGCCACCGCGCCGTGGTTGAACCCTCCGCAACCCCGAACACGGAAAGACACGGGCACCGCCCCACCGCTGACGGAGCGTGGTCGCACTCGTCCGAGCGCGCCGCCCACCAACGGTAAAAACGGTAAGGAGTTGACTTTCTGATGCGTAACATCATGACCTTCGACAAGATCCGAAACACCATGCTGTTCGGCATCGCCGGTCTCGGCGCCGCCGCCGGCATCGCGATGGGTCCGACCGCGGCGCAGGCCGCCGAGCCCACGCCGGTCGCCGACACCGCGCCCGCCGCCACCACCGGGGCGCCCGCGGAGTCGATGATCTCCAAGTACGACGGCGCGCTGCAGCCCAACGGCTACTACTGCGGCCCGGCGGCGACCCGCATCGCGCTCTCCGCGCACGGCGCGGCACCGACGTTCGACTCGCTCGCCAGCGAGCTCGGCACGACGCCGGAGGGCACGAAGTCGATCGACGACATCGCGCGGGTGCTGAACAAGCACCGGGGCGCGGGCACCTACACCTCGGTGAAGATCGAGGGCTCGAAGGCGACCCCGGAGCAGACCGAGAAGCTGCGCACCGACGTCATGGACGCG
>Ga0164243_10005550_pt1 | contig 19237 bp, 15 predicted proteins | sample OricompcompostOP_FD_108781 | JGI IMG/M metagenome (GOLD analysis project Ga0164243, IMG submission 108781) | Organic Plus compost microbial communities from Emeryville, California, USA - Original compost - Organic plus compost (OP) | ecosystem: Engineered > Solid waste > Mixed feedstock >... | reverse complement strand
TGGTGGGCGCTGAGGGACTCGAACCCCCGACCCCCTCCTTGTAAGGGAGGTGCTCTAGCCAGCTGAGCTAAGCGCCCGAAGGGCTCTCGGCCCGGCGACGCAGCGTAGCCGTGCGTCGCCGGGCCGCCCCTCTCGGCGCCGTGCTCGGCGGTGGCGGATCAGCCGCCCACGGCGCCGAGGAGGATCGAGGGCACGACCTCGCCGGTGGTGCCGTCGGTGAGGCCCACGTCGGTGAGATGAGGGCCCGGGAGGCAGGCCAGCGACGTCACGAACGTCTGGAAGATCGCCTGCGGCACGATCGGCATGAACTCGCCGACCGACCGGGCGGCCACCTCCAGGGCGTCCTGGGCGGCCACCACCTCCTCGACCGGGCGGTCGCTCAGGAGTCCGGCGATGGGCAGGCCGATCGAGGCCAGGACCTCGCCGTCGCGCACCACCGCCACGCCGCCGTCGGAGGCGATCACCGTGTTGGCGGCCAAGGCCATGTCGGCCGGGTCCACCCCGAACACCTGGAGGTTGTGGGTGTCGTGGCTCACGGTCGTGGCGATGGCGCCGGTCCACTCCCCCCACCCGGTGAGCACCGCCAGCGCGGGGGTGGCCGGGAAGCGGCCGTGGCGGTGGATCGACGCTTGGCGCAGCACCCCGGGCGGCAGCTGGACGACGTCGTCGACGACGTCGACCTCGAGCTCACCCCACTGGGTCATGAACGGCTGATCGATCGTCCGGATCCTTGCCGTGCCGGTGCCGAAGCCGTCGAGGCGGAGGGTGAGGTCCTCGGCCGTGACCGGGTCGAGCTTCACCGAGCTGTAGGGCGGGGTGGATGGGCCCTCGACCACGTCGACCACCATGCGTCCGTGCCGGGCGACGAGCTGCCCGGACGCGAAGGTCATCTCGACCTCGACGGCAGCGAGGTCCTCGCCCAGCACCACCAGGTCGGCGATGCGCCCGGCGCCCACCACGCCCAGGTCGGTGCGCTGGAGCCGGTAGGCGCCGTTGACGGTGGCGGCGGTGATCGCCTTCACCGGGTCGAGCCCAGCGGCGATGATCCGGCGCAGCCCGAGGTCGATGTTGCCCAGGGTCACCAGCTCGCTGGCCAGGATGTCGTCGGAGGAGGTGACCAGGTTGGTGGGGAACACCGGCATCTCGGTCAGCTCGGCCACGACCTCGGGGAGGAGGTGGGGGAGGGCGTAGCGCAGCTCGACGGTCATCCCCGAGCGCACCTTCTCCAGCACCTCGTTCGCCATGAAGTTCTCGTGGTCGGAGGTGATGCCTGCGCACAGGTAGGCCTGCAGCTCGGGCCCGCTGAGGGTGGCGGCGTGGCCGCTGATGAGCTTGCCTGAGTCGAGGCCGGCGCCGACGATGCCGACCATGCGGTCGGAGCGGTCGAGCACGCCGAGCATGTCCATCACCTCGGCCACCCCGGCGACCTCGGGCCAGGAGAGCATCTCGGCCACGTCGGGGCCGAGGATGTCGGCGCCCGAGCGCTCGAGGCCAGGCACCGGGGGGACGCATGACGGGGCCTGCACGATGATGCGCAGCGGGAGGCCACGCGACGCCTCGATGGCGTAGCGCACCCCGTCGAGGCCGGCCACGTTCCCCAGCTCGTGGGGGTCGGCGAAGATCGTCGTCGTGCCGTGGGGGAGCACGGCCGCGGCGTAGGGGCCGGGGGAGAGCATCGAGCTCTCGAAGTGGACGTGGAGGTCCATGAACCCGGGGGCCACGAACCGGCCGCTGACGTCGATCACCTCGGCGGCGTCGGTGCGGGTCCCGGTGGGGTGGACGCTGGCGATGAGGGGCCCCACCACGCCGACGTCGGCGGGGCGGAGCTCACCGGTGGAGACGTCGACGACGGTGCCGCCGGTGAGCAGGAGGTCGAACGGGACAGTGCCGCGGGCCGCGGCGATGGCGCGGTCGCGGTCGGCGGGGTCGACGGGATCAGTGGGGGCCATCGGGAACCTCGGTGTCGGTCGTGGGAGCGGGGGTCGTCGGGAGAGGGGCCTCGGTGCCCAGGTAGCGGTCCACGTAGCCCCGCCACATGCGGCGCAGCTCGAGCGCGGCCCGGTCGGCGACGGTGTGGACCTCGACGGTGCGGTCGAGGTGGAGGGGTCGGTCGGCGAGGGCCTCCATGAGCCATCGGTCCTCCTCGACCACCTTGTCCTCGAACGCCTGGAAGGCGTCCCAGTCGGCGCCGCCGGACCGCACGGTGAGCCCGAAGATCTGGGTTCGGCCGTGGCTCACCGGCAGGAGCAGCCCGAACGCCACCCGTTCGACACCGGGGTACGAGAACGAGGTGCGCAGCACGAACGGGGCCTGCACGTCGTAGCGGACCTTGCGGGGCTTGACGTCGCCGGTCTCGTCGGCGGCGAGCTGGTCGTAGGCGAAGGCGAAGCCGTGCTCGGACCGGCCCAGGACCTCGCCGCTGACGTCACCGGGGTCGCCGAGGGTCGAGGCGTGCAGCAGCGGGAGGTGGGCCATGTCGAGGAGGTTCTCGAGCATGAGCCCGGTGGAGGCCCGCCACACCTCGCGCTTCAGGACGGTGCACGTCCGCCCGGGCTGGTCCCACTCGGGGATCTCGGGCAGCGGCGCCCACGGCTCGTCGAGGCACACCCACACCAACCCGTAGCGCTCGGTCACCCGGTGGGACGTCAGGTGGGCCCGGGGTGGGACGGGTCCGTCGCCGAGGGCGGGGATCGACTCGCACCGGCCGTCCGCCGCGAAGCGCCAGCCGTGGTACGGGCACACGACGCAGCCGGCGTCGACGGTGCCCAGGCTGAGCGGGGCACCGCGGTGGGAGCACGCGTCGGGCAGGGCGAGCAGGCCGCCGTCGGTGCGGGCGAGGACGACATCGTGGCCGGCGACCTCGACCCGCGTGGGGAGCGAGCCGACCTCGTCGGCCCGGGCGACGGGGAACCAGAAGTGCCGCAGCACGGGGTGGTCGTTGGTGAGCGCCAGCGCGGGGTCGCTGGCCTCACCTCCCGGTGAGGGGTCGGGTGGGAGCGGTGGCATCAGCCCTCCTTGGTGACGGGTCCGAACTTCGAGAGCACGGGGCGTTCCAGCAGCCCCACGAGGCCGTAGAGCACGACCGACAGCACGGTGACGGCGACGCCGGCGGCCCACGCCGCGTCGAACCGGCCGGTGAGGGCACCGCCGACCATCAGCGACCCGACCCCGCCCCCCGTCACCAACCATTCGGCGACGATCACGCCCAGCAGGGCGGCGGGGGCGGCGACGCGCAGCGACGCGAACAGGACGGGCAGCGCCGTCGGCAGCTGCACCTTGGCCATGAGGGTGAGCGGCCCGCCGCCGTAGGCCAGCACCAGGTCGGTGTGGGTCGCCGAGGTGCGCGAGAACGACGCCAGCAGGTTGACCAGCGTGGGGAAGAACGAGACGAGCGCCGCCAGCAGGATGGTGGTCAGCAACCCACGGCCGAGGGCCAGCACCAGCAGCGGGGTGAGGGCGACGATGGGCACGCTCTGCAGCGCGATGAGCATCGGGTAGACGATCCGGCGGACGGTGGCGCTCATCCCGAGCAGCGCGGCGAGCCCGACTGCGGTGGCGGTGCCGACCAGCAGGCCGAGCAGGGCGTGGCGGGTGGTGACCCACAGCGCCTCGGCGACGACCCGCCGGTTGGCGGCGGCGTCGGGTGCCGTGACGAAGTGCTCCCAGACGTCGGCCGGGCCCCGGGCCACGAACGGGGGCACGTCGAGCAATCGGAGGGCCAGCTCCCAGAGCCCGAGGATGATGACGATCGACCCGACCATGGTCAGCGCACCCAGGGTCCAGCGACGCCACCGCGGCCCCGAGGTGGGCCCGCTCGGCACGTCGAACGTCAGGTCGACGGCGGCAGCCCACCCGGTGCACCTCCGACCGATGGCGCCCACGAGGGCGAAGGCACCGCCGGTCAGGACGGCGCACACCAGGGCGACGCCCCAGGCTCGGGCGGTCTCGATGCTGCTGAGCGACACCACCATGAGCACGCCGAGGCCGGCGTCGGCCCCGAGGAACTCCCCCACGACCGCGCCGAGGAGGGCGGCGGGGGCGGCGATGCAGAGCCCGGCGAACAGACCCGGCAGCGCAGCCCGGATCCGCACCTTCCGCAGCGCCGTCCACCGGCCGCCGCCCGCGGCCCGGATGATGTCGAGCGAGCGGGGGTCGGCCGACCGGAGGCCGACGAGCGTCCCGAGCAGGGTGGGGAAGAACACCGACAGCGCGGCGAGGGCGACCCGGGGGGCGTCGCCCGACAGCATCGCCTGGAGCAGCGGCCCGATGGCGATGATCGGCAGGCAGTAGAAGGCGACCACGACCCGAAGCGCCGGGCGGGCGAACGCTCCCATCTCGGAGATGACGAGGGCCACGACGATGGCGACCACGTTGCCCAGGACGAACCCCTTCGCTGCCGCGCTGAGGGTGGCGGCCACGTTGCGGGGGTACAGGTCGCGGTCCTGCCACAGCTGGTTCAGGATCTGCGACGGCGCGGGAACGACGAGCGGGTCGGCGATGACGGCTCGGGCGAGCAGCTCCCAGAGCCCCACCAGCCCCACGATGACGAGCGCGGGCAGCTCCCAGCCCCCCAGGGTCGGGCGGGGGAGCCGGAAGGTGCCCGTCGCGGGCGTCCGGTCGAGGACCGCCTCGCTCACCCGATCGTGCTCCCGCCGGCGTAGATCTCGTCGAGCAGCGAGTTGTCGAACATGTCGGGCGAGATGGTGAGGCCGAAGGCGCCGCCGGCGTCGATCGACGCCTGGATGCGCTCGGGCGTCATCTGGAAGAGGCCCTTCTGGGCTGTCACCGGGCTCTGGGACGCCTGGATCTGGGCTTCGTTCTGGGCGAGGGCGGTGGCCTCGTCGAGCCCGAGGTTGGCGCCGTGCTCCTGCACCGTGAGGCGGGCGCCGAGCTCGGGGTCGGCGATGTTGTCCTGGGCGCCGAGGATCTCCGCGGTGAGGAACGCCTTCACCTTGTCCCGCTCCTCCTCGAGCACCTGGGTGGGCACCGCGTAGGCGTCGACGATCGAGTCGAACCCGTAGTCGCCCCAGTTGAGGAACACGGTCTCCATGCCCTTCTGCTGGAGGGTGACCACCTCGTTGGTGAGCAGGGCGACGAACCCGTCGACCTCGCCGTTGATGAGCGGGGCAGGGTCGTTCTGCACCGGGACCCGCTTGATCTCCGACGGGTCCGCCCCGATCGTCGTCATGATCAGGTCCCAGGACATGTCGTAGACCGGCTGGGCGCCGATGGTCTTGCCGGCGAGGTCGGCCGGAGTGGCGATCGGGTCGTCCGCGAGGGACACGATGCCGAGGGTCGATCCCTGGCTCTGCGAGCCGATCAGGGTGAGCGGCATCCCGCCGCTCATCTCGAAGATGGTGGCGCCCAGGGCGCTCGACATGGCGGCGAACGCCTTGCCCGACGCCAGCGCCGGCTCGGCGGTGACGTTGGGGCCGCCGGCGACGAGGTCGACCTTCTTGAACCCCTCCCGGGCGTAGTACCCCTTGTCGATGGCGACGTAGGTCGAGGCGAACTGCGCCGTCTTCAGCCAGCTGAGCTGGTACCCGATGGTGCCGAAGCGGCCGTCACCTGTCAGCGGGGCCGACCCGGTCGACGACGCCCCGGCATCGCCGGCGTCGCTCCCGCACGCCGACAGCAATGCCGGGCCGGCGACGAGCGCGGCCGCCCCCGTCGCTCCCCATCCCAAGAACTGCCGTCGGCCCAGAGTCCTGTGCACGTGATCCTCCTCGTCGTGTGGTGCCCGGACGATCACGGACGGCCCCGCTCCTGACAAGGGTTCGGGTCGCCTGTTCGCGCAGCCTTCGACGGTCGCCCACTGGGCATGTGGTTACCGCCGTGTTTCGTCGCCCAGGGCGGGCGGCGGGCCGCCCGCCTCCCACCGAGCGGGGGGTGCCGGTGTGATCAGCTCGGGCCGCGCCACGGGCTCGGGCGGGGCACCGGGGGCGAGCGCGCCGGTGCACCCGAGGAGGAAGTCCTCCGCTTCGAAGCGGGAGCGCCACAGCGAGAAGTGCTCGGGGAACAGGGCGTCCCCGGCGGCGAGTACCAGGTCGAGGTGGATCGCCAGCTCCTGGCCCCGGGCCAGCAGCTGGGCGGACCGGTCGACCATGTTCTCGGCCACGACCCGCCGGTCGAGCCGGGACTCCGGGTGGTCGTAGGCCGTCCGCTCCGCGGTGTGGATGGGGGAGAGCCAGCTCAGCGTCGGCTCGTTGGGCCGCAGCATGACCCGGTGGACCGCCCAGGTGACCATCGCCGAGTACAGGCAGTAGGTGGCCCAGTCGTCGAGGAGCGAGTGGCGGGCCTCGATCAGCGAGGGCAGGACGCTCAGCGAGCTCTGCTGGGCCGAGGTGAGCTCCACGCCGGTGCCGTGGAGGCGGCGGCGGGTGTCCTCGTAGGCCCGCACGAGCGTCACCCGGTTGAAGGCCTCCCGGTGGAGGAACTCGACGGCGTCGAGGTCAGGGGCGAACCCCAGGGCGAGCCGGATGGCGTCGAGGTTGCCCCGACCCTCGAGGATGGCGATCTCCGTCAGCCACAGCTCGAGGACGGGATCGGCGGCCGGCACGGGTGCCGCCACGCGGCCGAGGCGGGGGTAACGAGGGTCGCGCTCCAGCAGGCCCAGATCCTCGAGGGTGCGCAGCGCCCGGCGGGCGGTGGTGGCGGAGCGCATGCCGCACCCTCGGGCCACCTCGGCGGGCGACGGCAGGTAGCCCTCCTCCGAGAGGAAGAGGGCCACGAAGCGGAGCACCTGCTGCTCTCTCGGCTCGAGCCCTGGCGACGACATGCCGCACCTGTAGCGGTTGCTCCCCCGGGGTGGAAGGCCGTCCGGCGAGGGTTCACCGGCCGTTCACGCATCGCGCACTGCCATCGCTCAGGCGCCGGCGCCACCCGCGGGGTGGCTGCGGCGATGGCGGTCGACGGGGTCGACGGGGAACAGCTCGGTCTGGGACGGCGCGGCCTCCTCAGCCCAGTCGAACGGCCCGGTGGGACCGCCGAGGTCGGGGACGGGCGCCAGGGGACCGTCCCACGTGGTGACCACGGCGCGGACCTCGTCGCCGAGCACCTCGACCGAGTCGATCACGATCGTGGCGACGCCACCGGGTGCTTCGGGGCGGGCCACCCGGTGGATGTAGCCGGCGACCGGGAGCGCGTCGCCGAAGGGGCTCTCGTGCCGGGGATAGGTGACGACATCGGTGTGCTTGCCCATGTCGTCGACGGTACGCAGGGGGTGTGACAGGCCTCTGACCAGGGACGACGGGCCGGTGGCCCTACTCCCGGGCGGCGATGAGGCTGCGCAGCACCGGGTAGACCTGGGTCTGCCAGCGGCGCCCGCTGAACACGCCGTAGTGGCCCACCCCGGGCTGGAGGTGGTGGTGCTTGAGGTGGGGGCTCAGCCCCGAGCACAGGTCGTGGGCGGCCATGGTCTGGCCGATCGAGCAGATGTCGTCGCGCTCGCCCTCGACCGTCAGCAGCATCGTGCGGCGGATGGCCGACGGGTCGACCCGCCGGCCGTGGACCTCCAGCACCCCGCGGGCCAGCTCCTGGGTCTGGAACACCTTCTCGACCGTCTCCAGGTAGAACTCGGCGGTCAGGTCGAGCACCGCGAAGTACTCGTCGTAGAACTCGCGGGTGGCCGCCGCCTCGGCCAGGTTGCCGTCGGCCAGGTTCTGGTACATGTCGAAGTGGCTCCTGACGTGCCGCGGCATGTTCATCGCCAGGAAGGCGGTGAGCTGCAGGAATCCGGGGTACACGCGGCGTCCCGCGCCCGGGAACCGTCCGGGGACCGTGGTGATCACGTTGTGCTCGAACCACTCGATGGGACGGGACATGGCCAGGTCGTTGACCGCCGTCGGGTTGATCCGGGTGTCGATCGGGCCGGCCATGAGCGTGAGGGTGCGGGGGACGCACGGGTCACCCGCCTCGGCCATCACCGCGGTGACGATGAGGGCCTGCACGCACGGCTGGCACACGGCCAGCAGGTGAGCGCCGGGGCCGAGGACGTTGAGGAACCGCACCACGTCGTCGACGTACTCGTCGAAGCCCCACCGACCCTCGCTGAGGGGCACCTCCCGGGCGTTGGTCCAGTCGGTGATGTACACGTCGTGGTCCGGGAGCATCGTCTCCACGGTGTCCTTCAGCAGCGTGGCGAAGTGGCCGGAGAGCGGCGCCAGCACCAGCACCCGGGGCCCCGGGTCGTCGGTGTCCTTGCGGAAGCGCAGGAGCGAGCCGAACGGGGCGGTGTCGACCACCTCCTCGACCACGTCGACGACGCCGGTGGTGGTGGGCACCGCGGTGATGCCGAACGGCCGGCGTGAGTGGCTGAGCGCGGTGTCGGCGAAGACCTGCTGCGCAGCCCAGGCCGAGCGCACGAGCGGCTGGTCGGCCAGGCCGAACGGCAGCGACCGCAACGTGCCGGCCGAGATCCGCGCCGCGGCCCGCACGGGAGCCATCGTGTCGGCGTAGGCCTGGTACAGCCCGTAGAGCATCGTGACCGCCTGCGTGGTCGGTGTCGGGGGGACGGCTGCATCTGACCACGCGGAGCGCTGCCGATGGCGCGGATCGGGGTGATCGCAACCGTCCGTTCATCATCCGGACAAGCGCGAGACGCACTGGCATGAGCCAATGTGGCATGGCCTCGGCGACCCTCACCATCAACAGCCGCAACTACGGCGCCTGGTCGCTCCGTGGGTGGCTGCTGTGCCGGTTCGCCGGCCTCGACTTCACCGTGGAGGAGCGCGGCGCCGACGACCCGTCACAACGAGACGAGCTGCTGCTCATGTCACCGTCGTTCCTCGTTCCCTGCCTCATCATCGACGGCCTGGAGGTGTGGGACACCCTGGCCATCGGTGAGCTCCTCGCCGAGCGGTTCCCCGAGTCGGGCCTTCTCCCGACCGAGCCCGCGGCCCGGGCGCTGTGCCGCTCGGTGAGCGGCGAGATGCACTCGGGCTTCGCCGCCCTCCGCTCGGCGATGCCGATGAACCTGAAGGCCCGCTACGAGGACTTCAAGGTCTTCTCGGGGGCTCAGGCCGACATCGACCGCATCACCGAGGTGTGGGTCCGGTGCCTCGGCGCCCGGCCCGGCCCGTTCCTGTTCGGCGACCGGCCCACGATGGCCGACGCCATGTACGCCCCGGTCTGTAGCCGGTTCACCACCTACGGGGTCGAGCTGGAGCCGGCCCCCGCCGCGTACGTGGCCACGATCATGGCCCTCCCGGAGATGCGCGAGTGGATCGCCGCCGCGGAGAGCGAGCCCGACGAGATCATCGAGCTCGAGGCCGAGTTCTGATGCTGCGGCGGCGGAGGGCGGGGCGATGATGGACCGGCCCCTGAACAGCTGGCTGCTGTTCGCCGGTGCGGGGCGCAGCCACCGGCACGGCGAGATCGTGAGCCGGTTCCCTGACGGCCGGGTGCACCGCTACGACTACGGCGCCCTCTCGGCCCGCGCCCAGCAGCTGATGTGGGCCCTCGACCACCTCGGGGTCGAGCGGGGCGCCACCGTGGCCACCCTCGCCTGGAACCACCACCGGCACCTCGAGGCCTACTTCGGCGTGCCGTGCAGCGGGCGGGTGCTCCACACCCTGAACGCCCGGCTGTCGGTCGACGAGCTGGCCTACATCGTCGACCACGCCCAGGACAGGGTGCTGCTCGTCGATCCCGACCTGCTGCCGCTCGTCGAGCAGCTGGCCGGCCGGGTGCCGAGCGTGAAGACCGTGATCGTGCTCGACGAGGTGGTGCCCGAGGGCGCCGACGTCGACGGCGACCTGCTCGCCTACGAGGAGCTCCTCGCGGTCGAGCGGGACGAGTACCCGCCGGTGGAGATCGACGAGCGGGAGCCCATGGGGCTCTGCTACACGTCCGGCACCACCGGGCGCCCGAAGGGCGTGGTGTACACCCACCGGTCCACGTTCCTGCACGCCCTCGCCGTCACCTCGGCGGCCGCGCTCGCCATCGGTCCGGGCGACTCGGTCCTGCCGCAGGTGCCGATGTTCCACGCCAACGCCTGGGGCGTGCCCCACGCCGCCACCGCGGTGGGGGCCAAGCAGGTGCTCTACGCCGGCGCCCTCGACGCCTCGGCGTGGATCGACCTGGCCGTGACCGAGCGGGTGACCATCGCCGCCGGCGTGCCCACCGTCTGGCTGGCGATCGCCGACGAGCTCACCGCTGCCGGCCGCTCGCTGCCCGAGATGCGCCACCTCGTCTGCGGAGGGGGCCAACCGCCCCGGTCGCTGATCGCCCGCTTCCGCGACGAGCACGGCATCGACCTGATCCAGGCGTGGGGGATGACCGAGACCTCGCCCATCGCCTCCCTGGCATGGCCCCAGGAGCGGATGCGGGACTGGGATCCCGACGAGGTGCTCGACCGGGCCCGCACCCAGGCCGGCCTCCCGGTACCCGGCGTCGAGGTCTCGATCCGCGACGACGCAGGCGTCGAGCTGCCCTTCGACGGCGAGTCGATGGGGGTGCTCCACGTCCGGGGCCCGTGGGTCGCGGACAGCTACCTCGGGAGCGAGGGCGCCGAGAAGTTCACCGACGACGGCTGGTTCGACACCGGCGACGTCGCCGTCGGGTCCCCGGACGGGTACTTCGTCATCGCCGACCGGGTGAAGGATCTCATCAAGTCGGGCGGGGAGTGGATCTCCTCCGTCGACATGGAGGCTGCCCTGATGGCGCTGCCCGCGGTCGCCGAGGCCAGCGTCATCGCCGTGCGCGACCCGAAGTGGCAGGAGCGCCCGCTGGCCTGCGTGGTGCTCCGACCCGGTGCCGAGCTGACCGACGACGAGGTGAGGGACCACCTCGTCGCCCACGGCTTCGCCCGCTGGCAGGTCCCAGACCGCATCGAGGTCCTCGACGAGATCCCGCGCACCAGCGTCGGCAAGTTCGACAAGAAGGTGCTCCGCGCCCGCTTCGACCCCTGATCCGTTCCATCCAGCCTCACCACCCGCAGCACCGTCCCCACGACACCCCCATCCGAGAGGAAGCTGCACGTGGCCCTCCGCCGAGACGACGTCGAGATCCTCCATCCCACGCTCCCGCCCCCGGTCACCGCCCCCGCCCGGCCCGCCCTGCGGCTGGTCGAGAGCCCCCAGGCCGAGGCGACGATGGACGTCGAGACCACCAGCCTGTTCGTGCAAGCCCTCGCCCGCACGACCGCGGGCTCGCTGGCCACCAGCCCGGTGCGCATGGCCACCGCGGCGGGGGATCTGGTGTCGGGTGTGGTCGCCGCCGGCACCTCCGCGGTGGCCCGGGCCCTCGGGAGGGACGTGCCCGGCCCGGTGGCCGTCGGCAGGGACAACCGCTTCGCCCACCCGGCGTGGGAGCAGAACCCCGCGTACTGGTACCTGCGCCAGCTCCACCTCCTGCGAGACCGGTTCGTGGGCCAGGTGATCGAGGCGGCGCCGATCGACGAGGGCACCCGCACCAAGGCGGCCCTCGCCGCCGGCATCGTGTCGGACGCCCTGGCGCCGACCAACACGCTCCTCGGCAACCCCGCCGCCCTCGAGCGGGCGTTCCAGACCGGCGGCCGCAGCCTGGTGGCGGGCGCCCGCAACGCCCTCTCCGACCTGGCCCAGAACGACGGGTGGCCCTCGCAGGTCGACCGCCGGCCGTTCACGGTCGGGGAGAACATGGCCTGCACACCGGGCAAGGTCGTCTACCGCAACGACCTGTTCGAGCTGCTCCAGTACGAGCCGCAGACCGAGCTGGTGCACGAGGTGCCGCTGCTCTTCTGCCCGCCGTGGATCAACAAGTACTACATCATGGACCTCGCCCCGGAACGCTCCCTCGTGGAGTGGGCGGTGCGCCACGGCCACACCTGCTTCGCCATCAGCTACCGGAACCCGGACGAGTCGATGCGCGACGCCACGTTCGACGAGTACCTGCTCGACGGCCCGGTGCGGGCCATCGAGGTGGTCCGCTCCATCACCGGTGCCGAGACGGTGAACACCGTGGCGGTGTGCCTGGGCGGCACCCTCAGCACGATGGGCATGGCCTACGACGCCGCGCTCGGTCGGCGGACGGTCAACTCCGCCACGTTGATCAACACCCACACCGACTTCACACGGCCCGGCGTGCTGGGGGCCTTCGCCGACGAGGGCACCATCGCCCTGCTCGAGCGGCACATGGCGAAGGAGGGCCTGCTCCCCTCGAAGCGGATCTCCCGCACCTTCTCCCTGTGCCGGGCCAACGACCTGGTGTTCAGCTACCTGGTGAAGAACTGGTTGATGGGGGAGACCCCTCCGGCCTTCGACCTGCTGGCCTGGAACGACGACGGCACGAACATGCCCGGCGGCATGCACGGGCAGTTCCTGCGGTGGTTCTACCTGGAGAACCGGCTCGCCGAGGGACGCATGGAGATCGCCGGGACCCGCCTCGACCTGGGGGCCGTCGACCAGCCCACCTACGTGGTGTCCGCCATCGAGGACCACATCGTCCCGTGGGCCTCCGCCTACCAGACCACCCAGCTCCTCGGCGGCGACGACAACCGCTTCGTCCTGTCGACCTCCGGCCACATCGCGGCGATCGTCAACCCGCCGAACCCGAAGGCCAAGCACTGGACCAACACCGACCTGTCCGGTGACGAGGCCCAGTGGAAGGCGGGCGCCGAGCTGAACGAGGGCACCTGGTGGAACGACTGGGTGCCGTGGATCGCCGCCCGGGCCGGGGCCCTGGTGCCTGCCCCCGAGCGGCTCGGCAGCGACCTCCACCCGCCCACCATCGACGCCCCCGGCACGTACGTGCACGGCTGACCGCATCACGACCCCCAAACCAAGGAGCAACCCGATGGAGACCAGCTACATGGACCTCGGCATCGCCGCCCAGGACAACGTGCTCAGCGCGATGGAGACCTCGAAGGCCTTCATGCTCGAGTCGTTCAAGGCGTGGACCACCACGACCAAGAAGATGCTTCCCGACCTCTCCTCGATGCCCGGCATGGGCACCCTCGGCGACCTGGTCCCGAGCCCCATGAGCACGGTGACGATGACCTACGACTTCGCCGAGAAGGTGCTGGCGTCGCAGCGCTCCTTCATGGAGGAGCTGGTCGACACGATGATGCCGGAGCCCGCGGCCGCCTGACCGTCGGCCAAGGGGCCGCGGTCAGGCGCGGCGCCCGAGGAAGGCCAGCGTGGGCGTCGGCGCGTCGGCCACCTCGGTGCGTCGAGCGCGGGACCGAATGCGCCCGGGCCCCGCTGAGCTGGTCCGGCCGTCGCTGTCGGGCGGCGTGGCACACTGCGCAGGGCAGCGGCACGGAGGGACGATGGTCGACGAGGTGGGCGCCGACGGCGCAGGTGAACCGGACGACGACGGGACCGTGGCGCGGGCCGACCTGTCGGCCAGCCCGGAGGGACGGGCGATCGCATCGGCGTTCGTGGCCACCTTCAGTGAGTTCGTGACCGGCACCGTGCGCCCGGTGCTGCGCGACGTCGCCGCCGACGGCGGGGAGCCCCAGCTCCTCGTGAACGGCCTGGCCCACCTCCTGCGGGAGGTGGCGGCCTCGATCGAGTTCCCGGTCGGGTACGAGCGCGAGCCCTTCGACATCCCGACCGAGGAGCGGTAGCCGCCGCCGTGGCCCACGCGGGCCGCTCGATCGCCGCCCGTCCCGTCGGGCTCGTCTCCGTGGTGCTGGCCGTGACGGCGGTGGGCATCACCACCACCGCGCTCGGCGTGGTGACCCGGTCGGTCGCCGACGACATGGCTGTCGGGGCCGGCGCCCTCGGCTGGGCGGTGAACGCCTACCTGCTCGTGGCGGCGTCGTTCGCCCTCCTCGGCGGTCGCCTCGGGGACCGCTACGGACGGTGCCGCACGTTCGGGGTGGGATGCGCGGTGTTCGCCTTCGGCTCGATGGCCGCCGCGGTGGCCCCCGAGGCCTGGTGGCTGATCGGGGCCCGGGGCGTCCAGGGGCTCGGGGCGGCGATGCTGCTGCCCGGCTCCATCGAGGTGATCGCCACCTCCCGCCACGGTGGCGACGAGCGTCGGGCGCTGCTCGCCCGCGGCACCGCGTTCTCCGTGGCCTTCGGTGTGGGCCCGCTGGTGGGCGGCCTCCTCGGCGACACCGCGGGCTGGCGCTGGTTGTTCGTGCTGGTGGCGGTGTTGGCGGCGGTGCCGGCGGTGACCACCCTCGCCGGCCCCCACCCGGTGGAACGGGCCGCGGAGCCGCTCCACGACCGGCTGGGGGCCGGTCTCTCGGTGGTGGGCGTCTTCGCGGTCGTGCTCCTCGCAGAACGGGGCCGGGTCTGGGGGTCGGTCTGGGCCACCGCCGCGGCCGTGCTCCTGGCGCTGGCGCTGACCGCGGTGTTCGTCGTGCTCGAGCGCCGGAGCCCGGCGCCGCTGCTGCACCCCTCGCTGCTGCGCGACCGGGTGGTGCTGGGCGGCGACCTGGCCAGCTTCGCCTCGTCCCTCGGGATGTTGGGGCTCCTCTACTTCTTCGGGATGTACGCCCGGTCGGCGGCGGTCTTCGCGAACTCGGCCCTCCAGGTCGCCTTCGCCTTGGTCCCGTTCGCGGCGACCCTCGCCCTGCTGGGCTGGACCGCCGGGTGGTTGTCACGCCGCTATGGGCGTCCGGTCCCCGTGGTGCTGGGCATGGGCCTGATGGCGGCGGGGTTCCTCGCCCTGTCCCGCACCACTGCTGCCGCCTCGGAAGCGGACCTCCTCCTGCCCCTGGCGCTGTGCGGCATCGGTGCCGGCATCGCCAACGCCTGCGTCACCGGACCAGCGGTCCTCTCCGTCGAGCAAGCGCGAATGGGGGAGGCGGCCGGTGCGGCCAGCCTGGCCCGCTTCGCCGGCACCGCCCTGGCCGTGGCCATCGGCACCTCCACCTACCTGGGCGTCGGTGCGAACCGCCTCGCCGGCCTGCCGGAGGGCGACCGGGCCCCGACGGCGGAGGAGGCCGTGGACGCCACGGGGATGGACGTCGACGCCGACGAGCTCGCCATCGGCGGTGACGTCTTCGAGGAGGCGCTCGACCGGCTCGACGAGGACCTCCGTGCCCCGTTCAAGGCCGCCGTGGCCCAGGACGCGGTCGACGGGTTCACGGCCACGATGCGTTGGGCGGGCGTCACCATCACGCTGGCGACCGGGGCCAGCGCCTGGCTGCTGCGAGGCCGGCCTCAGCCTCGCCAGAGCTCGAGCGGGGTGCGGTCGCGCGGACCGGTGAACGGGAGCGCCACGGGCCCGCCCGAGCCGGCTGACGCATAGGCGGCACACACCACCTCGAGCACCGACCGCCCGAACGCGGCGGCGAGCGGCGACGGCCCGCCCGTGTGGGCCATCGCCGCCAATGCCTCCAGCTGGGCCACGTACCCGAGGCCGCCCACGTGGGGATCGGGGCCGGGCGCACCCGCCACCGCGACCGGTTCGCCGTCGCGCTCGAGCTCGACCGTGGGGAGGATGCCCGCTCTCACCACCCCGGCGTCGCTCGACGCCTGCAGGTCCCAGACCACGTCGGCGTGGCGCCAGCTGGCCTCGATCCGGGCCGAGAGCCCCGACGCGAAGGTGACGATCACCTCGGCGTGGTCGTCGACGGCGAGGTCCGACGGCGCGGACAGCGAGGCCACGACCGACACCGGGGGGTCGTCGCCGGCGAGCAGGAGGGCGACGGCCACCGGGTGCGCGCCCAGGTCGAACAGCGCGCCACCGCCCCAGCCCGGTTGGCCCAGCTCGCCCCACGTCGGTCGAGGGGAGAGTGCTCGCACCTCGACGTAGCCGAGCCGACCCAGCTGCCGGGCGTGGTCGAGGGCGGCCCGCACGACCGGCGCGAAGGCCAGGTTCTCCCCGTAGAGCACCCGGTGCCCCTCGGGATCGGCGGCGACCAGCTCGTCAGCCTCGGCGAGGGTGGCGCTGAGCGGCTTCTCCACGAGCACCGGGCGGGCGGCGTCGAGCACCTGGCGGGCGAGGCGGACGTGGGTCGACGGGGGAGTGGCGACCACCACCGCGTCGGCACCGGCGGGCAGATCGCGGTAGGGGCGGGGCCGCGCGCCGAGCTGGGCCGCGCGTTCCTCGGCCCGCTCGATCGAGCGGGACGCCACCGCCACGACCGGCAGGCCGACGGCTGCCGCGGCGAGCCCGTGGATCACGCTGATCGTGCCCGCACCGGCGAACGCCAGGCTCACCGGGACAGGCTCGGGAGCGGGGGCAGTGGACTCGGGACGGCGGCGGCGGAGCACCCGTCGACCGTACCGCCGGCCGTCCGATCGGGCGGAGTCAGACCGGCGCTCGGTGGTCGGTCATGGCGGACGTCACCGCAGCGGCGGCCTGCACGACCGCAGCACCGATGCGGCGGGCACCGCCGCCGGCGAGCTGATCTGCGTCGACCATCATCACCAGCGCGGCGACGGGGTCGCTCTCGCCGTCGAGGACGGCGGCCGCCACCACCCCCATCTCGCCGCGGTACTCCCCGTCCACGACCGCGTACCCGAGCCGGCCCGCGTCGGCGACGGCGACGCGGACCCGCTCGAGCAGGGCGGGGTCGTCGGGCACGGCGTGGGCGAGGATGGCCTCCACCGTGGGTTCGGGGAGCCGGGACAGGATGGCCCGGCCGGCGGCGCTGACGTGCACGGGTAGTGGCCCGAGCTCGGCGTCGAGGGTGCGCAGCATCGTCTCCTCGGGCCCGGCGAGGAGCACCATGCGGTCGCCGTCCAGCACGAAGAGGCCGGGGGCGCCGTCGACCTCGAGGCGCAGGGTCTGCAGGACGGGGCGGGCGGCGTCGCGCGCGGCGATCACCGACGGGCTGGCGTCGGCCAGGACGGAGAAGCGGGCGGTGACGACCCAGAGGCCCGGCTGGGTGAGGTCGTGCCGCAACCACCCGGCGCCCTCGAGGGTGGTGAGCGCCCGCTGGACGGAGGCCTTGGGCAGGTCGAGCCGCCGGGCGAGCTCGCTGAGCCCGACCGGCTGGCGCGCCGCCACCTCCTCGAACACCCGCAGCGCGTTGCGCACGCTCTTCACGGCACCATGTTGCCACAGTCACACGGTCGGTCCACATCGTGGACCGATCCCTGCTAGGGTGAGGACGATGCCGGACCGAGGGGACCAACAGCCGGGGGAGCTCGCGGACATGGTCGTGGTCGACCTGTCGGACGATCTCTCCAACGCGTACTGCGCCAAGCTCTTCAACGACGCGGGGGCCGTCGTCACCCACGTCGAGCCCCCTGACGGCGCCGCCCTGCGCCGGTGGCAGTGGAGCGGCGAGCCGACCGACGGCGACGCCCCGCTCTTCCGGTACCTGCGCCACGGCCAGCGCTCCGTCACCGCCACCGAGGCCGACCTCGCCCGCGTCGAGGAGCTGCTCGCCGGCGCCGACGTGGTGCTCACCAGCGGCACCAGCATCGCCGGCGACGCCCGCGAGCTCGCGGCCCGCCTGCCCGGCACCGTGATCGTGGCGATCACCCCCTACGGGCTCGAGGGCCCCTACGCCGATCGCCCTGCCACCGAGTTCACGGTGCAGGCCGACAGCGGCTCGCTCACCCCTCGGGGCATCCCCGACCTTCCGCCGTTCCAGCTCGGGGGCCGCATCGTGGAGTGGGTCGCCGGGGCCTACGCCGGGGTCGGCGCCCTCGCCGCCGCCCGCCGGGCCCGGGCCACCGGCCACGGCGAGCTGGTCGACGTGTCGTGGTGCGAGGTCGCCAACCTCACCGCCTCGAACTACTCGGACCTGATGCACTCGCTCCAGGACCGTCCCGAGCTCGACCCCTCGAAGCCGTACCGCACGGTCGAGCTGCCCTCCATCGAGCCCACGCTCGACGGCTGGCTCGGGGTCAACACCAACACCCGCGACCAGTGGGAGTCGTTCTGCGTCCTCATCGAGCGGCCCGACCTGCTCGACGACGCCGAGTTCGCCTCGCTCGCCACCCGCATCGCCCGGGCCGACGAGTGGAACGAGATGGTGCACGCCTTCACCACCAAGCACACCACCGAGGAGATCGTCGAGCAGGCCGCCCTGCTGCGCATCCCCGTGGCGCCGGTGTCCGACGGCCGCCAGGTGCTCGAGCTCGACCACCCCCGCATCCGTGGTGTGTGGCAGACCGACCCCGAGGGGGAGTTCGAGCAGCCCCGCCGCCCCTACCGCTTCGACGGCGAGCCCACCCCCGAGCTGCGCCCCGCCCCGAAGCTCGGGGAGCACGACGGCCAGCCGGTCCCGGTCCGTCGTCCCCGGCCGGAGGCCGCCCCCGGCCCCAAGCCCCTGCCGCTCGAGGGCATCACCGTGCTCGACCTCACCGCCTGGTGGGCCGGTCCCTCGGGCGCCGCCCTCTTCGCCTGCCTGGGCGCCGAGGTGATCCACGTCGAGTCCACCCGCCGCATCGACGGCATGCGCACCGCCGGCGGGTTCTTCTACGGCCGGCCGCAGTGGTGGGAGTACAGCTCCTTCTTCCTCTCGGCCAACATCAACAAGTACGACGTCACCCTCACCCTCGACCACCCGAAGGGCCGTGAGCTCGCCCTCGAGCTGGTGAAGAAGGCCGACATCGTCATCGAGAACTTCACGCCCCGCGTGGTCGAGGCGTTCGGACTCGACTGGCCCGCGGTCCACGAGGCCAACCCCCGGGCGGTGATGGTGCGCATGCCCGCCTTCGGCCTCGACGGCCCGTGGCGCGACCGGCCCGGGTTCGCCCAGACCATGGAGCAGATCACCGGCCTGGCCTGGGTCACCGGCCATCCCGAGGACCAGCCCCGCATCCAGCGCGGCCCCTGCGACCCCAACGGGGGCCTCCACGCCGCCTTCGCCGCCCTCGTCGCCCTCGAGCGGCGCGACCGCACCGGCGTGGGGTGCCTGGTGGAGGCGCCCATGTTCGAGGCCGCCATCAACGTGGGTGCCGAGCCCGCCATCGAGTGGAGCGCCCACCGCACCGAGGTCGTCCGCATGGGGAACCGCAGTCCGGCGGCCGCCCCCCAGAACCTGTTCGCCACCGCAGAGCCCGAGCGGTGGCTCGCGGTCTCGTGCGCCACGGACGAGCAGTGGCGAGCCCTCGCCGGTGTGATCGGTTACCCCGAGCTGGCCGACGACCCCGCCCTCGCCACCCTCGCCGGCCGGCGGGCCCGGGCCGACCGGCTCGACGCCCTCGTCGCCGAGTGGGCCGCGGCCCGCACCGTCGACGAGGCCGTCGACTCGCTCCTCGCTGCGGGCGTGCCTGCGGCCGCGGGGCGCGACTCGCGCATCGCCTCCCGCAACGAGCAGATGCGTGCGCGGAACTACTTCGAGGAGATCGACCACCCCGTGGTCGGCACCCACCTCACCCCGACCTTGCCGTTCCGG
>Ga0164243_10005547_pt1 | contig 19249 bp, 37 predicted proteins | sample OricompcompostOP_FD_108781 | JGI IMG/M metagenome (GOLD analysis project Ga0164243, IMG submission 108781) | Organic Plus compost microbial communities from Emeryville, California, USA - Original compost - Organic plus compost (OP) | ecosystem: Engineered > Solid waste > Mixed feedstock >... | reverse complement strand
CGTATAGGGCGGGGAAGGAATGTTGATTTCGCCGCCTATTCCATAGCGGTTTCCAGCAACATAATACGGCGTCCTATCGACGCCAATCACGCGACCGCGATTTTGCGTCACGGCTCGCGAGATTTGTTGCTTATCGTTAACGATGACGTGATAAGGCTCATACATGAATGCAACCATGTCCGCCCATTGGGTCAAGATTTCGCGCTTTCCATAATTCTTGTTATTCTTCGGGGAATGCAGCAACAAATCCCATGTATCGTATTCGCCGGAAGTTGGATCGACAACGCGAGCGGCGAAAACGTGACAGGTTATTACAATATTAATACCATATTGAATAGCAAGAATATCGAAATAGTTTAAAAGCTTAACGAATTGTTCATTCGAGAATTGATAGGCTTTGCCGTATCCACCTAACGCCGCTTCCATCGTAAGAGCGCGCTTATTGTTCTTCATGTATTGCGGGTCTTGACGAAGCGTGAAATCGTGAATAAGACGCTCGATTGACGACGCGCTATCCCAAACGATTGTAGAGAACGGAAATTGTCGCGTTTGGCAAGCTTGAATGAATTCTTCGCAAGCTTGAAGAACGTGTTCCCACCATTGAATAACATGAGGGATTTTCGGAATGGTCATCGCGCCATATCCGATTTCGGTAGGGACTAGAAGCGCGTTCGGCGCGCCGCAAGCAAGCGTTGTCTTGCCTATCTTTTCAGTCCCCGAAATGACAATGCGTTGACCGACGCTAGGCGTTCCGGTTTGAACAGACGACAGAAAAGCAGACATTCAACGATCCCTATTATAAAGAGTAGCGGCGAAAGTTCCGAGTGAAGCAGGTCCGCAACTTCGCGAAACTTTCGCCGCTGGCGCGCACGGCTTGGGCCGGGGTGACGGAAGCTACCGGGCGCGTTTCTTGATTTCGATTGCCTTTGAAGCGGGCTTGATCGTCAAAACCTTATTGATTTCCTTCAAGGCTTCCGCCGACACGTCACCTAGTTTCTTGTATTCCGAAACGGAAAGCTCCAGCTTCCGTTTGATAAGGCGGTTCGTAAGAACTTCGCCGATAAGCGCCTCGATACGGTCGCAAGCATTGTCAACCGCTTCGTAATCGTTCGCGTTGTCGAGCGTGTAGCGAAGATTGTGGGTAATCTTCAACTCGAAATTGTCGTAACCCAAATCGATGTTTTCGACGCCAGAATACATTTCGTCGGCGACCGTCGAAAAACTTTCGATAACTTGCGTGCGAAGCTCGCTTTCGGTCGCCGTTGCGTCCTTAAGCAAATTCTTCGCTGAATTCCATTTGTCCAAGAGTGCCGATTGTTCGGGGGTCATGTAATGAAAACTCCGATAATTTGTTTCGAGGATGACCACTCTACCGGGCTGAATTTGCTATGTCAACAGCCAAATTCGCCCTTGTAGCGATTATTTTTCGCCCTTATACTGGCCGTCTTTCCTTCGGAGAAATCCTATATGTTGTGTTCACTTCACGCCAAAACACAAGAGCTATGGCGCAACCGTCCGCGTCATCAAACGATCATGAAAACCCACATGGAAACGGGAATTCCGTTCTTTTGGCTAGAGCATTGGTCAAAGGGACGATGCAAAATCCCGCCAGTCGATTATATCGAGACGCTTTATACGCATCTTTCCGGGAAATCGCTCGATTTGGTTGACTGACGCATGTATCAATTTGAGAATATTCCGCTGGAAATGCGGAAACAAATCGCTTGGGTTTTGTGGCGCTATGAATTGCGTCAAGGACAGGACAAGCCAACTAAGCCGCCATACAACGCCAAAACGGGAAAGCTCGCTTCGGTTGACGATGAACAAACTTGGTCGTCATTCGAGGAAGTTGTTTCGGTCTACCTCGCCAATCAATCTATTTGGTCGGGTATCGGTTTCATGCTGTCGAAGCGTGACCCTTATTTCGTTATCGACCTAGACGACACGGCTAAATTTCCGCCAGAACAGCGCGACGAAATCGCGAACCGATATAACAAGATCATAAATGATATTGGCGAGACATATATAGAAGTGTCGCCGTCGCGTAATGGCTTGCATATATTCGGTCGCGGACAGACGCCAGACGGTCGCCGACGAGACGGTGTAGAGCTTTATTCGGATCGCCGGTTTATTACGATGACCGGATGGGTTTACCGAAACTCGCCTATTGCCAATCGGCAGGAATTCGCGACCAATCTTCATAGCGAACTTAAGCCGGTCATAACGAAAAGCACGACAGGTTTCATTGGTTCGCTTAGTCAGGATTACGAAGATCAAGAAGTTTTCGACAAAGCGCGCGCCGCTTCCAATGGCGATAAATTCCTCGACCTTTGGAATGGCAACTGGCAGCAATATTATTCGTCGCAATCGGAAGCCGACTTTGCGCTTATCGATATTTTGGCTTATTACACGACGTTCATTCCACAACTTTACCGAATGTTTCGTTCGTCGGCTCTAGGCCAACGCGAGAAAGCGAACCGGGATAAATATGTTAGCGACATGATCGAAAGATCATTCGACAATCGCTTTGTTCCGACTGACCCCGGCGCGCTTGAACAGCGGTTGCAGAAAGCCATAGCCGAAGCGGCGGAAGTCAAAAAGATTTCAGGTCATGCCCCAAGTTCGACCGCAATTCCCCCGGAACCTCACTATCAAACACCTATCGATCAATGGCCGTTAGACGCATGGCGAACCTCGCCGGGCGGAATTCTCGATAGTATCGCGACTTATATTTATAGGTCGTCTCCGTTGCCGCTTTACGAAACCGCCCTTGTCGGCGCGATTGGAATGTTCGCCGGTCTTGTGGGCAGGCAATGGAATGTTTCAGGAACCGGCTTGAATATCTATATAATGTTCCTCGCACATACGGGACATGGCAAGGAAGCTATTCAAACAGGTATCACGCGAATTGTGAATACCGTTTCGTCTCAATATCCGTTCTTCAAAGACATTCTTGGCCCGGCTGAAATCGCTTCCGGTCAGGCGCTATTGAAACATCTTGGCGAGCGTCACGAAAGCCCATGTTTTGTTTCGCTGTTAGGTGAGATTGGATTGCGCATACAAAAACTGACGGAACCGAACGCGAGCGCGGCGGATCGAACTTTAATGCGCGTCTTGCTCGATTTGTTCGGTAAATCCGGCGCGGGATCATCCGTCTTGCCGTCGATCTATGCGGACAATCAAAAGAATTCGGCGGTTGTCCACTCGCCTTCGTATTCGATTATCGGCGAAGGCGTTCCCGATAAATTTTATGAGGCGTTGGACGAAGATGCGGTTATATCTGGTCTCCTACCGCGTTTCCTGATTATCGAATATACCGGCCATCGCGTCGATTTCAATTATAGTCATGCGTCGATTGAATTCCCCGAAACGTTGAACCAACAATTACAATCCCTCATGCGATATCGCGACGAAGCTTCGCACCGAGGCGTTGTGTTCGATATCCCGCTGGATAACGAAGCGGATCAAATGCGGCGACAACTCGATAGTTATTGCCAGCGAATTATCAATAATCAGAATACCGAAATGACGCGACATATTTGGAACCGCGTTAGTTTGAATATCCAGAAACTCGCCGGAATGGTCGCTATATCGAGAAACTATCAATCCCCACAAGTGACCGGGCAAGATATGCAATGGGCGGCTTCATTGGTCTTGTCGAGCGCCAAACGATTGATGGACAAATTCAACGCTGGCGAAATGGGTAACGATGTAACCGACCTAACTCATATCGAAAATAAGATGAAAGCATTTCTTGCTGAATACGTTTCGACGCCTTACGAAAAACTCAAATTGAAAGATACAACACCGCAAATGCGCGAAAAGTTCATCATAAGATCGACTGACTTTCAGCGAAGGTTTACGAATGACGCTAAAATTAAATTGTATGCTCGCTACATTCGCAAATCAACAACTGACGCGGTTAAGTTGATAATGAAAAATCTCGAAAATGAAGGTTATATCGCAATCGTTCCAAAGAATTATATGCGCGATACATACGGAAGCTATTCGGAGGGGCTGGAAGTCAGGTCGCTATAAAGGTTTTATAAAGCTTTTATAACGCGCAAACCCTTGTGCCATAAGGGTTATAAAAATATAACGCCCTAAACGCACATACACGGGGCGCAACGATAACTTTCCCGATTGTTTTCCCGCGTAAGCACAAAAATCGAGATACCCCAAAAACCGCATAAAATTTATAACCCTTTAAAATCAAGCACTTAAGCGTTATAAAATAATTATAAAATCATTATATTTTTTATATTAGTAGTTAGGTAGGAAAGAAACAGGAAAGGAACAGGAAAATGGATAGAGGAACATTCGCCGGAAACCCGAAAGGAAAGGTCGTTTATGAAGCTGGAACCGATAGCGAGCTAGAAGTTATCCATTATCGTTCCGAAGATGGATTTGAAACGATGTTGACGCATTGGTATCCTAGCGAAGATGATATTCGTCGCTTGATCGCCGGTAAACCGCTCGCGTTGCATATCGTGGGCAGTCGTCATCCTTGGGTCCAATTGGAGGTATCGAAATGAAATCGTCATATGCGCTCGCGCTTGAAAAGATATGGCAAGATCGCGGTTGCCGTTGTCCGCTTCGTTTGTATAGCGGAATTGATTTTCGCCCGAAAAAGCGAAAATAGCTGTTGACATTATTCGCGAGGTTTCCTATATTCAATTCAGGAAATCAAACGAAGGAATACGGAAATGTCTTTGGTTAACACGCTTCGCACCACGATTGACGGCAAAGATTACAAGCTGCATTTGACCACCATTGCCGGTCAACCGTCTTACTACGTTCGCGGCGTTCGCAAGCAGGCGGACGGAACCGAAGTTGACGCTTTCTTGTCCAATCGCCAGTGGAAGGCGGAAAATCGCGTTAAGTCGCGTTTCGCCAAGGAAATCAAGGAACACATGGCGGCGCGCTAGACGCGCCGCATTTCTTGGGAGTAATCGACATGCGGTATTCAATTTATATGTCTCAATTTATTCGTCACAATGGAGTCGTTTACGATAACGTTAGCGGCAGGATTGTTTTTCGCGGTTCTTACGAAGATTGTCAGGCGTGGATCGATGATCCTCTTGCGCTGGCGTATCAACAGGGATTGAAGTTGCTGGAAGCGTTGGAGAAAAGGAAATGACTGTAATCGAATTAATCAGAATTTTATGCCAATTCCCCCCGGACGCCAAAGTAGTCGCTTATGATGCGAGCGAGGATAGTTCGATCCTTGGCCCGTCCGGTATTGAATACGATTATGACCAGTTTTGGGAAAACGGAAAATTGGTAAATGAAAAAGTTGTTTCTATAATTGGAAGCGACGGGAATTGACACATTGGTAAATTCGTGCTATTATCGTTCTGTCGTTAATAGGAGTTATTAGGAAATGACATTCGAGAATTATAAGCCGCCTTCCTATTGGGTCTTGGCGGAAATCACAAAAAGCGCTCATGAAGCTTCGCGCGGTTATCGCTATCGCGTTCATGGTCGCGACTATAAGCGCCTCGATACGCTTGCGGATGCGATGGACGCTATCAAGGCGGACATGGAAAGTTGCGCGGCGGAATATGACGCTTCCGGCTTGATCTATTGGGGCAAGTCCGATCCGCGCGAATATGCTGTTTGGGAATTGCGCACTGGCAAGCGAGTGTATTAGGAGAAACAGGAAATGGAAAATATGGAATATTTCGATGGTATTCGGTATAAATGTATCGCGCATTATCCGTTGATTGCCGATATGGTAGTTGAATGGATTACCGACGAAAACGAGGCTAAGGAATTCGTCAAGCGCCATAACATGAAAGGCGCGAACGTCGAAAAGTTCGATTATAAGTGGTCGCCCGCACTTGTACGGGCGGGATGGTATCCGGCTAAGAGCGATCGTTGACATTCCTTTGGCCCGGTGATAAATTCGCCGGGTCTTTTATTTAGGAGTTATCAGGAAAATGGACAATCCTACTTATTCAAATCCTGTCTGGTATCGAGGCTACCGCATTTATCTTAATCGCGGTTTCGGTCCAGCTTACGGATACGTTCACGATGATTATGACGGCGCGGAAGATAGCCGGGATAATCGTTGCGGCGCGGAGAATTCAATCGCCGAGTGCAAGGAAGCGATTGACGATTTGGAGGATGACCAATGATTATGACAACTAAGCATCCTGCCGAAGTTAAAGCCGCATTCGAGGAATTCGCCAAATATCTATATATGCTGGCGAACGATCAAATCGCTTCGCAGCGCTGGCAAACCCGCAAAATAGACAAGGCTGTTTGTTATGCGAAGGCCGAAGCCTATTCATCGCTTGCGATGGATATTCACGCGATGAAATTTGAACAGGAAGGTGACGCGAAATGAAAGACGTTTACTTCAATGTTTATCGAACGCCAATCGGGACGATGTATCAAGGCATGGCATCGCCTCGCCGCATTAGCGGTTCTGTATTCGGCGGCGGTAATCTTATCTGTTACCGCATTCGCGTCAAATTCAAGACTGACGCGGGAATTTATATCTCGCCTCATTATTGCGCCGCGTCGAGGAAAGAGGATCGCCATGTCTAAGCGCGAACCAATCCGAAATCGGGACTACGGCGTTTCGATTACGGCGGTCCAGTTGACCGATAGGCCGAAGGATCATCCGCACCGCGATCACTGGCAAGTGAGGATCGATGTTCGCGACGAATACGGCGAGCATTACCACGCTGGCCGCGATCCCTCACAAGCTCGCGCTGCGGCGCTTGCGGCCTACCACTGGCACCAATTCGAGCTAGTGCGCACCCAAGGCTCGCGCTCGCCCGTATGGCCGACAGCCGACGCGGCTTGACAGGGCAGGGCGCGCCGGGCATCTTGTGGGCATTCTTTTGAATTGAGTAATTGCCCCATGAAGGATAGTCACGAAATGATTAAGCTACATGAAAACGTTTCGGTTAATCCGTTGAACGTTGTTAGCGTCAATCTCGGAAAAGATAACGTGTACGTCGCTATGACCAATGCTCGCGCGCATCGTGTCGAGCCGGACGATCCGCAACATCTGACCGACGTTTTCGAAACGATTGTCGGCGAGCTTAAAAAGCTGACCGATTGTGTTTTTATTCGTCACGATCTTGTCGCTACGGTTGACGGGATTTGTTCGATTGCCAAGGTCAATATCGGCGTGGCCGTCAATCTTGCTAACGGCGAGGTTGAATACATCAAATGCAAGACGGAAGATCGGGAAATGATTATTAACCGTCTTTCCAAGGAAATCGCACAAGCCGGATAAAATCGGCTACTATCGAAAACCCACATTATTCAGGAGTTATCTAAATGTTTCTTGGGTTTAATGGCGCTTTGGATCATTCGGCGAAGTTGGCCTTTCCTAACGGATGGGCAGTCGTTATCAGCGCCCGCGAATGCGAACACGTTAGGATTATGGTTGTCCCGGCGTTCTTATATGACGCCGAATTCTTCGAATGTTCCCCTCGCGAATTTAGCGCTAAGATCAGTCGCGAAATAAAAGCCGCGAAAGATCGCGGGGATTTATACGATCATTTCAAGGGGAATGACGCGGAAATTCTCGCATTCATTACCGGCGTTGCTTCGCGCAAACCTTATTCCGGCGATCTTGTCGATGAAATGCTATCGAAGGTATTCAAGAAATGAAAGAGCTATTCGAGGATATTAATTTTCAAGCTAAGTCGGTTCGTATCATCGAACAGGCCAATGCGATATTGAACGCGATGAAACGCGAAGGCTATACGCTTACGCTTCGCCAGCTTTATTATCAGTTCGTCGCTCGCGGATTGATGGAAAACAAACAGGAAAATTACAAGCGTCTCGGAAACATCATCGATAAGGCGCGCAAGGCCGGTCTTGTCGATTGGGATGCTATCGAGGATCGAACGCGGTTCCTTCGCTATATCCGCAACTATCGCGGTCCAACTCATTTCCTGCAAAATCAGCTTAGTTATTACGCCGAAGATTTGTGGCGTAATCAGGATGCTTACGCCGAAGTCTGGATTGAAAAGGACGCCCTTATCGGCGTTATCGAGCGTCCTTGCAACGAATGGCGCGTTCCGTATTTCGCTTGTCGCGGTTATCCTTCATCGTCGGAATTGTATGAAGCTGGCAAGCGTCTTGGTCGGAAGGTCGATCAAGGCAAGAACGTGTTCGTTTTCTATCTAGGCGATCATGATCCTAGCGGGCTGGATATGACGCGCTCGAATGACGAAAGTCTTTCGATGTTCGGACGTTCCTACGATATCAACGTTGTCCGCCTCGCGCTCAATATGGATCAAGTCGAGGAATTTAACCCGCCGCCTAACCCGGCCAAGGATACCGATAGTCGTTATGGCGCTTACGCCGATCAATACGGCGAAGAAAGTTGGGAGCTTGACGCGCTTAGACCTTCGGTTATCGACGGTCTCATTCGCGACACTATCGAAAAGATTGTTGATGGTGATAAATTCAATGCCGATGCGGAGATAGAGAAAGCTAATATGCAACTCATTCGCGAAATCAGCGAGAATATGGATAGCGTCAATCGCTATCTGAAATATCGTAACGGAATGATCGATATGGAAGCGCTGACTTCTATTGGCGTCGATACCGTCGAAGAAATTCTAATTGAAAGCGAGGCACATTCCGATGAATGATCGAACTATACAGGCGCGGGAACCGACGTTCCCGCGTCTCATGGTGACGGGCGGAGATTACACCTATCACGGTTATCTAACGACCGTATTCAGGAAACGACGCGGTGAACATATTCGCGCTGTTGTCGAGGATGAAAACGGTAGATTGTTCATTCATAATTCGAAACAGCTTGGATTAAGCGACGGCGAATTGCTGGAAATGGGAGTGAAATTTCATTTGATTGTCGCTTGACATTCCGTTTTCGGGCGGCTATATTCGCTTCAGTTAATCGGAGTTATCGAGATGAATTATCTTTCAACCGTTACCAACGCCGTTCTTGAAACCGGCTGGCGCTATCGTCGCGCTTCGGCAGCGGATGCGATTTTCTGGATCAAGACCTATCGCAATCGCCCGGAAATGGCGAGCGATCTTCGTAATCAGGTGAACCGTTACCGTTCGCTCTTGCGCGACATTCACGCGAGCGAAATGGAAATGGATCGCCGGGGAATGAGGTTCGTTCGATAATGGGCTACGCTCGCGCAATGATCGCAATGGCGAGGGGTTATTCCCTTCGCCGCGAAGCTTGGATCGACGGCGAATTTGTCGAGTATTCAGGCAATGTTCCTCGCCAGCGGTATCTAGCTGGTCGCACTTATTGTTTTCGAACCTACATCGCCACACATGCCGATATGTTTGCGAGTGATTGGGAATTGGTGACGTGACCTGCGATTACATGGGGCGCAAAGAATGGGAAGATGAATTACGCGATAATACGCGAAAATCCAAAAAGCCGCGCCTATATTCGAAATATGATCCGGCTGTTAAATGCTGCCCGGTATGTTATCGTATTGCTGCGAACGCAACCCGGCTTTGTTACAGTTGCGGGTATGAATTCTATTCGAAGCGGGAACCGAAGAAATGATCTACGCCGGTATTTTCCTTATGTTCTTCGGCTACGGTTTCGCGGAAGTCGCAAAGCGACCATTGGGAAATGCTTTCGCAGTCGGAATGTTCGCGGGCGGATGCTATATGGTATCGCTATGGATAAACGCCCAAATGGGAATTTTTTGATGACCCCTAATGTTGCGATAGAAATCCTAGAGCGCATGAAGCGTGTTCATCTGAATAAGCTATCCGCTCATGGGCGGCGGACTAACCGCCAGCACTATCTAGGAAAAGACGAACGATTACACGAACAAAATCAGGTCGAAGCGCTTAATTGCGCGATTGTTAGTCTTTCGTTAGGATTTGGGTGCGATACTCCTAATCAGAAACAGGAGTAATTCAAATGTCTAAGGTTCTTGGAATTGCAGCGGTTCTTTCGGCGCTTACGTTCGGATATTATTTCGATACGATTGCGTATGGTATTACCGCCGCTCGCGCTTACGTCCTTTCGGTCGGCGTCGATTACGAAGCCAAGGCCAAGGAATGCCTTGGTCAGCCGGGGCAGACGAAGGAATGTGCGGAAGCTATCCAGAAATGGGCGGCGCGCGACGGAAATCAGGTCGTCATTCAATACGCTTTTTCGCGCGGCGTTGCCGAAGCTTTTGGGGGCGAGTGATATGAAGAATATTCAGCGCATCAAACTTGATGACAATTTCCGCGCCGGTCGGCAGGAAATGAAATTCGTTACCGCGTCGAAGTGGCAGCGAACCGACTGGCCGGTTGACGCCGCCGTCATTGTGGGCATTTGCAGCGCCGCCGCGATGATCGTCCTTTTCTACCTTGCTTTCTAGGCGAGCGCGGGCTAGGCTCGAAACGTACTGGCGTACCCCCTCAATTACCCCGGCTGACCAAACCAGCCGGGGACTTTTTAGGAGAATTTTAATAATGTTCGGTTCGAAGAAATATGACGCGGATTTGACCGCAATAGCAGATGATATCGATCACGCTCTAGCCGCTGAAAAATTCGAGCAAGCCAAATCGCGCGTCGATCCGGCGCGGATTGTCGGAATTGATATGGGCGTTCTTCGCGATACGCTTGACAAGTTGCATAAGCAATCGGTCGAAAAAGTCGAGGAACTGGAAGCCGAAATCAAGCGGCTATCCGCGTTGCTTATCGATGCGAAAGCTGCCGCGATTGCGGCTGGCGAGCATTTCAACGCTATTCAGCAACACATTCAAGGACCGATACCGGCGCAAGCTGTTCCTGTCGCGAAGCATACCGATATCAAAGCAGGATCGCCCGACGAATGAAACATATCATGGAAACGGCTTACGCCATTTGCTCGCCGACAGGCGAGATTTATGGTATTCATTTCGGGCGCGGGGCGGCGGACGCGACTGCGAAGGAAATGGCAGGAAAGAACAAACCTGCTTGGCCTGTCAAGGAAGTTATCATTACCGAAAAGCTTCCTGATATTATTCTGTCGGCGGCTGTCGATTATTTCGCCAAGGCTGAAACGGATTATCGCAAGGAACTTGATCGCGTCAAAGCCGATCTTGATTTCGCTTATCGTCATAAACAACATCTTGGTAGCGATTACTGGCATGGCGTCGATAAAGCGCGTCATCGCATGATCGCGGCTTATCGGCTTGTCGAGGCGATGACGATTGAAGGGGAAATTCGGAAATGAGCCTGAAAACTTGCAATATCGAATTATTTCCCGGCGCGACGTATCAATTCGAGTATACCAATCATCGCGATGTGACGGAAATGCGAACGGCGACGTTTCGTAATTTTCAGATTGTCGGGGAAGGTCACGACGATTATTACCCGGTCGGAACGCATTGCTTTCTTATGATCGCTCATGATCGTAACGGCGCCTACCGTTCGTTCGCGGTCAATAACATTGATTTCAGCACTTGGCGGAAAGTATAATGACGCCTTGGGAATTGGCGAAATCAGGAACGGAACACGCGGAACAGCGCGCATTTTTTGCTTGGGCGAATTGCGCCGAACTTTATGGGTTTTTGTACGCGGGCGATAAACGCGCCTATGCGATGCTGACCCGCGATCAATTGCAGTTTGATGGCGCTTTCGGGATGCCGCGCCCCGTTCCGGCGCTTCGCTGGATACATGCGGTTCACAACCAAGGTCACGGCGATGCGATCCGGGGCGCTCGCGCTCGCGCGGAAGGCGTCAAGCCCGGCGTTTGGGATATATTCTGGCCGCTTCCTCGCAATCATTTTCCGGTGACAGGCGGCGGCTATTGCTATCGTCACGGGTTGTATATCGAAATGAAGCGATCCACGCGAGTAAATCAAGACGCTCTTTCGCCTGACCAAAAGGAATTTCTATCGTTCGCGATAGAGGCTGGATATCAAATGCAAGTCTGTTTTTCGTGGCAGGAAGCCGCACAAACTGTCGAAAGGTATTACAATAATGTCGCCGATTAATCGACTTACGCGTAAAGACGTTTATGAATTTAGTTCGCGACTTAATAAATATGATGTTGCGAATGCTATGGACGCATACCAATCTATCGCAACCAAGTCCGCGATTTATCCCGGCCAAGGAACGCCGTTCGGTCTCATGTATGCGGCGTTAGGATTGGCCGAAGCTGGCGAAGTCCAGAACAAGGTCAAGAAAGCGTTTCGCGACGATAACATAATTGAAGATTGGCGAAGCGCGGAACATACCGGACCCGGCGCGATGACTATTCGGTTTAGTCATTTGTCGCCCGAACGTCGCGACCAAATCAAGAAAGAACTTGGCGGCGTTCTTTGGTACGTTGCCGCTGTTTGCAACGAAATAGGCGCGAGCATGAGCGAAGTTGCTCTAACCAATCTTGAAGAACTTTGCTCGCGCGGCGAGCGCGGAACGCTTTCCGGCGATGGGGATAATCGATGAAATCCGATAAGGTAGTAGATTTTCGCCCGTCCGGTCGCGGAACGGTCGCGCTTATTCGTCATTTCAACGAAATGATCGCGAACCTTTCGCCGGAAGAAACCGCAACTATGTTCGCCTCGCATGTGGCGGCTATCGCTTATCTCATGAGCGAAAACAATACGCCGCTGGTTATTCAGTCTCTTTTCGCGACGATTGCGGCGGATGCCTACAAGCAATTTACGCGCCAGAAAGAACGGGCGGAAGCTGTCATTCGGTTGCCCGACAATGAAGCATAAATATATTTTTCGCGATGCTTTTAATATGCTCGCTGGCGAACTAATCGGGCGCGGCGCTTATCGCGAAGTTTATCATTGTAAGCTTCGCCCTGATTTGGTTGTCAAAGTCGAGATACATAACGATAATGGATATCGAACATTTCATAACGTACACGAAATGGCATTTTGGCAGGACCATCAATATTACGATAAGGTATCGCGATGGCTCGCGCCGTGCGAATATCTTTCGCCGGACGGTCATATCTTATTGATGAAACGGGCAACGCCGCTCGCGTCTCATAAAGAAATTCCGGCAAAACTCCCGTCATTCATTACCGATGTTAAGGAAACGAATTTCGGCAAGATCGACGGGAAAGTTATCTTGGTCGATTATGCCTTGACGATTTCCAATCCGAGTTTGAGGCTTAGAAAGAATGGAATGGACAAATGAGCGATGATGTTGACGAAGCTGTTGCGACGGCGGTTAAGCAAATTGCCTCGCTTTCCCTCGCGATCCATGAGGCGCGCGAACCGACTTCCGACGAAGTGAATACCGCGTTGAACGGCGCTATGACGCTTCTATACGTATCGGTTACGTCGCTGGCGAAGCTCGCGCATCATGTGGGCAAGCTCGCCGAAAAGGATCAAACTGATTTTGATACGGCGGTTGAACAAACTGCCGAAGCGTTAGCGGAACAGAAACTATCCGAAAAGCCGAAACGAAATTTTATTGGCAAGCCGTAATTTTTCGCTTGCATTCCTGTTTGGCTTGTTTATATTCGCAATTGTCATCCGCGAATGAACGCGGTTTATTCAACAGGAAACAGGAAAAGGAAATTTAAGTAATGGCAAAGGTAACGATTGCAGCGCTCGCCGCTGCCACGGCTTCGGCGGCTGGTTTCATGTACGCGACCGAAAAGGATGCCAAGCATCTTGTCGAAAAGGGACTGGCGGAAGTCGGCGCGGTCAACCCGGAGAACGCCAAGGAATTCGCCATTCGTGCGACGGATGCCGGTATGGCGGAAGCCGCGAAGGAAACCGCTACGGGCGCGTCGGCAGCTTCGTCCGGTTCGAAGTTCGAATTCCGCACCTACAAGGCGGCGGATCGCGAGGCAACGAAGTCCCGTAGCGGTCGCTCGACCAAGTATCCTTTCGATGATTTTCCGGAACCGTCTTACGACAACGAAGGAAATCTTTTGGAAGGGCCGGAAATCTTCATCGCCGCGACGGAAAAGATGCCCGATCCCGCGAAGTCGCTTTCCTCGACCGTTTCGGCGGCAAATCGCCGGTATGCTGTCGTGACCGGCACGAAGCCCGGCAAGAACAAAAAGGGCGAGGATATTCAGAAGAATATCTATGATTTCAAGCGCAAGTTCGAAATCGCCGCTGTCGATGGTGGCGCGGTTATTCGCCGCGTCAAGTAATCGAGGGGAGCAAGGAACCTTCGGGAACCTAACCGCCTCGATAATCGGAAAGTTAGCGCGTAGACTTTTAGGAACCATAAACGCGCTGTTGAGAGGTTCCCCGATAGACCCCCGGTAGTAGCGCTGCCGGGGGTTTCTTTATGCCTCGAATAGCGCTAGGATGCTCGCCCATAGCCTCTAGGACGCGCCGCTATGGTTTCCCCTGTCATTGATCTGTCTCACCATAATCCGACGCCGGATTTCGGGCGTATGAAGGCCGCTGGCGTCGTCGGCGTCATTCACAAGGCGACGGAGGGGTTAACCTACCAAGACCCCGATAGGCGCGCCCGGCTGGCGTCTGCGGTCAAGGCTGGCCTGTCCATTGCCACCTACCATTTCTTGCGCCCCGGCGACATGGCCGGTCAGATGGCCCATTATGTTCGGACGATACAGCCGCGCCCCGGCGAGCGCCTGATTATCGACCATGAAGATAGCGGCGTTTCGGTCGCCGATCTCCGCGAAGCTGTAAAGGCGCTTTTGGGTCAAGGCTTCGAAGTAACGATCTATTCCGGCCACCTAATCAAAGACCAGCTTGGAAATTCGCGCGATGATGTTCTAGCGAAAACCTCGCTATGGATTGCGCAATATACTTCCGCGTCAAGTCCGACTTGGCCGAAAGGGACTTGGGCAACGTGGTCCCTTTGGCAATGGACAGACAAGGAAACCGTGCCGGGGATCGCCGCCCCGGTAGATGGTAATCGTTGGAACGGAACGTCTGACAATCTTCGGCGTTGGTTTGGGGTGTAGGTTGTGGAACCGGGCGGGACCGTGCCGACAGATGCGATAACATCGATAGTCAGCTTTCTTTTGCAGCTTGGATTACCCGGCGTCTGCATAATGGCTTTATCATTCTTTGCGTACAAAAAGGATAATCGAGCCGACGAATTGCAAGACGAATTTAATAAACAAATGCGGGATATTACAATTACTATATCTAATTTGACGAATGCAATTCAGGCCAACAATACAACTCTTTCTAGCTTAAAGGACTTTCTACTTTCGCGCGGTAAATCGGAGTAATCGGAATGGGAACCTTTACGAATTGGTTCAAGAAATCTGACGATAAATCCGTTCGCGAAATCGAGCGTCAAATCGTGGCCGAAAAGTTCGTTAAGGCGAACGCGGAACTTTCTCGCGCGGTAAATTCTGCTAATCAGTTAGCAGAAACAATAACTGATTTGTTGAATGCGAATGACCGCGTTACGCATAGGAGGTTACGCCATGCGCGCAAGTCTCTTAAACCTAGGTAATCTCGCCGCGATGGTAGCAGCGTTTATCTTCCTGTTTGTCGTATTCGACACAAACGCGCTTACGATCTTGATTAATTCATGTTTCGTCGGCGCGATGTTCGCTATCGCTGTAGCTTACGGTAAATTGATTTGGTATTCGTTTATCGGATCGCACGATATTTCGCCGCGAACTCGACAGTATGCCTTGACTGTTATTGGTCAATGGGCTGTAATTTTTATATTCGTTCTAACATCGGTTTTCATTCGGATAATGGACTATCCGACGAATGTTTATATTTCCATGAACTTCGCTAAATATCTCGCGATATGTGTTGCCATTATTCAGGTAATGACGCCCGATTACGGCTATTCGATCTTTTACGGGCGAGACCGGAAATTCCTGTTTCTCGGAATAGCCATTGGAATACTAACAGCAATGTCGCTGATATGGGTCCAGACGCCCGACGCCGTGAAGATCGTCCCGACGCCTGATCCGACAACGCTTGGCGCTCCAGTCATGCCGACTACGCCGCCGCAAGAACTCGCGCAATGATTGTGGGCATATCATGTTCAAAGCCATATTGAAATTTCTCGGATCGTCAGTAAGTTGGATCGAATTCGGTGCGGGCGCGATTATCGCAGCGCTTGTTATCGCTCCTATCGCTTATGAAATCGGTCATTACAAGGGCGATAAAGCGGGCTATGACCGCTATAAAGCGGAACAGGCTGTAGCGAATGCTAAGGTAGAAGCTGTCAGGAAACAAGACGATGCTGTTATCCGTAACAAAGACGATTATACTATTTGCGTCGATTATTTGCGCGCTCGCAAGCTGTCAATCGACGCCTGCGAACAGTTGCGCGGGCTTCACGATGAATGATCTATCGCCAGCCGGGACGGTGGCGCTTGTGCGGGCGGATCGTGAAGGCTTCAATCGCGTAGCTGGAAACGATAACAATTATAGACGTAATTGCTTGAAATAGTTAATAATGCTGTTATCTTCCGGCTATGGAAAATAATTGCCCTTACACGCCGGAAGAACTAGCCGCGATCAAGCCGCGACTGGCGGACGCATTCCTTAAGTATCCGTTTGATATCCCCGGCGCTATGCGGTCGGTCGAGCCGCGTGTTACGCATCATCCGTTCTTGGCGAGCCTCCAGTATGACCCGGAGCTTAATCAGCTTATGCGGGAACGTAACAATCAGGAAGGCGCAAAATCGACCTTGCCCACAAAGGAAGAATTTGCGGCGACTATCTGGAATGATGCTGCCAAGGCAAGGACTTCCGATGTAAAACTTGATTTTTATAAGCTGTTTGCTTCCGTCATGGGTTATGTTGAAAAGCCGGGTAATCCTTCCGGTAACACAACGAATATTGCAACTCAAAATGTTCTTGTTATGCCAGCTAAACAAGCGGGCGGGGATTTTGAAGATAAATGGATAGGCTACGGCGCTAAGTTGATTAACGAATGAACGCCGCGATTGACCATAACGTTATTTGGCAGTATCACGAAGGAACTAGCCAAGAATTCGCGCTGTCTGTTATCGCGAATGATATCCTTTATTGTGGAACTCGCGGGCCGGGCAAGACCGATAGTCAGCTTATGCGGTTTCGCTCGAATGTAGGACTAGGTTACGGGTCTTTCTGGCGCGGTATCATCTTCGACCGCGAATATAAGAACCTTGACGATTTGGTAACGAAATCTAAGCGCTGGTTTTACCCGCTTGAAGATGGCGCGCAATTTCTTTCCTCGAAATCGGATTACAAATGGGTTTGGCCGACAGGCGAAGAACTTTTATTTCGTTCTGTTGCTAGGGATGACGATTATTGGGCTTATCATGGTCACGAATATCCATTCATGGGATGGAACGAATTAACTAAATACCCGACTTCTAGTCTTTACGACAAGATGTATTCTATCAATCGTTCCGGTTTCGATCCTGATAAGAATACGCCTCGATTGAAGGGGGATAATTACGTTGCTGAATGGAACGCGAGATATCCAGATGGTCACTACGAAGGACGCCCGTTTAAATCCGGCGACTATGAAACGCCGACAGGTAGACCTTTACCGCCTATCCCGCTGGAAAATTTTTCGACATGTAATCCGCTTGGTCCCGGCCATAATTGGGTCAAGCGCCGATATATCGACGTAGCGCCATATTTTAAGGTCATCGATAAACCGATGACGGTTTTCAATCCCAAGACAAAGCGCGAAGAACTTGTTATTCGCAAACAAGTTACGATCTTCGGTAACTGGCGCGAAAATCCTAATCTTGATCCGCAATACATCGCCGGTTTGATGAATGCAGCTAGCGAGAATGAACGCAAGGCTTGGCTGCATGGTGATTGGGATATTGTCGCGGGCGGTGCGCTCGATGATGTATGGAAGAAAGGAATTCATGTTCTTCCCCGATTTAAAATTCCGTCAACTTGGATGGTAGATAGGGCGCTCGATTGGGGTAGCTCGCATCCCTTTTCGTATCAATTGTGGGCAGAAGCAAACGGCGAGGAAGCAACGCTACCGGACGGCTCAAAATTCTGCCCGCCTCCGGGAACATTAATCCAAATTGGCGAAATATACGGTTCGAAGGAAATAGGCACGAATACAGGTCTTAAATGGGGCGCTAAGAAACTCGCCGAAGAAATCGTTAAATATGAGAATATGTTAATTAAGGATGGATGGATATCGAAAAAGGTTTATGCCGGTCCTGCGGATAATCAGATATCGGAAGTTCGCGAAATTACAACGGATAGTATCGAGAAAATACTATCCGATAATGGTATTGAATTTGAGAAATCAGATAAATCCCCCGGCAGTCGCAAGATTGGACTTCAATTGATGCGCGACCGGCTGGAAAACTCCGTCAGTAAAGAGGATGCGGGCTTGTATTTCATGGATAATTGTGTAGCTTCTATATCGACTATTCCCGTTCTTCCGCGCGACAGTTTAAAGATAGACGATGTTGATACAGATGCGGAAGATCATGCTTACGACGCGGCGCGTTATCGAGTGCTGAAAGGTAACAATAGATTGGCGACTGTCGTTAAGGTCAGTTTTTCGCGGTCAGGAAGATAACCAATGCCTAAAGGTCTTGTCGTTGATAATGTGCCGACTGTCGTTATTGACCAGCCGGAAAATAATAGCGGGGATGAAGTTTCGTTTGTTCGCAATGATATCTCGCGAATGACGCCTCAATATAATAAAATTAAACATTGTATTGAAGGATCATATTCAATTAAATTGCGCGGCGTCGAATACCTTCCGATGCCGGATGCTATTGACCAGTCTCCTGAAAATGTTGCCCGATATTCGGCGTATAAAAGTCGCGCGATCTTCTATGGCGTTACCAAGCGGACGCTTGGCGGACTTCTAGGCGAAGTGTTCAATGTTGACCCGGAAATAGAAGTCCCCAAGGTTCTTGATCCTGTCGTAAAAGACGCTAACGGAGCGGGTACTACTCTTATTCAGCTTGCTAAGGAAGTTGAAGGATACGTTCTTAGCTATGGGCGCGCCGGTCTATTCATCGATTACCCGAAACGTTCCGGCCCGACGACGCGAAGCGAACAAATGTCGGGCGCTGTTCGCCCTAATATTGTTTCATATTTGCCTTGGAATGTAATCAATTGGCGGACTGCAAAGATTAACGGTCAAACCGTTCTAACTTTGGTTGTCCTTCGCGAAGATGGCGAGGAAGAACTAGGACGTTTCGGCCTAGAAGCTATCACGCGATATCGTGTTCTTGAATTGGTCGAAAATACATATAAGCAAACTGTTTATATTCAGAAAAAGGGTGGAACGCCGACTATCGAAGAAAATACATTCGTCCCGCTTGGAGCTAACGGAAATCCGTTGGAATTCATTCCGTTTACTTTTGTCGGTTCGGAAACCAATAGCGTAGCT
>Ga0164243_10005545_pt1 | contig 19256 bp, 15 predicted proteins | sample OricompcompostOP_FD_108781 | JGI IMG/M metagenome (GOLD analysis project Ga0164243, IMG submission 108781) | Organic Plus compost microbial communities from Emeryville, California, USA - Original compost - Organic plus compost (OP) | ecosystem: Engineered > Solid waste > Mixed feedstock >... | reverse complement strand
GCTTTGTCGTTCGCCGAGCCCGAAGTGCCCAGCTTAGGACCGACTCTGGCCGATGCCGCGCTCACTCATTCATGAACTGCTCGTTGCCGACGAATCCGATGCGCTGCATGCCGTTGCGTTGCGCGATGGCCAGTACCTTGGCGACGGTGTCGTAGTTCGAGCGCCGATCCGGGCGCACGTGCAACTCGGGCTGTGGGCGTCGCGCAGCTTCGCTTCGGAAGTAATCTTCCAGCTGCTCTAGCGTAACTACGTTACCGTCCCACAACACCGTACCGTCCCAGTCGATGTCCACGCGGATGGGTTGAGTTTGGATCTGATCCGGCGGCGGTGTTCTGGCTTGCGGCATGTCCAGTTTCACGGCGTGCGTCATCACCGGCAACGTGATGATGAACATGATCAGCAGCACCAGCATGACGTCGATCAATGGCGTGGTGTTGATGTCCAGCATGGGTTCACCTTCGCCCCCGCCGCCCACGTTCATTGCCATGGCTAACCACCTTCATGTCCAGCGTAATCGCTGACCACTTGCGCGTTCTCCAAGACCGCAACCGCAGTGATCTCGGAGCTGTCGCGACTGAGCTTGACAGCCGTATTTTCAGAACGAAAGTGGCGGGTACACGTAGGTGATGCGCCTGTGCAGGATCAGCGGATCACGCGCCCTCTTCTCGCTTGGCCTTGGTCCATCGCTCAGCGGGACGACATCAGGCTCTCGGTCTCCGGATGGATCACGTAGACCTGCACGAGCTTGATATCCATCGCGGCGGAGATGGCGGTGTTCTCACCGGTCTTCGGATCGGGATAACCGTCGGCGAGCCGGCGCAGCGCACGATAAATGGACGGCGCTGAGGCCTGACCGTAGCTCGCGTGATGGGTCGCCCACGACGTGTTCATCGCGTAATACCACTGCTCCACGTCGGCGTAGCCGCCAAGCACTCCCTCGGCTTTTTCAGGCGTCAACGTCAGACGCAGCTTCATGCCCTTGAACTTGATGATGGACGGATCCGACAGCGCCAGCTCCGGCAGCTCCAGGTCAACCGGATCGGTTTCGAGCACGCCATTGACGATGCGGCCCTTGGTGCTGACGTGGAATCGCTTGCCGAAGCGCGTGTCGATACGTTGCGAGCCGCCGGGCAAAAAATGTCCGGTGGAGTCGGCGAGCAAATGGTCCAGCGTGCGGAAATAGGAGACGGTGACGTCCGGATCGTTCTTGAGACTGTCGACGTTGCTCAGCTCGAATACCACACGATTGAATCGATTCTGCTGGCGCCACTTGGTCGTGATGATGCCCAGCTCGCCCTCCTTGCGGTAATTGCGCACGCAGCCGACGACGCGGAAGAGCTGATTGTCGATCCCGGTGCGACCGTCGTCGCTGATGAAGTCCTCGGGTGAGTGCTTGCCATCGAGATCGATGCCCAGCGCGTACTTGCCGGTCGCTTCATGATATTCGAATCCGTCGGGCCGGGTGTCCGGAAACCACACCTGCGATTCGTAAGCGAGCTGCGTGTCGACCAGCTTGCGCTTCTTGCCGTTGTCCGGATAAAGGATCGCGAACTGCTCGCGCGGTCCGATGTTCCAGCCGTTCGGACATTCTTCCTTGCCGCCTTCCGTTTCGCGAATCCCCCAGTACTCGTCCCACAGGACATAGCCGATGCGACCGCCCGGCGGCGCCCAGTCTTCGGGAACGGCAGCCGCTTTGTTCGCTTGCTCCACCGTCGGCGAGGCCGCAGTGGTCAACAACGGCAGTGCCAGCGCTGCAAGCGCTACTTTCGGCAGCGAACGAAAGTCGATCATGTGTCACTCCGCATTGTTGTCATAATCATCGCGCAACCAGAACGCCTTGTAGCCGTTGCGGTAGCCGTAGAACTCGCCCCAGCTGTCGCCATGCAGCTCGCCCGGTCCGCGATCACGCCACATCGTATAAACCGGTCGTTTGCGGAACGCCCAGACACGCAGCGCGCCCGGCTGCTGAGGCTGCGCGATCTTGCCCGTCATGGGATCGATATACATCACGCTCCACAAGCGGCTGGTGCTCTTGGCGTTCTCGGTGGCGAGTACATACGGAAAGGTTTCGAGACAGCGCTTGGGATCGCCGCCGCCGCACACCGTCAGTCGATAGGCCTGCGGCGAGTCTGGATGATCGCAAGCAAGCTGATCGAGCGCGTCATCGCCACAGTTGTAGACGTACACGGTCTTGCCGCGACTGTCCGCCAATACGATGCCCGAGTAAGTGTCCTGCACCGTGAAGTCGGATGGTGGCTCGGGAGCGCGCTGCGTATATACATTGCTCCAGCCCGGCTCGTCGCTGCCGCGCTGGCTATGGAAGAACTCGTCTGCTACGCGCGTATATAACGGCTGGTGACGGAATGCCCACTGACGAATGCCGGGCTCGCGCTCGATGATCGTGAAATCGCCACGGTCCTTCGCATATGCCGGCGCGGCAATGGGTTTCCAAGCGCGTGCACACGCGCCGTGACAGTTCGATTTTCCCAGGCTGTCCTTAGCGGACGCGTAGACCGAGTTGCCTTCACTCGTAACCAGCATGCGGCCCGACAGCAATGGCAAGATCTCGAATTGCGGTGGCACCATGGGAGGCGGGCCGACCGGTTTGCGAGTGCCCGGTCCGTCCCCGCCGGTTTTGCGCAGCGTGCCGCCGTTCACGTCGCCCGGCTGTTCGTCGAGTACCGAGGTATACAGCGCGTAACCGTCGTAGGCCCACTGACGAATTCCATCCTTGCGCTCGATGATGGTCCACTTGCCGATCGGCTTCGCATCCTCCTCCGCCGTCACCGCCGGCCACACGTCGAGGCAGCTGGGGCGCGTCTCCACTTCGGGCAGTTCCAGACCTGGCGGATACGGACTCATCAGTCCGGAGTTCACCTTGTACCTGGTGTGGTCGCAGGTGGGTTGTCCTTTGCGCTCGCCGACTGCGCCGTTACGCAATGGCTTCACGGGCCACTGATAGAGCGTGTGACCCTTGGCGTCCGCGAAGACGGGCCCTTCCAGCTCGCTGACCACGACCTGGAATCCCGGTGGCATCGGCACAGGCTCGTACAGCTCGGTCAGCTGCGTCGCCGCCAGCGCCGTAGTCGACAGCCACAGCGACGACAGCGCCGCGAACACGTTGCGAAGGTTTGAACCGCTCACACCAGGATCTCGCTGAGAGGACTGGAAGTCATGTTGCTCTTGCTGCCCCAAGTCGGAACTTCGACGCCCATGGTCCGCAACATCGTGTATCCGACTCGTGACACGCCGGTTGCCTCCGCATCCACGTGCAGCCCCGTCTTCACCCGGCCGCCGCCGCGACCTGCGGTGAACGCCACCATTTTGTCAAGCGAATGAATGCGAGCGTCGCCGTGATCGGTGTTGGCGTAGATCAGGACGTTGTCGAGCAGCGTGCCATCGCCTTCGCGGATCTTCGTGAATGCCTCGACGAAGTAGGCCCACTCCTCGATGGCACGATGCGCGAACCAGGCGCAGTGAGGTTGATAACCGAGCGTGCCGTCGATCGGCTCTTCGTGAGTGGTCGTGTGATGCGGCTTGTCGAAACCCGCGCGCGTGGTATTCGCCTGCGCATTCGAGTAGCTCATGTTGAATACGCGCGTCTGGTCACAGGCGACTGCCATCACCATCAGCTCGGTCATCATGCGATGTCTGACCTTCACCATGTCCGCCTCGCCGCCCATGGGCAAGTCGCTCGAGAGCTTCGGCGGCGCACGACAGGCGGCAATCGGCTCGGGCCGGGTGAGCTGCTGATCGAACTGATGCTCCAGATGGCGCAGGCCACTGAAGTACTGATCCAGGCGTTCGCGATCCGAGGCGCTCACCGACTTTTCCAGCGACTTGATCTCCCCCATCACACCGGACAGCACGCTGCGACGGGCCATCAGCCGCGGATTGGGCTTGAACTCCGGCGAGTTCGGATCCTGGAAGTCGGCACCGAACAGACGCGCGTAGAAATCCATCGGGGAGATCTCCGGCGGGTTTGGCGCATTCGGCGTTTCGTAGCTGACAGTGTTACGGAAGTCGCCGGTCGCGGCGGCGGTCAACGTGCGGAACCGCGTCGTGCGTCCGATCTGATTCGCGATCGTGATGTCGATCGTCTCGCCCGGCCGCTGGCCACCGGACTTCGGCGCGGCGCCGGTGCGGCCGATCACCCATCCGGAGTAGTGACACAGATTCGGCTCGCCGTCGCGGAACGCGGTGAGGTTGGTGATCAGGTTGACATGCTCACGAACCCGCGCGACCGGTGCAAGCTGCTCCGGAATGTCGTAGCTGGTGCCGGTCTTCTGCGGGACGAAGATGCCGTTGGTCGCGCCCAGGCCCCAAAACCAGGTCCCGAAACGCACCGGCATCGGTCGACCGTCGGCCAGTGCCGTGGCGTTGTCGTTCAAGAAACAATCGAGCAGCGGCAGGCCGACCGCAACCGCGGTGCCGCCCAACATTCCACGCAGCATGCGTCGTCGGCTGAGCTTCTTGGCTTTCATGTTATGAGCTACCTCGATGTCAAAGTTTGCGGGGCGGTTGACGCGGGCTCGGTTGCTACCGTCAGTTGTGACGGGCGCTGCGCTGACTTCAGGTCGGGTAACGGATGAATCACGCGCTCGCGACGCGTATACACCTTGCTGAACGCACGACTGAGCGCGATCTCACGGAGCAAATCGGGCAGCACATAGCCATCCGCTTCGAACCGCTCGGACAGATACTCCAGCACGCGTCGGTCGTTCTCAGCGCTCGGCGTTCCGGTGCCATAGGCAAAGGCACGGCGCACCATGCACCAGGGCAGTTGCGGATTGTCGCGCAAAGCCTCGCCCAGACCGGCGGCATCGGTGAACTCGACACCATCGAGATTACCGCTGGTATCGATCGGTGCATCGTTCTCGGTCTGGCGGAAGCCGCCCGAGCCGTCGAATGCCTCCATCGTCAATCCCATCGGATCGGTGATGCGATGGCAGCCTGCGCAGCCTGGATCCTGCAGATGGAAGTTCACCCGCTCACGCGCGGTCTTGATGTTTGGATCCGGATTCTGAATTGCCGAGAAATCGACGTTCGGCGGCGGCTTCGGCACGTCCTGACACAGGAACACTTCACGCAGTGCCTTGCCGCGCATCGTGGCCGAGCTGCGTCCCGGATGCGAATGCAGAGCGAGGAAGCTGACCTGGGTCAGCAGACCCGCGCGCGGGCTGTCCGCCGGGAATTCGAACGGTTCCCAACCCGGACCGGGTGCGGGCACTTGATAGATCGGAGCCAGCGACGGCGACATGAACGTCTGGCGCGTCGTGAACAGATCGCGATAGTCCTTCCGTCGCGTGACCAGATGATCGACGACGGTTCGCAACGTCTGCTCGCGCGCGTCGACGGCAGTCTCACCGGAGAAGATCGGATAGATCAAATTGTCTTTCGCCAGCGTCGCGAACTGTTCGAAGGCGAACATGTCGTCGAACAATGCGCGAAGCCCCGTTTCGAGTCGCGGACTCGCGAGCATGCGATCCACTTGGCGCTCGAGCCCCCTGCGAGTATGCAGCTCACCGCTCTCGGCAGCCTTCAGCAACTGCGCATCGGGCGCCGCATTCCACAGGAACAAACTCAGGCGCGTCGCCAGCGAGTAGGCGTCCAGTCGCTGTTCGCCCGGGCGCTCGGGATCCGGCTCGGAATGCTCCGCAACCAGCAGCACGCTCGGACTGAGCAACAACCCTTCGATCGCGACGCTCAGACCCTGGTAGAAATCCTTCAATGACGCCGCGGCCTCATTTGCTTCATCGATGAGCGCATCGAGACGCTCGGGCGGCACCGGCCGCCGATACAGCAGCGGCCCCACCTGCGAAAGGAAGGTGCGCGCGCATTCCGGATCTGCCGCATTGGTTGCGGCTGGCGAGCACGGCACGAGATACCCGCGACTTTCCTCACGCACGATCTCGGCGGCGACCTTCCCCGCCGTTTTCTGATAGATCTCGAGCTGAGTATCGGTGATGCCGGCGACCGCGGTGCCGCTGTTGAGCAGGCCGTCGATGCGCGGTACGGCGGCGAAGTTCGCCGTCGGTTTCACGTTCGGCCCGAACACGTACATCACCGTGTTCAGGTACTGCTGCTCGGTCAGCAGCCGCAGCGACGCGGGCGTGCCTTTGGACTCCGGCTCCCGGTTGCCGTTCATCACGCCGACCGCAGCGGCGGCGCCAATGGCCGCGACCGCCACCACACCGACCGCAATAGGACGCACACGTTGCCGCATTTAAAACCTCTGAAGCTGGTTGTGTCGGGTCGGCAAGGCGGTCATGGCCGGGCGCGCTCCATTGAATCCACAACACCGCCGCTCAATGTTTCATCGCTGGATGGACGCGACTTCACGCGCACGCGCTCGTCCCAGCGGGCGAGCACCGCCGCCGGCGTAGGCGCGTCCAGCAGACTGCCGCCGATGAAGAAGACCAGACTGGCCGCCAGTCCCACATAAATGGGAAGGTTTGCGTAGATGTCGCCCAGCACGGCCATCGTGCCCAGCGTTCCGGCCATTCCGGCGAAGATGCTGGCTACCGCGCCCCTGGCCGTCGCGCGCCGCCAGACCATGCCGCCGAGCACCGCGACCATCAGCCCGCCGACCAGGATGTCGGAGGCAATCGTCAAACCTGCGATTACGTCCTGCAGCAGGCAGGCGATCACCGCCATGGCGAGGCCGAAGATGACGATATAGACGCGGCTGTGACGAACTTCATCGTGCTGCTCGCCGCCACCGTTGCGTCGCCGGCCGTGCACGTCTTCTTTCGCCACTGTGGCAGTGGCGATCAGCGCTCCGCTCGAAGTCGACATGATGGCGGACAAGGCTCCTGCCACGACGAGGCCGGCCAGCCCCACGGGCAACACATGCCGGACGATTTCGGTGTACACCTGATCGCGACCTTCGAGCCCGGGCAGCAGGACTTTCGCAGCCATGCCTATCAGGGCGCCGGCGATGCCATAAGCAAAGCCATAGCCTGCTGCGGCAAGACCCGCCCAGCGCGCAACGGAATCGCTGCGTGCCGTGAAGACTCGCTGCCACAGATCCTGGCCGATGACCATTGTCGGTACATAGAGCACGAGGTATGTGAAGATCTTTCCGGTGCCGATCGCGGTCCAGTCGAACGCTTCGGGCGGCAAGCGCTCGTGCAGACCCGCGAAGCCGCCGGCGCTGTACAAGGCCATCGGCAGCAGGATGAGAAACATCCCGAGCGTCTTGAGCACGAACTGCACGATGTCGGTGAACGTGATCGACCACATGCCGCCGAGCACCGAGTACACGATCACGACGCTGCTGCCGATCAGGATCGCCGGCACCTTGTCGATATCGAACAGCACGGAGAAGATTGCGCCGTACGCGATGGTCGAGGTCACCGCGATCATCAATGTGTAGGCCATCATCACGATCCCCGACACGACGGTGCCCATCTCACCGTAGCGAAGCTCCAGCATCTGGCTGACGGTGTAGACACGCAGCCGATTGATCAACGGAGCGAGCGCCAGGCTGATCAGCGCAACGCCGGTGGACATCGAGAACACCAGCCACACCCCCGACAGACCGTGCTGATAGCCCAGACCGATGCCGCCGAGCGTGGCACCGCCGCCCATCACCAGCGCGGCGAGCGTTCCGGCATAGAGCACGGGCCCGAGCCGTCGGCCGGCGACGAGAAAGTCGGCCTGGGTACGCGCGCGAGTTTTCGCGTACCAGCCGATGCCGATCATCCCGGCCATGTACAAAGCGATTACCAGTAGATCCATCGTCACCCATGCCTCGGATTTGGAGTCTGTTTAACCGCCCGGCCCCTATCAATGAGCGCCGGGTCGGCATCATTTAGCGGGACTAAACGCCGCCCTGGATCGCCCAACAGCGGTGCGTGCGCGACGCGTTGCGCACCACTCGAGACGTCATCGCAGCCGGTCGATGTCCTTCGGTGCGACTTCGCCGGCGGCGTTGCCCCACGAATTGCGCACGAAAGTCAGCAAGGCAGCGGCTTGTTCGTCGCTGAGCTTCTGAGCGAACGCCGGCATGGTCTGCCACGCGTGCATGCGCCATTCCCGCGACGGCGGCTCGACCGGCAATCGCGGACCGTTGAGCACCAGATCGATCAGCGACGAGGGATCGGGAGCCTGCGCAAACGGGCTGCCAGCCAGCGACGGACCGGTGTCGGCCGAGCCTTGGCCGGTGGGCAAATGACAGGTGCCGCAATGAATGTCGTACTGCCTGGCGCCCTCTTCCATCACTGCTTTGCCGGGGCGAGCGTTGCCGCGAGCTTTCGCCGGAAGACTCTTCAGGTAAGCCGCCATTGCGCGCGTGTCCGCTTCCGAGAGATGACGGGTGCTGTTCAACACGACCTCGTTCATGGTCCCCATCACGTGGGTGCGCGTATTGCTGCCGAGCTTCAAGTAGTTCGCGATGTCCTCTTCGGACCATGCACCGAGACCGTGCGGGGACTGCGTGAGATTGGGCGCACCGCGCACGACTGGCCCGCGCTCTTCATCGATCTCTTGCAGGACACCGCCGGTATAGAGCGCGTCGGTTTGCTCTGCGCCCAGGAAGTTGCGCGGCGAATGGCAGGCACTGCAATGAGCCAATGCTTCGACCAGATAGGCTCCGCGATTCCACTGCGCCGAACGACTTGCATCGGGCACGAAACGGCCTGCCTCGAAATACATCGACTTCCACACGCCAAGCAGGCCGCGCTGGCTGTATGGAAACTTCAGCTCGTTGGCCCTGGCGGGCTCGCTCACCGGTTTGAGACTCATGAAGTACGCGTACAGCGCGCGCAGATCCGCATCATCGATCTTGGTGAAACTGGGATAAGGAAACGCCGGATACAGATGCCGGCCGTCGGGACGCAGTCCGCGACGCATGGCGGCCTCGAATTGCTCGAAGCTCCAGCCGCCGATGCCGGTCGTTTCATCCGGCGTGATGTTGGTCGAATAGATCGTGCCGAAATCCGTGGGGAATGGCACGCCGCCTGCAAAGACAGCGCCGCCCGGTTGCGTATGGCAGCTTACGCAGTTGGCGGCGCGGACCAGATATTCGCCGTGCTCAATCTGCGTGCGCTCATCGCTGTCGGCTGACGCCGGCGCCGCGACCAGCAGCGCGCTCAACGTGAGGGCCAGCAGAGAGCGACCCGCCAGTTTCGCCAGAAACATGCACTACCCCATTCGTCACTGCCAAGTTCCCCTGCACGGCTTCGTTGCCGACACGTCTCGACTATAACGTCTATACAAACCAATTCAAATGCCTGTACATTATTTTTCCCGGGGGCGCGGGCCATGAACCGCGACGGCGCATTTCACATTCCGTTTGCACCATTGCGTTGCGTTTTATTAGATGTCCATTCGATCGCACGACAGGCGGACGCACGACATGCAGGACACGGGCGCGGCATTGCCGCCGATGCGTGCAATTCAGGCGTTCGAAGCGATCGTGCGCTGTGGCAGCGTCGCGGCGGCCGCGGACGAGCTCGGCGTTTCGTCGGGTGCGATCAGTCAGCAGTTGCGCAAGATCGAACGTGAGTTGGGCACGCGGCTGCTCGAGCGCGATGGGCGCTCGCTCACTCTCACATCTTGGGGCCGCATGTACTACGAGCAGGTACGGACGGCGTTCAACGAGCTGCGTCGCGCGCAGCACCGACTGCAGATCGCGCGCGCCAAGCAAGGAATCGTGCTCAGTGCTCCGCCGCCGCTCGCGCTGTGGCTGCAGCACTTGCTGTTGGAATGGAGCACGAGTCATGGCGAGGTAAACTTGCGCCTCATCGGCTCGGAACGAGAGCCGGTGTTGCAGGACGAAGGCGTCGACTTTCGCATTTGTTATGGCGCCGACGCGCGCCGCTACGAGCGTTTTGCGGAATTGTTCGGCGATGCAGTGGTGCCGGTCTGCTCGCCGGAGTTCCTGCGGCGGCATCCGGTGGAAAGCGCGGCCGACATTCTGAAGTGTTCGTTGATCGAGATCCTCTGGGACAGCCGGCATCGTCCGCCGCCGAGCTGGGCCGACTGGGCATGGTCGACCGGTGCCGCCCCGCCCCGGCAGCCGGCGCGCCTGACGTTTTCGCTCGCGAGCGCGGCCATCGATGCGGCTCAGGACGGTGGCGGCTTCGTGCTCGGACAGATCTCGATGATCGCCGAGCACGTTCGCCGGGGACGCCTGGTGGTCCCCGTCGACCGGCGTCTGAGCTTGCCGGAATCCTATTTTCTGGCGTGGGAGCGCGGCACACTGGAGCGGCCGCGCTGCGCCGACTTTCGCAACTCGCTCATTGCTGCCGGCCGGCGGCAGCAGGATCTTTGCAGGAGCGCGCTGCCGTTTACACCGAGCGTGACGAGGAAGTCAGCGACGTGAAGGTCGCGACCAGCTCATGAAGGTTGCCCGGATAGGTCAGCCGCACGAAGGTGATCGCCGAGGTCAGGCTGCGTGTGGTGCGCTCGACGATGAGGCAAGGGCTGCCCGATTTGATCTTCAGCCGCGCGGCCTCCTCGGCGCTGGCACCCGATGCTCGAATGCGGTGCTCGGCGACGTTCCAGGGGACCTGCTGCAACAGCCAGGCGCCAGGAGATACATCGGCGAACGGTTCCGTTGCCGCGCCGGACACCGATTGCAGGTTGATCAAGCGGTACTCGATGCAGAACGGCTGATCCTTCGCGAAATGCCGGCACACCAGCTCCAGCACGGGCAGCGGCTCCTCGCTGTTCAGCAAGGCGCGATCCTCGCGCGTGGCGCGGCGTTTGTGTCGCTCCAGTATCTCGAATCTGTAAGGCATGCCGAGCGCATCGACTTCCGTCTTGATGTCCGGAATGGACAGCACCGCCGACTGCGAATGCGGGCGGCTGACGAAGCTGCCGAACTTGCGGCGGCGCTCGATGATCCCCGCCTGGGCCAGCTGCGTGAGCACCTTGTTGACGGTCATCCGCGAACAGTCGTACTGCTCCATCAGCTCCAGCTCGACCGGAATGCGCCGGCCCGGCTCCCAACGGCCGGACAGGATGTTGCCCTGGATGTCCGACAAGATGCGTTGATGCAACGAGGTCGCCTGACCGGCCTGTTTGCCACCTCGCGCGACCGTACTCATCGAAGCCCGCTTTTTCTTTTCCTTCAAGCGCACAACTCCTGCATCGTTCTCTCATAAGCATCGCGCACCGAGTCGCGCGACCGATGTCGACCGCGTTCGACCTGCTTGATGCCACTCACCCAGACACAATCGACGACCCCGCCGCCACTGGCGAACAGCCACGAGTCGATCAGCGCATCCCCCGAGCGGCACATCATGGCGGGCTCGCGTCGCGACAGGCTCACCAGATCGGCGGCCCCGCCTTCCATCAGTCCCGCGCCCGGCGTGCCGAGCGCCCGCGCCCCACCCGACAGCGCGCGTCGATAGAGCGCCATGCCGGTCGAATGGCCTGGCAAGCCGATCACGTTGCGGATCCGGAGCGACAGCCGCTGAGTGTACTCCAGAAGTGACAACTCGCCTGACAGACTGATGCATACATTGGAATCGGTGCCGACGCCGAAGTGACCGTCGACGGCGACAAAGTCGGCACCGGGAAAGATGCCGTCGCCCAGATTTGCCTCCGTCACCGGGCAGAGGCCGACCGTCGCGCCGCTGCGCGCGATGCCGTCGATCTCGCCCGCGTCCACGTGGGTGGCGTGCACCAGGCACCAGCGCGAATCCACCGCGACATTGTCCAGCAACCAACGTACCGGCCGCAGACCCGACCAGGCGAGGCAGTCGCGAACTTCGTTCTGTTGTTCGGCGATGTGAATGTGCACCGGCGCGGCCGGCAACATGCGGACTACCTCAGCAAGCTCACGAGGCGTTACTGCACGCAGGCTGTGCGGCGCGACACCGACCACACTCGCCGGCAGCGGCGCCACAACCTCACGGCAGCGCTCCAGTAGCCGTGCATAAGTCTCGACGTCGTGAATGAAACGCGCCTGCCCCGCGTTCGGCGCCTGGCCACCGAACGAACCATGAGCATAGAACACCGGCAGCAGCGTCAGCGCGATGCCTGTCTCGCCCGCGGCCGCAGCGATGCGACCGGCCATCTCTGCCGGATCGCCGAAGCGGCGGCCGCCTATATCGTGATGGAGGTAGTGAAATTCGCCCACCCGACCGAAGCCCGCTTCGAGCATCTCGACGTATGCCTGCGCGGCGATGGCCTGCAGGTGCTCAGGCAACATGCGCGAGGCAAATCGATACATCGTGTCGCGCCAGCTCCAGAAATTATCCTCGCTTCGGCCGCGCGTCTCGGCGAGACCGGCCATCCCGCGTTGAAATGCATGACTGTGCAGATTCGGCATCGCCGGCACGATTGCTTCATGACGTTCATCGCCCATCTTTGGCGCAACATCACTCTCGATGGTTGCGATACGCGCGCCATCGAGGTGCAACCGCGCCGATTGCACCCATCCCGTCGCCGTGAGCAGTTGCTCAGTATACAAAACAGTCATCGTGCCAACTCCCGCGATACGCGCGCGGCCCTTGCATTCTCGGTATCGATTATATGACTATACAATAACACTTCGACAGGCTCGATACACCGATGACCGCCACGGCCCATGACCGACAGCCCACGCATGAACGCCTGTGGCGCAATGCGCGGCTCGCGACTATGGCGCGTGGTACGGCAGGTATCGGTGTCGTAACAAAGGGCGCGCTGCTCGTGGTTGGTGAGCGCATCGTCTTCGCTGGCCCCGAGTGCGATGTGCCGCCTGCAGGCGACGTGTCGCGACTCGAAATAGATTGCGAAGGTCGATGGATCACGCCGGGCCTCGTCGACTGCCACACGCATCTGATCCACGCCGGCGATCGGGCCAGGGAGTTCGAACTGCGGCTGCGCGGCGCTACGTATCAGGAAATCGCGGCTGTCGGTGGCGGCATCATCTCTACAGTGCGTGCTACGCGCGCGGCGACGACAGACGAGTTGGTTGCTCAGGCGTTGCGGCGTCTCGACATCCTGATCGACGAGGGCGTCACCGCGATCGAAATAAAGTCCGGTTACGGACTCGATCTGGACACTGAGCGTCGCATGCTGCAGGCAGCACGTGCCCTGGGCCAGCTTCGTAAAGTTCATATCCATACGACCTTTCTCGGTGCGCATGCGATACCGCCGGAGATGTCGGCCGACGCCGATGGATATATAGACAACGTGGTGGAATCCATGCTGCCCGCTTTGGCGGCCGAAGGGCTGGTCGATTCGGTCGACGGGTTCTGCGAGAACATCGCGTTCTCGCCTGCGCAAATCTCGCGCGTCTTCACCGCTGCGGCCAGACTTGGGTTGCCTGTGCGGCTGCATGCCGATCAGCTGTCGAATCTCGGCGGTGGGCGATTGGCTGCGCAGCACGTTGCACTGTCGGCGGATCACCTGGAATTCGCCGATGAGCTCAGCGTGGCGGCAATGGCTCACGCTGGAACCGTAGCCGTCCTGCTGCCCGGCGCGTTCTATTTCCTGCGGGAGAAGACCGCGCCACCGGTGGATCTGCTGCGCCGGTATGGTGTGCCAATCGCTGTCGCGACCGATTGCAATCCGGGCACCTCACCGCTCACGTCGCTGTTGCTCGCCATGAACATGGCAGCGACGCAGTTCCGACTCACCGTCGAAGAATGTTTGATCGGCACAACGCGCGAAGCAGCGCGCGCCTTGGGTCTGGAGAGCGAGATCGGCACCCTGGCAGCCGGCAAGCTCGCCGACTTCGCCGTATGGGACATCGATGCGCCCGCCGAGCTCGTTTATCGAATCGGCTTCAACCCGCTGCATTCGCGTTTCTGGAGAGGTCGATGATTGCCATCGTATTGCAGCCCGGTTCCACGTCACTGGAAGATTGGCGAGCGGTTTATCGAGGCGCCACGCCGCGGCTCGACGCCTCCTGCCGTGCGGCGGTCGAGAAAGGAGCAAGCGCCGTTGCGAGGATTCTCGCGCGCGGCGAGCCGGTCTACGGGATCAACACCGGTTTCGGCAAGCTTGCGACGGTGCGCATCGAGGACGCGGACCTCAGCCGTCTGCAGCAGAATATCGTTTTGTCTCACGCCGCCGGGACCGGCGATCCCCTGCCGACCCGCGTCGTCCGATTGATGATGGCACTCAAGCTCGCAAGTCTGGGTCAAGGCGCATCGGGCGTGCAGCCGCGCACGCTGGAATTCCTCGAGGCGATGCTGTCCGCGGAGATTGTCCCGGTCGTGCCATCGCAAGGTTCGGTCGGTGCTTCCGGCGACCTGGCTCCGCTCGCCCACATGACGGCTGCGATGATCGGTGTCGGCGAAGTCGATACGCCCTCGGGCCGTGTGCCCGCGACCGAGGGGTTGGCGCGCGCGAACCTGCAACCTCTGACGCTGGCGCCGAAGGAAGGCCTGGCGCTATTGAATGGCACGCAGTTCTCGACGGCGGTGGCACTCGCCGCGTTGTTCGAGGCCGAAGTTCTGTATCAAACTGCGCTGGTCACCGGTGCGCTTTCGACAGACGCAGCCCGCGGCACCGATACTCCGTTCGATCCGCGCATTCATGCGCTACGAAAACATCGAGGCCAGATCGAAGCCGCCCGCGCGTTGCGCGAGCTGATGGCCGGCAGCGCGCTGCGTGCATCGCATCTGATAAACGACGATCGCGTGCAGGATCCGTACTGCCTGCGCTGCCAGCCGCAGGTCATGGGTGCGTGCCTCGACATGTTACGCAACGCAGCCACGTTCCTTGCGACTGAAGCTAACGGTGTATCGGACAATCCGCTCATCTTCGCGGACGAGAATGAGGCGCTGTCCGGCGGCAACTTTCACGCGGAAGCGGTTGCCTTCGCCGCCGACATGATCGCCATCGCGGTGTGTGAGATTGGTTCGATCGCCGAACGCCGCATTGCCATGCTGATCGATCCGGTGCTGTCTGGCCTGCCGGCATTTCTCACGCCGCGCCCCGGCCTCAACTCCGGGTTCATGATCCCGCAGGTCACGGCCGCCGCGCTCGTGTCGGAGAACAAGCAGCGCGCCTATCCAGCCAGCGTCGACTCGATTCCGACGTCCGCCAATCAAGAAGATCACGTATCCATGGCCGCTCATGGCGCACGCCGGCTGCTGCCGATGATCGACAATGCGACCGCCGTGATCGGCATCGAGCTCCTGATGGCCGCGCAAGCCTGCGATTTCCGTGCCCCCTTGCGGACCAGCGTGCCTCTCGAATCCGCCCGCAGCACGCTGCGCGAGCGTGTGCCGATGCTCGAGGATGATCGTTACATCTATCCGGATATGGAACAGGCGACGTCGCTGGTGCGCAGTGGGGCGATCGTCGCCGCTGCCGGTCTGCCCTTGCCTCAGGTGCTGCGCGAGGCCCATTGAGATGCAGTCCGAATGGCTAACGATCCGGCGGGGTGCCGCGCCGCTGCTGCTCAGCATGCCGCATTCGGGCATCGATCTGCGCGGCCTGGAAGCCCGTTTCGTTTCGCCATGGCTGGCCAGACGCGACGCAGATTGGTGGATCGATCTACTGTATGACTTCGCGACCGCGCTCGATGCCACGATCGTGCATACGAGCGTTTCTCGCAGCGTGATCGACGTCAACCGCGATCCCTCGGGACGATCTTTGTATCCGGGGCGTGCCACGACTGAGCTGTGCCCGGGTACCACATTCGATGGCGAGCCCTTGTATCGCGACAACGCGTCAGTCACGCCAGCAGAGATCGAGGAACGGCGCCTGCAATACTTCGATCCCTATCACGCGGCGCTACGCAGCGAGATCGAGCGACTTCGCCAGCGGCATTCGACTATCGTGCTTTACGATTGCCATTCGATTCGCTCGCGCATTCCGCGCCTGTTCGAGGGCGAGCTGCCGCAGTTCAACATCGGGACCAACGACGGCCAGTCTTGCGCCCCGGCGTTGAGCGAGGCAGTCCTCGCGGCTTGCGCGAGCTCCGGTTTGAGTCACGTGCTGAATGGCCGCTTCAAGGGTGGCTACATCACTCGGTTCCATGGCCGGCCCGCCGAAGGTGTCCATGCAGTGCAGATGGAGCTTGCCTGTCGCGGCTACCTGGACGAGCCGGTCGGTCCCGTCTCGCCAGAGAACTGGCCCCCGCCATTCGACCCCGATCTCTCCAAGCCGCTGCGCACCGTGCTGCAAACGGTGCTCGGCCGCTGCATCGAATTCGCTCTGAAGCCGGCCCACGGCCAAGCAGGTATGTCTCATGCGCAGAATCGATAAGTCCCGCACCATCCGCGCGCCGCGCGGCCAGACACTCAGCGCCCGCAGCTGGCTCACCGAAGCGCCGCTGCGAATGTTGATGAACAATCTCGATCCGGACGTCGCTGAGCGTCCCGAGGAGTTGGTCGTTTATGGCGGCATCGGGCGCGCGGCCCGCGACTGGGACAGCTTCGATCGCATCGTGGCGACGCTGCGCCGGCTCGAGGACGATCAAACGTTGCTGATCCAGTCGGGCAAGCCGGTCGGTGTGTTCCGCACTCATCGCGATGCCCCGCGCGTGCTGCTCGCCAACTCGAACCTGGTGCCGCACTGGGCAAACTGGGAGCACTTCAGCGAACTGGATCGCAAAGGCCTGATGATGTACGGCCAGATGACGGCCGGCTCGTGGATCTACATCGGCTCGCAAGGCATCGTGCAGGGCACGTACGAAACATTCGTCGAGATGGGGCGTCGCCATTACGGCGGCAATCTGCGCGGCCGCTGGATTCTGACCGCCGGTCTGGGTGGAATGGGCGGTGCGCAGCCGCTCGCCGCCACCATGGCGGGAGCCAGCTGCCTCGCGATCGAGTGTCGCCAGTCCAGCATCGACTTCCGCCTGCGCACCGGCTACGTGGACGTGTGCGCGAACGATCTCGATGAGGCGCTCAACATTCTCGAGGACGCGCGCCGCACGGGTAAGGCGATTTCGGTCGCGCTCCGTGGCAATGCCGCCGATGTGCTCCCCAAACTATTGCAGCGAGGCGTACGGCCCGACGCGGTCACGGATCAAACATCGGCGCACGATCCCGTGAATGGGTATCTCCCCCTGGGATGGACCGTAGAGGATTGGGATCGGGCGCGCGCCAGAGATCCGGCCGGTGTCGCGGAGGCCGCGAAAACTTCGATGGCGGTGCACGTCCGGGCGATGCTCGAATTCCATCGTCTCGGCATTCCGACTTTCGACTATGGCAACAACATTCGCCAGGTCGCGTTTGACCGCGGCGTCAGCGATGCCTTTGCGTTCCCTGGCTTCGTGCCCGCCTACATCAGGCCGCTGTTCTGCCGCGGGATCGGACCGTTCCGCTGGGCTGCGTTGTCGGGAGATCCGGAGGATATCTACCGCACCGATCAGAAGGTGAAGGAGCTGATTCCAGACGATCCACACCTGCACAACTGGCTGGACATGGCGCGCGAACGCATTCACTTCCAAGGTCTGCCGGCGCGCATCTGCTGGGTCGGTCTCGGCCAGCGCGATCGGCTCGGTCGCGCGTTCAATCAAATGGTCGCTTCCGGAGAGCTGCGAGCGCCGATCGTGATCGGTCGCGATCATCTCGATTCCGGCTCGGTCGCCTCGCCCAATCGCGAGACCGAGGCCATGCAGGACGGCTCGGATGCGGTCTCCGACTGGCCGTTGCTCAACGCGCTGCTGAATACCGCCTCGGGCGCGACCTGGGTATCGTTGCATCACGGCGGCGGCGTTGGTATGGGGTTCTCGCAACACGCCGGCATGGTCATCGTCTGCGACGGCTCGAAAGAAGCGGACGCCCGCCTCGCCCGCGTGCTGTGGAACGATCCGGGCACCGGCGTCATGCGTCACGCCGATGCGGGTTACGATATCGCGATCAGCTGCGCACGCGAGCGCGAGCTGGATCTGCCAGGCATCACTGAGCGCTGACAGGAGTGTCGAGTTGAAGATCCTGCGAGCGGCCGCTCATCGGCGGATGCCGTGGAAGAACGGTGGCGGAGAAACATTCGAAATCGCGATCTCGCCGCCGGGCGCGGCCCTGGACAAACTGGAATGGCGCGTCAGCATGGCGGTAGTCGCGCAGGACGGTCCGTTCTCGATATTCCCAGACATCGACCGGACGCTCTGTGTGATCGATGGGCGAGGCATGGAGCTGGACTTCGGCGCAGACGGTGGCATCCGCACCGTCACGCGCGACACTGCGCCGTTCCCCTTCCCCGCCGACCTCAGAGTTGAGGCGCGGCTGCTGGGGGAAACGATCACCGACTTGAATGTGATGACCCGCCGTGGACGCTATCGCCACAGGGTCGATCGCCTGGCGATCGACGGTGAGCTCACTCTGGACATTGACGCGGAGCAGTCGCTGCTCTTCTGTGAAGAGGGGAATGTGAGCTGCGCTGTCGAAAGTGCAGCCGAATATCAACTTGGCCCGCGCGACTGTCTCCTGATGGACGCGCCGCCGGGCGTGTTGCAGCTCTCGGCGGCACATTGGCCGGCGTCAGTCTATCTGATTCGGTTCTACCGCACGATTGGGGTCAAGGCGTCGAGGAACTGATCGTTCTCCGCCGCCGTGCCGGTCGAGACGCGGATAAAGGTCTGATAGTTCGGCTCCAGCCAAGGTTTGACGACTACGCCGGCCTTGAGCAGCGCTGTCGCCACCTGCACGCTGTCGCGAGCGGCATCGAAGAACAAGAAGTTTCCTTCCGAACGGGCGACACGCAGACCGAGATCGCGCAGCGCCTTGGCCACACGATCGCGCTCGGCTGTGATGCTGGCTACGGTATCTCTCATCCATGTTTCGTCGCCCAGCGCCGCAACTGCGGCCGCTTGTGCCACCGCATTTACATTGAACGGTGTCTTGGCTGCGGAGAGCATTTTCGCGATCCTGGCGTCGGAGCACACGGCGTAACCGACGCGCAGTCCAGCCAATCCAAATGCCTTCGAGAACGTCCGCAGCACCACGTAAGGACGGCTGGCCCGTCGCAGCATCTCCAGACCGTCGGGAATGGCATCGGACACAAACTCGCGATAGGCCTCATCCAGCACGAACATCGTGGTGGCGGGCGCAGCGTCGATGACCCGCGCCAGGGCTTCGTGATTCAACGCCGCGCCAACTGGATTCCACGGCGACGGCAGAAACAGAATGTTCGGTGCGTGCGCCAACGCGGCTTCCAGCCCGGCGACATCGAAGTCGAACTGCGCCGTCATTGGAATCTTGGTAACGCCGGCTCCCACCGCGAGTGGCTCGATCTCATGCAGACCAAAACACGGCGCCACCGTGAGCGCAGTACCGCCAGCAACCAGAAACGCGCGCGACGCGGCGGCGATCATCTCTTCCGACCCATTCCCGACCACGATGTTCTCCGGC
>Ga0164243_10005544_pt1 | contig 19256 bp, 17 predicted proteins | sample OricompcompostOP_FD_108781 | JGI IMG/M metagenome (GOLD analysis project Ga0164243, IMG submission 108781) | Organic Plus compost microbial communities from Emeryville, California, USA - Original compost - Organic plus compost (OP) | ecosystem: Engineered > Solid waste > Mixed feedstock >... | reverse complement strand
GCCGAGCTGCTCACCGACCGGACGTTCCGGGTGCCGCCGGTGTCCCGCCGGGACGCCGCGGAGATGCTTCGCGAGCTGCGCTGCTTCCCGCTGCTCGACGGCTACCGGGGACGCCCGAAGGTGAACGTGGCCGCGCTGGAGGAGCAGATCGTCCGCGTGGCCCGGCTGCTCGACGAGGTCCCCGAGGTGGCCGAGCTCGACCTCAACCCGGTCATCGTGACGCCGCGCGGCGCGGCGGCCGTGGACATCCGGCTGCGTCTCGCGCCGATCCCGCCCCCGCCCTCGCCGTACCGGCGCCGCCTGCGCTGACCCGTCCTCGGGCGTCCGCGCCGGAGCGCGGCCGGCCGATGTGGCGTGCGGGTGCGCCGTTCCGCGGCGACGCGCGCGGCTCTCCGCCGGGGCCGCCTGCCAGGACGCCGGTACGGACGAGCGCACGCCTGACGTGGCGAGGGATCACCCGTGACCGCGTCGCGGGGTGCGGAGGAGGCGGAGCAGGGCCAGGCCGGTGAGGGCGGCGACGACGGCGGCCATGACCACGCCGCCGAGCACGCCGATCGCGGCGACGAGCCAGGGCGGCCGGTCTTCCCGCCAGAGGGGCGTGGTGACGGCGGCGAAGGCGGCCAGGGCGGCGAGCCAGGAGGCGGCGGTGGCGGGGATCCACCAGAAGGCGTGGCGGACGTGGCGGCGCAGGATCCGCCACTGCAGGGCGCCCATCGAGGCGAGCAGGGTCAGGCCGAGTACGGCGAGCAGCACGGGGTTCAGGTCCAGGAGGCGTTCGCCGAGGATGATGGGGAGGGAGCCGATCAGCCAGGCGATCGCGGCGCCGCCGGCGGTGGCCATCGCCCACTCGCGGCTGCCGACGCCGGGCAGGGCCGTGCGCAGCGCGTACGCCTGGGCCAGGCCGAGCACGCTCCCCTCGGCGACGCCCGCGAGGACGATCGCGGTGGCCTCGGCGAGGCCGCCGAAGCCGAGCGACATGGTGAGCGGGGCGACCAGGGCGGGCACGGCGAAGCCGAGGATCTCGCCGAGGGTGACGGCGGCGAACCAGCGACGCCAGAAGGCGCGGCCGGGCCGCGCGGGCGGCTCAGGGGCCTCGGCGGTCCCGGCGGTCCTCCTGATCCTGGCGGTCTCGTTGGTCTTGGCGGTCTTGGCGGGCGCGGTGGTCGCGGCGGCCTCGGCGGTCGCGGTCCCGAGGGCGTCGGCGGGCGGGTCGAGGCGGATCGTGATGGCGACGGCCTCCTCCACCGGGATCGGCGGGCGGCCGTCGTCGCGCCCCGCGCCCGTCGTGGCGGCGATCGCCCACAGCGCGGTCAGCACCCGGTGCGGCACGGTGGACACGGTGGCGTAGCCGGTGCGGCGCCGGCCGCGCAGCACGAGCGAGACGGGCGCGCCGCCGTCGAGGTTGCGCCACCAGGTGCGGGAACGTCTGCTGATCAGCAGCAGGCCGTCGCCGTCCGGGCAGTATCGGGCGGGCACCCGGTAGATCCGCCCGCTGACGCGGCCGGTGACGTGCAGCAGCAGCACCCCGCCGGAGATCAGGTCGTGCAGCGGCGTGCGCAGCAGAACGCCGACGACGGGGTTGACCAGGCGGGTCTGGACCCGGTCGAAGGGGCGCCGGGCGGCCTGGCCGTCGTGCCGGTACGGCGAGCCCGCTGGTGCGGTGGCCATGACCGGCCTCCTCTCATGAGTACGCCTCCGGGCCACGCGGCCCGTCGGACTTCACCACGCGGCCGCCCCGGGGCCGCGCACGCGTCGCCGCACCCGGGCGTCGCCCAGACCACGGCTCCCCCGAAAATGCGGGGCCGAGCGGGTGCGCGGCCGGGAACCGGGCACCACACCCGGCCCTGGGCAGCAGCCCGCCAGAACCGGGCACCACACCCGGCCCTGGACAGGAGCCCGCCAGAACCGGACATTTCCCCAGCCCACTACCCCGCGGCCGGCAGGCAACCGTACGGCCGCCCGGCCGGGAAGCCCACGACAGAGCACCTGGCCGCGACCGGCCGCACCACCCGCGAGCGGCGAGGGGCCGGACGGCGCGGCCAGGTGCTTCGGCATGTGCTGACACCGCCCTCCTCAGCCGACCAGGACCTTGACGGCGGCGGTCATCTCCGCCAGCGCCTTTTTGGCGTCGGCGAAGTACATGCCGGTCTTCGGGTCCGTGTAGAGCTCGTTGTCGATGCCCGCGTAGCCGTGGCCCATGGAGCGTTTCACCACGATGACGCTCTTGGCCTTGTCGACGTCGAGGATCGGCATGCCGGAGATGGCGGAGCCGGGACGCCGGGCGGCGGGGTTGGTGACGTCGTTCGCGCCGATCACGAGCGCGACGTCCACCTGCGGGAACTCGGGGTTGATCTCCTCCATCTCCTTGAGCTGCGAGTACGGCACGTTCGCCTCGGCGAGCAGCACGTTCATGTGGCCGGGCATGCGGCCCGCCACCGGGTGGATCGCGTACGACACGTCGACGCCGCGGGCCTCCAGCAGGGCGGCGAGCTCCTGCGCCTGGTGCTGGGCCTGGGCGGCGGCGAGGCCGTACCCGGGGACGATGACGACCTTGCTGGCGTACGCGAGCTGGATCGCGGCGTCGTCGGCGGAGAGCGAGCGCACCTGGCCGCCGCCGTCGCCGACGGCCGCCGCGGTCGAGTCGCCGGTGCCGAAGCCGCCGAGCATGATGTTGCCGATGGAACGGTTCATGGCGTCGGCCATGAGCTTGGTGAGGATCGCGCCGGACGCGCCGACCAGGGCGCCCGCGGTGATCAGCACGGTGTTGCCGATGACGAACCCGGCCATCGCCACGGCGGTGCCGGTGAACGCGTTCAGCAGCGAGATCACGACGGGCATGTCCGCGCCGCCGATCGGCAGCACCATGGTGACGCCGAACACGAGCGCCGCGACCGCGAGCACGACCAGCGCGGCGACGCCGCCGGTGCCGACGGCGAGCAGGACGGTGGCGACCGCCATCACGACGGCGACCAGGATGGTGACCACGCGGGAGCCGGGGAACAGGATGGGCTGGCCGGGCACCACGCCGTGCAGCTTGCCGGACGCGATCAGCGAGCCGGAGAACGTGACCCCGCCGATCAGCACGTCGAGCGCGAGCGGGATCGACACGTGCAGGCCGGAGGAGCCGACGTGGGTGAAGTCGTGCACCGCGACGAGCGCCGCCGCCCCGCCGCCGGCCGCGTTGAACAGGCTGACGAGCTGCGGCATCGCGGTCATGCGCACCCGGCGGGCGGCGACGTACCCGGCGACGGAGCCGACCGCCGTGCCCGCGATGACGACGAGCCAGGCGGTCACGCCGACGGAGCCGTCCGCGATGAGCACGGCGACCGTGGCGAGGATCGCCGCGGTCATGCCCGCGCCGGACAGCAGGTTGCCGCGCCGCGCGGTGACCGGGGAGTTCATCAGGTGCAGGCCGACGACGAACAGCGTCGCGGCGGACAGGTAGACGAGCCGGATGACGGTGTCGAAGGCGCTCATCGGGTCACCTCGCCGGAGGAGGCGGCGGCGCGGGCGGAGCCGTTGCCGGAGGTGCCGGCCGAGGACGCGGCGGCGCGGGCGGCCGGGGGTTTGAACATCTCCAGCATGCGGTCGGTGACGACGTAGCCGCCGACCACGTTCATCGCCGCGAACACGCACGCGACGAAGGCGATCACGTAGCCGACGACGTCGTCCGCCGTGGCGGCGATGAGGATGGTGCCCGCCAGCACGATGCCGTGGATCGAGTTCGCCGCCGACATCAGCGGGGTGTGCAGGGTCGTCGGCACCTTGCTGATCACCTCGAAGCCGACGAGCAGGCTCAGCACGAAGACGGTCAGGTCGGTGATGAACGCCTCGCTCATGACGCACCTCCGAACGCCGGGTGGACGACCTCGCCCGCGTGCGTGAGCACGACGCCCGCCTGGATCGGGTCGGCTGTGTCGATGGCGAGCGCGCCGTCGCGCACCAGGTGGGCGAGGAGGGCGCGGACGTTGCTCGCGTACGCGGTGGAGGCGGCGGCCGGCATCGTCGCGGCCAGCTCGGTCGCCCCGATCACGGTGACCCCGTTGTCGGTGACGACCGTCTCGCCGGGCCGGGAGCCCTCGACGTTGCCGCCCAGGTCGCTCGCGGCCATGTCGACGACGACCGATCCGGCCCGCATGCCCTTCACCGCGGCCTCGGTGACGAGCACCGGCGGGCGGCGGCCGGGGACGCGGGCGGTGGTGATGACGACGTCCTGCCGGGAGATGTGCCGGGCCAGCTCCTCCTGCTGGGCCCGCTGCTCCTCCTCGGTGAGCGCCCGCGCGTACCCGCCCTGACCGGAGCCCTCGGGGCCTCCGCTCAGCCGCAGGAACGTCGCGCCGAGCGAGGTGATCTCGCCCTCGGCCTCGGGGCGGATGTCGTAGCCGGTGACCACCGCGCCGAGGCGGCGCGCGGTGCCGATCGCCTGCAGTCCCGCCACGCCCGCGCCGAGCACGAGCACCTGGGCGGGCCGTGCCGTGCCGGCGGCGGTGACCAGCAGCGGGAAGAACCGGCCGTAGGTGTCGGCGGCGAGCACGGCCGCCTTGTAGCCGGCGATGTTGTCCTGGGAGCTCATCGCGTCCATCGTCTGGGCGGCGCTGAGGGTGCGCGGCAGCCCTTCGAAGGCGATCGCGGTGACGCCCGCGGCGGCGAGCCCGCGCACGTATTCGGGGTCGGCGAAGGGGCGCAGCATGCCGATGACGGCCTGGCCGCCGCGCAGCGCCGAGGTGTCCGGGCGGCGCACGGTGACGACGACGTCCGCCCGTTCGTACAGTTCGCTCTTCGACACGACCTCCGCGCCGGCCTCGCCGTACGCGCTGTCGGGGTGCCAGGCGGCGGTGCCCGCGCCCGTTTCGACGATTATTTCCAGGCCCAGTTCTCGCAGGCGGCCGACGGCGTCGGGAACGAGCGCGACGCGCCGTTCCCCTGGCGCCGTCTCCTTGCCGACCCCGACCCTGATCGCGGTCATGGTGCCCCTCTCGTTTGGGAAGCTCTCGGCATTTGGACACAAAGGTCCATAAATAAGCATTCGCTTTTAGTGACTACCTTGCGGAGGGCCGAAGGTCCATATCTCGGGCCTTGAAGCCCCATCGGACCGGGACGTTCGGCCCTGACCCCGCGAATTACCGCGATATAGACCGGAGGTCGGACCGACGTTCAGGAGAAGACCGTGTTCCAGGTGCGAATCCACGGGCGAGGCGGCCAGGGCGTCGTCACCGCCGCCGAAATCCTGTCCATCGCCGCGTTTCTCGAAGGCCGGTACGCGCAGGCGTTCCCCACGTTCGGCTCGGAACGCACCGGCGCCCCGGTGGTGGCCTTCTGCCGCATCGACGACCGGCCGATCCGGGTGCGCGAGCCGATCGCCCGGCCGGACGCGCTGATCGTCCAGGACGCCACGCTGCTGCGCGGCGGCGGCGTGTTCGACGGCCTCGCGCCCGGCGCGTACGTGCTGGTCAACACCACCCGCGAGCCGCAGGTGCCAAAGACCGCCGCCCCGGGCCGGGTGCTCACCGTGCCCGCGACCGAGCTGGCGCTGAAGCACCTGGGCCGGCCGCTGCCGAACGCCGTGCTGCTCGGCGGCTTCGCCGCGCTCACCGGCGTCGTGTCGCCGGAATCGGTGCGGGCGGCGATCCGGGAGAAGTTCTCCGGCCGGGTGGCCGAGGGGAACCTGGCCGCCGCCGCCGAGGCGTACGCGTACGTGCGGGAGCGGCTCCCGTCCGCTGAAACTTTCACGACCCTGGAGGCCGCCGATGCTTAGGCAGATGGAGGGATCGCAGGCGGTGGCCGAGTCCGTCGCGATGTGCCGCCCCGAGGTGATCTGCGCCTATCCGATCTCGCCGCAGACGCACATCGTGGAGGGCCTGAGCCGGCTGGTGAAGTCGGGCCGCCTCACGCCCTGCGAGTACGTCAACGTGGAGTCGGAGTTCGCCGCGCTGTCGGCGTGCATCGGCGCGTCGGCCGCCGGGGCGCGCACGTACACCGCGACGTCCAGCCAGGGCCTGCTGTACATGGCCGAGGCGCTGTACAACGCGGGCGGGCTCGGCCTGCCGATCGTGATGACGGTGGCGAACCGGGCGATCGGCGCGCCCATCAACATCTGGAACGACCACAGCGACGCGATGTCGCAGCGCGACTCCGGCTGGCTGCAGCTGTACGCCGAGGACAACCAGGAGGCGCTCGACCTGCACATCCAGGCGTTCCGGATCGCCGAGGAGCTGTCGCTGCCGGTGATGGTGTGCATGGACGGCTTCGTGCTCACCCACGCGTACGAGCGGGTGGACCTGCCCGCGCCGGAGCGGGTGCACGCGTTCCTGCCGCCGTACGAGCCGCGCCAGGTGCTCGACCCGGACGACCCGGCGTCGATCGGCGCGATGGTCGGCCCGGAGGCGTTCACCGAGGTGCGCTACCTCGCCCACCTGCGGCATCTGCGGGCGCTCGACCTCATCCCGGCGGTGGCGGACGAGTTCGCCGCCGCGTTCGGCCGCGGCTCCGGCGGCCTCGTCGGGCACTACCGGCTCGACGACGCCGAGACCGTCGTGGTGGCGATGGGCTCGGTGCTCGGCACGATCAAGGACGTCGTGGACGAGCGGCGCGAGCACGGGGAGCGCGTCGGCGCGCTCGCGATCAAGACGTTCCGCCCGTTCCCGTTCGCCGCGGTGCGGCGGGCGCTGCGCGGCGCGCGCCGCGTCGTCGTCATCGAGCGCACCCTCGCCGTCGGCGTCGGCGGCGTCGTCGCGGACAACGTGCGCGGGGCGCTGGACACGATGGCCCCCGAGGGGCCCGCGCCGTACCTGGCGACCGTGATCGCGGGGCTCGGCGGGCGGCCGATCACCAAGGCGTCGCTGCACGACCTGTTCGCCCGCGCCGCCGCGGACCTGCTGGAGCCGCTGACCTTCCTGGACCTGCGGCACGACCTGATCGAGCGGGAGCTGCGCCGCGAACGCGCCGCCCGGCGCTCCGGGGCGAGCGCCGAGAACCTGCTCCGCGACCTGGCCACCGGAGGGGTGTAGCCATGCCCGCACAGCAGATCAAGTTCTACCAGACCGGCAGCCTCGTGGTCGGCAACCGGCTGCTCGACCCGGACAAGCGCACGGTGCAGGCCGACACGCACCGCCCGAACGCCCTCACCTCGGGCCACCGCGCCTGCCAGGGCTGCGGCGAGGCGCTCGGCGCGCGGTACGCGGTCGACGCCGCGATCCGCGCCGCCGAGGGCCGCATGGTCGTGGTCAACGCCACCGGCTGCCTGGAGGTGTTCTCCACGCCGTACCCGGAGACGTCCTGGCAGGTCGCCTGGATCCACTCGCTGTTCGGCAACGCGCCCGCCGTGGCGACCGGCGTCGCCGCCGCGCTGAAGGCGAAGGGCCGCACGGACGTGCGCGTGGTCGGCCAGGGCGGCGACGGCGGCACCGTGGACATCGGCTTCGCCTGCCTGTCCGGCATGTTCGAGCGGAACGACGACGTGCTGTACATCTGCTACGACAACCAGGCGTACATGAACACCGGCGTGCAGCGCTCCGGCGCGACCCCGCCCGCGGCCCGCACGATGACCACCCAGGCGGTCGGCGACGAGCCCGGCAACCCGTTCGGCCAGGGCAAGAACGTGCCGCTGATCGCGATGGCGCACGAGATCCCGTACGTGGCCACCGCGACCGTCGCCGACCTGCGCGACCTGGAGTACAAGGTGCGCCGGGCGATGGAGTTCCGCGGCGCGCGCTACCTGCACGTGCTGGTGCCGTGCCCGCTCGGCTGGGCCACCGCCTCCTGCGACACGATCAAGGTGGCGCGGCTGGCGAAGGAGTCCGGCCTGTTCCCCGTCTTCGAGGCCGAGTCCGGCGAGATCACCTCGGTGTCGCCGATCCGCCGCCGCGTCCCGGTCGAGGAGTACCTGAAGATCCAGGGACGGTACGCCCACCTGTTCGGCGACCCGCCCCGCACCGACGTCATCGCCGCGATCCAGGCGATGGCCGACCGCAACATCCGCCGCTTCCGGCTGTGGACCGAGGTGGACTGACATGGAGAAGCCGTTCGCGATCACCCTGGAGACCGGGTCGAGCCTCGCCAACAAGACCGGCGCGTGGCGCACCGAACGACCCGTCTACGTCACGCGCACGCCGCCGTGCAGCCGGAACTGCCCCGCCGGGGAGAACGTGCGCGGCTGGCTCTACCACGCCGAGAGCGGCGACTACGAGACCGCGTGGCGCACGCTCATGGCCGACAACCCGTTCCCGGCGATCATGGGCCGGGTCTGCTACCACCCGTGCCAGACCGCCTGCAACCGGGGCCGGCTGGACGAGGCGGTCGGCATCAACGCCGTCGAGCGTTTCCTCGGCGACGAGGCGATCCGGCGCGGCTGGACCGTCCCCGTCGAGGCCGAGCCGTCCGGCAGACGCGTGCTCGTCGTCGGCGCGGGCCCCGCCGGGCTCTCGGCCGCCTACCACCTGACGCTGCTGGGCCACGCGGTGACGGTGGTGGACTCGGCCGAGGCGCCCGGCGGCATGATGCGGTACGGCATCCCCCGCTACCGGCTGCCCCGGGACGTCCTCGACGCCGAGGTCGGGCGCATCGCCGACATGGGCGTGACGTTCGAGCTCGGCCGTACGGTCACGAACCTGCGCGACGAGATGCGCGGCTACGACGCGGTGTTCCTCGCGGTCGGCGCGCACGTCGGCAGGCGGGCGTACATCCCGGCCGGCGACTCGGCCCGCATCCTCGACGCGATCCGCGTGCTCCGCGACACCGAGAACGAGCCGCCGCGACTCGGCCGCCGGGTCGTCGTGTACGGCGGCGGCAACACCGCGATGGACGCGGCCAGGACCGCCCGCCGCCTCGGCGCGACCGACGCCGTCGTCGTCTACCGGCGCACCCGGGACCGCATGCCCGCGCACGACTTCGAGGTCGAGGAGGCGCTGGAGGAGGGCGTGCGGATGAAGTGGCTGTCCACGATCGCCCGCGCCGACGGCGAGAAGATCGTCATCGAGCGCATGCGGCTGGACGAGACCGGCTTCCCGCAGCCCACCGGCGAGTACGAGGAGCTCGCCGCCGACACGGTCGTGCTCGCCCTCGGCCAGGAGCCCGACCTGTCCCTGCTGGACGGCCTGCCCGGCGTCGAGCTGGAGAACGGCGTGGTCAAGGTCGGCGAGAACCTGATGACGGGCTGCCCCGGCGTCTTCGCCGGCGGCGACATCGTCCCCGCCGAGCTCGGCGGCCGCACGGTCACCGTCGCCGTCGGCCACGGCAGGACCGCCGCCCGGCACATCGACGCCTGGCTGCGCGACACCGAGTACCGCCCGGCCCCGCCCCCGCCGCCCGCCACGTTCGACCTGCTCAACACCTGGTACTTCAGCGACGCCCCGGCCCGGCTGCGGCCCCGCCTCGACCTGGCCCGCCGGGTCACCACGTTCGACGAGGTGCAGGGCGGCCTGGACGAGGACACGGCGCTGTTCGAGGCCCGCCGCTGCATGTCCTGCGGCGACTGCTTCGAATGCGACAACTGCTACGGCGTCTGCCCCGACAACGCGATCGTCAAGCTCGGCCCCGGGAAACGCTTCGCCATCGACTACGACTACTGCAAGGGCTGCGGCCTGTGCGTCGCCGAATGCCCCGCGGGCGCGATCATGATGGTCCCGGAACAGACCTGAGCGCACCCGAGGCGGCCCGCCGGCCCGCGACACCGGCGGGCCGCGTCGCGTCCCGCAGACATTCCCGGGCGCTCGCAGGAGCGCTCGCGCTTCGGGGGATCCGGCCTCCACCGGGCGACCGGTCGATGGACCGACGCCGAGGGGATGGTCCGGCGCGGGACCGATGCTTGAGATCCGCCTCGCCTTCGGGGATCCGGCGCTTCAGGGGACCAGCGAGGCGAGGCGGCGCGGGTCGCGCAGGCGGTTGAGGGCCTTGCCCTCAAGCTGCCGGACGCGTTCGCGGGTGAGGCCGAGGCGGTCGCCGACCTGCTGCAGCGTACAGGGGGAGCCGGTGTCCAGCCCGAACCGCCAGCGCAGGATCTGCGCCTCGCGCGGCGGCAGCGTGGCGAGCAGCGCGCGCAGCTGTTTCACCTGCAGGTCGAACTCGACCACGCCCTCGGCCGGGGACTCGTCCCCGTCCCAGATCAGGTCGCCGAGGCAGGCGTCGCCGTCCGAGCCGACGGGGCTGTCCAGGCTGACCGAGTGCAGCGTCAGGCGTTTGAGCTCTGCGGCCCGCTCCCTGGACCGGCCCGACGCGCGGGCCAGCTCGGACAGGGTCGGCTCCCGGCCCAGCCGCAGCGCCAGCTCGCGTTCCACGCGGTTGAACCGGGCCAGCTCCTCCACCACGTGCATGGGCAGCCGTACGGCCCGCCCCTTCTGCGCCACCCCGCGCTCGATCGCCTGCCTGATCCACCACATCGCGTACGTGGAGAACTTGTAGCCCTTGGCGTAGTCGAACTTCTCCACCGCGCGGATCAGCCCCAGGTTGCCCTCCTGGATGAGGTCGAGCAGCGCCATGTCGCGCTGGTGGTACCTGCGCGCCACCGCGACCACGAGCCGCAGGTTGGCGCGGATCATGTGGTCCTTGGCGAGCGCGCCGTCGTGCGCGACGGCGCGCAGCTCCTCGGCCCGCTCCGGCGGCATGCCCGGCCGCTCGTCGAGCAGGTGCGCGGCGTACACGCCGGCCTCGATGCGGCGGGCCAGCTCGGTCTCCTCCTCCGCGGTGAGCAGCGGCGTGCGGCCGATCTCCATCAGATAGCGGCCGAGCAGATCCGGTTCGTCCCCGCCGTCGCCGGACGCGGCGCGGGACCCCCCTTCCGGCCCGGCGTGCGCGGCAAGCGTGGCGTGTGCCATCGTCTCCACCCCTCTCCCGTGACCTGGACACGCGCCGCCCGGGACAGGGGCGGCGCGGCTCCGGTCAACGGGCGTCGCTCCCACGGTCGGAAGGCCCGCCCCGCCGAACGCGCCGCCCGCCCTCCGGCCCGGCGTCCCGTCCGGCGCCCTGCCCGGCCTCTCGCCCGGCGTCGCGATCGGCGTCCCGATCGACGTCCTGGGCCGCCTCGTCGTCGAGGAACACCACGTCGAGTTCGAGCGCCACGACCCCGTCCACCGAGCACACGGCGTCGGCGAGCTCGACCGCCTGCGACCGGCGGCCGGCCGTGCCGCGGATCTCGACGACGCCGTCCCTGGTCGTGATCGCCAGCGCGTCGACGTCGATCGCCACCCGCCTGGCGATCACGTCGCGCACCGCGGCGCGCAGCTCGGACGCCGGGCGCTCGTACACCTTCAGCAGGTCGGACCGCCGCACCACGCCGAGCACCCGCCCGGTGACCGGGTCGATCACCGGAAGCTGCTTGACCTGGTGATCGTGCATGAGGCGGGCCGCCTCCCGCACCGGCGCGCCGGGCGTGACCGTGATCGCCGGCGAGCTCATGATCTCCCCGGCGGTGGTCCCGGCCGCCTTGCGGCGTTCGGTCCGCGTGCGCGAGCCCGGCAGCGGCCACGGGGCGTGCCGTCCGCCGGTCTCGCGCAGCAGCAGGTCGTCCTCGGACACCACGCCGAGCACCCGGCGGTCGGCGTCGATCACGGGGACCGCGCCGACCCGGAAACGCTCCAGGGTGGTCACGATGTCGGCGAACGAGGAGTCCGCCGTCACCGCGACCACCGCGTGGCCCATCACATCCCGCACGCGCATCGTCATTGCCCCGTCGCGGGCGGGTGCAGCACCGGCTCGATCCGGAACAGCGCCGGGGTGGTGTCGGGGGCGACCCGTTCCTTGGCGGGCCGTCCCGCGATCACGGCGAGCATGTCCACGGCGGTGATGAGGCCGAGCAGGGTGCCGCTCTCCGACACCACCGGCACGGCGTCGCACCGCGCGTCGAGCATGGTCGCGGCGATCTGCGGCAGCGGCGTGTCGAGGCAGACGCGCGGCCGCCGGGCGTGGCCGATCAGCTCGCCGACGGTCTGCCGTTCCAGCGTCGCGGGCCCGCCGCCCCAGCAGGTGGCGATGAGCTCGCGGGTGACGACGCCCTCGACGTGGCCGTCCCGGTCCACCACCGGCAGGTGGCGGATCTGCGACCGGCGCATCAGCTCCCACGCCATCAGCGGCGTCTCGGTCGGCTCGACGGTGACGAGCACGCGGCTCATCACGTCGGCCGCGGTGATCTCGTCCAGCCGGGTGGTCATGACCGCACCACCGCCACCGGGGAGTGCGCGTGGTGCAGCACCGCGCGGCTCACCGACCCGAGCACGATCGAGCCGATCGCGCCCATGCCGCGCGAGCCCACCACGACCAGGTCGGCCGACGAGGAGGCCTCGATCAGCGCGGTGGCCGGGTGCACGCACGGGCTCTGCTCGTGCACGGTCACGTCGGGGTACTTCTCCCGCCAGGCGCGCAGCCGGTCGGCGACGAGCCGCTGCTGGTGCCGGACGACCTCGTCCATGTCGAAGGTGACCTCGGGGGCGTACGCGTGCACCGGAAGCTGCCAGGCGTGGATGGCCCGCAGCGTGGCGCCGCGCAGCCGGGCCTGGTTCAGCGCGTACTCGAGGGCGGGCTCGGACTCGGGCGAGTCGTCCACGCCGACCACGACCTCGTTGCGGGCGACGCCCTCGTGCGGGCGCACCACGACCACCGGGCCGTGCGAGTGCGTGGCGACGCTGGTGCTCACCGAGCCGACCAGCGCGCCGACGAACCCGCCGAGCCCGCGGCTGCCGAGCACGATCGTGGTGTCGGCGGCGCTCTGCTCGCTCAGCACCTTGGCGGGCGGCCCCTCCAGCAGGGCGGTCGACACCTCAAGCCCGGGGTGCCGCTTGCGCGCGGTCTCCTCGGCCCCGGCGAGCATGCGCCCCGCCCCGGCGGTGAACTCGTCCGGGCCGCCCTGCACGGTGTACTTGGAGATGTCGTACGGCCAGGGCGCGAGCACGTGCACGATGCGCAGCGGCACGCCCTGCCGGGCGGCGTCGTCGGCGGCCCACTCCAGGGCCCGGTTCGCGCCCGCGGAACCGTCGAAGGCGGCGATCACGGTCGGGGACATGGCGTTCTCCTTCTCTCGGCGGGATCTCGTCGGTCCGGTGGTCCCGGGGTCCGGTGGGTCCCGGGGGCCGGTGGTCTCAGGGCTTGTGGCCGGCGGGCACGACGGCCACGGGGCACGGACTGTGGTGGAGCATCGCCTGGGTGACCGGGCCGAGGCCCAGCCCGTTGGCGCCGCCGATGCCGCGGTCGCCGACGACGAGCAGCTCGGCGTTCGCCGCCGCCTCCCGCAGCGCCTGCCGCGGCGGACGCTCCATGAACGAGGTCTCGATGCGCAGGTCCGGGTACTTCTCGCTCCACAGCGCGACGGTCTCCTGGAAGTGCGCGGCGGCCCGGCGCCTGAGCCGCTCCGGCTCCGGGAACGGCACCAGCGGCGCGACGCCGGCGGCGGCGGGCCCGGCCGCGGTCTCGGGGGGCGTGTCGTAGCCCGTGTCCCACCAGCTGCACACCGCGTGCAGGGTGCCGTCCCGCAGCACCGCCTCCTCGGCCGCGAACGCGACCGCCGCCTCGGACGCCGGCGAGCCGTCCACCCCCACGACGACGTGGCCGGGCACCGGGCGGCGCGACGGGTCGGGCCGCCCGACGACGATCACCGGGCAGGCGGCGTGCGCGGGCACCTGCACGGCGGCCGAGCCGACCCGCAGGTCGGTGAAGCCGCCGAGGCCGCGGGTGCCGACCACGACGAGCCGCGCGCCGTGCGATTCGCTCACCAGCACGGCGGCGGCCGGGCCGGCGATCAGCCGGGGGTGCACCGGGAGGCGGGGGGCGAGCCGGGCGACGAGATGCACGCCCTGGTCGAGGACCCCCTGGGCGACCACCTTGATGGTGTCGAGGGCGGCGGGGTCGCTGGGCCGTACGGGGTAGGGCCAGTGCCAGGCGTGGCACACGACCAGCGAGGTCCAGCGGCGGCGCGCCTCCTGGACCGCCCAGCGCAGGGCCCGCTCGCCCGAGCTGGAGCCGTCGAACCCGACCACCACCGGCGGGCCCTCGTCTTTCCAGGTCATGACGCCCTCCTCAGCTCCGGTGCGGCTGTCCCTATGTCCAGCTTCCGATGCGTGAGGAGACGCTCACAGGGGCGCGAGACCCACCCGGGCAGGGACCTTCGGCCTCTTGCGCCGAACGGGCGCGGCGCGCTCGGAGCAGGCCGATCGCCGGACGGCGACTGTCTTCGCGGCCGCCGGCGCGATGGAGAGCGGAGCCGCCGGCGCGCGGGACGGGTGGCGCGCCGCCGACGGCATGACGGGCGGTGGGCCGCCGACGCGATGAGGCGTGCGATCGGTCGGCGTGACGAATTCGGTGGCCGCCGACGCGGTGGAGCGGCGGACCGGCGGCACGTCGGGTCGGGAACCGCCGGCGCGAGGGGACGCACGACCGGCGGCACTTCGAGTCGGAGACCGCCCGACGCGAGGGGACGCACGACCGGCGGCACAGCGGGTCGGAGACCGCCGGCGCGAGGGGACGCACGACCGGCGGCGTCAGATCCGGATCAGGTCAGGGCGAGGTCAGGACGGCCAGGTCCAGTCGCGGATCTCGGCCGGGTCGTCGCCGTACTCGCGGGTGTGCGCGCGGGCGCGCAGGCGGCGGTCGGACATCTCCTGGCGCAGGTGGGCGGCGCGTTCGCCGAGGCCGGGCACCCGGTCGATGACGTCGATGACCAGGTGGAAGCGGTCGATGTCGTTGAGCATCGCCATGTCGAACGGCGTGGTGGTGGTGCCCTCCTCCTTGTAGCCGCGCACGTGCAGGTTGTGGTGGCCGTTCCGCCGGTACGTGAGCCGGTGGATGAGCCACGGGTAGCCGTGGAAGTTGAAGATGATCGGCCGGTCCACGGTGAACAGCGCGTCGAACTCGGTGTCGCTCATGCCGTGCGGGTGCTCCGACTCCGGCTGCAACCGCATCAGGTCCACCACGTTGATCACGCGGACCCGCAGCTCGGGCAGGTGCTCGCGGAGCAGCGCGGCGGCGGCGAGGGTCTCCTGCGTGGGCACGTCCCCGGCGCAGGCGAGCACCACGTCGGGCTTGGCGCCGGCGTCGCTGGACGCCCAGGGCAGGATGCCGAGGCCGCGGGTGCAGTGGATGACCGCGTCCTCCATCGACATGAGGTTGAGCACCGGCTGCTTGCCCGCGACGACCACGTTCACGTAGTCGCGGGAGCGCAGGCAGTGGTCGGTGACCGAGAGCAGCGTGTTGGCGTCCGGCGGCAGGTAGACGCGCACCACCGACGCCTTCTTGTTCATCACCACGTCGAGGAAGCCGGGGTCCTGGTGGCTGAAGCCGTTGTGGTCCTGCCGCCACACGTGCGAGCTGAGCAGGTAGTTGAGCGACGCGACCGGCCGCCGCCAGGGGATCTCCTGGCAGGCGTCGAGCCACTTGGCGTGCTGGTTGAACATCGCGTCCACGATGTGGATGAACGCCTCGTAGCAGTTGAACAGGCCGTGCCTGCCGGTGAGCAGGTAGCCCTCCAGCCAGCCCTGGCACAGGTGCTCGCTGAGCACCTCCATCACCCGGCCGTCCGGGCCGAGATGCTCGTCGGTGGGCAGCACGTCGGCCTGCCAGGTGCGGTCGGTCGTCTCGAAGACCGCCGACAGCCGGTTGGAGGCGGTCTCGTCCGGGCCCATGAGGCGGAAGTTGTCCGGGTTCGCGGCCATGACGTCGCGCAGGTAGGCGCCGAGCACCCGGGTGGGCTCACTGTGCGCCGTCGCCGGGGCCTTCACGTCCACGGCGTAGTCGCGGAAGTCGGGCAGCACGAGCGGGCGCAGGATCTCGCCGCCGTTGGCGTGCGGGTTGCGGCTCATCCGGCGGGTGCCGCGCGGCACCAGTTCGAGGATCTCGTCGGACGGACGGCCGTCGGCGTCGAACAGCTCCTCGGGGCGGTAGGAGCGCAGCCACTCCTCCAGCATCGCGATGCGCTCGGGATGCTCGCGCACGTCGCCGAACGGCACCTGGTGGGAGCGCCAGGTGCCCTCGACCGGGAGGCCGTCGAACGACTTGGGCCCGGTCCAGCCCTTGGGCGAACGCAGCACGATCATCGGCAGCGGCTCGCGGGCGCCGCCCTTGATCTCGGCGATCTGGTCGAAGACGGTGTCGAGGGTCTCGGCCATGAGCCGGTGCATCGACTCGGGGTCCTCGCCGGCGACCACGTGCGGGCGGTAGCCGTACCCGCGGAGCAGCTGGAGCAGCTCCTCCTCGGGGATGCGGGAGAGCACGGTCGGGTTGGCGATCTTGTAGCCGTTGAGGTGCAGGATCGGCAGCACGATGCCGTCGCGCGCCGGGTTGAGGAACTTGTTGGAGTGCCAGCTCGCCGCGAGCGGCCCGGTCTCCGCCTCGCCGTCGCCGATCACGCAGGCCACGACGAGGTCGGGGTTGTCGAAGGCGGCCCCGTACGCGTGCGCGAGCGCGTAGCCGAGCTCGCCGCCCTCGTGGATGGAGCCGGGCGTCTCGGGCGCCACGTGGCTGGGGATGCCGCCGGGGAACGAGAACTGGCGGAACAGCCGCCGCATGCCCTCGGCGTCCTGGGAGACGTGCGGGTAACGCTCGCTGTAGGAGCCTTCCAGCCAGGAGAACGCCACCGCGGCCGGGCCGCCGTGCCCCGGGCCCGCGATGTAGATCATGTCCTGGTCACGTTCGAGGATGATCCGGTTGAGGTGCGCGAAACAGAAGTTGAGGCCGGGCGTGGTGCCCCAGTGGCCGAGCAGCCGCGGCTTGATGTGCCGGGGCTCCAGCGGCTCCTTGAGCAGCGGGTTGTCGAGGAGGTAGATCTGCCCCACCGACAGGTAGTTGGCCGCCCGCCAGAATGCGTTGATCCTCTCGAATACGTCCATGATTCAAAAGCTTCCTCCTTGACTGGGCGATTAACCAGGGGCCTAGGTCACTAACGCTTCCTGCCCTCCGGGTACTAGCGTGAAGAGCATGATTCGCGTGTTTCTTGTCGACGATCACGAGGTGGTCCGCCGCGGTGTGGCGGCCCTGCTTGACGCCGAGGACGACATCGAGGTGATCGGCGAGGCCGGCACGGCCGAGCAGGCGATCGCCCGGATTCCCGCCGTGAAACCCGACGTCGCCGTCCTGGACGTGCGCCTCCCCGACGGCAGCGGCGTCACCGTGTGCCGCGAGGTCCGCTCCAAGCTGCCCGAGGTGGCCTGCCTCATGCTCACCTCGTACGCCGACGACGACGCGCTGTTCGACGCGGTGATGGCCGGCGCGGCTGGGTACGTGCTGAAGCAGATCCACGGCTCCGACCTGGTCGGCGCGGTCCGCACGGTCGCGTCCGGGCAGTCGCTGCTCGACCCGCAGACCACCGCGGCGATGCTGCACCGGCTGCGCGACCAGGCGGCGAAGAAGGACCCGCTGGCCGCGCTGTCCGAGCAGGAGAAGCACATCCTCGAACTGATCGGCGAGGGGCTCACCAACCGGCAGATCGGCGAGCGGCTGTTCCTGGCGGAGAAGACCGTCAAGAACTACGTGTCCAACCTGCTGACCAAGCTGGACATGCAGCGCCGTACCCAGGCGGCGGCGCTCGCGGCCCGGCTCAAGTCCGAACGCCGCCAGTAAGAGGACCTTTGTCCCTGACGACGCGCGATCGATTGCCGCCAGGCTGGTCGTATGACTATCGACTCGGTTGGCCTGCGGGTGCTCACCCGCGCCGAGTGCGTCGACCTGCTGGGGTCCACGCCGATCGGGCGCATCGTCTTCACCGACCGGGCCCTGCCGGCCGTGCAGCCGGTCAACTTCGTGCTCGACGGGCAGAACGTGGTGATCCGGACCGGCCTCGGCACGAAGCTGGCCGCCGCCGCGCGCAACACGGTCGTCGCCTTCGAGGCCGACGAGTTCGACAAGGAGGGGCGGACCGGCTGGTCGGTGACGGTGATCGGGCACGCCCGTGCCGCCACCGATCCCGCGGAGATCGCACGGCTGTCCCGACTTCCGTTGACGCTCTGGGTGCCGGGCGGCCGGGATCACTACATCGTCCTGCCGATCGAGCACATCTCCGGCCGCATGATCGGCGACCGCGACTGACCTCTCCGTCGTCCAGCAGACAGGAACGCACCGAATCATGACCCAACACACGACGGGCGGCGACACCGGCCGCCGCATCGCCCGCCGGCGCCAGGATCTCGGGCTGACCCGGGAGGAGCTGGGGGAACGCGCCGGGATGGTGCCCGGCTACATCCAGTACGTCGAGGAGAGCACGACGCCGATCACGACCGGCGACCTGCTCCGGCTCGCCGCCGCGCTGGACACCACCGTGGACGAGCTGCTCGGCGGAGACCAGGAGGAGCCGCCCGGCCGGTCCGGCCCCACCGGCAGGCAGGAGCTGAAGCCGCTCGGCCGCGAGGAGTGCCTGCGGCTCATCTCCCCCGGCGGCATCGGCCGCATCGCCTGGTACGGCCTGTCCGGCCCGGTCGTGCTGCCGGTCAACTACAAGCTGCACGACGGCGCGATCGTGTTCCGCACCAAGCGGGGCGGCCCGATCGACGAGGATTTGCGCACCGGCATCGAGGGCGTGGAGATCAAGGTGGGCTTCGAGGTGGACCGCATCGACGAGGCCAACCACGAGGGCTGGAGCGTGCTCGTCCAGGGCCCCGCGCACCACGTCACCTCCGAGGAGGAGATCGCCAAGGTGGCCGAGGCGGGCGTCGAATCCTGGGCCGGCGACCGCCTCGACCACTACGTGCGCATCATCCCCCACCAGGTCACCGGCCGCCGCATCACGAGCCTCTGACGCGGCACGCCCCACCGTCACGCGCCCGCCCGGTCCTCCGGGCGGGCGTTTCGCGTCCCGCCGCCGACCCGCCCGCATCGACATGTCGCGCGACGGCGGGAGAACTCCCCCTGCCTCGCTCCCCCACCGCGCCAGGGCCTCAGCCTGCGCGAACCGACCTGACCCGCGCGAAGCGTCGGGGTCGATTCGGAGTGTGCCGCGTCCCAGAGGGTGTCCCAGGCCTTCCCCCTACATCCCCTCTACATCGCCAGGGCGGCAGTCTGCCTGCGCGGACTGTCCTGACTCCGCGGAGCGTCGGAGTCGCCCTCGGGGCGTGCCGGGTCGCGCCGAAACGCCGATCGCCCACCTCCGGTTGGGAGGTGGGCGATCGGTATGGACTCGGTGATCGGGTTTCCGGGGGTTCTCCCCGGACCACCCGGGTTGTCGGGCTACCGGAGGAAGGGGAAGCGCTGGACCAGTTCGGTGCCGCCCCACCAGCGGCCGATGCCCAGGGTGTCACCCGCGTTGGCCATGGCCAGACCGGCCAGCACGATCGCGTAGACGATGTGGTCGT
>Ga0164243_10005543_pt1 | contig 19258 bp, 19 predicted proteins | sample OricompcompostOP_FD_108781 | JGI IMG/M metagenome (GOLD analysis project Ga0164243, IMG submission 108781) | Organic Plus compost microbial communities from Emeryville, California, USA - Original compost - Organic plus compost (OP) | ecosystem: Engineered > Solid waste > Mixed feedstock >... | reverse complement strand
CAGGTCGGCCTGGGTCTGCCTGGGCTCGAACCGCTCGCGGTGGGCGAGCACCATCGCGCCGATGGCCGCGGTGATCAGCAACGCGGAGGTCGCCTCGAAGGCGATGACGTACCTGCTGAAGAGGAGGTCCGCCAACCGCTGGACGTTGCCGCCCGCATTGGCGCTGGCAAGTCCCTTCATGGTGCCCAGCGAGGCCTGGACGACGCCGGTGACCAACACCGCGCCGAGGGCAAGCCCGAATATCCCGGCAAGGACCTTCTGACCGGCGATGGTCTCCTTGAGCGAGTCGGAGGTGTCGACCCCCACCAGCATCAGCACGAAGAGAAAGAGCATCAAGATCGCGCCGGTGTAGACGACGATCTGCACCGCGAAGAGGAACGGCGCGTCCAGGCTGGCGTAGAGCATGGCCAGGCCGATCATCACCACCGCCAGGCAGAGCGCGGCATGCACCGCCTTGCGCACCACCAGCAACCCGAGCGCCGCGGCGATCGTGACCGGCGCCAGGATGACGTAGGTTGCCGTCATCGGGTCTCCCTCCCAGGCACCTCGAAGAGCTCGGTCCGCGGCTCCGGCGCGTAGTAGTCCTGCTCGTCGTCGCCGAGCCGCATCGGATGCGGTGGCTGCTCCATCCCGGGCAACAGCGGGGCGAGCAGGTCCTGCTTCTCGTAGATCAGGCTCGCCCGGGAGTCGTCGGCGAGCTCGTACTCATTGGTCATCGTCAGCGCCCGCGTCGGGCAGGCCTCGATGCACAGCCCGCAGAGGATGCAGCGCAGGTAGTTGATCTGGTAGACGCGGCCGTACCGCTCCCCGGGCGAGAACCGCTGGCTGTTGCCCTCGGCGTCCGGTTCGTCGGAGTTGTCGGCGCCCTCCACATAGATCGCATCGGCCGGGCAGGCCCAGGCACACAGCTCGCAGCCGACGCACTTCTCCAGGCCGTCGGGGTGCCGGTTGAGTTGGTGGCGGCCGTGGAACCGCGGCGCCGTCGGCTCCTTCTGCATGGGGTACTGCTCGGTCACCGGCTTCTTGAACTGGGTCGTGAAGGTCACCCCGAAGCCGGCGACCGGGTCCCAGATCTGCTCCTTGAGGGAGCGCTTCTTCTTCGGCTGGTCGGATTCGCTCACGATGCCTCCTCCGATGTCGCAGGCAGGGCTGGTACGCCGTCGGCCGGCCCGAACGTGAGCGGACGGGCCGCTCCTCGGACCGCGCCGCCGTTCGGCAGCGTCGGGGTCGGGAAGCCGCCGGTCGTGGGCCGAATGTCGGCCGGTCGCTCCGGGCGACGCAGGGTGCCGAAGACGACCGCGGCGGTAACGACCAGCCCGATGGCGAACATCCACCACCGCGGATCGAAGTCGCCCTTGATCGCGGCCATCCGGACCACCGCCACGACCACGATCCAGCCGAGCGAGCAGGGCAGCAGCAACTTCCAGCCCAGGTGCATGAACTGGTCGTAGCGCAGCCGCGGCAGCGAGCCGCGCAGCCAGATGAAGATCCAGACGAAGAAGAGCAGCTTGCCGAAGAACCAGATCAGCGGCCAGTAGCCGGCGTTGGCGCCCGCCCAGGCGTGGTCGATCCAGAACGGCGCATGCCAGCCGCCGAGGAAGAGCGTGGTGGCGAGCGCGGAGACGGTGGCCAGGTTGATGTATTCGGCGAGGAAGAAGAGGGCGAACTTCAGCGAGGAGTACTCGGTGTGGAAGCCGCCCACCAGCTCCCCCTCGGCCTCGGGCAGGTCGAAGGGGGCGCGGTTGGTCTCCCCGACCATCGAGATGCAGTAGATGACGAAGCTCGGCAGCAGCAGGGCGGCGAACCACCACTTGTCCTGAGCAGCCACGATCTCGCTGGTCGAGAGGCTGCCGGCGTACAGGAAGACCGCCACCAGCGCGAGCCCCATCGAGACCTCGTAGGAGATCATCTGGGCGCTGGAGCGGAGCCCGCCGAGCAGACTGTAGGTCGAGCCGGAGGCCCAGCCGCCGAGCACGATGCCGTAGATCCCGATGCTGGCGATCGCCATCACGAAGAGCACCGCCACGGGCATGTCGGTCAACTGCAGCGGCGTGCGATGGCCGAACATCGTCACCGTCGGCCCGAACGGGATCACCGAGAAGGTCACGAACGCCGGCACACAGGACAGCACCGGAGCCAGCACGAAGACCGCCTTGTCGGCCTTCGTCGGGGTGATGTCCTCCTTCAGCGCGAGCTTGACGCCGTCGGCCAGGCTCTGCAACAGGCCGAACGGGCCGTGCATGTTGGGTCCGATCCGGTGCTGCATCCGCGCCACCACGCGTCGCTCCCACCAGATGTTGAACAGGGTGAGCACGACACAGATCGCGAAGACCAGGACCACCTTGATCAGGATGATCCACCACGGATCGTGGCCGAAGTCGTTGACTGACGGGCCCATCTCAGGCTCCCTCCACGCTCACTCGCGAGCCCGGCGAAGCCAGGTCGGCCCACACCCCGCGGCCGAAGCTGTTGGTCGGCACCCACACGGTGTCGTCCGGCAGGTCGGCTGCCTCGGCCGGTAGCGTCCAGCTCCCCCGGTCGCCCGTGATCGTCACGGTCTCTCCGACCCGCGCGAAGAGCGCCTCCGGCAGGCGTACGACGGCGGGCCGGGCGGTCGCCGCGAGCGCCTTGTCGCCTCGCTGCAGACTGCCGTTGTCGAGCAGCAGCTTCCACGTCGCTAGCCGGAACCGCCGAGTCGGCGCTGACGCCGGCTCAGAACTCGCCGAGTCGGCGCTGGTGCTCGTCTCAGACCCGTCGAATCGGCGCTTGTGCTGCTCATCGCTCTGCATAAGCGCCGACTCGGCGTCCTGTGCGTCTGCACTAGCGCTGACTCGGCACTCCTCGGCGATGTTGGCGAGGATCTGTGCGTCGGAGAAACTGGCCGGCTTGTGGAAGACCGCGGGGAAGGCACGGTGGCGACCGTCCCAGGTGACGAAGGTGCCAGCCTTCTCGGTGACCGACGCAACGGGGAGTACGACGTCGGCAGCGCGGGTGACCTCGGACTCGCGCAGCTCCAGACTGACCACGAACTCCGCTGCGTCCAGAGCCGCCCGGAACGCCGCCGGGTCGACGGTGTCGTCGGGGTCGACGCCGCCGACCAGAAGTCCCCTGATCTCGCCGGCGAGCACCGCCTGGACGATCTGATCGGCATCGCGACCACCCTCACGGGGGAGCAGCCCGGCCTCGACGGCGCCCCGATCGCCCGCCCGGCGGGGCACCCAGGCCAGCTTCGCGCCACGCTTCTCGGCGAGCTCGACCGCGGCCGCGTAGGCGCCGGGCGAGGTGGCCAGCCGCTCCCCCACCAAGATGATCGACCGCTTGGTGACCCGGGTGACCTTCGCGATCGCGGCAGCCTCGTTGCCGGGCGCAGTACGGATCACCTCGGCGGAGAGCTTCCGGCTCCCCGGGGAGGTCCAGGGCGCGACCGTCTTGATCCGCAGCCCGTTGCCGACCGCCTTCCGCAACCGCAGGAAGAGCGTGCCCGCCTCGTCCTCGGGCTCGAGACCGGCGAGCACCACCAGGTCCGCCGCATCGAGATCGGCGTAGGTGACGTCGGTGGCGCCGGCCACGTGCTCGGTGAGGAAGGTGGTCTCCTCGGCGGAGATCGGACGCGCTCGGAAGTCGACGTCCTGGGTCCCGAGGGTCTCGCGGGCGAAGGCGGCGTACGCCTGGGCGTCCTCGAACGTCACCCGACCGCCGGTCAGCACCGCGACTCGTCCCGCGGCCTGGAGGCCACGGGCGGCCAGCGCGAAGGACTCCAGCCAGGAGGCTGGCCGCAGTCCGCCCTCCGGGTCGGCCTCGTCACGCACCTGCGGATAGGTGAGCCGGTCCGCCTCGGTCGGGTAGCGGAAGGCGAACCGGTCCTTGTCGGTGATCCACTCCTCGTTGACCTCCGGGTCGTTGCCGGCCAGGCGCCGCATCACCTTGCCGCGCCGGTGGTCGACCCGGATGGCGGCACCACAGGCATCGTGCTCCGCGATCGACGGGGTGGAGACGAGGTCGAACGGGCGGGCGCGGAAGCGGTACTCCTCCGAGGTCAGCGCCCCGACCGGGCAGATCTGGATGACATTGCCGGAGAAGTACGACGAGAACGGCTCGTTCTCCGCGATCCCGATCTGCTGGGTGGCCCCGCGCTCGATCAGTGCGATCCCCGGATCCCCGGGGATCTCCGCGGCGAAGCGGGTGCAGCGCTGGCACACGATGCAGCGTTCTCGGTCGAGCAGGACGTTCGCAGAGAGGTGGATCGGCTTCGGGAAGGTCCGCTTGGTGCCCCCGGACGCATGGAAGCGGGTCTCCGATCGACCATGGGACATCGCCTGGTTCTGCAGCGGGCACTCGCCGCCCTTGTCGCAGACCGGGCAGTCGAGCGGGTGGTTGACCAGCAGGAACTCCATGATTCCCCGCTGCGCCTTCTCGGCCGTGGCGTTAGCGGTCTGGACCACCATCCCCTGGGCGACCGGGATGGTGCAGGAGGCCTGCGGCTTGGGGAAGCCACGACCGTTGCCGGCATCGGGGATGTCGACCAGGCACTGCCGGCAAGCGCCGGCAGGCGCCAGCAGCGGATGGTCGCAGAACCGGGGGATCTCGACGCCGATCTGCTCGGCCGCCCGGATGACCAGGGTGCCCTCCGGGACGGTCACCTCCTGACCGTCGATGGTCAGCGTGACGGTCTTCTGCTCGGTCTGCTCGACGGTCATGACTCACTCCACGCAGTCGACGCGGCCGGATCGAATGGGCAGCCACCGTGCTCGAGGTGGGCAAGGTACTCCGCGCGGAAGTAGGCGATCGAACTCGTGATCGGGCTGGTCGCGCCATCCCCGAGCGCGCAGAAGGCGCGACCGAGGATGTTGTCGCACTGGTCGAGCAGCAGATCGAGATCGGCCTCGCTGCCTTGCCCCTTCTCCAGCCGCTCCAGCACCTGGACCAGCCAGTAGGTGCCCTCGCGGCAGGGCGTGCACTTCCCGCACGACTCGTGCTTGTAGAACTCGGTCCACCGCAGCACCGCGCGGACCACACACACCGAGTCGTCGAAGATCTGCAGCGCCCGGGTGCCGAGCATCGAGCCGGCGGCCGCCACCCCCTCGAAGTCGAGCGGCACGTCGAGGTGCTCGGCGGTGAACAGCGGCGTCGAGGAGCCCCCGGGCGTCCAGAACTTCAGCTCGTGACCGTCCCGTACGCCGCCGGCCAGCTCCAGCAGCGTGCGCAACGTGATCCCGAGCGGAGCCTCGTACTGCCCCGGGCGCTTGACGTGGCCGGAGAGGGAGAAGATCCCGAAACCGGCGGACTTCTCGGTGCCCATGCCGGCGAACCAGTCGGCGCCGTTCTTCACGATGCTCGGCACCGACGCTATCGACTCGGCGTTGTTGATCACCGTCGGGCTGGCGTAGAGGCCGGCGACCGCCGGGAACGGAGGCCGCAGCCGAGGCTGTCCGCGGCGACCCTCGAGGGAGTCGAGCAGCGCGGTCTCCTCACCGCAGATGTACGCGCCCGCGCCAGCGTGAACGACAAGCTCCAGGCTGTAGCCGGAGCCGTGGATGTCCTGGCCGAGATGGCCCGCGGCGTACGCCTCGCGGACCGCGGCGCGCAGCCGACGGACCACGTGCAGCACCTCGCCACGGACGTAGATGAAGGCTCGTTCGGCGCGGATGGCGTAGGAGCTGATGATCACGCCCTCGACGAGGGTGTGCGGCGAGGCCATCATCAGCGGGATGTCCTTGCAGGTGCCCGGCTCGGACTCGTCGGCGTTGACGACGAGATAACGAGGGTTCGGGTTGCTGTCCGGTGGGGGGAGGAACCCCCATTTCATCCCGGTCGGGAAGCCCGCTCCCCCGCGTCCTCGCAGACCGGCATCCTTGACCATCGTGACGATGTCGTCGGGGAGGAGGGTGAGCGCCTTCTGCAACGCCTGGTAGCCACCCTGAGCGGTGTAGGCATCGAGTGTCCAGGCGCGGTCGGCGGCCCAGTTGGCGGTGAGGACCGGCGTCAGCGTGTCAGTCATCCGAACCCTCCTCCTGACTGGCCTCGGCCACGGTCTCGGCCTCCGCGCGGCGCGTGTCCGCCTCTTTCGCCGCCTCGAGCTTGCCGTCTGCGGGGACGGTCGCGGACTCCCCCGCCGGCGCCGGATCGGACGGCGGCGCGGCCCAGCCGTTCTCGCCGGCGATGGCGAGGCCCACCAGGGACGCTTCACCCGCGGCCGGCCCCTCATCGACCAGCCCGTCCTCGAAGCCGGCGAGCACCCGCTCGGCCTCGCGCCAGGAGGTGATCCGCGCGCCCCGGGAGGCGGTGACCTCGCGGCCCGCACGGAGGTCGTCGACGACCTGCACCGCGGATTCGGGGGTCTGGTTGTCGAAGAACTCCCAGTTGACCATCATCACGGGCGCGTAGTCGCAAGCGGCGTTGCACTCGACGTGCTCGAGAGTTATCGACAGCCCGTCTGCGCTTTCCGGGGTGGTCTCGTCGTTGCCGACCCCCAGGTGCTCGCGCAGCCGGGCGAAGATCGCGTCGCCGCCCATCACCGCACAGAGCGTGTTGGTGCAGACACCGACATGGTGCGTGCCGACCGGGTTGCGCTTATACATCGTGTAGAAGGTCGCCACACCGCTGACCTCGGCCGGCGTCAGTCCGAGCACCTCGGCGCACGCCTCGATCCCTTCGGGCGTCACCCGACCTTCGACGGACTGCACGAGGTGCAGCATCGGCAACAGCCCCGAGCGGGCCTGGGGGTAGCGAGCGGCGATCTCGCGCAGCTCGTCGTAGGTCTCTGGCGCAAGGCTCATCTGTCAACGCCTCCCATCACCGGGTCGATGGAGGCGATCGCGACGATGACGTCCGCGACCATGCCGCCTTCGGCCATCACGCTGGTCGCCTGCAGGTTGGTGAACGACGGGTCGCGGAAGTGCACCCGGTAGGGCCGGGTGCCGCCGTCGGAGACCACGTGGGCGCCGAGCTCGCCGCGGGGTGACTCCACGGCGGCGTACGCCTGGCCCGCCGGGACCCGGAAGCCCTCGGTGACGAGCTTGAAGTGGTGGATCAGGGCCTCCATCGACTCGCCCATGATGTGCCGGATGTGGTCGAGGGAGTTCCCCTGGCCGTCGCTGCCGACCGCGAGTTGGGCGGGCCAGGCGATCTTCTTGTCCGCGACCATCACCGGGGCGCCCTCAAGTCCGCGAAGACGCTTCGCGGCCTGCTCGACGATCCGCAGGGACTCCCACATCTCGGCGAGGCGGATCCGGAAGCGGCCGTAGGAGTCGCAGGTGTCCCAGGTGATGACGTCGAAGTCGTAGTCCTCGTAACCGAGGTAGGGCTGGGTCTTGCGGAGGTCCCACGGGTAGCCGGTCGAGCGCAGGATCGGGCCGGTGAGCCCGAGGGCGATACAGCCCTCCAGATCGAGGTAGCCGACACCCTCGAGGCGACCCTTGAAGATCGGGTTGGCGTTGCACAGGTCGGCGTACTCCGGCAGCCGCTTCTTCATCAGCGTGATGAATGAGTCGATCTCGTCGAGCGCACCGGCCGGGAGATCCTGGGCGACGCCGCCGGGACGGATGAAGGCGTGATTCATCCGGAGACCGGTGATCAGCTCGAAGAGGTCGAGCACCAGCTCGCGCTCGCGGAAGCCGATCGTCATCACCGTCAATGCGCCGATCTCCATGCCGCCGGTGGCGATCGCGACCAGATGGCTGGAGATCCGGTTGAGCTCCATCAGCAGCACCCGCATGACCTGGGCCTTCTCCGGGATCTCCTCGCCGATGCCGAGCAGCTTCTCCACCCCGAGGACGTAGGCCGCCTCGTTGAAGAGTGGGGAGAGGTAGTCCATCCGGGTGACGAAGGTGGTGCCCTGGGTCCAGGAGCGGAACTCGAGGTTCTTCTCGATCCCGGTGTGGAGGTAGCCGATCCCCGCACGCGCCTCGGTGACGGTCTCGCCCTCGAGCTCGAGGATGAGCCGAAGCACACCGTGGGTGGACGGGTGCTGCGGCCCCATGTTGACCACGATCCGCTCGTCCTTCGCCTCGCGGATCTCGTCGGTGAGGTCGTCCCAGTCCTGGCCGGTGACGGTGAAGACGCGTTCTTCTTCTGTAGTGCTCATGAGTAGGACCTCCGCTCGTCAGGGGGCGGGATGGTCGCGCCGTGGTACTCCACCGGGATGCCTCCGAGGGGGTAGTCCTTGCGCTGCGGGTGGCCGAGCCAGTCGTCGGGCATCAGGATGCGGGTCAGCCCCGGGTGGCCGTCGAAGACGAGGCCGAACATGTCGTAGGTCTCCCGCTCGTGCCAGTCGAGCGTCGGATAGACGGCGACGCCGCTGGGCACGTGCGGGTCGCCGTCGGGAGCGCTGGTCTCCACCCGGACCCGCCGGTTGAAGGTCATCGAGAGCAGGTGGTAGACGGCGTGCAGCTCGCCGCCTCCCGCATCGGCACGGTCCTTCGGGTAGTGCACCCCGCTGACGCCGGAGCAGAGTTCGAAGCGGCACTCGTCTCGCAGGGTGCGCAGTACGTCGACCAGATGCTCGCGCTCGACGTGGAAGGTGAGCTCGCCGCGGTGGATAACCGCGTCCGGGTCCGCGAAGGCGATCCGATCGGCGACCTCCTTGAACCAGCCGCCGGTCGGCTGTGTACCGATGTCGCTGGCGCGGTCGGGCAGCGTGGACGGTCGGGTGAGCCCGCCGTACCCGCTGGTGTCGCCGGTGCCGTGAACTCCGAACATGCCCGCGTCGTGGAGCCGGTCGCCGCCGGTGCCGACCGGCTCGCTCCCGACCTCGTCGCCGCGGCCGGGCTGGTCCCGCTGACCTTGCTGATCGTTCATCGCAGCAGTCCGGTCTGGTCGATCAGCGGCAGCTCGCGCAGACCCTGGGTCTCGAGCTCGAGAGTGGCCTTGGCGGCATCGGCGCCGAGCGGCATGTGCTGGATCTTGTCGTGCAACTTGAGGATCGCGTCGATCAGCATCTCCGGCCGCGGCGGGCAACCCGGCAGATACATGTCGACGGGGACGACGTGGTCGACCCCCTGCACGATTGCGTAGTTGTTGAACATCCCGCCCGAGCTCGCGCAAACGCCCATCGCGAGCACCCACTTCGGGTTGGGCATCTGGTCGTAGATCTGCCGCAGCACCGGTGCCATCTTCTGGCTGACCCGGCCGGCGACGATCATCAGGTCCGCTTGCCGGGGGCTGGCCCGGAAGACCTCCATCCCATAGCGGGCGAGGTCGTACTTCGGCCCGCCGGAGGTCATCATCTCGATCGCGCAGCAGGCCAAGCCGAAGGTCGCCGGCCAGAGGCTGGCCTTGCGCATGTAGCCGGCGAGGCCCTCGACGGTGCTGAGCAGGACGCCAGACGGGAGCTTCTCTTCCAGACCCATGTCACTCACCTCCTGAGGGTCGCGAGGTTCGTGCGGAGCGCAACGGAGCGGTCGCCGACCGACGACAACGCAGAAGACGTGCGGACATCGCGGGCCTCAGTCCCAATCGAGGCCGCCGCGTCGCCACACATAGGCGTACGCGACGAAGACGGTAGCGAGGAAGACGCCCATCTCCACGAGGCCGAACCATCCCATGGCGTCGAAGCGGACGGCCCAGGGGTAGAGGAAGATGATCTCGATGTCGAAGACGATGAAGAGCATCGCGGTGATGTAGTACTTCACCGGGAACCGCATCGACGCCATCGTCGAATCCTTCACCGGCTCGATACCGCACTCGTAGGAGTCGAGCTTGGCGCGGTTCGCGCGCTTCGGCCCGACCATGCTGCTCATCACCACCGACCCGACGGCGAAGACCGTCGCCAGGGCGGCGAGAACGAGGATCGGCACGTACAGATGCATTTGGCCTCCTCCACTCGTCACGAGTGTCGGCCCACCGGTCTTGCGACTTTGTGAACGCAGTCACATGTGGGCTGAGTCACATACTTGTCACCTTGGGCGGAGATTGCAAGTGGCTTGCCGCTGCGTCGCGAGATGGAGTGCTCTCACTGCGGGGACGGGACAGTGACCGATCGCGGACGAGGCCGTCGGGCGGACCGGCGCGGCCTGCCTCAGGCGGCGCAGGCTCGATGCAGCGCGACGATGCCGCCGGAGAGGTTCTTCCAGGCAGGCGCGGCCCAGCCGGCCTCGATGAGCAGGTCCGCAAGCCCATGCTGGTCCGGCCAGGCACGGATGGACTCGGCGAGGTAGACGTAGGCGTCGGGCGAGGAGGAGACGGCGCGGGCCACCGGCGGGAGGGCACGCATGAGGTACTCGACGTAGACGGTGCGGAAGGGCTTCCAGACCGGGTGGCTGAACTCGCAGACCACGATCCGGCCGCCGGGCCGGGTGACCCTACGCAGCTCGCGGAGCCCGGCGAGCGGATCAACGATGTTGCGCAGCCCGAAGGAGATGGTGACGGCGTCGAAGGTGGCGTCGCGGTACGGGAGCCGGGTGCCGTCTCCGGCGGTGAAGGGCAGCTCCGGCTTCGCCTGCTTGCCGACGCGGAGCATGCCGAGTGAGAAGTCGGTGGGTACGACGACGGCGCCCGCGTCGGCGAACGGCTGCGACGAGGTGCCGGTGCCGGCGGCCAGGTCGAGCACGAACTCGCCCGGCTTCGGCGCGACCGCGTCGATGACCTCCCGGCGCCAGCGGCGGTCCTGGCCGAGGGAGAGGATGTCGTTGGTCAGGTCATAGCGACGCGCGACCGCGTCGAACATCCGGCGGACGTCGCCGGGGCGCTTGTCGAGCTGGGCGCGGGCCACGGGAAGAGCCTCGGATGCGTTCAGCTGAGCTTCTTGAAGATCTCGTCGGCGTACTTCGCCGCCTTCTTGTCGCTGGCGCCGGTGACCTGGACGGTCAGCTCGGCCGAGGAGTGGCGACAGGCGACCACGCCGTAGGCCTGGCTGGCGATGGCGTCGGTGAGGCAGACCGAGTCGCCGACCTTCGAGTACGAACCCTGGATCGTGGGCAGCAGCGCACCACCGGAGTCACGGACCGCCTGGACGATGTACTGCTCGCTGCTGGAGCCGTAGACGGCCAGCGCCGTCGAGGTGCCGAGGGCGCTGGCGGCGTCCTTCTGCTGCTTGGTCATCACGCTGGTGATGTCCTTGGACTTGTTGAGCTTGAGTCCGCCGGAGAGCTTCGTGGGCAGGGTGATGGAGCTGTGCGCGGTCGCGGCCTTGGCGCCGTCGCCATCGAACCAGCGCGGCAGACCGACCGCGAAGATGATGAAGAGCGCAAGGACGATCACGCCCAGGGTGATGCCGTTCTCGACGACGAAGGACTGCTGCTTTTCGTTGCTCACGCGTCGACTCTCCTCCGGTGCTGCGGCCGTGGCGCCGGCCCTCGAACTCGCGAGTGCCGGAGTGACGCTACCCGGCCCGGCTGAGAATCGGGCAACCGGGGCGCTACCGGCCCGTCACCGGATCGTCGCGGTCGGAGGGCTAGTCTCAGTAGGGTGACGCCTTCCGACCCTGCCCGGCTGGTCGCGACAACAGTGCCGCTCGAGCCCGACAGCACGGCCGGCGTCGCCGATCTGCTGGCCCTGCTCCCCGGCGCCGCCCCGGTCTCGTGGGTACGCCGCGGGGACGGCCTCGTCGGCTGGGGATGCGCCGCGGTCGTCCAGCCGAGCGGGCCGGCTCGCTTCGCCGACGCCGACAAGTGGTGGACCGAGACCGTCGCCCGTTCGCGAGTCGAGGACGCGGTCGGCGAACCCGGCACCGGGTTGGTCGCCTTCGGCTCGTTCGCCTTCGCACCGGAGCCGGGTTACTCGGTGCTCCTCGTCCCCGAGGTCGTCGTCGGCCGGCGCGGCAGCACCGCCTGGGTCACGACGATCGGCGCCGAGTCGATCCCAGCTCCACGGCTGGAGCCCGCCGACCCGCCGGCCGCCCCGGCCGATGTCGTCTTCGCTGACGGCGCGCTCGACGGCGAGTCCTGGATGGCCGTCGTGGCCGACGCTGTTGCCCGAATCAACCGGGGCGACCTGGAGAAGGTGGTGCTCGCCCGCGACCTGGTGGCCACGGCCAGCACGCCGATCGACCTGCGCTATCCGCTGCGACGGCTCGCGACGGCGTACCCGATGTGTTGGACCTTCCACGTCGACGGGCTCTTCGGCGCGACCCCGGAGCTGCTGGTCCGGCGTGAGCGGGGCCTGGTCACCTCCCGGGTGCTCGCCGGCACCATCCGGCGCACCGGCGACGACGAGCACGACCTGGCTCTTGCCGCCGCCCTGGCGCGGTCGAGCAAGGACCTGGAGGAGCACGAGTACGCCGTCAGGTCGGTCGCCGACGCGCTGGAACCGCACTGCTCGTCGATGAATGTTCCCGAGTCGCCCTTCGTGCTGCACCTGCCCAACGTGATGCACCTCGCCACCGACGTGACCGGTGTCGCCCGCGACGAGACCACCGCGCTCGAGCTCGCCGCCTCGCTGCACCCCTCGGCGGCCGTCGGCGGCACCCCACGCGCCGACGCGGTCGCCCTGATCGCCGAGATCGAGGGCATGGACCGGGGCCGGTACGCCGGCCCGGTGGGCTGGGTCGACGCCGCCGGCGACGGTGAGTGGGGCATCGCGCTGCGCTCTGCCGAGCTGCGCGACGGCGGCCGTACGGCGCGGCTCTTCGCCGGCTGCGGCATCGTCGGCTCCTCCGATCCTGCCGCCGAGCTCGCCGAGTCCCAGGCCAAGCTGGTGCCCGTGCGCGATGCGCTCGGCGCCGACTGAGCGCCAGCGGGTCAGGCCAGCCCGATCGGCTCCATCCACGATCCGAGCGCGACGCCCCACGGCGTCACCGTGCGGGTCGCCACCACTCCGGCCAGCTGATAGGGATCGTCATCGCTCCACCGCTCGACCTCCTCGGCAGAGTCGGCCTCGACGATGATGATCCCGCCGTCGGCCTCGGTGGCGCCGGCGAGCCGCAGCCCCGGGTTCGCCACCAGGAAGTCACGGTGGGCCGGGCGCGCGGCCATCCGGGTCTCGAGGTCGTCGGTGTAGGTGTAGAGCAGCGCGATGATCGCCATCAGAGGTCCTCCCCGTCCTTGAGCCGCCGATAGGTGAGCTCGTCGGGCAGCAGCATGCCCATCTGACCGTCGAAGACCGAGGATCCCGCCTCGGAGTAGATCCGGTCATGGATCGCGATGTTGGTCGGCGCCTTGACCGCGCGGGCGAAGTCGATCAGCTCGGCCGACCGCGCCCACGGCGCGCTGCACGGTACGAACAGCACGTCGACCTCCTGACCGGGCCCGTCGAGCGCGTCCCCGGGATGGAAGAGAGTCGTCTCGCCGGCGGTAACGAGGTAACCGGAGTTGTCGAAGTGGGGCATCTCGGCGTGGATCACCGCATGCTTCTCGTTGACCGCGGCCACTGGCAGACCCGCCTCGAAGGCTTGCCCCGGCGCCACCACAGTGGTCCGCTCAGCAACGTCCGGACCGTCCTGGCGGATCTTCGTCGCAACCGCCTCGATGGTGTAGACGGGGGCGTCGGTTCGGCGAAGCAGGTCGATCACGTAGTGATCGGCGTGTTCGTGGGTGATCAGCACGGCGTCGGCGCCGTCGAGCGCCTCGGGCTGGGTGAACATCCCCGGGTCGATGACAAGCGTGGTGCCGTCGTGCTCGATCCGGACGCAGGCGTGGCCGAACTTGGTGATCCTCATGGAGCAGAACCTAACCCCTCGTCGATACGAGGAGTACGGCGGCGAGGTCTTCTCGTCCCTACGATGCAACGGTGTCTCCGCGCCGCGCCACCACCGAGGACGCCCGGTCACTCACCGACCTCCATCTCGACGTCTGGGACGAGGCGTACGCCGACCTACTGCCGCACGCTCTGCTGGCAGCACGCCGCGCCGAGCGGGAGGATCGCGTCCAGCGCTGGGAGAACAACCTCGGCGCCCACGGACGGACCACCTGGGTCGTCGACGACCCCGAGCGGCCCGGCCGGCTGATCGGCTTCGCCACCGGCGGCCCGCGCCGTGACGACGACGCCGCCCTGCCGAAGCGGGAGCTGTGGGCCTGTTACGTGCGGGCCGAGGTCTACGGCACCGGCGCCGGGGCGGCCCTGCTCCTCGCCGCGATCGGCACCGCGCCGGCGTACCTGTGGGTGCTGGCCGGAAACGGCCGAGCGATCCGCTTCTATGAGAAGCAGGGGTTCGCCCGCGACGGGGCGACCCAGGACGCCTTCGAGCGGGTGGAGCTGCGCATGGTCAGGCGGTGAGGTGGTGCACATAGCACCATCGCCAGTCCTCCCCCGGCTCGGCGGACTCGATGACCGAGTGGGAGGTGTCGTGGAAGTGTGCGGTCGCATGTCTGCGGGGTGAGGAGTCGCAGCAGGCGACGTTGCCGCAGACCAGGCACTGACGCAGGGAGACCCAGCGGGTGCCCTCGTCGAGACACGCCTGGCAGACCGGGTCGGCGGCAGTCTCGACGACCGGGTAGCGCTCCAGATCGGGACAAACCTCGCCCACGGGCGGTCGGTGCCGCACCGACTCGCTGATCTCCTGCCGGGCATCGCTGGCGACCTCGAGCATCGACTCCTCGACATCGAGCATCGCAAGCACCTCGCTGACCACATCGGACGGCGCGGTGCCGGAGTCGCGGATCTCGAGCACCCGCTCCCGCTCGGCCTGGATCATCGCGCGGCGTACCCGGTTGTAGGTCTCGCTCGGCGCCTCCTCGCCGGGCTTGGTGCCCAGCCGCTCCCAGGCCGCGAAGTTCCGCTGCTCGACCCGCTCCTTGATCAGCCCGGTGACACCGTGCGGGTCGTCGTACTCGATCTTCTCCAGGGCCTTGAAGCCCGCCTTGGAGGCCTGCTGCAACAGCGTCGCCCGGGCGAGCGCGTCGGCGAGTGGGTCGGGAGAGGGCACCCGGAGCCGGTGCGCGACGGCCGGCAGCGAGAGGCCCTGCACGAAGATGGTCCCGGCGACCACGGTGAAGGCGATCAGCAGCAGGATCTCGCGGTGTGGGGTGTCGACCGGGATGAGGTACGCCGCCGCGAGGGTCACCACCCCGCGCATGCCTGCCCAACCGAGCAGCGCGGTGTAGGTCCAGGCCGGCCGAACGCCGCTGTCAGGGTCGGGGCCGGGCCGGATCAGCAGGTAGCGGGTAACGAACACCCACACCATCCGGATGATGATGACACCGACGAGCGCGCTCGCACAGACGACAGCGATCCGCGCCCAGCTCAGGTCGCTGCTGCTGACGTCGTCGATCAGCCAGTTGGCCTGCAGGCCGATCAGCAAGAAGACGGCATTCTCCAAGACGTAGGCGATAGTGCCCCAGTTCATCCGTTCGGCGATCCGCGACTGGGCGGTCTGCAGCACCGGCGCGCGGTGGCCGAGGAGCAGGCCGGCGACCACGACGGCGAGGACGCCCGAGGCCTCGAGCTCCTCCGCGGTGAGGTAGGCGGCGAACGGGACCACGAAGGAGAGCCCGGTGTCGAAGAGCGGGTCGGTGATGTGCTTGCGCAGCCAGCCCACGAGCACGTAGACAGCAACACCGACGATGACTCCGCCACCGGCCGCGCGGAGGAAGTCCAGGCCGACGTGCCACAGCTCGACGCCCCCGCCGATCGCCAGGATCGCGGTCCGCAGCGAGACCAGGGCGGTCGCGTCGTTGAGCAGCGACTCACCCTCGAGGATGGTGACGATCCGGCGCGGCAGACCGATCGTCCGCGCGACCGCCGTCGCGGCCACTGCATCCGGCGGCGCCACCACCGCCCCGATCGCCAGGCTGACCGCCCAGGACGCACCCGGCAGCAAGGTGTGGACCAAGATGCCGATGCCGAAAGTCGTGGCGACCACCAGGCCGATGGAGAGCAGCAGGATCGGCCGCCGGTTGGCATTGAAGTCGACCAGGGAGCTCTGGATAGCGGTGGCGTAGAGCAGCGGCGGGAGCAGCCCGAGCAGGACGACGTCGGGCTCGAGCCGCACGTCCGGGACGCCGGGGACGTACGACGCCGCCACTCCGCCCACGATCAACACCAGCGGCGCGGGGAACCGGCTCTTCTCGGCGAGCGCTGTCACCGCCAAGACGGCGGCGGCCAGCACGGTGAGGAAGAGCGCGATCTCCACACGCACATCCTTGCAGGAAAAAATCAACCATATGGTTGACACCGTCTCGGGGTCACACCTACCGTTAAATCAACCGAACGGTTGAGAAAAGCTGGGAGGCGCGCCATGGACGACAGCAGCAGGCTCTCCCGGGTCTTCGCTGCCCTCGCGGACCCGACCCGGCGCGATCTGGTGGCCCGGCTGACCGAGCGGGACGCCACGGTGACCGAGTTGGCGGCGCCGTACGACGTCAGCCTGCAGGCCGTCTCCAAGCACCTCAAGGTGCTCGAGGAGGCCGGCCTGGTGAGCCGACCCGGGCCGAGCAGTCGCCGTAGCCCGGTCCATCTCGAGGCGGAGGTCTTCGACCTCATGACGAGGTGGATCGAGCGCTATCGCCAGCGTGCCGAGGAGCGCTACCAGCGCCTCGACGCCGTCCTCGACCGATTACAGACCGAGAACCGCCCCACGAAGACCCGAGAAGAGGACGCATCATGACCACGACCAAGGAGACCACGATCGAGGCGTCGAGTGACGTCCCGACGATCGTCATCACCCGCGAGTTCGATGCGCCGCGTGCGCTGGTCTGGCGGGCCCACACCGATCCGAAGCTCTATGCCCAGTGGATCGGGCCGCGGTCGCTCGAGACGACGGTGCTCACCTGGGACGTCCGCCGCGGCGCTGCTTGGGCGTTCGTCAACACCCGCGACGGCGAGGAGATCGCTCGCTTCTTCGGCAGCTTCCACGACGTGCGGCCCGAGGAACGGATCGTCTGGACCTTCACCTACGAGGGGGTGCCCGAGGGCGTGGCGCTGGAGACGCTCACCTTCGAGGAACTGCCCGGCGGGCGCACCAAGCTACGGATCCTCAGCCTGGTCGAATCCTTCGAGTTCCGCGACTCGATGATTGCCAGCGGCATGGAGACCGGCGTGGTCGAAGGCTACGAGAAGCTCGACGCACTTCTGCCCACGCTGAGATGAGCCTCAGGGCCGCAATGCCTGGATCCGCTGGTCGAGCTCGCGCCGGTCGGCGCGCCCGACGACGGCCTCGATGACCTCGATACCCCCGTTGGGCGTTGCCAGGGCGTGCTCGAGTTCGGCCCGCGAGGCGACCTTGAGGTGCGGGGTTCGGGTGGCCGCGCAGAGCGACCCCAGGGAGACGCCGTGCGGGGTGCCGAAGAGCCGGTCGAAGCGGTCGGCGTACGGCGCCGCGCCCTGCTCCAGGGTCGCGAAGATCGAGCCGCCATCGTCATTGACCACCACGATGGTGAGGTCGGGGCGGGTCTCCTCCGGGCCGAGCACGAGCCCGTTGCTGTCATGGAGGAAGGTGATGTCACCCACCAGCGCGAGCGACCTGGTCGAGTCGCGGGCGATGGCCGCACCGACCGCTGTGGAGACGACACCGTCGATGCCCGCGAGGCCGCGGTTGGCGATCACCTTGCGCCGCGCCCCCACCTCCCAGGACCCGGGCCCGATCATCAGGTCGAGGTCCCGGATCGGGTTGGACGGGCCGACCACCACGAGTCCGCCCGGCGGCAGCGCGCGGGCGACCGCGCCGGCGACGTCGTACGCCGTCATCGCCGGCTGCTCGGCCAGAAGCCGATCGAGTTGTCGGGCGACCGAGCGGTCCGCCTGCCGCCACTCCTCCAGCCAGCTGGACGGCCCGGTCTCCGGCTCGCCGCTCACCTGGGGACGACGAGTGATCGTGCCGGCCACGCGGAACGGACGCGCCGGCCACACCCCCGGTGTCGGCGCCGCGATCACCTCGACGTCGTCGCGGCCGAGCAGCCGGCTCACCGGGCGGGACAGGGTCGGATGGCCGTAGACGACGACCCGCTCGATCCGCTCGGCCAGCGGGGAGTCGAGAAGGATCCGGTAGGTCCGGATCGGATTGCCGCCGGTGCGCGAGCCCGAGGATGGCTCGGCGAGCAACGGCCAGCCAGCGTCCTGGGCCAGCACTCGAGCGGGCGGCCCGGCGTCCTCGCCGGCCACGACGACCGTTCGCGGCGTGCCCGGACCGGTGTCGACCAACTCGAGGGCCAACGGCCCGGCCGACTCCTCGGCTAGCCGCGGCGCCGGGTCCCGGACCGCTATCGGCGCTGGCGTCCAGCGGTCTTCGGGGATGAGCGGGTCGTCGAACTGGACGTTCCAATGCACCGGTCCACGCGCGGACCAGAGCGCATCGACGGTCGCGTCGTCGACCTGGTCGGGGCGGGCGAGGTCACGAGTTGAGACCAGTCGGCCGAAGATGCCGATCTGGTCGGTGACCTGGTTGGCTCCAGTCTCCCGGAGCCGGGCCGGGCGGTCGGCCGTGACCGCGACCAGTGGGACACCCGCGTGCGCGGCTTCGAGCACGGCTGGATGCAGGTTCGCCACCGCCGTACCCGAGGTGCAGACCACCGCCGCGCGGGCATGGTTCTTGGTCAGGCCGAGGGCGAGGAACCCGGCCGACCGCTCGTCGATCCGGGTGTGCAGCCGCAGCAACCCCGCCTCGGCCGCGTCGTAGGCGGCGAAGGAGACCGGTGCGTTGCGCGACCCCGGAGCGAGGACCACTTCGGTAACGCCCGCCTCGACGAGCGCACTCACCACCCGGCGGGCGAGCGCGGTCGCCTCAGCCGAGGAGCGCACGGACCCTCCTCAGCCGGTCCTCCCACCAGGCGACCCGGTCGGGTGCCGCGCGGTAATGGTCGAGCAGCTCCGGATCAGACGCGGGATCGACCGGGACCAGCGACCCGTCGACCGGCACCAGCGGTTCCTCGACCAGGTCACCCTGCAGCAGCGCCACCGTCGCCAGTCCGCAGGCGTAAGGCAGCTCGGGCAGCGCCGCCGCGAGAGCAACGCCGGCAGCGATGCCGATCGACGACTCCAGCGCCGAGGAGACGACCACGGGTAGCCCGATCTCCTCCGCGATCCGCAGGCAGGCATGCACGCCGCCGAGCGGCTGCACCTTGAGCACCGCCACGTCGGCGGCCTCGAGATCGCGGACCCGGAAGGGGTCCTCCGCCCGGCGGATGGACTCGTCCGCGGCGATCGGCACGTCGACGCGGCGGCGTACCCGGGCGAGCTCCTCCACCGTCGCACACGGCTGCTCGACGTACTCCAGCCCGCCGGCCGCCCGGTCGAGCACCGCGATCGCAGCGACCGCGTCGTCGACCGACCACAGCCCGTTGACGTCGATCCGCACCTTCCCCGACGGCCCGAGCGCGTCCCGGACCGCCTCGACCCGCGCGAGGTCATCGGCAAGGGTCCCTCCGGGGTCGGCGACCTTCACCTTCGCGGT
>Ga0164243_10005542_pt1 | contig 19260 bp, 16 predicted proteins | sample OricompcompostOP_FD_108781 | JGI IMG/M metagenome (GOLD analysis project Ga0164243, IMG submission 108781) | Organic Plus compost microbial communities from Emeryville, California, USA - Original compost - Organic plus compost (OP) | ecosystem: Engineered > Solid waste > Mixed feedstock >... | reverse complement strand
TCCCTCCCGGGCCGCCAGCCACTCCTCGCCACCCGTCTCTTTTCGCCTGGGGCGGTCCGTGAGCGCGGGATTCCTGCGGGTTTCTCGCCTCGATCCGGAATGGGGCCGGCGCGAACTGGCCCGGAAAGCTGCTCATACGGAGGAGCCGCCTCCGGAGCGAAGGATTACTTCAGCTCGGGCTCCGCCCCCCCAACCTTGAACCTCGCTTCGCCGGCTTCTCATGCTGGCCTATGACAACAAGGAGAGTTGGGGCGGCATGGCTGGACACGTTGCTGACGCGACCGGCCAGAGGACGGAAAGCGAGACAGATCGATCGGGTGTCGCGGCTACTCTTGCCAAAAACTCTGCGCCCCAAAACCCGCTTTACTTGACGGCCGCAGCGCGCCGGTCAGCCAACGCTCTCCTGCCAATACGGACTTGCTGAATTGAACTGTCGGGATCGCGGCGGCGAGACAGCCCCTGCCCGCCCGCGCCGAAATGTGGCGCAATCATGGCGTGTACCGCCAAGCTCTTGTCAACCATAAGCTTCACGGCGGTCGAGAGCCTTTCCGCCTTCCTCTACAGCCCCAGCGAGTCGGCGCCCGGCAACAGAATGCTGTTTGGCGGAACGGAGACGGCCGAAGAGGCAAGGCAGATCGCCGAATACGTGCTGAGTCTGCCCTAGCACCTGTCCCCGTACGCCCCCGGGCGCAGGTGCGGCATGGGTGACGGACGACCGCCCGTCGGCGCGAGCGGCGAAATAGCAAGTCCACCTAATCATTTCCCTCCCAAATCCCGGCGCGCCGAACTAAACAGGGGGCAAGCGCCCGGCGGTCGAACGACCGGGCGCGGTCGAGAACCGGGACGGAAGCAAGGGAAACGATGCGCCAGAACAGCCACCACCAGCGCCGCGGCGCGCTGCTCGTCGCCACGGCTCTGAGCGCGGCCTTGGCCGCCACGCTCGTCGCGGGCGCGGCCACGGCGCAGAACAATGTGCTGAACCGCAACGAGGACAAGATCTTCCAGGCGGCCAAGGCGCGGCAGGCGGCGTTGCTGGAGAAGATGACGCCGGTCACCGAAGAGACCATCCGCAAGCCGGCCGACGGCGACTGGCTGACCTGGCGGCGCACCCATGCCAGCGACGGCTACAGCCCGCTCAAGCAGGTCAACCGCTCCAACGTGAAGCGGCTGAGCACCGCCTGGGCCTACACCCTGCCGATCGGCGGCAACGAGGCCACCCCCCTGATCCACGACGGCGTGCTGTTCGTGGCCAGCGGTCCGGCGGTCACCGCGCTCGACGCCACCACCGGCGACCTGCTCTGGCAGTACATGCGCCAGCTTCCCCCGGCGCTGAACCAGGGGCGCACGGCGATCATCAAGAACATCGCGCTCTATGGCGACCGCATCTTCGCCCCCACGGCCGACGGCCACATCGTCGCGCTGGAGGCCCGCACCGGGAAGCTGATCTGGGACCATCAGGTCCTGGGCGAGGCCGAGACCAAGGCCAGGCTCACCCTCAACGGCGGCCCGATCGTGGCCAAGGGCAAGGTCATCATGGGGGCCACCGGCTGCCAGACCTATCCCGGCGGCTGCTTCATCTTCGGCCTCGACGCCCAGACGGGCGAGGAATCCTGGCGCTTCCATACCGTCGACCAGTCGGCGCCCGGCCAGGACAGCTGGAACGGCGCCGAGGTGGACCGGCGCTACGGCGGCTCGGTCTGGACTTCGGGCAGCTACGACCCCGAGTTGAACCTGGTCTATTTCGGCGTCGGCCAGACCTACAAGACCTCGACCTTGCTGATGCCGAACGCCCAGCAGGGCAAGTCGAACGACGGGCTCTATACCGACTCCACCGTCGCGCTCGACCCCGAGACCGGCCGGCTGGTCTGGCACTTCCAGCACGTGAACCGTGAAGTCTGGGACCTGGACTGGGTCTACGAGCAGTCGCTGATCACCATGCCGGTGAACGGCAAGCCCACCAAGCTGGTGGTCACCGGCGGCAAGATCGCCCTGTTCGACGCGGTCGACCGCACGAGCGGCAAGTTCGCCTTCGCCCGCGACGCCGGCATCCAGACCCTGATCACCGCGGTCGATCCGGTCACCGGCAAGAAGACCATCAACCCGATCCTCAACCCCGAGCCCGGGGTGACCAAGCCGCTCTGCCCCCACTCCGGCGGCGGGCGGAACTGGCCCGCGACCTCTATCGACCTGGAATCCAAGATCCTCTACGTCCAGCTTCTGGAGACCTGCCAGGACTTCACCTGGAATCCGAAGACCGGCGCCGACGCGGCGAACGCCGGCGGCAACGACATGCAGTGGGTGCTGAAGCCGCGCCCCGACAGCGACGGCAACTTCGGCCGGGTGCAGGCGATCAGCCTCGAGACCGGCAAGACCGTCTGGATGCACCGGCAGCGCGCAGCTTTCGCCAGCTCGACGCTGGCCACGGCCGGCGGCCTGCTGTTCGTGGGCGGGCGCGACCGCTACTTCAACGCCTTCGATTCGGCCAACGGCAAGCTCCTGTGGCGCACGCGCCTGCCGGCCTCGCCCAGCGCGACCCCGGTCACCTACACCGCGGGCGGCGCCCAGTACGTGGCCGTGGTTGCGGGCAACGGCGGGCCGGTGGCCTGGCCCTTCGTCACCCCCGAGGTGGAGAACCCCGTCGGCGGCACCACCCTGATGGTGTTCAAGCTGCCCGACGCGAACTGAGCCTCGGTGCGGGGCGCCGACGAGCGCCCCGCACCGCGCTCGATCTTGACATTTAGCAAGTATCGCCGCTCAGCTGAGTATTGAGTGCGGATGGTCGCTCGCCTGCGACGCCTGGGCGGCTTCCGATCAAGTGTTCGAAGCGACCTGTAGCGTTGTCTTAGGGAAACCGGGACCGACCGCTCAGACTTCGACGGTCGCCCCAATCCGGCGCAAGGGCGGCATGCTGCGGGAAAGCTTCAGGAAATTCTTGGCGAGGCTGGTCGAGGACGCCCTCGATCCAGCGGCCGGGAGCGCTGCGGCCAAGCCGGCGCCGGCAGGCGACAAGCTTTTCTGCTCCCGGCCGTTCAAATGGTTCGAGGTCTCGCGCTGGCAGGAGGAGGGCGAGGTCTTCGTCTGCTGCCCGAACTGGCTTCCGAAGCCGATCGGCAACCTGCGCGACCAGTCCGTCGCCGAGATCTGGAACGGCGAGGCCGCACAGGAGATCCGGCGCGGCATCCTGGACGGATCGTTCTCCTACTGCGAGGCGCGCAACTGCCCGCACCTGCAGAACCTGTCCGAACCGGTGCAGCGGGTCGCCGACGTCACCGATCCCGAGCTTTTGAAGATCATCGAGGAGGAGCTGACCGTCCTTCCCTACGGCCCGCGCGAGCTCAACTGCTCGTACGACCGCTCGTGCAACCTGTCCTGCCCGAGTTGCCGGACGGAACTCATCATGGAGCACGACCGCGCCGACGAGATCCTGGCCATCCAGCGGAAGATCAACGACGACGCCCTGGCCGACGCCGAGATGCTCTACATCACGGGCTCGGGCGACCCGTTCGGCAGCCCGTATTTCCGCCGCTGGCTGCAGACGATGCGACGTTCCGACATGCCGAACATGCAGACCATCCATCTGCACACCAACGGCCTTTTGTGGACCGACCGGACGTGGGAGACCATCCCGGCCGAGGTGCGGGCGCTGGTGAAGACCGCGGATATCTCCATCGATGCGGCGCGGCCGGAAACCTACGCCCTCAATCGCCGCGGCGGCGATTTCGAGCGGCTGGTCCGGAATCTGGAGTTCATCAGCGGCCTTCGGGCCGACGGGCCGCTGGAATGGTTCGGCGTGAACATGGTGGTGCAGGCCAACAACTTCGAGGAAATGGCCGAGTTCGTCGCCCTCGGCCGCCGGCTCGGCTGCGACATGATCATGTTCAACCGGCTGGTGAACTGGGGGACCTTCTCGCAGGCCGAGTTCGAGGATCGCGCCGTTCACCTGCCCAACCACCCGCTCCATGGCGCGTTCCTGCAGGCGCTGCAGGACGAGGCGCTGCGGGACGAGGCGGTCTACCTGGGCAATCTCGAGGCGCTTCGGAGCGCCGGAGGCGCCGCTTCGTCGGCGGCGATGGTCCATTGAGGCCTTCGCGTTCCGACCCGCCCCGCGCTAGACGCTGATTTCATGCAGACAGCAACGCCGATAAGCCGCATCGGAATCGTGTCCGGCGTGGAAGAGGAACTTTCCGCGTTCCGGCCGGCGACGCCGAGGAGCCGCATCGAAGGCTGTCCGCTACCCATCGAGCGCATATCCTGGGCGGGCAAGGACGTCTTCCTGCTCTGCGCCGGGATCGGGAAGGTGGCGGCGGCGACGGCGGCGACCGCGCTTCGCGCCTATTGCGACGTCGAGTTGCTGATCGTGATCGGCACCGCCGGCAAGATCGGCGCTCTGGAGGGCGAGCTGTTCCACGTCGTCGAAGCCGTGCAGGCGGACTTCGGCGCCCAACGGCCTGAGGGGCTGGTGCGCTACACCGCCGGCGCCTGGCCCATCGGCCCGGCCGAAGTCCGGGCGTTCACCGCCATGCCGGTTCGCGAAACCGGTCTGCCGGCCATCCGGATCGCGACCAGCGACCTCTTCATCGAGTGCAGCCAGCACGCCGGCCGCGTGCGGGACGCGCTGGACGCGGCGCTGGTGGACATGGAAACGGCGGCGGTAGCGCAGGCCGCGGGCCTGCTGGGCGTTCCGTGGATTGCGATCAAGGCGACGACGGACGGTGCGGACGGCGACAGCAGCGGCTCCTTCCTAGCCAACCTGCGCGCGGCGGCGCGGGCGGCGGCGCTCGCCGCCGAGGACCTGATCGCCAGGCTGTAGCCCTTGGGCTCGGGCGCCCACCGCCCGCTCATCCGGCGCATGCGGCGCCGCAAAAAGGGGCCGCCCGAACCGGGCCGGCCCCGATTGCCCCGATTGGTTTTGACCGGCCCCCGCCGGGTTTCCGAACAACGGCTCCGACGTTCGCAACAAAGAAAGTCGGGGATCTTCATGGAGTCGGGGGCCAGAAAGACGACGCGGCGGCAGCTGCTGTCGGCGATCGGCATGATCGGCGGCTCGGCCGCCCTCTATCAGGCCATGACCACGCTCGGCCACGCCGCGGAGAGCCAGTTCGCCGGGCCGCCGCAGCTCGCCGGGAACGTGAACGGCAAGTCCGTCATCATCCTGGGCGCGGGCCTGGCCGGCATGCTGGCGGCCTACGAGCTGAACAAGGCCGGCTACAAGGTCCAGGTGCTGGAGTACCAGAACCGCGCCGGCGGCCGGAACTGGTCGCTCTACGGCGGCGACACCTATACCGAGCTCGGCGGCGCCACCCAGAACGTCAAGTTCGCCGAGGGCAACTACCTGAACCCCGGCCCGTGGCGCATCCCGCACCACCACCGCACGCTCCTGCACTACTGCAAGCAGTTCGGGGTGAAGCTGGAGCCGTTCATCCAGTTCAACCACAACGCCTACGTCCACAACACCAGCGCCTTCGGCGGCAAGCCGCAGCGCTTCAAGGCCGTGGCGGCCGACTTCGAGGGCAACGTCGCCGAACTGCTGGGCAAGGCCATCGACCACAAGGCGCTCGACGCCGAGCTTACCGCGGAAGACCGCGAGAAGCTCAAGGAGGCGCTGCGCGACTGGGGCATGCTCGACAAGGACATGCGCTACGTGAAGGGGGACCGCTCCTCGCACCACCGCGGGTTCGAGATCCCGCCGGGCGGCGGCGTGCACGGCGCGCCCACGCCCTCGGAGGTGTTCAAGTTCTCCGACGTGCTCGACACGGGGGTCTGGAACAACATCGCGTTCTTCATGAACTACGAGATGCAGACCACCATGTTCCAGCCGGTCGGAGGCATGGGCATGATCGGGCGCGGCTTCGCCCGGCAGGTGGGCCAGTTCATCACCTACAACGCCAAGGTCACGAAGATCGTCCAGGACGCGGCGGGCGTCACCGTCACCTACGCCGACAACGGCGCCGGCGGCGCGGTGAAGGAAGCCAAGGCCGACTTCTGCGTCTGCACCATCCCACTGGGCGTGCTCGCCCAGATCGAGAACAACCTGTCCGACAAGATGCAGGCGGCGATCGCCGCCGTCCCCTACTCCAACTCGGTCAAGATCGGACTGGAGATGCGCAAGCGCTTCTGGGAGGAGGAGGAGGCCATCTACGGCGGCCACAGCTTCACCAACCAGGAGATCTCGCTGATCTCCTATCCCAACAACAACTTCTTCTCGGACGGACCGGCCGTGCTGCTCGGCGCCTTCGCCAGCGGGAACGGCGCCTACCACCTGGCCGGCATGACGCCCGAGCAGCGGATCCAGGCTGCGCTCGAGCAGGGCTCGGTGTTCCACCCCGACAGGTACAAGACGATGTTCATGAACGGCGCCTCGGTGGCGTGGAGCCGCGTGCCCTGGACCATGGGCTGCTGCGCCCGATGGACCGAGGAGACCCGCCGCGAGCACTACCAGACCCTCGTCGCCATGGAGAACCGCGTGGTGCTCGCCGGCGAGCACGCCTCCTACGTCGGCTGCTGGATGGAGGGCGCCCTGCTCTCGTCCATCGACGCCATCACCCGCCTGCACAAGCGCGCGTTGGAAGCCTGACCATGAACCCGTATCCGATCCTTCGCGCCGCCTTGATCTGCGCGGCGCTCGCATCCCCTGCCTTCGCCCAGGACGTCTCCGGCGGCGGCGGCCTCGCTCCCGAGCCGAAAACGGGACAGGAGGTCTACACCGTCATCTGTCAGGCCTGTCACATGGCGGACGGCAAGGGCGGCGTGGGCGCGGGCCAACTGCCGGCGCTCGCGAACAACCCGAAGTTGGCCGCGCCGGGCTATCCGATCGCCATGGTGCTGAACGGGCGCGGCGCCATGCCGTGGTTCAAGGACAGCCTGACCCCGGCCCAGATCGCGGGCGTGGTCTCCTACATCCGCACCCACTTCGGCAACAACTTCACCCAGCCGGTGACCGAGGCGGACGTGAAGGCGCTGACGGGCGAGTGACGGCGTCACGGGTCCGGGCCGCCCGGCCCGGACCCCTCACCGGAACAGGCCGGCGCCGCGGACCCCGTCGAAGATGAACTGCACCGCCAGCGCCGCCAGCACCACGCCGGCGAGGCGGGCGATCACATTGGCCCCGGTGGTCTTCAGCACCCGATGCAGCAGGTCCGTGAAGACCATGAACACATAGGCCAGGACCAAGCACAGGACCGTAGCGCCCAGCACGATGGCGGCGCGAAGAGGATCGCCCGCCGCCTGGCCCATCAGCAGCACCACGGCGGTCAGGCCCGCGGGTCCCGCAATCACTGGGAAGGCCAAAGGGAAGATGGCGATGTCACCCGGCTCCAGGGCCTCGCGCCGCTCTCCCGCCGTCAGCGAAGACAGGCCGGCGGGCTGGGCGAAGATCATCTGTACGGCCTGGAGCAGCAGCAGGATACCGCCGGCGACCCGGAAGGCGTCGAGGGAGACGTGGAGCGCTCCCAGGACCTGGTTGCCGAACAGGGCGAAGCCGAGCAGCACCGAGCCGGCGATCAGCACCGCTTGCCAGGCCAGACGGAAACGCTCCGGCCGGTGGACGCCGGCGGTCAGGGCGCCGAAGACGACGGCCGTGTCGATCGGCCCGATCGCCACGAACAGCGTCGTGAACGCGGTGAGCGCTGTGTTCGTCATTCAGCAGCGGAGGCGACGGGCCGGGGCGCGCGCCTGGCGCGCGTCCCGGCTGCAGCTTCAACGGCCGTCGGCGGTCGTCAATGCTTGACCCGGTCCGCGTTGATCGGGATCCGCCGGGACCGTTCCTGGGCCTGGGCTGACCGGGGCAGGTCGATGGTGAGCACGCCTTTGTCGAAGGTCGCGCTGACCTGCGCCTCGTCGACGTCGCCGAGGGACAACCGGCGCTCGAAGCGGCCGTAATAGCGCTCGCTCACCGTACGGTCGCGATTCTCCTGCGCCATCCGCTTCTCGCCGCGGATGGTCAGGACGCCGTCCTGGATCGAGAGGTCGACGTCCTTTTCCTCGAGGCCCGGCAATTCGGCGGTCACCCGATAGCCGTTGTCCGTCTCCTGGACCTCCAGGCTCGGCCACGCCTGCTGGGACGTCGGGACGTCGAAACCGCGGAAGACGTCGTCGAACAGGCGGTTCATCTCCTGATGAAGCCGCATGAAGGGGCTGAGCTCGGACGAGCCCGGCCATCCGGACGCGCGGTCCTGGAGAGCGAGGCCGCGATCCCTGCGGCCCCAAGGAACAAGATCACCAAGGGTCATCACATTCCTCCTCTCAGAGCTTTTAAGGCTGAGCGGCCGGGGCGAGGGCCCAAGCAGGAGGAGCCGCAGCCCCGGCGCCGCCTCGCGGCGGCGCCTAAAAGCTGGGGAACCCCTTTATGGATTCAAGAGCGGCTAGGACTTGGTAGGCGCCGGCGCGGCGGCTGGGGCGGCCTGCTCCGGATACCAGAACTGCTTGTGGCAAGCCTCGCAGGCCTCGTCGATCTTGCCGCCGGTCTCGTACATGGCGTCGAGGTTCTTGGCGTCGGCCGCCGCCTTGGTCGCAAGGGCTGCCTTCTGCAGGTCCAGCGCGTGCCGCACGAAGTCGGCCCGGTTGGCCTTCAGCCGCTGGTCGATGTCCTCGCGCTTGAGGTTGCCCTCCAACCCTTCGTCCTGGAGCTTGGCGCCCGGATGGGCCGCCACCCGCCCTTCCATCGTCAGCAGGTTGGCGACCTCCGCCAATTGCAGGGCGCCGCGCTGCACCGTCAGCCAGTCGGCTGCGGTCTGCTCGGGCGTCGCCTTGGCGTTGGCGGGATCGGCGATGGAGTCGGGCAGCTTCCAGACCATGTCCGCAGTCGGCATGACCACGAACTGCATCAGTTCCTGGATGCTGGCGACCGGCTGCGGCCCCGCGGCCTGGGCCGTGGGAGCCTGTTCGGCGGGCTTGGGGCTGCAGGCGGCCAGGGCCGCCGCAGCGGCGGCCGCGGCGGCGGCGGCGGGATGGAACCTCATGCGTGTCTTGCTCCGGCTTGGACGACTCCCATCTCAGCTAGATACGGCCACGGCGGCGAAATCCCGCAAAGTGAAAAACGGCCGCCGCCGCGGCGCATCGCTTCACCGGACGGCGCGAAGGAACTCCAGCACCGGCGCGGAGGTGGAGACGTCGGAGGTGTTCACCGCAAAGATCTCCGACATGTGGCCGTGGTCCTTGAAGATGTCGAACTTCGGGCACTTGCCGGCGGCGCAGAGCTGGTCCTTCAGCATCTGGGCGGATTCGACCAGCGCCTCCGGGTCCAGCTCGGCTGCATTGACGTAGAGCGGGATGTCGAGCGCGCGCAGCCCCGGCAGCACAGCGCCGTTGCGGGGATCGGCAGGATTCGGCGGCGGACCGGCCGGGGCCGCGCCTGCCGGTGGAGCGGCGATGGCGTCGATGCCGACGACAGGCCCGCCCGGCTGCAGCCGCAGGCGGATCGGCGGCGCCTTGCCCTGCAACGGGGCCAGGTTGTAGGGGCCGGCCATCAGCACCGCCGCCTTCACCCCCACGCCGCCCTGCGGATAGAGCTCGGGATGGGAGAGGTAGACCGACAGGTTCATGGCGCCGGCCGAGTGGCCCCAGATGAACACCCGGTTCGGGTCCCCGCCGTAGCGGGCGATGTTCTTCTTCACCCAATCGACGGTCTGGGCGATGTCGCGGGCGCTGAGGTCCCACGGCATGAACTCGGAATGGCGCTGCATGTTGACGCCGACCATGCCGTTCTTGGTCGCCCACAGCATGACGTTGTCGTAGAAGGCCTCGCCCTGGGGCACCGGCTCGATCTTGTTGCCCGCGCCGCCCGGCACGAAGATCAGCACAGGCCGCGAGCCGGTGTTCGAGACGGTGAACACGTCGAGGATGTTGCGGGGGTCGGGGCCGTACTTGATGTCGCGCGCCACCGTCACGCCGGCGTAGGGCGCCTTGGGCTGCAGCGGTCCGTACAGGGCGGCGGTGGACGGCGGATCGACGATGCGGCCGATCTCCGCGATCTTGGCCTTCATCTCGGGCGCGACCTGCGCCGTCGCCGCCGTCGCCTGCAGGGCGAGGCCGGCGGTCGCGGCGAGCGCGAGCGTTCCGAAACGGGTCATGGCGTGCTCCTTCTGGCGGGCCGGCCTCCGCCGACGCCCTTTTCGGGGCATACCAATTTCCCAACGCCCGGTTGTCAATCGTCGTTGACTTGCCATGTCGTCCGCCTGGCCGGACGCCCGGACTAGGCGCGGCCGCCATGGCCCGATAGATAGGCCCCCCATCTTGCCCGAACCGAGCGTCGCCATGACCGACACGCCTCCCGACCGCCTCTCGGTCAATCCCGACAGCCCCTACTACGACGCCGACGCCCTCGCCCGCGGCGTGGGCATCCGGTTCAAGGGTCAGGAGAAGACCACGGTCGAGGAATACTGCGTCAGCGAGGGCTGGATTCGGCTGGCGGTCGGGAATACCCGCGACCGCAAGGGCAATCCGCTGACCGTGAAGCTGCAGGGTCCCGTGGAGCCATACTTCCGGGACACCGCGGACGAGGCCTGAACGGCCGACCAGCGCTGCAACGCCGCGGCGCCGGGCCGTAGACGCGGCCGGTGATTTCTGCTGCTTGTCGGAGCTTAAGCCCGAGGAGACGCATGCCCGCGCTGAGATGGTTGAAGCTGCTCTACGTGCAGGTGCTGATCGGCATCGCGCTGGGCGTTCTGGTGGGGGCGCTGTGGCCTGAGACCGGCGCGGCGCTGAAGCCGCTCGGGGACGCCTTCATCAAGCTGATCAAGCTGACCATCGCCCCGGTGATCTTCGTCACCGTGGCGTCGGGCATCGCCCACATGAGCGACCTGAAGAAATTCGGGCGCGTGGGCGGCAAGGCCCTGCTCTATTTCGAGACCGTCTCGACCATCGCCCTGATCGTGGGCCTGATCGTGGGGCGCACGGTGCAGCCCGGCCGGGGATTCGACGTCGACCCGGCTACGCTCGATCCGTCCGTGGCCGCCGGCTACGTCAAGAGCGCCAAGGCGGATTCGGTCGTCGACCACCTGATGAACCTGATCCCCGACACCTTCTTCGGGGCCTTCGCCGGGGGCGACCTGCTGCAGGTCCTGCTGCTCGCCATCCTGACCGGCTTCGCCTGCACGCGCCTGGGACCGGCGGGCGCCAAGGTCGCCGAGGGACTCGAGCAGATCGGCAAGGTGTTCTTCTCGATCATCCAGATCGTCGTGCGCGCGGCGCCCATCGGCGCCTTCGGGGCCATGGCCTTCACCATCGGCCGCTATGGGGTCGGAAGCCTGGCGCAGCTCGGGGCGCTGGTCGCGACCTTCTACCTGACCTCGGCCATCTTCGTGATCGTGGTGCTGGGCGTCGTCGGACGGATCGTCGGCTTCTCGATCTTCCGCTACCTCAACTACATCAAGGAGGAGCTGCTCATCGTGCTGGGCGCGTCCTCCTCCGAAGCGGTGCTGCCGCAGATGATGGAGAAGCTGGAGCGGCTGGGCGCCTCCCGCCCTGTCGTCGGGCTGGTGATCCCGACCGGCTACAGCTTCAACCTCGACGGCACCAACATCTACATGACGCTGGCCACCCTGTTCCTGGCCCAGGCGACGGGGACCCACCTGACCATCTGGCAGGAGCTGACCCTGCTGGGCGTGGCCATGCTGACCTCCAAGGGCGCGAGCGGCGTCACCGGCGCCGGCTTCATCACCCTGGCCGCCACCCTGGCGGTCGTGCCCGACATCCCGATCCAGTCCCTCGCCCTGCTGGTCGGCATCGACCGGTTCATGAGCGAGTGCCGCGCGCTGACCAACCTGATCGGCAACGGGGTCGCCGGGCTGGCGGTCGCCAAGTGGGAGAAGGAGCTGGACGTCGAGACCATGCGGCGCGAACTCGCCCGCGGACCGAACCCCCTGCCGGACGAACCCCCGGTGAAGCTGGAGCTCGGCAAGGCGGCGATCGACTGAGCCTCCCGCCTCGCTCCCCTGCTTGCGGGGGAGGAAGGCTTCTATCCGCCCGCCAACCTGTACGCTTCGCGCGCCCGGCCGATCGCTTCGATCTTGGCCTCGAACGGCGCCCAGTCGTCCCGTTCGGCGATGGCCGCCCAGATCGCCTCGATCTCCTCGTAGAGCAGTTCCTGCGGCGCCGCCTCGGCGAAATAGGGCGCGGCCAGTCGTCCACCGTCCACGGGTTCGCGCGCACCGATCACCGCACGGAACGCTTGGCCCGCCTCGCCCTGATAGAGCGACGCGCGCGGGCCGTTGAGCGCCCGGGCTTCCGAAGCCGGGCCGCCGAACCAGTCGAAGAACAGCGGCTCCCAGCGCAGCGCCTCGCCGCCCTCGGCCAGCAGACGGAAGGCGGCCTCGGCCAAGGCGACGTCGGCCGCCAAGTTCATCGGCTTCACCCCCAGCCGCGCGGCCATGGCCGCAGCCAAGGCGTCGCGGTAGACGGAGGCGAAGCCGTTCAGCGCCTCGATCAACGGCTCCTGTTCGGCGACCATGCTGAGCGCTCCAGCGAATTGGGTCAGGTTCCAGAACACCGCTTCCGGCTGGCGACCGAAGGCGTAGAGGCCGGTCTGGTCGAAATAGGCCGCGGTGAAGCCGGGGTCGTTCTTGGGCAGGAAGCGATAGGGTCCGTAGTCGAAGCTCTCGCCGTTGATGTTCATGTTGTCGGTGTTGAGCACCCCGTGCACGAACCCCGCCGCCATCCAGCAGGCGACCAGGCGGGCGGTGCGGGCGGTGACGGCGGCGAGCAGCGCCGCCGGCCGCCGTTCGGCTCCGGTCCCCGCGAGGTCCGGGTAGTAGAGTTCGATCACATGGTCGATCAGCGTCCGGATCAGGTCCGGCCGGTTCACGTAGGCGTGGCGCTGGAAGGTCCCGAACCGGATGTGGCTCCAGGACAGGCGGGTCAGCACGCTGGACCGCGTCGGCGAGGGCTCGTCGTTGCGATAGAGGGCCTCGCCGGTCTCGACCAGGGCGAAGCTCTTGGAAGTGGGAACGCCCAGCGCCTCCAGCATCTCGGTGGCCAGCACTTCCCTGACCCCGCCCTTCAGCGTCAGCCGCCCGTCGCCGAAGCGCGAATAGGGCGTCTGGCCCGAGCCCTTGGTCCCAAGGTCCAGCAGCCGGCCGCTCGCGGCCTCGCGCAGCTGGGCGAATAGAAAGCCGCGGCCGTCGCCGATCTCCGGGTTGTAGTTGCGGAACTGATGGCCGTGGTAGCGCATCGCCAGGGGCCGCGCCTGGTTGCCTGGCAGGGGCTCGAACCGGGCGAAGGCGGCGAGCCATTCCTCGTCGGTCAGGCCGTCCAGCCCGACCGCCGCGTCCCACCGGCGGTTGCGATAGCGCAGGATGCTTTTTGGGAATCGCGCCGGCTCGACCGGATCGGAAAACTCCGGCCCAAGAGCCTGAAAACGGGGGTCTGGCCGATAGGCGGGAGAGACGGGCATCGCGCTCAGGTGTGGCGGTAACACGCCCAGCGCAAGTGATCGGCAGTCATTGTCTCCTCGCCGCCACGCTCGGGCAAATGGTCGAGGCCGCTCGCTTGTGGCTGTCGGCAGGCTGAGCTAGTTCGCGCGCCATTCCCGACATCGAAAGCGCGAGAGCGAATGCGCACTTCCTCACTGCTCCTGGCTTCGGCCTCGATCCTGGCTGTCTCCACTACGGTTCATGCGCAAACCGCGCCGCCCCCGGTGGAGACCGTGGTGGTCACCGCCGCCAAACGCGAAGCCCGCCTGCAGGAGACTCCGGTCTCCGTCGCGGTGCTCGCGGCCGACCGGCTGCAGGACGCCGGCGTGCGCGACATCAAGGACCTGGCGGTCGTCACCCCCGGCCTGCTCGTCGCCTCCACCTCCAACAGCGCCTACACCACCGCGCGGATCCGCGGCGTGGGAACCGTGGGCGACAACCCCGGGCTGGAATCCTCCGTCGGCGTGGTGATCGACGGCGTCATGCGGGCGCGCAACGGCGTGGCCCTGACCGACCTCGGCGAACTCGAGCGCGTCGAGGTGCTGAAGGGCCCGCAGGGAACCTTGTTCGGCAAGAACACCTCGGCGGGCGTGATCAGCGTCCTGACCCGCCGCCCGTCGGACACCTTCGGCGCCGAAGCGGAATTCACTGCGGGCGAGAACGGGACCTACGGCGGTTCGGCGGCGGTGACCGGTCCGCTGGGCCAGGGCGTGGCCGGCCGGCTCTACGGCGCGGTGCGCCAGCGCGACGGCTATTACCGCGTCCGCACGGGCGCCGGTTCGCGGTCGGAACATCGCGACGACGACCAGGACCTGTGGACCCTGCGCGGCCAGCTCGCCATCGCCGCCGCGCCCGGCGTCGACCTGCGCCTGATCGCCGACTACACGAAGCGCGAGGAGAACTGCTGCGTCGGCGTGCAGACCCACGTGGGGCCGAGCGCGGCGCTGCTGGCCCGCCTCTCGCCGGACGGCGGCGTGGCGCAGGCGGCCGACCCGTGGGCCCGCGTCGCCTACTCCGACCGCGGCACGCGCCAGCACGTCCGCGACGGCGGCGTCTCCGCCGAGCTGAACGCCGATCTGGGCTGGGCCAAGCTGACCAGCCTCACCGCCTGGCGGCGCTGGAAGATCGCGCTCGGCCAGGACTGGGACTTCACCAGCGTCGACATCGCCTATCGCCCGGACGACGGCCGCTTCGGCAACCGGTTCACCACCGTCTCGCAAGAGCTGCGGCTGGCGGGAACCCGCGGACGGCTCGACTGGCTGGTCGGCGCCTACTACCAGAACGAAAAGCTCGACCGCCGCGACAGCCAGCTCTACGGCGCGGATTACGAGCGCTACCTGTCGCTGCTGCTGGGCGGCGGCGGCTCGACCACCTTCGTCAACGACCTCCTGGGCCTCGCCCCCGGCAGCGCCTTCCCGATGGGTCAGGGCCTCAGCGACCGCTACCGCCAGACCGAGGAAAGCTGGGCGCTCTTCACCCACCACACGTTCCGGGTTTCGGACCGGCTCTCGCTGAGCGCCGGCCTGCGCTACACCGACGAGCGCAAGCGGGTGGCGGCGAGCTTCGACAATACCGACGGCGGCGCGGGCTGCGCGGCGGCGCAGCGGGTGCGGGCCGCGAGCGTCGGCACGCTCTGCCTGCCCTGGTCGAACCCGGCCTACAACGACCTGAACCAGCGCCAGCGGCTGCACGAGAGCGAGTGGACCGGCGCGGTCCAGGCGCTCTATCGCCTCGCGCCCCAGGCCAACCTCTACGCGGGCTATGCGCGCGGCTACAAGGCCGGCGGCTTCAACCTGGACCGCAGCCAGACCGGCCTGACGCCCGACGCCTCCACCGCCTTCCCGGGCGAATTCGTCGACAACTTCGAGGTGGGGGCCAAGACCAACTGGCTGGAGGGGGCGCTGACCGTTAACGCGGCCCTGTTCCACCAGGCCTACGACAACTTCCAGCTCAACAGCTTCCTCGGCACCACCTTCGCGGTCCGCTCGATCCCCGAGGTGACCGCCAAGGGGCTGGATGCCGACTTCCTGTACCGGGCGCCGGTCAGGGGCCTGACGCTGCAGGGCGGCGTGGTCTACGCCCAAACCGAATATGGCCCGGATGCGGTGGCGGGCCTGCCGCTGCTGTCGGGCTCGCGCCTGTCCTTCGCGCCGCTGTGGTCGGCCACCCTGGGCGCGAGCCTGGAGCGGCCGGTGGCGGCGGGGCTGACCGGCCGCGCCAGCGTCGACCTGAAGTACTCGTCCGACTACAACACCGGCTCGGACCTCGACCCGCGCAAGGTGCAGCCGGGCTTCGCCCTGGTGAACGCCCGCGTGGGCGTGGGCGCGCAAAACGGGGCCTGGCGGCTGGAGCTGTGGGCGCAGAACCTGTTCGACAAGCGCTACTACCAGGTCGCCTTCGGCGCGCCCTTCCAGACCAACACCATCGGCGCCTTCCTCGGCGCGCCGCGCACCTTGGGCGCGACGCTGCGGGTGGCGATGCGGTAGGGATGTCGCCTTGCTCCCCCGTTTACGGGGGAGCGAGATGGGTCAGAGCCGCACCGTCCCTTCCTGGATCTTGGCGTAGACCGAGGGCGTGACCTTCACATAGCCCTTGTCCGGCAGCTTGACGTAGAGCTTGGCCCGCGTCTTGGCCGGATCGAAGCCGTCGGCCACAAGGTCCGCCTTGCGCTGCTTGAAGGTGCCGGTGGTCTCGATCTGCTGCTGCAGGCGCAGGAAGATCGGCTGGGCGTAGCCCGGCAGGTTCTCCTCGACGAAGCGGGCGAAGGCGGCCACGTCGAAGCCGTCGTCCACCACCATGGCCGCCATGCCGGCGCGGCCCTCGGCGCCGGGCACCTGCACGCCGTAGACGTTGGCCTCCAGCACTCCGGGCGCCTCGCTGAGCCGCCCTGCGACCTCGGTGGTCGCCACGTTCTCGCCCTTCCAGCGGAAGGTGTCGCCGATGCGGTCGACGAAATAGAAATAGCCCTCGGAGTCCTGGCGCATCAGGTCGCCGGTGCGGAACCAGGCGTCGCCCTTGGCAAACACGTCGCGCAGGATCTTGGCGCTCGACGCGGCCTTGTCGGCATAGCCGGCGTAGGCCATACGCGCCTCGGCTCCGATCTTGCCCAGCGCCTCGCCGATCTCGCCGGGCTTGCATTCGATGCACAGACCGTCGGAGCCGCGCATCGGCTGCTCGGTCTCGACGTCGAAGCGCGCCAGCCGCACGTTGAAGCGGCTGCGCACATAGGACGGTATCCGGCCGACCGCCCCCAGCTTGCCGTCGAAGTTCAGGATCGAGACGTTGCCCTCGGTCGCGCCGTAGAACTCCAGCACGCGCGGAATGCGGAAGCGGCCGACCATCCGCTCCCAGACGTCGGGCCTGAGGCCGTTGCCGAAGGCCAGGCGCAGCTTGTGCATCCGCTCTTCCGGCCGCTCGGGCTGGTTCACCAGGTAGCGGCACAGCTCGCCGATGTAGACGAACATGGTGCAGCGCTCGCCCACCACGTCGTCCCAGAACTGGGTGGCGGAGAACTTGCGCTTCAGCACGATGGCCGCCCCGTTGAGCAGGGCCGCGCCCACGGCGCAGAGGCCGCCGGTGGAGTGGTAGAGCGGCAGGGCGATGTAGATGCGGTCGTCGGGCCGGGACTCCGTCGCGGCGGCGAAACCGCGCATGTAGAGCTGCACCCGCATGTGGGTGACCTTCGCCGCCTTGGGCATGCCGGTCGTGCCCGAGGTGAAGATGTAGAGGGCGGTGTCCTTGGCGGTCAGCTCGCCGCGCGCGCCGGCCCGGTCGGGCCGGAGGCTGGAGACGCCCTTGAGGGTCTGGTCGAGGTCGCGGTCGACCCGCGAGGCCCCGCCGCCGACGATCCATTCGGTCATCGAGCGGTCGAGCTGGGCCCGCACCGCTTCGAAAGCCATCGCCGTCTCGGCGTCGGCGATGACGTGGGCCGCCCCGCTGACGTTCAGGCTGTGGGCCAGGGCCGCGCCGGTGAGCTGGTTGTTGATCAGCGCCGTCTGGATGCCGACCTTCGACAGCCCGTACCAGACCGCCAGGTATTCCAGGCGGTTCGGCATGAACAGGGCCACCACGTCGCCGCGCTTGATTCCCCGCCCGCGCGCCCAGTTGGCGTAGCGGTTGGCCAGCGCGTCGAACTGGGCGTAGGTGAGGCTCTTGCCCTCGAAGACGATGGCCGTCCGCGTCCCGAACCGGTCGACCGCCGCCTCCAGATCGTCGCAGGCGAGATCGGGCGAATCTGGCCGGATCGACTTGACGCGCTTGAGCGTGCGCAGAAGACCGCGGACGAACCGCGCCTCCCGCTTCACGCGAGCCCAAAACCTCATGCGCGCTTCCCTCAGCCCGCGGCGCTTCACTCGCGCCGATCCTTTGTCCGATCTTGTGCGGGCGGCTCGGGCCGGGTCAAGCAAGCCCGGCGGCCAAGCTGCCTTCCGATGCGAAAATGCGGCGGTCGGAGGCGAATTTATTGCGCGAACAAGGACTTCCACGCCACGCTGCGCGGCCTTGTCACAGGGACGTGACCGGAAAATCCGGCATTGTGCAGCGCACTCCAGCCGACCGGAGCGTGTATGACATGCTGAGCTTCCTGAAATCCCCCCAAGCCGCTCATTGGGGTTCCGCCAGCCTGGTGGTGCTCGCCAGCGCCATCGTGGGCCGCCAGGCCGCGCTCGGCATGGACGAGATGCAATGGGCCTGCAGCGCCTTCGCGGTGCTGGGCTCGATCAGCGTCGCGGTGATGGTGCGGGTGTGGCCCGCCCCGCAGAAGGCTCGGGTCGAAGAACGCCGGTAAGGGCGAACCTCCCGGCCAACCGCGCAGGCCCGCTCCACCATGCTTCGCAGGGGAGGAGCTTCGACGTGCTCCCCTGCGAAGCGGGCGAGCTGTCGGGCGCGGCCTGACCGAAGGCCTTCCGACGCCCTACTCCGCCGGGACGTAGACCTCGCCGCCGGTGTCGCGGAACTTCTTCGCCATCTCGTCCATGCCCGCCGCCACGTCGTTCTGGGCGGCCGCGGCGTCGCGGATGTCCTGGCTGATCCGCATCGAGCAGAACTTGGGACCGCACATCGAGCAGAAGTGGGCGGTCTTCATCGCCTCCTTCGGCAGGGTCTCGTCGTGGTATTCCCGCGCGGTCTCCGGATCGAGGCCCAGGTTGAACTGGTCCTCCCAGCGGAACTCGAAGCGGGCGCGCGACAGGGCGTCGTCCCAGGCCCGGGCCGCCGGGTGCCCCTTGGCCAGGTCGGCGGCGTGGGCGGCGATCTTGTAGGCGATCACCCCGTCCTTCACGTCCTGCTTGTCGGGCAGCCCCAAATGTTCCTTCGGGGTGACGTAGCAGAGCATGGCCGTGCCGAACCAGCCGATCATCGCCGCGCCGATGGCCGAGGTGATGTGGTCGTATCCGGGGGCGACGTCGGTGGTGAGCGGGCCCAGCGTGTAGAACGGCGCCTCGCCGCAGGCGGCGAGCTGCTTGTCCATGTTGGCCTTGATCTTGTGCATGGGCACGTGGCCGGGGCCTTCGATCATGGTCTGGACATCGTGCTTCCAGGCAATCTTGGTCAGTTCGCCCAGCGTCTCCAGCTCGGCGAACTGGGCCGCGTCGTTGGCGTCGGCGATCGAGCCGGGGCGCAGGCCGTCGCCCAGGCTGAACGACACGTCGTACGCCTTCATGATCTCGCAGATCTCTTCGAACCGCTCGTAGAGGAAGTTCTCCTTGTGGTGGGCCAGGCACCACTTGGCCATGATCGACCCGCCGCGGCTGACGATGCCGGTGACGCGCCTGGCGGTCAGCGGGATGTAGGGCAGGCGCACGCCGGCGTGGATGGTGAAGTAGTCCACCCCCTGCTCGGCCTGCTCGATCAGGGT
>Ga0164243_10005541_pt1 | contig 19260 bp, 22 predicted proteins | sample OricompcompostOP_FD_108781 | JGI IMG/M metagenome (GOLD analysis project Ga0164243, IMG submission 108781) | Organic Plus compost microbial communities from Emeryville, California, USA - Original compost - Organic plus compost (OP) | ecosystem: Engineered > Solid waste > Mixed feedstock >... | reverse complement strand
CTCGGCCAGCTCCTCGATCAGCGCGTCGGCGTGCGTGCGCAGACCCACCGCGGCGACGTGACGCGACAGCACGTAGGCGGTGTCGCGCACCGCCTCGCCGCGGCTCAGCTGCATCTCGTCGGGCCGCAGGATGATCGGGTTGCCGCCGAGCTCGTGGACGCCGGCCTCGAACGACAGCCGCGTGCGCGTCGACGGCTTCTGGAAGATCAGGCCGACGCTCTTGCCGGCGAGCGCGCGCGAGCCGAGCGGGTCGGCCTTCAGCGCGATCGCCCGATCGATCAGCGCGAGCAGCTCGTCTCTCGTCAGCTCGGTCCCGGTGAGGAAGTGGCGCGGCACGTCGCGCAGTGTACGGTCACTCGATGGCGCTGCGCGTCGTGACCTGGAACCTCTTCCACGGGCGGTCGCTCCCACCGCGGAACCACGACTTGATGCACCTCTTCGCGGAGCGTCTGCGGACCTGGGAGTGGGAGGTCGCCCTGCTGCAGGAGGTGCCGCCGTGGTGGGGACCGCACCTCGCCGCCGCCTGCGACGCCGACCAGCGCACCGCGCTCACCTCGCGCAACCAGCTGCTGCCGCTGCGGCGCGCGATCGCCCGCCGCTGGCCGGAGGCGATCAAGTCGGGCGGCGGCGGCGCCAACGCGATCCTCGTGCGCGGAGCGCGGATCGAGCTGCACGCGCGCCGGCGCCTCTGCCTGTGGCCGGAGCGGCGCGTCGTCCACGCCGTGCGCGACGACCGCGGCCGCTGGTTCGCGAACCTGCACGCGACCGTGCACGACGACCCGCAGGCCCGCCGCGAGATCGCGCTCGCGGGCGAGACCGCGCTGCGCTGGGCGCACGGAGCGCCGCTGATCGTCGGCGGCGACCTCAACGTCCGCGACCCGGCGCCGCCGGCGCCGCTGACGCACCTCGCCGGCCACGGCGTCGACCACCTCTACGGCGCCGGCGGCGCGATCCGCGCGCCCGGCGCGCGACGCGAGCTGCTCGATCGCGGCGACCTCTCCGACCACGCGCCGCTGCGCGTCGCCGTCGAGATAGGACAGCCGTCCTAGCCGCGCGCCCGCAGGCCGAAGCCGCGCAGCGTCAGCAGCGCCTTCTCGCCGAGCGTGCCGTGTCTGGGCAGCACGCCGAGCTGCGTCGCCGCGTCGTAGAGGTCGAAGAAGGCGCGCACGCGCAGCAGCCTGCCGCCGCGCAGCTCGCAGTAGAAGAGGCAGTGGACGACGACGAAGCGGTTGGTCGCCGGCAGCCCGTCGACCGCCTCGCGATGGGTGCCGGCGAGCTTCGCCGGCGCGGCGACGAAGCGGCCGTCGGTGAGCCGCTCGCCGGCGCGCTCGAGGCGCACGTCGGGGAAGCCGCGCCACACTCTGCGCGCGAGCCCGCTCAGCTCCTCGACGCCGATCAGCGGCGTGCCGCGCGTGAGCGGGTCCTCGTAGTGGAGGTCGGGGTCGCAGAGCGGCGCGAAGGCGGCGGCGTCGCGTCCGCACCACGCCGCCTCCCAGCCGTCGAGCAGCCGGTCGACCGGCCGCTGCGCGAGCTCCTCCTCAGCCATCCGCCAGGCCGAAGTCGGGCAGCCCGGCGTCGGGCGTCGAGGCCTCGGCGTGCAGCCGCCGCGGGATCCGCCCCGCGGTCCGCGCCAGCCGCCCGGCCTCGACCGCGGCCTTGATCGCGAGCGACATCGCGCGCGGGTCGTGGGCGCGCGAGATCGCGCTCGCGCACAGCACCGCGTCGCAGCCCAGCTCCATCGCCAGCGCCGCGTCCGATGCGGTGCCGACGCCGGCGTCGAGCACGACCGGCAGCTGCGTCCGCTCGCGGATGATCGCGATGTTGTACGGGTTGTTGATCCCCATCCCGGAGCCGATCGGCGAGCCGAGCGGCATCACCGCCGCGCAGCCGACGTCCTCCAGCCGGCGCGCGAGGATCGGGTCGTCGGTCGTGTACGGCAGCACGACGAAGCCGTCGTCGACGAGCGTCTCGGCCGCCTCCAGCAGCTCCGGCGCGTCGGGCAGCAGCGTGCGGTCGTCGCCGATCACCTCGAGCTTGACCCAGTTGGTCTCGAACGCCTCGCGCGCGAGCCGCGCGGTCGTGACGGCGTCGCGGGCGGTGTAGCAGCCGGCGGTGTTCGGCAGCACCTCGACGCCGGCGTCGGCGATCACGTCCATGATCGAGCCGGCCGCCGACGGGTCGATCCGCCGCAGCGCGACCGTCACCAGCTCGCTGCCGCTGACCTTGATCGCCTCGGCCATCGCCTCCAGCGACTGGAAGCCGCCGGTCCCGAGCAGCAGCCGCGAGCGGAACGCTCTGCCGGCGATCACGAGCGGATCGGCGGCGGCGGCCGCGTCGAGCGCGCCGGTGTCGTGGCTTCTGTCGACGGTGCTCATCTCATCCTCCCTGGATCGCCATCACGACCTCGACGGCCGCGCCCTCGTGCAGCGGGGTCTCGTGCCAGCTCCCGCGCGGGACGACCTCGCGGTCGACCGCGACCGCGACGCCGCGCGAGTCGGGCGTGACGTTGAGCAGGTCGAGCGCGTGCTGGACGGTCGCGCCGTCGTCGAGGCGGCGCTCCTCGCCGTTGAGGCGGATCGTCGTCATGCGGCGACCTCCTTCGTCGTGGTCGTGAAACGGTCGGGCGCGAACGGCGCCGCGAGCGGGTGCAGCGGCTCGCCGGTCAGCGACTGCAGCAGCAGGTCGGCGGTGATCGGCGCGAGCAGGATCCCGTTGCGATGGTGGCCGGCGGCCCAGTGCAGGCCGCGCAGCGCGCCGGGGCCGAGCGCGGGGGCGTTGTCGGGCGTGCCCGGCCGCAGGCCGGCCTCCTGCTCCTCGATCACCAGCTCGGAGAGCCCGGGGACGAGCTCGATCGCGTCGCGCAGCAGCTCGAAGACGCCGCCGGCGGTGACGTCGGTCTCGTAGCCGCGCTCCTCCATCGTCGCGCCGAGCACGTAGCGGCCGTCGCCGCGCGGGACGAGGTAGCCGGGATCCATCCGCAGCACGCGCGTCAGCAGGCCGGGGCCGGCGGGATCGCGCAGCCGCAGGATCTGGCCCTTGACCGGCCGCACCGGCACGCGGGCGCCGGCGGGCAGCCCGCCGAGCTGCTCGGTCCAGGCGCCGGCCGCGACGACGACCTGGTCGGCGTCGATCGTCTCCCCGCCGGCGAGCGCGACGCCGGTCACGCGATCGCCGGCGACGGCGAGCGCGGCGACGTCGGCGCCGGTCCGCAGCTCGCCGCCGGCGCGCGCGAAGGCGTCGGCGAGCGCGGCGCTGAGCGCGCGCGGGTCGACGGCGTGGTCGTCGGCGAACTCGAGCGCGAGCCGGATCGTCGGCGCGAGCGCCGGCTCCCGCCGGCGGGCGGCGGTCGGCAGCAGACGCTCGACCGGCAGCCCGAGCCGCTCGCGCACCTGCCGCTCGCGGTCGAGCGCCTCGGCCTCGTCGCGGTCGCGCGCGACGCGCAGCGTGCCGCAGGCGAGGAAGCCGGCCTCGAGCGCGCTCTCGCGCGCCAGCTGCTCGACGAAGGCGGGGTAGCGGGCGGCGCTCTCGAGGCCGAGCGCCAGCAGCTCCGGCTCGGCGACGTGCGCCTCGCTGACCGGCGCGAGCATGCCGGCGGCGGCGTGGGTGGCGCCGCAGGCGACCGTCGGCTCGCGCTCGAGCAGCACGACGCGCATGCCGTGCTGCTGCGCCCGCCAGGCGACGGCGAGGCCGATGATGCCGCCGCCGACGACGGCGACGTCGAAGCTGTGTTGCGATCGCTGGGGCACGTGCCTCCTTCCCTGCGCCGGCATTATCCGGATCAGGTCGTGACGGTCGGCGGCGCGTGCTCTCGCCGCCCTCTCAGCCCACGCGGGCTCCCGTACGAGCGATGGTAGCGGCAGCGGGGCCGCTTCAGTTCCGCGCGCGACTGCCGATGACACGGCTCGGCGGCGCGCGGAGGGGCGGCGCCGCCCGGGCCGGACGCGGTCCCCCGTGGCGCGCGGGAGTTCGAGCGCGCCGCGGAGGAGCGCGCCCGGCCCGGAGCGGATGGCAAGATGGTGGGCGATGACGCTCTCCGCGCGGCTCGCCGCCGCCCGCCTCTACCTCGTCTGCGACGCGACCGGCGACGGACGCGGCCTCGCCGCCTTCCTCGACGCCGCGCTGCGCGGCGGCGTCGACCTCGTGCAGCTGCGCGACAAGCACGGCGACGACGAGGCGATCCTCGCGGCCGCCCCCGTCTTCCGCGCCGCGGCCGACGCGCACGGCGCGCTCTTCGTCCTCAACGACCGCCCCGACCTCGTCGCCGCGACCCGCGCCGACGGCGTCCACGTCGGCCAGGACGACACGCCGGTCGACGAGGCCCGCGCGCTCGTCGGCCGCGAGCGGATCGTCGGCCTCTCGACCCACACGCCGGCGCAGGTCGACGCCGCCGCCGCGGCCGACGTCGACTACTTCGCCGTCGGGCCGGTCCACGCGACGCCGACGAAGCCGGGCCGCCCCGCCGTCGGGCTGGAGCTGGTCGAGCACGCGGCGCGCGTGCGGCCGCCGGTGCCGTGGTTCGCGATCGGCGGGCTCGACGCGACGACGCTGCCGGCCGCCGTCGCCGCCGGCGCGCGCCGTGCGGTCGTCGTGCGGGCGCTGACGCAGGCGAGCGACCCGGCCGCCGCCGCGCGCGCCCTGCGCGCGGAGCTGACCCGCGCCGACGCCGACCTGGAGGCCGCGCGTGGCGCAGCGTAGCCGCAAGCGCCAGCGCCCCGCCGGCGCCGCCGGCGAGGCCGCCGGGCGGCTCGCCGACACCCCCGCGCTCGGCGGTGAGGGCGACGCGCCGCCCGCGCGCCGCGGCCGCCGCGAGCGGCCGCCGCTCCCGACCCACGGTCCCGACGGCAGAAGACTGTCGCGCTCGGAGGCGCGCGACGCGGCGGTGCGCGCGACGCTGGAGCCGCTGGCGCCCGGCGAGCGTCCGGCCGCGGTCACGATCGCGGCGGTCGTCGCCGTCCTGCTCGCCGCCTCCGTCGTGATCGGCTACGCGACCGGCACGCGCGTCGGCGGCGAGGGCGGCTCGCTCTTCGGCGCGCTGCTGCTGGCGGCGATCCTGCTCGTCGCCGCCTGGGGCATGTGGACGGTCAGATACTGGGCGGTGCTCGGCTTCGAGGCGCTGCTCGGCTTCCAGATCGCGATCGCCGCGCTGTCGCTGCTGGTCGCCTCCAACTGGTGGGCGGCGCTGCTGTGCGTCGCTGTCATCTGCCTCGCCGGCTGGCTCTTCTGGAAGCTGATCCGGGCGATGGCGCGGATCCAGATGCCGGACCGCCCGCAGGCCTCCTGACGGCGGCCGCGAACCCGCCACGGACGCGGCCCCGTAAGCCGGGGCGAACGGAACGCGACATCCACATCGCGGATCTGATAGCGGCGGCCGGCTGTTTTGTATGACGTTCGTATAGTCTCGAATCCACCATGCCCGAATCCGCTTATGACTGCATCGTCATCGGTTCCGGTCCCGGCGGCTACGTCGCGGCGATCCGCGCGGCGCAGCTCGGACTGCGGACCGCCGTCGTCGAGAAGGACCAGATCGGCGGCCGATGCCTCAACTACGCCTGCATCCCGGCCAAGGTCGTGCTGCGCTCCGCCGACATCCTCTCGGAGATCGACGAGGCTGCCGACTTCGGCATCGACGTCGATGGCCGCACGGTCGACTTCGACAAGGTGCAGGAGCGCCGCAAGAGAGTCGTGAGAACGATGACGGGCGGCGTCGGCGGCCTGTTCAAGAAGAACAGAATCGACGTCATCGAGGGTGTCGGCGCGGTCACGGCGGACGGCAACGTCGTCGTGAACGGCACCACCTACGAGGCGACCAAGGGCGTGATCATCGCGACCGGCTCGGTCAAGCGGCCGATCCCCGGCACGACCTTCGGCGGCCGCGTGATCGGCACCGAGGAGGCGTGGGCGCTCGACTCGCTGCCGAAGACGCTCGCCGTCGTCGGCGCCGGCGCCTCCGGCTCGGAGATCGCCTCCGCCTACGCGCGCCTCGGCACCGAGGTGACGCTGTTCGAGGGCCTCGACCGCGTGCTGCCGACCGAGGACGCCGAGATCTCCAAGCTGGCCGAGCGCGGCCTCAAGAAGCAGGGGATGAAGGTCGTCACGAGAACGTTCGTCGAGAACGTCCAGTCGGCCGACGACAAGGTGACCTTCACCTACAACGGCGAGCAGGGCGAGGCCGAGTGGCTCGTCATCGCCGCCGGCCGCGGCCCCGACGACGAGGGCCTCGGCCTCTCCGACGCCGGCGTCAAGCTGACCGACAGAGGCCTGATCGAGGTCGACGGCGCGCTGCGCACGTCGGTCAAGGGCGTCTGGGCGATCGGCGACATCGTCCCCGGCCCGGCACTGGCGCACAAGGCGTCGGAGGAGGGCATCATCGCCGCCGAGGACATCGCCGGCATGAGAACCCACCCGATCGAGTACGTCGACGTCCCGCGCGCGACCTTCTGCACGCCGAACGTCGCCTCCTTCGGCCTCACCGAGGAGCAGGCGCGCGAGGCCGGCTACGACGTCGTCGTCGGCAGAGTGCCCTACGGCGCCGTCGGCGCCGGCACCGTCTACGGCGACCGCGCCGGCGTCATGAAGGTGATCGGCGACAAGAGATACGGCGAGCTGCTCGGCGGCCACATCATCGGCGCGAAGGCGACCGAGCTGATCCAGGAGCTCGTCAACGCGAAGGCGCTCGAGGGCGGCTACCCCGAGGTGGCGCGCATCGTCCACGGCCACCCGACGCTCTCCGAGGGCGTGATGGAGGCCGCGCGCGACGCCGACGGCTGGCTGATCCACGGGTAGGGAGCGAGCCTGTGGCGCCGGAGCTCCCCCTTCGCGTCACGCAGCACTCCACGGCCGCGGCGCCCTCCTCGGAGGGGCCGCGGCCGTTGTTCTTCTACGACCTCGGCGACCCCGAGTCGTACCTCGCGGCCGAGCGCGTCACCGCCGGCCTGCCGCTCGTGCCCGAGTGGATCCCGATCGACGCCGCGCTGCTGTCCGACCAGGAGGCCGGCGCCGACCGCCCGGGCCGCCGCGTCGCGCTGGAGGCGCTCGCGGCCAGACGCGGCATGCAGCCGCTGAAGTGGCCGCCGCGCTGGCCGGCCGAGCACCGCCGCGCGCTGCTGGCCGCGACGTGGGCGCGCCAGCTCGGCCGCACGGTCGCCTTCTCGCTCGCCGCCTTCCGCCAGGTCTTCGCAGGCGGCAGGGACCTCTCGGCCGACGACACGCTGCTGCTCGCCGCGGCCGCCTGCGAGCTGCACCCGCGCGCGGTGCTGAGCGCGCTGGAGCGACCGGCGCTCGGCGACGCGCTCGACGCAGCCACCGGCGCCGCCGCCGCTGCCGGCGTGCGGCGGGTGCCGGCGCTGGCGTGGGAGGGCGAGATCTTCCACGGCGACTCGGGCGTCGACGTGCTCGCCGACATGCTGGAGACGGCGACGCGGCGGGCGGCGGCGATCGCCGCCGCGCTCGCCGGCAGAGACACGAGAGCCGGCGCCAGATGAGAGCGCGCCGCGCCTACGAGCTGCGCGTCACGCGCGGCGGCCGCGGGCCGGCGCTGTTCTCGGCGCCCGACCGCGTCGACCGGATCGAGGTGGTCGAGATCGCCAGCGGCGAGTCGCTGCTGTTCTGGGAGCTGGAGCCGCGCGCCGCCTCGCGGCTGGCGCGGGCGCTGCGCGAGGACCTCGGCCGGCTCGACGCCGAGGCCTTCATCACCGCTTGGCGCGAAGCGCAGTCGCGAGAGGCGCCGGAGTAGCACGCTCCCCCCCGAGCGGGGGAGAATCAGAGCCGCTTGGAAACGTTTCCGGCGGTTCCTCCGCTATCGTGCGGGACACGGCCGATACCAGATCGGCATGACGAGATGCGTAGGTCACCGAAAGGAACCCAGCCGTGCCGGACGTCGTGATGCCCCGCCTGTCGGACTCGATGGAGGAGGGCACGATCATCAAGTGGTTGAAGGCCAGCGGTGATGACGTGCAGCGCGGCGAGGAGCTCGTCGAGATCGAGACCGACAAGGCCAACATGACCTACGAGGCCGACGCCTCGGGGACGCTCGAGATCGTCGCCGAGGAGGGCGCCACGCTGCCGATCGGCGAGACGATCGCGCGCCTGGGCGACGGCAGCGCGCCGGCCGCCAAGCAGGAGGCGCCGAAGGCCGCCGCCGCGGAGGCCGACGCTTCCGCCGACGCGCCGGCCGAGAGCGCGACCGCGACCGCCGAGGAGGCGCCCGCGCCGGCCCCATCGGCCGGCTCCGGCTCCGGTTCCGGCGACTCCAACGGCAACGGCCGCGTGAAGGCCTCGCCGGTCGCCCGCCGCCTCGCCGAGGAGCTCGGCGTCGACCTCTCCGCCGTCGCCGGCTCCGGTCCCGGCGGCCGCATCGTCAAGGCCGACGTCCAGGGCGCCGCCGACAGCGGCGCCGCCGCGCCGGCTGCCGCCGCGCCCGCCCCCGCCGCGCAGGCCCCGGCGCCCGCCGCCGCGCCGGCCGCCGCTCCCGCTCCCGCTCCCGCGAAGGAGATCCCGGGCCCGGTCGTCTCCGGCGACGCCGGCACCGGCAAGGGCGAGACGACGACGGTCGAGCTGACGCGCACGCAGCAGGTGATCGCGCGCCGCATGGCCGAGTCGAAGGCGACGATCCCGGACTACATCGTCACGACCGAGGTCGACATGGAGGCCGCCGTCTCGCTGCGCGAGCAGATGAAGGCGGCCGCCAGCGAGAACCGCCGCGCGCCCTCCTTCAACGACATGGTCGTGAAGGCCGCCGCGCTCGCCCTGCGCGAGTTCCCGAAGGCCAACGGCGGCTACAAGGACGGCAAGTGGGAGCTGTACTCGCGCGTCAACGTCGGCATCGCGGTCGCGACCGACGACGCGCTGATCGTCCCGACGATCTTCGACGCCGACAAGAAGTCGCTCGGCGAGATCTCGCGTGACGCGCGCGCGCTGGCGACCCGCGTCCGCGCCGGCAGAATCACGCCGCCGGAGCTGTCGGGCGCGACCTTCACGGTCTCCAACCTCGGCATGTTCGGCACGACCGAGTTCACCGCGATCATCACCAGCGGCCAGGCCGGCATCCTGTCGGTCGGCGCGCTCCGGGACACGCCGGTCGTCAAGGACGGCCAGGTCGTCCCCGGCAAGCGCATGAACATCACGATCGCCGCCGACCACCGCATCCTCAACGGCGCCGAGGCGGCCCAGTTCGTCGCGCGCGTGCGCGAGCTGCTCGAGACGCCCTTCTCGCTCGCCTTCTAGGCGCGCCGCGACAGACGCGGGTGCGGCGCTTCCAACCGCCGCGCCCGCGATGCTGTGCGGCGATGCGGCTGATCCCCGGTCCCGAGGCCTTCTACCGCTACGGCGTCGTCTTCCTGCTGGCGCTGCTCGCGGTCGTCTTCTTCATCGTCGCGCCGGAGGGCGCGGCGAGCCGCGTGCTGGGGCTGACGCTGACGCTCGTGATGCTGCTGAGCGTGATCGTCACCGGCCGCGGCAACGTCGCCGTGCGCGGCTGGATGGCGCTGCTCGCCGCGCTGGTGGCGATCGGCGGCGGGGTCGCGATCGCCGTCGACGACCTGCCGACGTGGCTCGGCTCGGCCGTCGGCGTGCTGCTCGTGACCGCGACGATCGCCGAGGTCGTCACCGGCCTGGGGCGGCTGCTCAGAACGGCGGGGGTGACGCTGCAGGCGGTCGCCGGCGCGCTCGCCGTCTACCTCCTGCTGGGGCTGTTCTTCGCGCAGCTCGTCGGCGTCGGCGCGCACATCGGCCACGCCGACTTCTTCTCGCAGGGCACCGACGGCACCCAGAGCGAGCACGTCTACTACGCCTTCACGACGATGACGACGACCGGCTACGGCGACCTCACGCCCGCGACCGCCTTCGGCCGCGCGATCGCGGTCGTCGCGATGCTGGTCGGGCAGATCTACCTCGTCACCGTGATCGCGATGCTCGTCGGCAACCTGCGCCGCCGCAGACCGGCGCCCGACGAGGACTAGGCGAGGTCGAGGATCACGTCGCCGGGCCCCGCCGGCGGCAGCGCCCCGCCGGTGAAGGGGTGGACGGCGAGCGCGCCGTTGCGGCGGCTCTCGCGCACGACCGCCAGCGGCATCCCCTCGGCCCGCTCCTGCGGCGCCCGCACGCGCACGCGCGCGCCGGCCGCGAAGCGCCGCTCGAGCGCCACCGCGCTCGCCTCCGCACCGAACAGCGGCGGCTCCAGCGTGCCGTCGCGCGCCAGCAGCTGCGGCCGCGCGTCGGCGGCCGGCAGCGCCAGCACGCGCGCCGCGCTCAGCTCCGCCGAGAGGCGGTCGACGAGCAGCTCGTTGAGCGCGTCGTCGGGCGTCGTGACGAGCACCAGCCCGATCGCCTCGTCGAGCGGGTCGTCGGTCGCGGCGCCGTCCCCCAGCAGCGGATCGGCGCAGACGGCCAGCCCCTCGGCGCGCGCCTCGGCGGCCTCCTCCGCATCGGGGCTCCACAGCCGCACGTCGACGCCGGCCGCGGCCAGCGCCCGCGCCAGCGCGCGCGCCCACGGCGCCGCGCCGACGATCAGCACGCCGGCCGGCTCGCCGTGCGCGAGCCCCAGCAGCCGCGCCGCCAGCGGGCCGATGACGGCGTAGACGACGACCGTGCCGGCGATCACGGTGAAGACGACCGGCACGATCATCTCGGCGCCGGCCGCGCCCTGCTGCTGCAGCTCGAGGCCGAAGACCGACGCCGTCGAGGCCGCGACGATCCCGCGCGGGTCGAGCGCCATCACCATCAGCCGCTCGCGCCACGGCAGGTCGCTGCCGAGCGTCGACAGCACGACCGCCAGCGGCCGCACGACGAGCACGAGCGCCGCGATCAGCAGCAGCGCAGGCAGGCCGAGGTCGATCACGTCGGTCAGGTCGACGGTCGCCGACAGCAGGATGAACAGCAGCCCCAGCAGGATCGCGCCGAGCGTCTCCTTGAACTCGACGATCCGCTCGATCTCGACGCGCTTCTGGTTGGCGAGCGCGACGCCCATCGCGATCGCCGCGACCAGCCCGGCGTCGTCGCGCAGCAGGTCGGCCGCCGCGAAGGCGGCGACGACCGCCATCAGCGTCGCGGCGACCTTCTGCCGCTCGGCCAGCCAGCGCGCCTGCAGCAGCGGCATCAGCACGAGCGCGCCGGCCGCGCCGCAGCCGAGCCCGACGAGCACCGTCAGGCCGAAGTCGCCGAGCCGCAGCGAGATGCCGCCGCCGGAGAAGTCGAGCGCGTCGAAGGCGACGACGGCGCAGATCGCGCCGATCGGGTCGACGACGATCCCCTCCCACTTCAGCAGCGAGCGGACGCGCGCGACCGGGCGGATGAAGTCGAGCATCGGCAGCACGACCGTCGGCCCGGAGACGATCACGATCGCGCCGATCAGGATCGCGATCGCGTGCGGCACGTCGAGCAGCAGGTCGACGAGCGCGGCGGCGCCGATCCACGTCACGAGCGCGCCGATCGAGCAGAGCCGCGCGACGACGCCGCGCACCGGCCCGGCCAGCTCCTCGCGCCGCAGTCCGAGCGCGCCCTCGAACAGGATGATCCCGACCGCGATCGAGATCGCGTCGGTGAAGGCCGGCCCGAGCAGCGCCTGCGGGTCGATCAGCTCGAGCACGTCGCCGGCGAGCACGCCGACGGCGAGCAGCGGGACGATCGCCGGGATGACGAGCCGTGCGGCGAGCAGCTGCGCGCCGACGGCGAGCACGACGACGAGCGCCAGCCCGAGCAGCTCGTCATCCATGCGGCGGTCCCTTCAGCGGGGGCGCGTCAGTCCTCTTCCGCGAACGTCTCGCGCAGCTTCGCCTCGTCCTCGTTGGAGAGGTTGGTGTAGAGCAGCTCGGCGTTGGAGAGGTCGAACTCGGCCTCGACCTTGTCGAGCACGGCGTCGGAGCTGAGCAGGAACAGCGCCGAGGTGCCGGGCGTGATTCTGTTGCGCGCCTCGGCGATGAATCTGTCGTCGATGCCGACGTCGGTGAGCGAGCCGCCGATCGCGCCCGCGGCCGCGCCGACCGCGAGGCCGAGCAGCGGGATGAAGAAGATCAGGCCGAACAGCAGGCCCCAGAAGGCGCCGCCGAGCGCGCCCGCGCCGGCGAGGTTGTGCAGCTGGCGCGTCTTGGGCTTCTTCTTGCCCTCCTCCCACGAGACGACGGCGGCGTCGTGGATCTTGATGAGACCCTGGGACTGCAGCTGCTCCAGCTTCCCGATCGCCTGCTCGGCGCCGTTCGGGTCGTTGATCTTCCAGACGGTCAGCGTGGCCACGTCGTTCCTTTCTTCGGAGGAGCAACGAACCTACGACGGCGTTGTCAGCAGGTCAACAACGGTTGGCCGAAAGGCCACATTCGCGCAGCTTCTGCGGCGAGAACGCGCACGCGCGCGGTTAGGGTTTGCCGGTGGCCACGGAGACGCCCCGCTGGAACCGCCTCGACCCGGACGTGCGCCGCGGAGAGATCGTCGCCGCGGCCAGACGGATCTTCTCGACGCGCCCGTACGAGTCGGTCTCGATCACGGCGATCGCGGAGGCGGCCGGCGTATCGCGCGCGCTCGTGACGCACTACTTCGGCAGCAAGCGGCAGCTGTTCCTGGTCGTGCTGCAGGAGGTCGGCCAGCTGAGCGAGGCGGTGCCCAGAACCGACCTCGGCCTGCCGATCGAGCAGACCGTCGCGCTCAACGTCGACCGCTGGCTCGACTTCATGCAGGCCAACCGCGAGATCGGCTTCGCGATGGCGTCGATCGCCTCGCTCGACCAGGACCCGGAGGTCGTGCGGGTCGCCGACGACATGCGCGACGGGATCGTCGACCGGATGATCCTCAACCACTTCGGCTCGACGGAGGTGCCGCCGCAGGTGCGCCTGCTGCTGCGCGCCTACACCGGCCTGGCGCAGGTCGCCGTCGCCGACTGGCTCGGCAGCGGCCGCGCGACGCGCGCCGAGGTCCACGCGCTGCTGACGAGCGGTCTGCTGACGCTGCTGCGCGAGGCGCTGCCGGCGGTCGTCGCGGCCGGCGAGGCGGCGCGCGCGGGCGACAGACCGTCGACCTCCGCCCCCGGCGCGGGATAGCGTTCGCGGCCGTGCCGCTCCGCAGCCGCATCCTGATCGCGCTCGCCGCGCTGCTGACCGTCGTGGCGCTGCTCGGCGCCTGGGCCGACCGCCAGCTGCTGAACACCGACGACTGGACCGCGACCAGCAGCGCGCTGCTGCGCGAGCCGGCGATCCGCGACCCGGTCGCCGACGCGATCGCCGGCGCGGTCGCCGACGGCTCGCGCGCGACCGCGGCGCTGGAGGAGGCGCTGCCGCCGCGGCTGCAGCCGCTCGCGCCGCAGGCCGGCGCGCTCGTGCGCGAGGCGGCTCAGCGCGCGACCGAGCGGCTGCTCGACGCGCCGCGGGTCCAGCGGCTGTGGGTCGACGCCAACCGCGCCACGCACCGGCAGCTCGTCGACCTCGTCGACGGCGGCGGCACCGTCGTCGCCGGCCGCGGCGTCGTGCTCGCCCTGCGCCCGCTCGCGGCCGAGATCGCGCGCGAGGCCGGCTTCAGCGGCGACCGCGTCGAGCGCCTTCCGCCGAGCGGGCGGATCGTGCTGCTGAGACCGGACCAGCTCGAGACGCTGCGCGAGGTCGGCGACCTGCTCGACCTCGTCGGCTGGCTGCCCGGCGTGCTCGCGCTGCTGCTGTTCGCGGCCGCGATCTGGCAGGCGCGCGGCGCGCGGCGGCGGGCGCTGCTGGCCACCGGCGGCGCGCTGCTCGGCGCCGGTCTCGTCGTGCTCGTCGCGCGCCGCGTCGGCGGCCACCTGCTGGTCGCCGCCGCCGCCGGCGACGGCCCGTACGTGCCGACCGCCGAGGCGGTCTGGCGGATCGCCACCTCGCTGCTGGCGGAGCTGGCGGCGGTCGCGGTGATCGTCGGCCTGGTCGCGCTGCTGGGCGCCTGGCTCGCCGGCCCCGGCCGCTCCGCGACCTGGCTGCGCCGGCGCGCGACGCCGGGCCTCTCGGCGCCGCTCGGCGCCGTCCTCGGCGCCGCCGCGCTCGTCTACCTGGCGCTGCTGGCGTGGGGTCCGCTGACGGTGCTGCGGCGGCCGGTGCCGATCGTCCTCTTCGGCGTGCTGCTCGTCGTCGGCCTCTGGCTGCTGCGGAGGCAGGCGCTGGCCGAGCAGGCCGCGACCGCGCCCGACGTGGCGCGCGCCACCCCGCCGGCATGAGGCTGCGCGGGCGCGCCAGGGAGCTGCTCGCGCTGCGGCAGAGCGGCGAGGTGCGCGAGCCGCTCGCGTGGCTCAGCAGACCGATCGCCGGCCGCACCATGCCGGCGCGCGTCGTCGAGCTGATCCGCGCCTGCGTCGACCGGATCGTGCGGATCCAGTTCGTCGACCGCTCGATCGCGCTCGGCTCGCTCGCCTTCACCGCGCTCGTGCCGCTGCTGGTGATCGTCGGCGCCTACGCGCCCGGCTCCGACGGGATCGCCGACACGCTGATCGACCGCTTCGAGCTCGACGGCGCGACGGCGGAGCTGGTGCGGCAGGTCTTCACGCCGCCGTCGGGCTCGACGAGGGGCGCGGTCTCGGTCCTCGGCGTGATGCTGCTGACCGGCTCGGCGCTGTCGTTCACGCGCGGCCTGCAGCGGCTCTACGAGCTGTCGTGGCGGCTGCAGGCGCGCGGCCTGCTCGGCACGGTCGCGGGGCTGAAGTGGCTCGCGCTGGTCGCGTTCTGGTTCGGCCTCTTCGGCGGCGCGCGCACCTGGCTGCTCGACCACACCGGCCCGCTCGTCTCGCTGATCATCGCGCTCTCGACCAGCGCCGTGCTGTGGCTGGTCACGCCGTTCGTCCTGCTGGCCGGGCGGGTCGCCTGGCGCAGGCTGGTGCCGACGGCGCTGCTGACCTCGATCGGCATGACCGGCCTCTCGATCGGCTCGATCGTCTACATGCCGGGCGCGATCGCCTCCTCGGCCGACCGCTACGGCTCGATCGGGATCGCGATCGCGATCGTCTCCTGGCTGGTCGGGATCGGCTTCGTGCTGACCTGCTGCGCCGCCGTCGGCGCGGTCCTCGGCGGCGAGACCGACAGCCCGCCGGCGAGCGCGCCGCCTACGGCAGCTGGATCAGGGACGCGACCGCCCCGACCGGATCGTTGATCACCGCGATCCGCCCCGCGGGCGTGTCGAACGGCGCGATCGAGACGAGCCCGCCGAGCGCGCCGGTCGTCTCGGCCGCGTCGTCGACGTCGGCGACCGCGAAGTAGGTCATCCAGTGGGGCGGCAGGTCCGAGGGCCAGATGTCGCCGTCCATCGGCATCAGGCCGCCGATCGCGCTCGCCGGGTCGGGATCGTCCTCGCCGGCGAGGTGCCAGGTGAGGTAGCGGCCGCCGTCGAGCTCCAGCGGCACGCCGCGCCAGCCGAACAGCGCCGCGTAGAAGCGCAGCGAGCCCTCGACGTCGCGCGTCGTCAGCTCGTTCCAGGCGAGCGCGCCGGGCTCGTTGACGATCCCGGCGCCGACGTGCCGGTTCGCCTGCCAGACGGAGACGACCGCGCCCGACGGGTCCTGCAGCACCGCCATGCGACCGGCGTCGAAGACGTCGAAGGGGCCGGCGAGGACCCTGCCGCCGGCGCCGGCCGCCTCCTCGGCGGCGACGTCGGCCGAGCCGACCGCGACGTAGGTGTTCCAGGCCGGCGGGACACCCTCCAGCGGCTGCGAGCTGAGCGCGGCGACGTCGCGGCCGCGCAGCCGCGCCATCAGGTAGCTGCCGGGCGCCTCGGGCGGCATCGTCTCCTCGCACTCCCAGCCGAGCAGGCCGGCGTAGAAGTCGGCGGCCGCCCGCGGGTTCTCCGAGGCGTGGTCGACCCAGCACGGCACGCCATGCTCGTAGTGGTCCCGTTCGCTCATGGTCGCCCTCCTGCCGGATGTCGGTGCATCCGATCGTATGCCACCCTGAGGCTGTGATCCGATCCGCTGACCCAGAACGTGACGCCTCGGCGGTCGCCGCGATCTACGCGCCGTACGTGACCGACGCGGTCGCCTCCTTCGAGCTGACGCCGCCGGACGCGGCGTACTTCGCGCGCAAGATCGAGGCGCTCGAGCGCACCCATGCCTTCCTCGTCTGCGAGCGCGACGGCCGCGTCGCCGGCTACGCCTACTCCAGCGCCCACCGCGAGCGCGAGGCCTACCGCTGGACGGTCGAGGTGTCGGTCTACGTCGACGCCGCCTTCCATCGCCAGGGCGTCGGCCGCGAGCTGTACGCCGAGCTGCTGCGGCGGGTGAGGGCGCGCGGCTACCGCGTCGCGCTCGCCGGCGTCACGCTGCCGAACCCGGGCAGCGTCGGCCTGCACGAGTCGTTCGGCTTCGAGCCGATCGGCGTCTACAGAGGGGTCGGCTGGAAGCACGGCGGCTGGCGCGACGTCGGCTGGTGGCAGCTCCAGCTCGCGCCCCAGGACGAGCACGACGGCACGCCGCCGCCGGCCGAGCCGATCACGGCGTGATCACGGCGCGGCCGATCAGCTCGCCCGCTCTCATCCGCTCGTAGGCGCGCATCGCGTCGGCGAGCGGGAAGGTCTCGACGTCCGCTCGCAGCCGTCCCGCCGCCGCCAGCGCCAGCACCTCGCGCAGCTCGACGGCGCTGCCCCAGTACGGCGCGACGAAGGTGGCGTCGTAGGGGACGAGGCCGTTGCCGACCGGCAGCGCGCCGCCGGCGATGCCGACGACGGTGACGTGGCCGCCGCTGCGCACGACCGCGCCCGCGAGCTCGACGGTCGCCTGCGCGCCGACGAGGTCGACGACCAGCTCGGCGCCGATCCCGCCCGTCAGCTCGCGGATCGCGGCGGCGGTGTCGGGGCCGGAGAGGAGCGTCTCGTGCGCGCCGAGCGTGCGCGCGTGGTCGAGCTTGCGCTGCGAGGTGTCGACCGCGACGATCCGCGCCGGGGACAGCTCGCCGACGATCTGCACCGCCATGTGGCCGAGGCCGCCGACGCCGATCACCACCGCCGTCGAGCCCGGCACGAGCAGGTGCAGCGCGCGCTTGATCGCGTGGTACGGGGTCAGGCCGGCGTCGGTCAGCGGCGCCGCCGCGATCGGGTCGAGCCCGTCGAGCGGCACGAGCAGACGCTGGTCGGGCACCAGCTCGAACTCGGCCATGCCGCCGTCGAAGCCGAGCCCGCCGCCCATCCCGCCGAGCGCGCCGGTGCGCTCGCAGAGGTTCTCCTCCGAGAGCCGGCAGGGACGGCAGCGGCCGCAGCCCCACGGCCCGTAGACGGCGACCGGCTCGCCGACCTCCCAGCCGCTGACGCCGGCGCCGAGCGCGGCGATCGTGCCGGTGTTCTCGTGGCCGAGCGTGAACGGCGGCGAGATCGCGTCGGGCGCCTCCGCCGCCGACCACTCCATCAGGTGGACGTCGGAGTGGCAGGCGCCGGCTCCGGCGACCTTCAGCAGGACCTCGCCGGGGCCCGGCTCCGGCGTCGGCACGTCGACGAGCGCCGGCGGCTCGCCCCAGGCGGTCAGGCGAAGTGCGCGCATGGGGTCGGTCTCCCCAACTCCGTCCGCCGATCAAACGACGCTGGACGAAGGAGCCGCAGGCGAGTTCGTACGACTGATTGCGACGCCTCTGGCGGCGGCATTCAGCGGGTGCCGGCGGCGAGGTGCTGGTTGGTCTCGGCGCCGGCGTATCTGACGCCGCCCGGCCACGGCCGCGTGACGTCGACGGCGGCGCAGTAGGCCGCTCTCCAGGCGGCCGACCGCGGCACGCAGACGCGGTAGACGGCGCCCGGCTCGATCGCGTAGACGTCGGCCCACTCGGTGTGGGCGCGCGCGAACCGTCCGGCCGCCTCCTGCGCGCCGATCCAGGCGCGGCCGCGCGTGAGCGCCTCGCGCGCGGCGGCGTGCTCGCGGTCGAGGTCGGCGCGGTGCAGCAGGCCGGCGGTCAGCAGCCCGGCGGCGAGCAGCAGCACGAGCACGCCGCCGACGCGGTCACGCGCGACGAAGCCCGGCAGGTCGGGCCGCGCCGTCCGCAGCACGAAGCCGAGCAGCGGCGCGACGGCGGCGACCAGCAGCAGGTTGAGGAAGGCCGCCAGCAGCAGCGCGCCGACGAGGTCCGGCCCCTCGCCGGAGATCGGCAGCCGCGTCAGCAGCACGCCCTCGGCGACGACCAGCACCGCCACCAGCGGCGCCAGCCAGGCGCCCTTCAGGCGCCATCGCAGTCGCGCGGACCAGACCCGCTCCATCGCTCCAGCGTACGCCGCCGGAGCGGGCGCTCACAGCTCGGCCGAGACCTCCAGCGGCTGGAAGGCCTCTCTCGCCGCGTCGTAGACGAAGACCTCGCTCGTTCTGATGTCGTAGAGCCAGCCGTGGATCGCGAAGTCGGGCTCCTGCAGCCGCCGCGCGATGAACGGCAGGCCGCGCAGGTGCTCGAGCTGCACGAGCACGTGCTCGGCGACCGCGACGCGCATCAGCGCCTCGCCCTCGAGGTGGCCGTAGCGCTCGCCGACGATCCTCCCCGTCTCCTGCGACGCGAGCAGCCACTGCTCGAGCGTCGGCAGGCCGGCGAGCGTCTCGGGGTGCAGGATCGCGTTGACGGCGCCGCAGTGGGTGTGGCCGCAGACGACGATGTCGCGCACGCCCAGCACCTCGACCGCGAACTCGAGCGAGGCGGCCTCGCCGGGGGCGTCGCCGCCGGCGGCCGGGACGATGTTGCCGGCGTTGCGGACGAGGAAGATGTCCCCCGGCGCCGCCTGCGTGAACATCTCCGGCAGCACGCGCGAGTCCGAGCAGGAGACGAGCGCGATCTGCGGTCTCTGGCCCTCGACCGCGAGCCGCTCCATCAGCGAGCGTCTGCTCTCGAAGGCGCCGGTCTGGAAGTCGTGGATGCCTCTCAGCAGGTTTCTCATCGGCATGGCGGCTGATCCTAGGCGCTGGGGCGCCGAAACGACGCCTGTCCGATAGGAGACCTTCCGACGAACGCGGTCTCACCCACCCGGTCGGGGGGTCGGGCGAGGAGTAGCCTGATTGGCGATGTGTCCCCTGTGGTCGTGCTCGGTCGGAGATCCCGGAAGAGCGCGCTGGGAGCCGGACGGAGATCCCGCTCCGGTTCACGAATCGAAAGGGTGAGCAACGATGGCGACGCAGACCGCGCGACCGGCGGCAGCCGACGAAGAGGTCGCTGACGTACCGGTTCACCTGACCCGCGCCGACCGGGTCGAGCTGCTCCGCACGATGCTGACGATGCGCGGCATCGAGCAGCGGGCGCTGAACCTCTACCGCCAGGGCAGAGTCCCCGGCTCCTTCTACGACGGGTACGGCCAGGAGGCCGTCTCGGCCGGCGCCGCCTT
>Ga0164243_10005540_pt1 | contig 19261 bp, 13 predicted proteins | sample OricompcompostOP_FD_108781 | JGI IMG/M metagenome (GOLD analysis project Ga0164243, IMG submission 108781) | Organic Plus compost microbial communities from Emeryville, California, USA - Original compost - Organic plus compost (OP) | ecosystem: Engineered > Solid waste > Mixed feedstock >... | reverse complement strand
GTGCGCGCTTTCTGCAAGGCTCGTTCGATCAGGCTCATTCGAGGGTTCTCACGTCAGCAGGCTCTGAATCGCCCGCGCGCCGGCATTGCCGAACGCTACGAGCACCAGGGCCACCACGACGAGGGCCCCACACGCGATCGCAAGACGCTGAACTTCGCGGCGAGTCTCGATCGCCTGCTCCGGCCGGCGCACGAGACTGACGGAGCCGAGCACCGGCAGTCCGGTCACGCGCGCGAGCGCCGCCGTGTTGTCGAACGTCGGACGCAGCAGATGCGGCAAGACGCCGATCGCAATGCCCGCGCCGAGGCCGAGCATCAGCACCGCCGCCATGAACATGCGTCGATTCGGCCATACCGGGCTCGTTCCGGCGCGCGGCGGGTCGATGACCTCGAAGCGCACGATGCCGCTCTGCGCCGCGTTGTCCGTGACGCGCGCCTGCTCGAGACGCGCGACCAGCGCCTCGTACTGAGTCTTGAGAACGTTGTAGTCACGGTTCAGACGCGAGAATTCCTGCTCCACCTCGGGAGCGGAATCGCGCAAACGGGTTAAGGCCGCGACTTCCTTCTCATGCTGCGCGACGCCGCCGCGCAACGAGGCGATGTCCACTTCGACCTGATTGAGCTGCATCTGAATCTGCTGATAGACCGGGTTCACGCTGAGCGAGCGGATCGCGCCCGTGCCCTGGCCGCCGCGCTGCAGCTCAGCGAGCTCCTTCGCCTCGCGCTCCTTCAATTCCGCGATCGTCTGACGCAGCGCGATCACCTCGGGATGCTTTTCGGTGAAGCGCAGCAGCAGCTCTTCGAGCCGCGCTTCGCTTTCCTGGATGCGCGTGGACACATCGGACGTCGCCGCCGCGCCGGACGCGCCGACGGGGTTCGAGGTGCCGGGCGTGAATTGACGCGCGGCCGCGAGCTGGCGCTTCAATTCGTCGCGCCGGCTGAGCGCCACGGCGAGACTCGTCTGCGCCTGCGACAAGCCGTTCATTTCCGTCTCGAGCCGCGCGAAGAAATCGCCGCGCTCGCCGGGCAGCATGCCGACGTTGTGCTTCTTGAATTCGGCGAGGCGCGCCTCGGCCTCGGACAGGCGCTTTTCCAGATCCTTGATCTGGTTTTGCAGAAAGCCCTGCGCCTCGTTCGCGCCGCTGCGATTGCCGCTCAGCGTGCCTTCGACGAAGTTGTCGAGCAGCGTGCGCACGACCTCGACGCTCTTGTCGCGGTTCGGATGCTGATACGAGATCGTGTACAGCGCATCGCTCTGCTGTTGATTCCACGTCGGCTGGCTCATCGACGTCGACGTCACGACGATCTGCTTTTGCAGCGAGGCGATCAGCGCGTCCATGCCTGCCGTCGTCGTCACGCCCGCGTCGAGATTCGTCTTGCGCGCGACCGCCTCCAATTGCGGCCGCGACAGCAGTGCCTCGCGCACGAGCGCGAGCTGGGCGGCGAAGTCCTGCTCGATCGCGATGTCCTTCACGTAGGTCTTGAGCGGCGTGCGCGCATCGACGTACACGCGCGCCGTCGCCTGGAACTTGTCCGGCAGCAGCAGCACGAAAACCCACGCGAGCACGCACAGCAGCCACGCTGCGATGACCGCCCACCAGCGCCGATGCCACAGGGCGCGGGCGTATCCGTAAATCAACGCGAGTGTTTCGTTCATGCGTCTCTCGTTAGAACAGCGATTGCGGCACGATCAGCACGTCGCCGGGCTTGAGCTCGACGTTCTGGCTCAGATCGCCCTTGTTCATGAGCTTGCTCAAGTTCACCTTGATCTCGCTCTGCTTCTCGCCGTCCTGGCGGACGATCTTTGCGCGCCCGGGCGCCGCGAACTCCGTCAAGCCGCCGCTCGCGAGCACGATGTCGAGCACGCGCAGCCCCTGGCGGAACGGCACCGTTTTCGGCTCGCGCACCTGACCGACGACTTTCACCGAGCTGAAGCTGCTGAGCGCCTGGCTCACGATCACATTGACCTGCGGCGCGCGCACGAACTCCGCCAGCACGGTTTCCATGTCGCGCGCGAGCTGCGAGGGCGACTTGCCGATCGCGACCATGTTCTCGACGAGCGGCGTCGAGATCTTCCCGTCGGGCCGCACCGGGACCGTCACCGACAGCTCCGGATTGCGCCAGACGAAGATCTGCAGCGTGTCGCCGGGACCGATGATGTAGTCGGTCGCGTTGGCGCCGGGCGGCGGCGGTGCATCGATGCCGGGCGTCGGCGCCTTCGGCTGCGTGACGGACTCCTGCGCGGTCGCAAGACCGGCGCATCCGCAGACGATCGCCAATGACACCCACAGCGTGCGAAGCAAAGACTGTCTCATGATCCCAATTCCTGACTCAGTTGCTGTGCAGCTTCGCGTCCTTCGAACGCGGCACCGTCTGCCAACACCGTCTGCAGCTCGCGGCGCGCTGTGTCCGTGTCGCCGGCGCGGGCCGCGGCAAGCGCGTAGCGGTAACGAACCGATCGGTCCTGCGGCATCTCCTTGATGACGCGCTTCAAGATGTCGGCCGCTTCGGCGTACTTGCCGGCCTTGATCAACACCCAGCCGAGAGTATCGGCGATCGCCGCTTGCTGCGGCACGATCGCCATCGCCCGCCGCGCGAGCGATTCGGCGCGTTTCGTATCGGTCTCCGCGAGCAGCCAGGCGAGATTGTTCAACGATCCGACGTCGTTCGGCGCGGCTTTGACCAGGAGCTCGAACTGCTCGGTCGCCGGCCTGGCCGCACCGGTCTGTTGATAAAAGTCCGCCAGACGGCGCCGCACGGCCAGATCATTCGGCTCGCGCGCGAGCCAGCTGAGCAGCGGCTGCTCGGGCCGGGCGGTGCGGTTCGACAGCCGCGCGAGATGCTCGCGAACCGCCGCCGCGGCGCTCGGCTGCAGCGCGTACGACTTCGCAAAGGAAGCCTCGGCCTCGTTCGCGCGGCCGGACATCATCTGGCTGTCGCCCAGGAGCAGCCACGCGCGCGGCTCCTTCGGCGTCCGCTCCACCATCGCGCGGGCGATCCGCTCCGCCTCCGCATGCTGCTTCAGCTCGAGCGCGAGCCGCACGGCCGCCATGTTCGCATCGACCCATTCGGGTTCGAGCTTCGCGGCTTCTGCGAAGGATTGCGCTGCGGCCGCGCGGTCAGAGGCGAGGAATTGTGCCCGGCCCAGATTGAAGCGATAGCGGGCATTGGTCGCATTCTGCTCCACCGCCTGGCCGAACCGTGCGCGCGCCTCCTCCGGCCGTTTCAAACGCAGCAGCACCGCGCCGGCGGCATTGGCGGCGGCGCCATCCGGCGCGGCGCTTGCGATCATGCGATCGAACACGGCTGCGGCTGCTTGCGGCTGTTCGGCACGCAGCTCGAGGCTCGCGAGCATCAACGCCGGCTCGATCGCCTTCGGGTTCGCGGCGATCGCAGCCTCCAATGCCTTGCGTGCCCCTGCTACATCACCTTTCGCCTCCGCGACGCGGGCCATGGCGATCCGCGACGGCGTGTCCTGGGGCTTGAGCGCAACCAGGGTTTCCAGCGCGCTTGCGGCACGATCGTATTTGCCTTCGAGGAAATCGAGATTCGCCCGGCGCAGCAGCGCGTCGGCGTTCTTCGGCTCGCGCTCGACGGCGCGATCGACGAGCGGACCTGCGACGTCGTTACGCCCCGCGCGTTGCGCCGCATCGGCGGCGGCGATCAGGGTGCCCACCTCGGTTTTCGGATTCTCGAGCAGCGACGTCACGACCTTGTTCACCTCGCGATCGTTCGCAAGGGCGAAATTGATCGCGAGGCGCACGCCGATCGCCTCCGCGGACGTCGTATTCGCCGCATCGAGCACGGTGAGGCCGCGCGTCGGCTGACCGCTTTGCAAATATGCGCTCGCGAGCTCCACGCGCGCCTGCTCGTTCGCCGGATCCTTCGCGAGCTGCGCCTCGAGGGTCGTGATCGCCGCGGTCGCGCGCTCCTGGGCGAGCCGCGCGACGGACAACAAGCTGTCGTCGTCCGCCTCGGCCGGCACGACTGCATCCGGCGCATCGCCGAGCAGCGCGACGACGCGGTCCGGCCGGCTCTGTTGCATGAGCATTTCGGCCAGGACCCGGCGAGCCTGCGCATCGTTCGGATTCTGCTGGACCCGCCGTTCGAGCAGCGTCGCCGCCCGCGCCCGGTTGCCGCTGCGAAGCAGCGCTTCGATCAGCAAGCCTTGCACGCGCGGATCGGCCGGCATCGCCTCGCTGATCCGTTGCAGGATTTCGGCGGCTTCGCCGGCGCGGCCGTCCACGAGCGCGATGCGCGCGTTGAGCAGCTGCGTTCCGATTGCACCGGGGTATTGCTTGGTGAGGCGGGCCGCGCGCTCCTTCGCCTTCGCGAGATCGCCGGACGCAAGCGTTGCATCGCCCAACAGCAATTCCGCCGTCACTCGATTCACCATCGGCCATCCGGGCGGCGCGGCCGCGAGCGCCGCTTCCAGGTCTTCCGTGGCCTTGGCGACCGAGCCGCTGCGCAAGCGCAGCTCGCCGCGGGCGTGCAATGCATCAGGATCCTTCGGATGGCTCTGCAGGAAGGTCGTGAGCTCCTGATCGGCTTGATTCAAGTTGCCGATCGCCGCGAGCGTCGAGGCGAGCTCGACGACGAGCTTGCCCTCGTCCGGATTCGCGGCGATTGCCTCGCGCAGCATGGGCAGCGCATCCGCAGCGGCGCCGCGCAATCGCAATGCCGTCGCGCGCAGCCGCGCGAGCTCGACCGGGGGCAGCTTCACCTGCGTCGAATCGAGCGTCTGCAACACCTTGTCTTGATAGCCGAAGCCGAGGTCGATCCATTCGCGCACGGCCAGCGCTTCCGGATCTTCGAGATCGGCAGGCTTGAGCGCCGTCATTTCGCTGTCCGCGCCGCGGACATCGCCAGCGTCGAGCGCGATCCGCGCCAGCAGCACGCGCGCGGCGGCGACGTTGCCGTCCTCGGCCAGCAATTGCTTGAGCCGGACATGCGCCTCGCCGGACTTGCCGGCGGCGATGAGCTCGCGCGAATCCGCAATGACGCTCGCCGGATCGGACGAGCGGCTGCAGCCCGTCGCGAGGACGAGCGTCAATGCGACGGCGCTCAACAGGCGCACGCAGCCTTGCGACATCGGGGCCCTCATTGAGCTTCTCCCACCGCTTCCGGGCGATCGTGGCCCGGCAGGCCGAGCCGCGACAGCAGGTCGTACAGCGTCGGCCGTGAGACGCCCAACAACTCGGCCGCCTTCGAGATGTTCCCGCCGGTCACGGACATCGCCCGGGTGACCGCCTCGCGCTCGGCGCGATTGCGCACTTCTTTCAAATTGAGCGGCAGCTGATCTTCGTCCGGCGCGCGCAGCGTGAGATCCGCGGCCGAGAGATAGGCGTCATCGCTCAGAAGGCACGCGACCTTCACCTTGTTCTCGAGCTCGCGGACGTTACCCGGCCATTTGTGGGCCGTGAGCGCGGCGAGGCCGTCCTCGGTGAAGCCGCGTTTCGTGCGGCCGTTGCGCGGCGAGTAGCGCTTCAGGAATGCGTGGCTGAGTGCGAGCACATCGCCCGGGCGCTCGCGCAGCGGCGGCACGTTGATCGTGATCTCGCTCAAGCGATAGTAGAAGTCCTCGCGGAATTTCTGTTCCTTGATGAAGACTTCGAGATTCTGATTGGTCGCCGCGACGATGCGCACGTCGACCGGAATTTCCTGACGACCGCCGACGCGCTCGACGACGCGGTTCTGCAGGAAGCGCAAGAGCTTCGCCTGCAGCGGCAGCGGCATGTCGCCGATCTCATCGAGAAACAGCGTGCCGCCGTCGGCGTATTCGATCTTGCCCGGCGTCGTCTTCGCGGCGCCGGTGAACGCGCCCTTCTCGTAGCCGAACAGCTCGGCTTCGAGCAGCTGCTCGGGAATCGCGGCGCAGTTGATGGCGAGGAAGCGCTTGTTGCGGCGGCGGCTCAAGTCGTGGATCGCGCGCGCGATCAGCTCCTTGCCGGTGCCGCTCTCGCCGAGCACGAGCACGCCGACTTCGGTCGGCGCGACCTTCTCGATCGTGCGGCAGACGTTCAGCATCGCCGTGTCGGCGGCGATGATGCCCTGGAAGCTCTCCGGCATGCTGCGGCTGCGCAGCAGCTCGACTTCGGCTTCCAGCCGCGCGATGTGGAAGGCGCGGCTCGTGATCAGGCGCAGCACGTCGACGTCGACGGGCTTCTCGTAGAAATCGTAGGCGCCCATCGCCACGGCCTTCACGGCACGGTCGCGATCGTGATTGCCGGTCACGACGATCACTTTCGTGCGCGGTGCGAGCTCGAGGATCTGCGTCAGCGTCGCGAAGCCTTCGGTCGTGCCTTCGGCATCGGGCGGCAGACCGAGGTCCTGCAGCACGACGGCCGGCTCGCTGCGGCGGATCGCGGCGATCGCCTCGGTGCGGTTCTCCGCGAACAGCACCTCGTAGCCTTCGAAGCTCCAGCGCAGCTGCGAGCGCAGCCCGGCGTCGTCTTCCACGATGAGCAGGCGTCTGAATCGATTCTCGTCGTACATGTGGTTCATCCAGTCAAGCGAGCGGCAGGCATCTGTGCTTCGGAAGGAAATACCAGCGTGAAGCGCGTCCCCGCGCCGGGCGTCGACTCGACCTGCACGCTGCCGCCGAGGCTGCGCAGGTATTCGCGGATCTGAAAGGCGCCGATGCCCATGCCTTTCGTGCCTTTGGTGGTATCGAACGGCCGGAACAGCCGTTCGCGCACGAAGTGTTCGTCCATGCCGCAGCCGGTGTCGACGATCGAGATCACGGGATGGGCATCCTTGCGGTCGACCTCGATGCGGACTTCGCCCGTCGGCGGCGTCGCCTCTTGCGCATTGCTGATCGCGTGCTCGATGACCGCGGCGAGCCGCTCAGCGTCCGCGAAGACGGTGGGACGTTCGCCGACGACGACCTGCGGCACGGGCAGGCTCGAGCTGCGGCGGATCGCTGCGCGCTCCACGACATCGGCGAGCTCGACCGTCCGCATCGTGCCGGACTCACCCGTCGCGAGCTGCGCGATCAGCTTCGTCATGCGCGCGGCCGAGGCGCCGATCGTGCGCATCGCATCATCGACGAATTCCGGGTTGCGCTTGTGGCGCTCGGCGTTCTGGGAGATCAGGCGCAGTTGCGCCGCAAGATTCTTGAGATCGTGCATGACGAAGGCGGTCATGCGGTTGTACGCCTCGAACTGCCGCGCTTCCGCGAGGCGCGAATCGGCATCGTATTGGGACAGGTAGGCGGCGATCTGGCGCCCTGCCGTCTTGAGCAGGTCGCGATCCTCGAAGCTGAGCTCCGCGAGCCCTGCCGGACGCTCGAGCACGAGCCAGCCGTACAGGCGATCGATGTGCAACAGCGGCACGATCAGGCTGTCATGCGGCGCTCCATACCGTTCGGGCGTGAGCGCGACATAGTCATAGCGCTGGTGGTCGTCGCGCAGCTCGATGAGATCGATGAGCCACGAGGTGCGGGTCAGGAATGCCGGCAGCACATCGTCCTCGGGCACGGTATCCGCGTGACGCGCGCGCCCCTCGCCCCAGTGCGCCGCACACTCGAACGCGGCATCGGTCGCATCGCGGCGCCACAGCGTACCGCCCGGACTTTCGATGATCTGCGCCACGGCGCGAATGCAGCGCTCGGGCACGGAGCCCGAGGCGGTTTCGGAAATCGTCTTGATGAAGCGCAGCCACTCGAGCCGATAGTCGTAGCGGTGCGGATAGAAGTGCTTGCTGATGAACGCCCGCAGGCGGCGCAGAAAGCCGCTCGCAAACAAGAGCCCGACGAGCGTCAGCCCCGCGATCAGCCACAGGGAGAGCTGCGCGATGCGCCCCCATTCCTGCGACGTCGTCAGCAACAGCCAGCCGCCGACGCCGAGCAGCAGCAGATAGCCGCCGATCGCGACGAACGACGTCGTATAGAACACGACATGGCGGGAAATGGAGATCCCGAACGACCAGTCGGGCATGCGCAAGGCGCCGCGGGCGATCGCAAGCGCACACAAGGCGAACACGATGCCGCGTGCGAGCCAGGGCTCGATCGGCACGGCGCCAAGCAAGAGGGACTGCGCGAACACGACCAGTTCGGCGACGAAGATGCCGCCGAACCCCAGGCACAACCAGCGCACCCCCGTGCGAGCCGCGAGCGGCGCATGTCGAAAGACCTGTTCCAGGGCGAAAAGCCCGAGGGAGGCAAGCGACAGGCCCGCGATCGGCAGCGCCCGCGCAAACAGCAGCGTCTCGGTGGAGGCGCCCCCGGCGCCCGTCGCGATCAGCGCGAGCGTCGCTCCCGAAACCGTCGGGCCCGCCCAGCGCATCACGCGCTGGAACCAGGCGGGCTGCCCCTGCCAGCGCGCCAGCGGCTCGAGCTGCCAGATCCAGACCGAGAGCAGAACGATCCCGAAGAAATGAGCAAGCTGAACGGTGAGGAGTTGCGCGCCGGCGGCCCACCAGGTGCCGACCGCCCAGACGCTCGTCATGAGCGATGCGACCCGCAGACGGAATCGCGGCGCGCCGCGCCCGAACCGCGCCGGACGCAACATGAGCGCAAGGCCGGCGTATGCCAGCGCGCAACTCAGGAAGCTCAGGGCGGCGAAACTCGCGGGCATGCAATCGAGCCGTGGCTGAAGGTGTCGGGATTCTAGACACTCAACTGACGGGAAACATTACAGCAGCACGAAACTGTGACGGAAATCGACATTTAGTGCCGTCGACTTTCGGCAGCCGCCTGATTGCATGCCGATTCGAATCGGGCGCGCAACGCCGCGCGATTGCGTTAGCATTCGGCCGCACTAGAAGCACAGCCAAGACGCGATCCGCTTAATCTCGAATTCCGATCGTCGCCATTGCCCTTTGGTGCCGCTGCGAGTCGTTGACGCCAAGCGGACAATGAGTCCGCGCCAGCGCTGCGGCGGCATCGGCGCGCGAAACTGTGATGCGGGTTTCGATGCTCGAATGGGGTCATAGGCGACACTCGATTCGCGACACCGCAGGCGGCTCGAGTCGCGGGCGGTAGAACTCACGACCATGTCTCACCCGAACGCACATAGCTACGCCGGCGCCCAACATCCGCGCTTCAGCCTCAACACGATCGACGTCGAAGGCTTCCCGTTCCTCGACCTGAACGAGCAGCAGTTCGTCGAGCTCGTCGTGAACGAGCGCAAGCAGGGCCGCGGCGGCTGGGCGATCACGCCGAACTGCGACATCCTGCGCCAGGCCCACACCGACTCGAAACTCCGCGCTCTCTTCCACAGCGCCGACGCCATCGTCGCCGATGGCATGCCGATCATCTGGGCAAGTCGTATTCAGGGCACCCCGCTGCGCGGCGGACGCGTATGCGGCTCCGATCTGATCTACAGCATTCCGGCGCAATGCGCGGCGGCGGGACTGTCGATCTACCTCCTCGGGGGCGTCGACGGCTCCGGCGAGCGCACCGCGGAAATTCTCAAGGACAAGAATCCGAGCCTCAAGATCGTCGGCACCTACTCGCCGCCGTTCGGGTTCGAGAAACATCCCGAAGAATACGAGCGCATGCGCGCGCTGATCACCGAAGCGAAGCCCGATGTCATCTTCGTCGCCCTGAGCGTGCCGAAGAGCGAGCGCCTGATTCAGGAGATTCGCGCCTCGGCGCCCGATGCATGGTGGATCGGCGTGGGCGCATCCTTCGACTTCGTCAGCGGCACCCTCGAGCGCGCGCCGGGACTGATGCAGCGCCTGGGCCTCGAATGGCTGTATCGCATGAAGCAGGATCCGAAGCGCCTCGTCCGGCGCTATCTGCGCGATGATCTGCCGTATGCGGCGCTGATGTTCTTCAATGCGATCCGACGCCGCTTCGTGTCGCTGCCGCGCCCCGTCGCGCAGCCCGCGGAGGCACCGGCGGCTACTGCAGAGAAGCCGCGGATTCCTGCATAAAGCGCGTCAGGCGTTCGCGCGCGGCAGCGCAGTCGGGAACGCATTCCGTCGAGATCGCAAGCGCGGCCGCATCGCGCCTGCGCTCGAAAAACCCACGCATCTCCGCGAGCTTCGCGCCGAGCTTCGTCGCCGCCGGCTTGCCGGCCACGACATACCACGACCAGATCAGGCGCTCCCGCTCGTTCAAGTAGCCGCGGCTTTCGCTCACCCGCTCGACGGGCGAGCCGCCGACGCTCGCGGAATGCTGTTCGGCGAGGCGCCAGCTCGCACCGAAGAAATCGTTTTCCGTGCGGACGACGTGCGCATCCCGGCTTTGATGCGGATACGAAGCGCGATACACGTCCACGCGTTGCGATCCTTGCTCATACGCGGCTCGCTGCTCTTGGGCGTTTACGAACGCCGGCTCCCAATCAGAAGGCGCGCCGCCGCTTGCGAGGTGCCAGCTTCCGAGCTGAGCAGGCAGGTTCGTCACGGTTGCACCGGCGCTTTGCGTTTGAACCGCGATCACCTCGGGCAGAACGAGGAGCAGCGCAGTCAGCAGTGCTGCCGCCAGGGTCGAACGCGCGACCGACGCCGGCACGCCGGCGCCAGAAGATGCGCTCGCTGCGCCCGAGTCCGCCGCGGCATCCGCGTCGTCGAGCTTTCGGGCGAGGAACAGCACCGGCACCATCGCGGCCATGAACAACGCCCAACCGAAATACAAATGCTCGACGCGGATGAGGTAATGCTGCATGTCGCTTGCGATGCCGATCATGATCAGCGCGTAGATGCGCACGAAGTTCGACAGCATTGCCGCGAGCGCGGCCGCCGCGAGCAGAATGGCCCTGCTCTTCCAGCGTCTGAGATACATGAGCGCGTAGAAGCCGGCGAGCGAGAGCGCCGCGACGAGATAATTCAAGCCGCTGCAGCCCGAGGCGATCTCGAACATGCCCGCGGGCACGCGAATGAAATTGCCTTCCACGTACGCCGGCAGGCCGGTGAGGCTCACGAGCGCGCTGACGATCCGGCTCGTGAACGACTGCAATACGCCATTGATCGCCCACCACTGCGGCAGCGCGAAATACAGGAACACGCTCGGCCAGAACAATGCTCGCGCCGCGGACCAGCCGAACGTCAGCGCGACCGACGCGAGAAACACGAGCGGCAACACTGCAAGGCGCGTGGAATTCAGGAACAGGATGTCCATCGCGACGAGCGCGATGACGAGCACGAGCAGCACCGGCGCCGCCGACCACGCCGGGGCGAGGTGCGAGGGCGTGGCGGCACGCCAATCACGCACGGCGAGCCACAGGCAAAGGACGAGCACCAGGTATCCGTGCGAGAACGCGCCGTAGATGTTCGACCATGCCTCATCGAGCATCGGCCACAACGCCGACAAGCCGAACGCTCCCGCCGCAGCGACGATGAGCGCCGCGGCGACGGGCCGCCACCAGGACTGCGCATTTGCCTGCGCGTGAGTTGCGCTCGCGCTCACGGCGTCGTCACGCGCGGCTTCAAGCTGCGGCGGCCGTTGAGGATGGCGCCGTGCTTGATGAAATCGGCGATGAAATGCGGCGGCCGCCGGATCGTCTTGCGCTCGATGATGCGGCGCAGCTCCCCGAGCGCGAGTCCGACGAGCGCCGCGGCGTCAGCGGCCATCGCGTAGAGGCGGCCATGATTCAGGAGGAAATAGCGGCGCCGCGACTCGAACCAATACGCGGGCCGGCGGCGCGTGCTTTCGTCGGCGGACGTGACGCCGCTGCTTTGACCGACGAGATGCACGATGCGGCTCTGCGGTACGTGCCAGCAGGTCCATCCGGCGCGCCGCGCCCGCAGCGTGAAGTCGGTTTCCTCGAAATAAAGAAAGTAACCTTCGTCCATCAGTCCGATATCGTCGATGACCGCGCGCCGTATCATCATGAACGCGCCCGACACCCAGTCGACCGAGCTCGGCTCCTCGAGAATCGCGATGCGGGTCAGATAACGGCGAAACAGGCGATCGAACAGGCCGAGGCTCAGATAAAGGCTCAGCTCGTTGATCGCATTCGGAAAGCGAAAACAGCAGTGCTGCGGCGTCGCATCGAGATGCTCGCTGCGCCCTCCCGCGATGCCGACGTCCTTGCGCTCCTCCATGAACTCGAGCAGCGTCGCGAGCGCAGCAGGCCGCACGATCGTGTCCGGATTGAGCAGCAGAAAGTAGTCCGGCGGATTCGACTTCATCGCCGCGCGGATCGCGATGTTGTTGCCGCTGGCGAAGCCGCCGTTCACCGGCGAGCGAATGAACGTCGCCCAGCGGCTCCATTGCTCGCGCGCGATGGCCTGCTCGACGCGATCGGCCGAGTCATCGGGCGATGCGTTGTCGACGACGTAGACGTGCCACGCCGGCAGCTCGTCGATCTGCGCGGCGATCGAGCGCAGGCAGTCGATCGTGAGGTCGGCGCCTTTCCAGGCGACGATCGCGATCGCGACGCGCGGCGCTGAAGCAGGCACAATTCCCGGCGGCAAAGCGGGGCGTTCTGATATCGAGGTCACGGTGCAGCGCTGGGCCGATCAGCTATCGTTGAAGCGAGCTGCGGACCGTACTAGAGAGTGCACGATATGTCGATTGAACCGGTTCCGGTTTTTGCGTCCGGCTCCCCACATTTAAGTCCAATGGACACCCTGACGAAATTCCCTCTCTGCGTCGATCTGGACGGCACGCTCACCCTGTCCGACGTGTCGGTCGAAAGCTTGCTTGCGGCGGTGAAGCGCCGCCCATGGCTGCTGCCGCAGATTCTCTTCTGGCGGCTTGCGGGCAAGCATCGCCTGAAGCACGAGCTCGCCGCGCGCTCGGAAGTGGATGTCACCGTCCTGCCCTACAACCCCGAAGTGATCGAGCTCGTGCGCCGCGCACGGGCCGACGGCCGCCGTACGGTCCTCGTCACCGGCAGCAACCGCAAGTACGCCGAGCGCGTCGCGCAGCATCTCGGCTTGTTCGACGAGGTGCATGCAAGCGACGAGACGTGCAACCTCACCGGCGTGCGCAAGGCCGCGAAGCTCAACGAGCTGTTCGGCGCAGGCCTCTACGAATACGTTTCGAACGGCGCGGTCGATCTGCCGATCTGGCGCGCAGCAGCAGCGATCGTCACGGTGAATGCGCCTCGCTCGGTCGTCAAGAAATGCAGCGCTCTCGGCAAGCCACACCGTGATCTGCCGGTGGCGCGGCGGCGGGTGAAGCCTTGGCTCAAGGCGATGCGTCTGCATCAATGGGCAAAGAACGCGCTGCTGTTCGTCCCGCTGATCACCGCGCATGCAATCCTCGAATGGCGGGCGATGTCTGCCGCGCTGATCGCGTTCCTGTGCTTCGGGCTGTGCGCGTCAGCCACGTACATGATCAACGATCTCCTGGATCTCGACTCGGACCGTCATCATCACAAGAAGAAGTCGCGCCCGTTCGCCTCGGGCGCGCTGTCCGTGAAAGCGGGCGTGCTCGGCTGCGCGGCGATGCTCCTCGCCGGATTCGGCCTCGCGTTGTCGCTACCGGTCGCCTTTCAGTTCGCGCTGCTCGCGTATATCGCGATCACCCTGCTCTACTCGTTCAAGCTGAAACGGGTCGCGAGCCTCGACGTGCTCACGCTGGCAGGCCTCTACACGCTGCGCGTCATCGCCGGCGCGTTCGCCGCGAGCGTGCCGCTGTCGTTCTGGCTGCTCGCGTTCTCGATGTTCGTGTTCCTGTGCCTCGCGCTCGTGAAGCGCGTCGCGGAGCTGCTCGATCTGAAGTCGAAGCATCAGCTCGATTCGGCGCACTCGCGCAAGGTGCGCGGACGGGAATACAGCATCGAGGACATCTCGATGCTGCAGACGCTCGGCGCCGCGAGCGGCTATCTCGCGGTGCTGGTGCTGGCGCTGTACATCAACAGCCCGGAAGTTTCGCAGCTGTACAAGACGCCGCAGGTGCTGTGGCTGATCGCGCCGCTGATGCTCTTGTGGGTCACGCGGCTGTGGATGGTCACGACCCGCGGCTACATGGACGAGGATCCGATCCTGTTCGCGGTCAAGGATCCGGAAACGTGGATCACGGCGGCGATCACGGCGGCAATCCTCACGATCGCTACGTCCGTACAGATACAGCTCTAACGCGCCGCGAGCCCCGCTAGAACGCGAGGCGCTTCATCACGACGGTCGGAATATGCTGAATGATCAGCATGATCAGCCGCCAGAATTTCGGCAGGTAAACGACGGCCTTGCCCTGCTCCGCCGCAGTCAGCATCGCTTGCGCGACGGCTTCGGGCGCGGCGACCAGGAACAGCCCCGGCAGACCCCAGGTCATGGACGTATCGACGAAGCCCGGCTTCACGAGGGTCACCGTCGGGCCGGCGCGAAACATTCTGGCGCGCAAACCCTCCGTGTACGTCGCAAGCCCGGCCTTCGCCGAGCCGTACAGGTGATTCTTCAATCGGCCGCGATCACCGGCGACCGAGCCGATCACGACGATGCGGCCTTTGCGCTGGCGGATGAACACGGGCGCGAGCCCTTCGAGCAGCGCCACCGGGCCGAGATACGTCGACTCGATCATGTTCGCCAGCAGCGCCGGTTGCGCCTGCATTGCTTCCTGATCCGGCATCGAGCCGATCGCGACGAGCACGTTCAATTCCGTATCCGACAGCTCGGCCTGCGCGATGCATGCCTCGCGGGAGCGCGGATCGGTCGCGTCGCATTCGAGCACTCGCGCCGTCGCAGCCCCGCGCAGCTTCGCGTCCGCCGCGGTGGCCGTGAGATCTTCGAGATCACGCCCGGCGACCGTCACGGCCGCGCCGCGTGCCGCGACGATTCTCACGAAAGCGCGCGCGATCGAAGACGATGCGCCGAGGACAAGCCAATGCTCAACCATGTTCAGGAGCGCAAACCGAGTCGGACGGCCAGGTCGGAGCGCATCCGACCCTGCGGGTCGATCTGCGCCAGCGTGTTGCGGTACTCGTCGGCGGCCGGGTACATGCGCGCGAATCGCTGCGCCGAGAGCGTCGAATCCTTCGCGAGATAGACGCGCCCGCCGTGGTCGCAGACGATCTCCTCCAGCCCCGCGATGAACGCGGCCACGCCGCTGCCGTTCGGAAAATCGAGCGCGAGCGTGTAGCCGGGCATCGGGAACGACAGGTAACCAACGCCCGCCTGCCCCATCGCCTTGAGCACCGCGAGAAACGAGCCGCGGTTCGAACGGCCGATCGTCTCGAGCAGCTGCTTGAGCGCTGCGCGTCCGGTTTCGAACGGCACGACGCATTGAAACTGCCGGAACCCGCGCTTGCCATAGATGCGATTCCATTCGTGGATGGCATCGAGCGGGAACAGAAAGTCCGTGTAGGGCATGACGGCGTCCGATCCTGACGCCGGCACGTGTCGGCCGTAGAACCAGTTGAAGGCGCGCACGGAGAATCCGTTGAGCGCGAAGGCCGGAAAATCGAGCGGCACGCGCTTCGGCTTGCGTGTCGAAGGCGGGACGGACGCGCCAGCCATCTCCGCGCTTTCCAGAATGCCGCGGCCAAGATCGCGCCCGCGCGCCAAGGCATCGATCCAGCCGACGACGTAATGCGAGCGCTCGCGTTCGGCGTCGAAGCCAGCGAGGAAGTCATCGAGATCGCGGACGCGCCGCTTGCGAACCCGCACGGCATTCGACGGGGCGGCCGCCAGGCGTATGCACGCGCGCTCGACGATGCCCGTCAGCCCGAGGCCTCCGAGCGTCGCGCGAAACAGCCTTTCGTTCGTCTGCAACGACACGCGCTGCAAGTCGCCGTTCGGCAGCCGTAAATCCAGCCATTCGACGTGTTGACCCAAGCTGCCCGCCTGGTGGTGATTCTTGCCGTGCACGTCGTTCGCGATTCCGCCGCCCAAGGTCGCGAATCCGGTGCCGGGAACGACCGGCGGCTTGAATCCGGCACGCAGGCACACGTCGATCAGCTCGCGAAACGTGACGCCGGGCTCGGCGACGAGCGTGCCTCGCGCAGCATCGAGCTCCAGCACGCGATCGAGCCGGCGCGTGATGAGCGTCCGGCCGCTCGAATTGATCGCCGCATCGCCGTAGCTGCGCCCGGCTCCGAACGCGAGCAGCGTGTCGGCGCCGGCATCGGCCATCGCGCGGGCGACCTCCGCCATGCGCTCGGGACGGGCGGCGAGCGAATCGGCCTGATGAATCCGGCCCCAACCGCTGAAGCGTTTTCGCGCCCACGCCGCCATCACACCGGCTCCGGATTACGCGCGACGAGCAGACGCGAAGCGCGCCGGGCCGCATTGAGCGCGGCCGGCGTACACCCGATGCCAAGAATCACCGCGAACCAGAACGTCGTCATGCGCACGATGGCCGTCGCCGCGAGCGCGGTGCCAAGATCGACGCCCAAGGTCTTCAGCAGCACGACCATCGTCGCCTCGGTACTGCCGAGCCCGCCCGGCAGCATGCTCAACGCGCCCACGATCATCGCGAACGAGAATACGAACGTTGCCTGCGACAGCGTGATCCCCGCATCGAAGTACAACAGCACGACATACAAGGATGCGCATTCGGCAAACCAGCCGAGCACGGTCGGGAGGAGCGTGATGCCATAGGTCTTCGCATCGATGCTGTCGGCCATGGAGCGCACGAGCCTGCGGGCTTTCACGATCAGGCGCACGCGCCGCGGCGCCCATCGATAGAACAAGGGAAACAGCGGCAGCAGCACGCGCGGCGCGAGGATCGGAACGGATCCGGCGGCGACGAACAACCCCATGGCGATGCTCTGCCAGTGATACGCAGCGAAGCCCGACATGGACAGAAACACGAGCACGACGATGGCCCACATATCGACGATGCGATCCGCGAGCATCAGCGGCAGCGACTGGCTGTAGCGCACCGCATGCCCTGATTTGAGCAGCCACAGCCGCACCGCCTCGCCCGCCTTGCCGGGCGTCGCCGTCAGCGCATAGCCCGCGAGGTAATAGAGACTGTTGTTGCGCGCCGGGACCGCAAGCTCGAGATGTTTCGTGAGATACAACCAGCGCCACGCGCGGCCGACGTAGTTCGCGAGCGACAGCGCGAGCATCGCGAGCAATACCGTCGCGGGCAGCGCGAGCGCCTTGTCGATCGCTTCCTGTTCGATCGTGAAATAGACGACCAGCCCCGCGCCAAGATAGATCGCCGCAGTCAGGATCAACCCAAGCGTGCGATTCCGCGAGAAGATCTGGCCTTCGCTGACAATGGGCTTGCTCATTCCGCGTGCGGATGGATGCGCTTGAGCGCGGCCAGATTGCGCTTCTCGTCCTTCTCGACCACGACGAATTCACGGCCGAACTCGGTGCTGAACTGCGTGAAATTGACCCACTCGGCCATGCCGACCCAATCGACGATGTAATCGACTTTCGAGGCGAGCACGTAATTGAGGATGTGACCCTCCTCGAGCAGCACGCGCAGCGCGTCCGGATTGACCTTGCCGTCGAGGTTCAGCGTCCGGTCATGGAAGTAACCGAGCACGCCGGTCTGCGGCGCGCCGACCCAGGTGCGCTCGGGCACGTTCGCAGCCACCCACTCGACCACTTGCTTGTGCATGTGCGCGGTGCCTTCCGAGTAGCCGCGCGCGAACGTCAGCCCGGCGAATCCAGCGGCTCCGATCGTCAGCACGCCGACGATCACCGCGGTCGCGTAATGGGCGAGCACACCGGACCTGAAGACTTTCCCGATCACGAACATCATCGTGACGGCGGTCGCGAGCCACAGGAACGGCGACAGGATCGAGAGATAGCGCGCGAGAAAGTGCGGCGCGCCGAACATGATTCCGTAGTAGCCGGCCAGGCATGCGACGAGCCCTGCGGCGATCGCAAAGAAGCGGCGACCGATGCCATGCGCCTTCCCCACCTGCAGCCAGAAGACGTACAGCGTGAGCACGACCAGCGCGACGCCGACGATCATCGTGGGGATCGTCTTCTCGAAGCTTCCGGGCAGCGGCAGGAACAACGCGCTCGCTTCGAACAGCTTCGCCGGAATGAGGACGAGATTGCTGCCGAGCGCCGTCGAGAACGACTGCGCGGTGCCGCTGATCGGCACGATCGAGCCGAACAGGCGGTAGTTGTAGATGAGCCACGGTGCAGCGACGACGATGCTCGTGACGCCTGCGACGACGCAGTCGATGAAGCGTCGTGCGTAGCCGCCGCCCTCGGTCGCACCGCCGATCAGCAAATGCACGAGCAGGATGATGGCGATGAAGAAGGCCGCATCGTTGCGCGACAGGAACGTCAAGCCGAGCAGCACGCCAAACAGCAGGCGCTGCGACCAGCGCAGCGGCTCAGCACCCGCGGTGAGCGAAAGGTAATACCACAACGTGCCGAGCAGCACGCTCCAGTACAGGCTCGTCTCGAGGCCGTTCATGCTGATCGGAATGATCAGCGGCGCCGCAAACCACAAGGCTGCGGCGACGCGCGCGAGCTCGTTGCCGTAGGGAAGCGAGCGCAGCACCAGCGCCGCGTTCCTGAAAAAGAAATAAGCCGCTGCGATGCTGAAGACGATCGAGGCGAGCGCCACGAGCACGACGCCGCCCAACTTCGAGCCGCCCGCGAGAAAGTGCAAACCGGTGAAGATGAATGTCGCGAGCGGCTGCACGCCGTTCGTCGCCATCGTGCCTTCCGCGGTCGTCATGCCGAGGCCGATCGCCATGTTGCGGGCGATCGTCTGCATCAGATAGCCGTCTTCGGTCATGTATTGCCAGTACAACCGGCCGTCGACATCGAAGAACGGCGAGAGCCGCGCGAGCACGCCGATCAGGACGAGCGCGACGATCAACACCTTGATGGCGGCCGACGACAGCGGCGAAACGTGCGCATCCCCGTTGCGATCGAGCCCGCGCGAGGCAGCAAGCGAAACGTTCATTGAGCTTTCCTAAAACGAACCAGAGAAGTTAGGCGGCAGCCCGACGCGCCGGACGGAGCATCGGCTCCTGCTCCGCGCCGAAGAGGATGGCGAGCTGCGCCGCCGCATCGTTCACGTCATGACGTTCGAGCACACGGGCGCGGCCCGCCTGACCCATGCGCGTCAACTGCTCGACGCTCGCGGTCAAGCTGCGCTGCAGGGCCGCGGCGAGTCTCTCGACCTCGCCCGCCGGCACGAGCCAGCCAGTCTCGCCATCGAGCACGAGCTCCGGAATACCACCAACGTACGTTGCGATCACGGGCCGGCTCATCGCCATCGCCTCCATGATCACGACCGGCAGCCCTTCCGTGAAGCTCGGCAGGACGAGCGCGCGGGCGCGGAGGATCTCCGCCCGGACCTCCTCGCCCGAGATCCAGCCGGTGATTCGCACGTTGCGCTGCAAGTCGAGCTGCGCGATGCGCGCTTCGAGCGCCTTGCGCAGATCACCGTCGCCGGCGAGCACGAGCTCGCAGCGGTGGCCGGCGTCGAGCACGCGGCGCAG
>Ga0164243_10005539_pt1 | contig 19268 bp, 12 predicted proteins | sample OricompcompostOP_FD_108781 | JGI IMG/M metagenome (GOLD analysis project Ga0164243, IMG submission 108781) | Organic Plus compost microbial communities from Emeryville, California, USA - Original compost - Organic plus compost (OP) | ecosystem: Engineered > Solid waste > Mixed feedstock >... | reverse complement strand
TGTACGTTCCGCGAGCCGGATCGGGATCGGAGAGCTCGGGACCGTGGCGGAGCGATTCGTCCAGCGAGATGAGCGTCGCTTCGAAGAGATGCGTCGTGACGCCGTCGTGCTGCCACGTCGCGACGACCTCCCCGAGCGTCACCTCCGCGCCCAGTTCCTCACGCAGTTCCCGCCGCAGCGCTTCGCCCAGCGACGGGTCGTCGGTCTCCACGCCACCGCCCGGCGTCACCCAATAGGGTGTCCGCCCCGGCCGCTCACGCCGGATCAGAATCAGGCGCCCTTCGTCATCGCGCAGCAGCGCGCGCACCGAGACGTTCGTGCGCGATCCCATCAGGCGACGCCTCCCGCGCCCTGATCCCTCATCGTTCGTTCCACCTCGCCGAGCGAGCGATGACCGCGATCGAGGACTGCATGGTAGATGTCGACTCCATGAATGACGGTCCCATAGCGCCCGTCGCTGAGCAGGGCGTGCTTCAGTCGGAGGATCGTCGCCCGTTCCTCGTTACTTGCAGCCAGGAGGCGGTCACGCAAGGGCGGTTCGGGGCGCGGCGCGGCGGCCGGGAAGAACCAGAGGTCGATCGTCCATTCCCGGTCCCGCCGCGCATCCTCGCAGTAGCGGATGCCGCAGTAGATCCCCTCATGCTCGGGTCTTCCGGTCCGCTCATAGGGAGGTCGCTCGTCGTTCACCTGCACGCGCCGCACGCATGGATGTGCGAAGAGCTGTCGCGCGATCTCGAAGACCGGTGCGTGATCGAGCGGTGCACACAGGACGCCGAAGTCGATGTCCCGCACCGCCATCAGGCCCGCCCCGTGGCTTCCGATCGAGATCAGCTCACCGTACGGGGCAACCAATGTTGCCGGTGTGAGGTCGGCCAGCACGCATCCGGCCGCATCGGAAAGCTCCCGGGCGCGGGCGACAGGATCGTTGGCTCCATTGGACATGGATATCTCCGGGTCGAGGGACTTGACGTTCACGCAGCGTCAGCGTCCACCATCTGTATCCTGGTGTCCAGCGCTGGGCCGGGCGGCGCCGACACAGAATTGACACATTCGGTTCACGCCGATTCCGCGAATCGGGCGGGCATCGTTCTGTAGACTAATCCCCGGATTGGATCGATTCCCGCCCCCTCGTACGGGCAGGGATCGGATTGCCTGCCATCGTGCCCTGCGCGTCGTCTTCCTGTCTCCATGCGGGAAGACGACGCGCGTCGCTGGAGGAAACCCCACCTGTGTACCGGTTGACCGTCCTCTCGCTCAAGCAACGCGCCGTCGTGGTGCTGCTGACCCTTCTGATCGCGCTCGGCGGCGCGTTCGGCGTCACGCAGCTCCGCAGCGAATTGCTGCCGAACTTCGAGATTCCCATCATCACCGTCATCACCGTGCAGCCGGGCGCCGGACCGGAAACGGTCGACAGCAGCATCTCACAGCCTATCTCCAATGCCCTCACCGGCATTCAGGGCCTGAAATCGGTGCAGGCGCAATCGTCGGAGGGGTTCTCCGTCGTTGTGGCCGAGTTCGAGTATGGCCAGGACATGGGCAAGGCCCAGCAGAACATCTCGGAGGCCATTGGCAACGTCTCTCTGCCGAGCGGTGTCCAGCAGCCGAAGATCCAGCGTATCAACCTCCAGCAGTTCCCCGTCATTCAGCTGGCGATCACCTCGCAGGACGGCAAGGACCTCTCCGCCCTCCGTGCGATTGCGGATACCCAGTTCGTGCCAAAGCTCTCCTCGGCTGATGGCGTCAGCCGCGTGGAGGTCGTCGGCGGGAGCACGAACCAGCTGGTGATCGCGCTCGATCCGCAGAAGATGGCGGCCAACGCCATCACCACCGACCAGGTGAGCGGGGCGCTTCAGGCCAATAACATCAGCATCCCCGCCGGCACGATCGCCGATGGTACGACGACGCTGCCGGTCCGCGTCGGCAGCCAGATCACGACGACCGATGCGCTGAAGGCGCTTGTCGTCGGCGTGACCCCAGGGGCCGACCCGAAGCCGGTGACGCTTGGCGAGATCGCCACGGTCGATGTCGTCGCGGCGGACACCTCCGGGGTGGCGCGCACCAACGGCTCGCCGAGTGTCGCGGTCAACGTCTACATGTCGCAGGGCGCGAACACGGTGAACACCGCCGCGGCCGTCCGCGACCAGCTCAAGGAGGTCGAAGCCGACCTCACCGCTTCCGGCGCCAACGTCACCGTGACCACGCTGCTCGACCAGTCGGAGTTTATCCAGAGCTCGATCGACTCCCTTGTGCGGGAGGCGTTGCTCGGGGCCGTCTTCGCGATCCTCGTCATCCTCGTCTTCCTGCTCAGCGTCCGCTCGACGCTGGTGACGGCGATCTCGATCCCGACGTCGATGCTCATCACCTTCATCATCCTCTGGTGGCAGGGCATCTCCCTCAACATCATGACCCTCGGCGGGCTTGCCGTGGCGGTCGGCCGCGTGGTCGACGACTCGATCGTGGTGCTGGAGAGCATCTTCCGGCACGTCAAGCGCGGCCAGCCGGTGCGCCAGGCGACGATCGACGGGACCAAGGAAGTCGCCCTGGCGATCACCGCCAGCACCCTGACCACGGTGGCGGTCTTCCTGCCGCTGGCGTTCGTCGGCGGCCTGATCGGCGAGATCTTCCGCCCGTTCGCCATGACCGTGACCTTTGCCCTGCTCTCGTCGTTGCTGGTGGCGCTGACGATCGTGCCGGTGATGGCGAGCTACTTCATCAAGCCGCATCAGCCCGGTGAGGAGGTCGAGGCGGAGGACCATCACCCGCGTATCGCCCGCTACTACGAGCCGATCCTGCGCAAGGCTCTCCTGCATCCGGTCATCACGCTCATCCTCGTGGCTGTGATCTTCATCGGCTCGCTGGGGCTGACGCCGCTGATCGGCACGTCGTTCCTGCCGTCCTCGGGTGAGAAGGGGGCGAGCATCGTCATCGATTATCCGGAGGGGACTTCCCAGCAGGCGACGGTCGATCAGGTTGGCGCTCTGGAGCAGGTGATCAAGGACACCGCGAATGTCGAGTCGTTGCAGACCCAGATCGGCGGCGACGACCTCACCGCCGCGTTCACCGGCGCCAGCGGCAGCCGTGCAACGATTACGGTGATCTTCGACAAGAGCGTGAACCTGACGCAGACCCTGAACGACGTTCGAAGCGCCCTGGAGAGCAAGGCGAACGGCGCGAAGATCAGCGTCGCCAACCTCGATTCGCAGGGTGGCGCGAACGTCCAGGTGGTGATCTCCGGCGCCGACTACGCGGCGGTTTCCCAGGCCGCGGATGACCTGACCGGGAAGCTCCAGGGCGTGGAGAACCTCGCCAACGTCGAGAACGATGTGGTGGCCGCCAAGCCCGAGCTGCAGGTCACGATCGACCCGCAGAAGGCCGCTGCCGCTGGCACGACCACCGCGCAGGTCGGCATGCTGGTGCGCAATGCGCTCTCCGGGTCCAGCGCGGGCGTGATCACGCTTGAGAATGGCACCTTCCCCGTGCAGCTGATCGTCAGCGGCGCGGACTCGAGGGACGCGCTGGCGAAGCTGCCGGTCGCCGGGGGCGGCGCGGTGACGCTGGACCAGATCGCGACGATCGAGCAGGTCGATGGTCCGGTGCAGGTCAGCCGCATCGACGGTGCCCGCTCCGCGACGATCACCGGCACGATCACCTCCGACGCGACGGGCGGCGTGAACCAGGACATCGCGAAGATCGTGGCCGACTACGAGGCGCCGGAGGGCGTCACGGTGACGATCGGCGGCGTCGGCGCGGACCAGGGTGACGCCTTCACGTCGATGGGCGTGGCCATGATCGTGGCTATTGCGGCGGTCTACATCATCATGGTCGCCAGCTTCGGCTCGCTGACGACCCCGTTCGTGATCCTCTTCAGCCTGCCGCTGGCGGTGATCGGCGTGATCCTCGCCTTGCTGGTGACGGGCAAGACCCTCGGCCTGCCGGCCCTGATCGGCGTGCTGATGCTGATCGGCATCGTGGTGACGAACGCGATCGTGCTGCTGGAGTTCGTGATCGAGCTGCGCCACAACCGGGGCCTCTCGCTGCACGATGCGCTGATCGAGGGCGGCAAGACGCGCCTCCGCCCGATCCTGATGACAGCGGTGGCGACGATCCTGGCGCTCATCCCGCTGGCGCTGAGCAAGGAGGGCGGCGCGATCATCGCCTCCGACCTCGCGGTGGTGGTGATCGGCGGCCTGCTGACCTCGACGCTGCTGACGCTGATCGTCGTCCCGGTGATCTACGCCCTGATCGGCGGCTGGCAGGATCGCCGGCAGGCGAAGCGGGAGCGGAAGGATGCCGAGCGGGCGGAGCGTCTGGCGCGCGAGCGCGCCGAGCGCGAGGCCGCGAAGGCAGCCGCCTCGGCGGGCAATGCCCCGGCATAGTCCGCCCCGCGACAGGACGCGAAATCGGGAATGGGGAGAGCGTTTCGCTCTCCCCCTTCCCGATTTCCTGCAATGGCGATCGCCGCAGGCCAGTCATGCCGAGGGGCTACCCTGCAGGCTCTTTCACTCCGTCGCCCTACCGGCCGCCAATCCGCCGTAGGCCGGTCCAGGAAGCGCCGGACGACGCGAGCCCGCGTCCCGCACCGGCGCCCTCGTTGCGGACCGCGCCCGCCCACAGCCACAACACACCATCGGCGAATGGCTCCGGCTTGCCCCCGCCCTTCACGTCGAGCATCAGGACCTGCTGGGTGCCCGCGCCGGAGGAGTCCCACGCCGAGATTGCCGCCCGGGTGCCGTCCGGGCTGACGAACGAGCCGTGCGTGCTGGACCCGGTCGTGATGCCTGGGAAGGTCTGGACGTCGCCGGTCTCGAGGTTCATCAGCATCGCATCGTAGGTCACGAGGAGCGCAATCCGCCCATCGGCCGAGGTCGAGTAGCCGGCGTTGAGATCCCAGCTGCTCACATCGTCGAGCAACGGGGTGGCCGCCATCGTCTCCGTGTCGAACCCCACCAGCGCATCGACGATCTCGTCGCCCTGGGCGAGGAATGGCGGGCCGAAGAGCGTGTGCGGCGCATCGCCGCCGTAGCTGCCGTTGTAGAAGGTCAACGCCTCCAGGTCCGCAATGTCCTCCGCCGTTCCGGCCGTCAGGTCCAGCTTCTGCCAGCGGAGCTCCTCGCCGGTCAGGTCGGACGACCCCGCGAGCACGTAGCGGCCATCGGAGGAGAAGCCGTAGCCGTAGGCGAGCGGGCTCGACTCGACGTCGATCAGCTCGCGGCCCGTCGCGGTGTCGATCACCAGCGTCTCGCCGTCGCCCATCACCAGCAGGGTGGATTCCGAGCCCGGCAGGAAGGTGCAGAACGCGGTTGGGGAGAGGCCGCCGATCTCGGCGACGACCGTGCCATCGGCGACCGATTCGACCACGACGCGCGCATCCACCGACTGCGGCCCCGCCATCACGGTGTAGGCGATGTGCTTGCCCGAAGTGGAGAAGGCGGGGGTGCCGGCGACCGAGCCTTTCGCGCCGCCATCGAGCCGGCGGAATGCATCTGGCCGCTCCGGGTCGAAGAGCACCGCGCCGCCCTCATCGACGCGCGCGCAAGCCATCGCCCCGTCCGGGGCAAAGGCGACAGCAGGGAAGGTGGTCGCCTGGTTCCTCGTGGCGAAGATCGAGGTCAGGTCGACGGCAGACGCTTCGTCGAGGTCGACGAGCCAGCACTGCGAGAAGTCTGTCGCGCGGAGCACCGCCCAACGCGGCGGGGCGATCGGAAAGATGCGCGGATCGGGCAGCCACGCCGGGGCGGAGAAGGACCCGCCGCCAAGGTCCAGGTCGCGCAGTTTGCCCGTCCCGAGATCGAAGACCCCTGCGCCGGTCTGGGTGGCGAGTACGATGCGGGCGGGGTCGGCCGTCACGCACATCCCGACCGTGCCAGGTGCGCGGAAGCCGCCCAGCTTTTCCAGCGTGTCGCCGGAATAGACCTCGAAAACGTCGGACTGGAAGGTGAATCCACCCGCCGGGTCCTGCGGGGAAACGACGAACCACGAATCGATGCTTCGCCCGGACGGGGCCTCCGGTGAGGCGTCCGGCGTCGCTTCCGGCGTTGCCTGAGCGCCAAGGCCGGTCCGGCTGCGCCCGGCGAGACCGGCTGCACTCGCCCCTCCCACGGTGCGGAGCACCGTCCGGCGGGTCAGGTCGGCACGACGCAGGAGATCTCGGTCACGGGATGCTGGCATGGCAATCGTCCTTTCGTCGATGTCGGCGTGGCAGCGGGGCCCAAACTCCGAGTCTGTCGAAGACACAGTCTAGCGGGTGCCAGCCGGGTTGGGTGGCGATGCCGGGCCGTATACGGCTTGATCGGAGCATGCTCGCCGGGTGTGCCGACCGCAAGCGCCGGGAGCGGGGTATGATGCCGCCCGAACCATCTCATCCCGCTGGGGTATTCCCCGGCTCGTTTCCCTAATGCCCCACGGCCCCCGGAAGGAGTCCCGCCCCATGGCGCAGATCGACACGCTGGTCACTGGAGGACGCATCGTCGATGGCACCGGCAATCCCTGGTTCTACGGGGACCTTGCCATCGCTGGAGAGCGCATCGCCCGGGTCGCTCCGCCGGGCACGATCCAGCCCGCTGGCGCAGCCACGGTGATCGATGCCAGCGGCCATGTGGTCGCTCCCGGCTTCATCGATATCCAGTCCCATTCCATCATCCCGTGGCTGAGCGACCGGCGCTCACTGTCGAAGGTGACGCAGGGCGTGACCACCGAGATCCTTGGCGAGGGCTGGACCCCGGCGCCTTGGGGCGGCAAGATCGCGAACGCCTTCACCGGCGCCCTGATCAACCGGATCGGCGAGGCAGAGGCGGCGGAATGGGAGGCGCTCGCCCACACCTGGACGCGCTTCGGCGACTGGCTGGCCGAGTTCGAGCGCCGGGGTGTCTCGGTGAACTTCGGCTCCTTTCTCGGTGGAGGCACCGTGCGGGAGTTCGGGTGCGGCGAGCGGATGGGCGATGCGACCGCCGAGGAGCTGGCGGCCATGACGCGGATGGTCGCCGAGTCGATGGAAGATGGCGCCTTCGGCATCGCAACGGCGTTGATCTACCCGCCGAACGCCTACTCCACGACACCCGAGCTGATCGCCTGCATGGAGGTCGTCGCGCGATATCACGGCGTCCACATCACGCACATGCGCTCGGAAGGTGACCTCATCTTCGATGGCCTCGGCGAGACGCTCGACATCGCCGAGGCGACCGGCGTCGCGACCGAGATCTACCACCTGAAGGCGGCGGGCAAGGTCAACTGGGAGAAGATGGCGGGCGTCATCCACCGCATCAACGAGGCGCGCGACGCGGGACTGGACATTACCGCCGACATGTATCCCTATGACGGCTCCGGCACCGGGCTGGCGGCCTGCCTGCCGTGGTGGGTCTCCGAGAACGGCAAGCGGCACGAGAACCTGCGCGATCCGGAGACGCGCGCCCGCATCCTCGCCGAGATGCGCAGCGAGGACACCGACTGGGAGAACATGGGCCTGCGCACCGGGCCGGAGAACATCATTCTCGCCGGGATCAGCCATCCGGATACGAAGAAATACCGGGGCTGGCGATTGCAGGCAGTCGCGGACGACCTCGGCCTGGACTGGCCGGAGACGATCGTCCATCTGCTCGACGTCGAGGGCACGAACATCTTCACGATGTACCTCGGGATGAGCGAGGAGAACATCAAGCGGCAGGTCCAGCAGCCGTGGATCAAGTTCTCGACCGACGCTGGCGGCATCGACCCGGACACCGTTGCGGATATCGGCCTCGTTCACCCGCGCGCCTACGGAACCTACACACGGGTGCTCGGCCGCTTCGTCCGCGAGTACGGCTGGCTGACATTGGAAGATGCGGTCCGGAAGTGCTCCTCCGCCGTCGCTGACCGGTTGTGCCTGCGGGACCGGGGGCTCCTGCGCGACGGCATGATGGCGGATGTCATCGTCTTCGACCCCGATACCGTGATCGACCACGCCACCTACACCGATCCGCACCGTCTCTCGACAGGCATCCGTGACGTGTTCGTGAACGGTGCGCCCGTGTTGCGAGACGGCGTCCACACCGGCGCGATGCCCGGCCAACGGGTGAACGGCCCCGGCTATCGAGAAGCAGGGAACGAGGGATGAGAAAGGACCGCGACGGGCGATCGGCTGCACGCATCCAAAGCATGTGAGGAGGAACTTCCAGAGATGACCCAGTACGACATCCTCATCGCGGGCGGACGGATCGTCGATGGAACCGGCAACCCGTGGTTCTACGGCGACGCCGCGCTCAAAGGGGATCGCATCGTCCGGGTTGCCCCGCCGGGCAGCATCGACCCGGCTGCGGCCCGTGAGACGCTGGACGCCGCCGGGCATGTCGTGGCGCCCGGATTCATCGATATCCAGTCCCACTCGATCATCCCCTTCCTCACCGACCGGCGCTCCCTCTCCAAAGTCACGCAGGGGGTGACGACCGAGATCATGGGCGAGTTGTGGACCCCGGCTCCGGTCGGGGGCCATATCGAGACGCCGTTTGCGGGCTCATTGCTGCACCGTCTGCTCGATGACGAGGCACGGGAGTGGGACGAGACCGCCCGGACCTGGACTCGCTTCGGGGACTGGCTGGCGGAACTCGAGCGGCGCCAGGTCAGCGTGAACGTCGGCTCTTTCCTTGGGGGCGGGACACTGCGGGAGTATGCCTGCGGGATGCGGATGGGTGATGCATCGCCTGATGAGATCGCCACGATGCGCCGGGTGGTCGCCGAGGCGATGGAGGATGGCGCGTTCGGCGTTGCGACTGCGCTGATCTATCCGCCGAACGTCTATTCCACGACCGAGGAACTGATCGCCTGCATGGAGGTGGTGGCTGCTTACAATGGCATCCACATCACGCACATGCGCTCGGAAGCGGACCTCATCTTTGACGGTCTGGGCGAGACGCTGGACATCGCCGAGCGGACCGGTGTCATTACCGAGATCTATCACCTGAAGGCCGTCGGGAAGAACAATTGGGACAAGATGGAGCGTGTGATCGCGACCATCGAGGCGGCGCGTGCAGCGGGGATCGATGTCGCGGCGGACATGTACCCCTACGATGGGTCCGGGACGGGGCTCTCCGCCTGCCTGCCGCCGTGGACCGCGGCAGATGGCAGGCTCTATGAGAACATCGCCGATCCGGAGACGCGCGCCCGCATCCTCCGCGAGATGCGCGACCTGGACGGCGACTGGGAAAACCGCGGCCTGAACGTCGGCCCGGAGAACATCATCGTGGCGGGGCTGCGCCAGCCGGACCTCGTGCGGTATCAGGGATGGCGGCTGGACGCAATTGCCGCCGACCTCGGCGTGGATTGGCCCGAGGCCGTTCTGACGTTGCTGGGGAGGGAGCACCAGCGCATCGCCACGATGTATCTCGGCATGAGCCAGGAGAACATCCGGCGTCAGGTGCAGCTCCCCTGGGTCAAGATCTCCACCGATGCAGGCGGCCTCGATCCGGTGGTTGCCGCCGAGGAAGGACCGACACACCCGCGAAGCTATGGCACCTACACGCGGGTGATCGGCCGATTTGTCCGCGAGTACGGTTGGCTGACGTTGGAGGAGGCCGTCCGGAAATGTTCGTCCGCCGTCGCCAGCCGCCTGGGGCTGCGGGACCGTGGCCTGGTCCGCGAAGGCATGAAGGCGGACCTTGTCATCTTCGATCCCGACACCGTGAACGACCGCGCAACCTACACCGATCCTCACCAGCTTTCGGTGGGCATCCGTGATGTCTACGTCAACGGCGTGGCCGTCCTGCGGGATGGCCAACACACTGGCGCCACCCCTGGCCAGCGCGTGAACGGCCCTGGGTATATCGCGCAGAGAGGAACCCACGCATGACCGATTGCGACCTGTTGATCACTGGCGGCCGCATTGTCGATGGCACCGGCAACCCCTGGTTCTACGGCGATGTGGCGATCACGGGCGAGACGATCGTCCGGGTCGCTTCGCCGGGCACGATCGATCCTGCCGGCGCCGCAACCGTGATCGACGCGAGCGAGCATGTCGTTTCCCCCGGCTTCATCGATATCCAGTCGCATTCCATTATCCCGTGGCTCACCGACCGGCGCTCGCTCTCGAAGGTCACCCAAGGCGTCACCACGGAAATCCTGGGCGAGGGCTGGACGCCCGCCCCGTTCGGCGGGCGGATCACCGATCCCTTCGAGGGCGCTCTCGCCGGGGTGGTCGATGAGGAGACCGCCGCCGGGTGGGAGGCGACCGCGAGAACATGGTCCCGGTTCGGAGACTGGCTTGCCGACTATGAGCGGCGTGGTGTCTCGGTCAACTTCGGATCGTTCCTCGGTGGCGGCACGATCCGCCAGTATGTGTGTGGGGAGCGGATGGGCGATCCGACGCCGGGGGAGATGGCGGAGATGACCCGCATCACCGCCGAGGCGATGGAGGATGGCGCGTTCGGCGTTGCAACGGCGCTGATCTACCCGCCGGATGCCTATTCGACCACCCGTGACCTCATCGAGATCATGAAGGTCGTCGCGGCGCATAACGGGGTCCATATCACGCACATGCGGTCGGAGGGCGATCTGATCTTCGACGGCTTTGCGGAGACGCTGGAGATCGCGGAGCAGACCGGCGTCGCGACCGAGGTCTACCATTTGAAGGTGATGGGCAAGGAGAATTGGCCGAAGATGGCCCAGATCGTCCGCCAGATCACCGAGGCGCGGAACGCCGGGATCGACATCGCCGCCGACATGTATCCGTACGATGGCGGCGGCACCGGCCTTACCTCCTGCATGCCGCCCTGGACCGCGGCAGACGGCAAGCTCTTCGAGAACATCACCGACCCGAACCTGCGGCCGAAGATCCTGGCGGAGATGACGAACCCGGATGCCGACTGGGAGAACCTAGGCCTGAAGTGCGGCCCGGAGAACGTGATCGTCGCCGATCTCCGGCAGCCAGAAACTATCATGTACCGTGGCTGGACGCTGGACCGGATTGCCGAGGACCTGGGGATGCCGTGGCCGGAGGCCGTATTGCATCTGCTGACCGTCGAGCGGCACCGCATTTTCACGATGTATCGCGGCATGAGCGAGGGGAACATCGAGCTCCAGGTGAAGCAGCCCTGGATCAAGTTCTCGACCGATGCCGGCGGCTACGATCCCGCGGTCTGGGCGGCACATGGTCCTACGCATCCCCGCTCCTACGGCACGTATACGCGGGTGATCGGACGGTTCGTCCGCGACTACGGATGGCTCACGCTCGAAGACGCCGTTCGCAAGTGCTCCTCGGCGGTGGCGGATCGGCTGAGCCTGCGGGACCGGGGCTTGTTGCGCGAGGGGATGAAAGCGGATGTCGTCATCTTCGATCCGGAGACGGTCAACGATGTTGCGACCTACATGGACTCGCACCAGCTTTCGGTCGGCATCCGCGATGTCTTCGTGAATGGCGCCGCCGTCCTGCGCGATGGCGAGCACACAGGCGCGATGCCGGGACAGCGCGTAAACGGGCCGGGGTATCGCCCGCGCGGCTGATCACTCGAGGGCACCGGCGCAGAGCGCCCATGCAGCCAGCGCCGGTGCCCTATACTCGCTCCATGACAGAACGAGACGCTCCCACCACCATCATTCCCATCGCCGAATCGCCCGCTGCCGTGCGCGACCAGCTCGAACGTGCGGCTGCGACGATCCTGCCCGGCTTCACGGCGCCCCAGCCGCTTGGCGGCTCGCCACACCTGCTGCGCGTCACGACGCCCGGCGGGCTCCGTGTCGTGCGCCGCTGGGAGCCGGCGGCCACGGCGGGGCGAATCGCCTTCATCTCGAAGGCGCTCGACCAGGCACACGGCGCCGGGGTTCCGATGGTGCCGCGCATCCTCCCGGTGCCCGATCGCGATGGCGCGGTGTCGCTGTTGCAGGACGGCTGGCTCTTCACGGCGGCGACCTGGCTGGAAGGACGCCCGTTCGCCCGCTACGGCAACTTCCACACGCCGGACGGCCACACGATCGACATCCCGGTGCCGACGGCGACGCCGGTGGAGGATGTCGTCTTCGCTGCTGCCCGCGTGCTGGGGCGCTTCCATGAGGCGACGCGCGGCCTGGCCGGCGGCGGCGCTCCACGCGCACCGCTCTCCGGGTTCCTGAATGCGGCCCGCCGGCAGTGGCTGAGCGATAAACGGACCTTGGGTGACAAGGCAGCGGGGTCATCCGAGATCCGCCGCTGGCTGCGTTGCGGCAACCGGGTGATGGGCGTCGGTCCGGACCGGATGGAGGCCACTGCGGGGATTCTCGACGATACCAGCACCGTGGTCCACGGCGATCTCTGGCCAACGCATCTGCTCGTCTCTCCGGGGAGCGAGCTGGTCGGGATCACCGGCTGGGCTGCAATGACGACCAGCTCACCCGTGCTCGATCTGGTCCAGCTGGCCGGGCATGTGAAGGGCTGGACGGCGGCCATCACGGAGGATCTCGTCGGGGCCTACCACGAGGTTGCCCCGCTCTCCCCGGAGCAGCGCCGGTCGATCCCGGTGGTCTCCGCGATCGATCTCGTCGGGCGGGTAGCGCGGCTGCTGGAGCTCGCCTTCCTGGATGAGCGGATGATCGGTCACGAGGCGGTTCCCTCGCTGCGCAGCGGCGTGAATATCCTGCTGCACTCGCTGGAAACCCTGACCAATGTGCTCGTCCCCGAGGAGCCGCGCCGCTATCAGCCTGCTCGTGCCGGCGCCCCCGATCATGGCGCGAATACCCGCGGCCGCCCAGGCGGCGGGACTAGAAGATCCGGGATACGCCCCACGACGCCAGGGAAAACAGGATCAGCAGGCCGATCACGCCCAGGGTCACCACGAGGAACGCGGAAAGAATCGTAACGAAGGCCGATCGTTCGGAGCGCCGGAACTCCCGCCGCTCCGAGGCGGTGACATCCCGTTTCAGCCCTTGGGCGAAGGGATCGGTGCCGCCGATGCCGGGTCCGCCGAAGCCCCCGACGTAGCGCTTCATCAGCTGGTCCTGCATTTCCTGCTGGCGGATCGTCTGGTCGTAGGCGCGACGCTTCGCGGGGTCCGAGAGAATGGCATAGGCCGCGTTGAGGTCCTTGGCGAGATTCTCGGCGGCGGCGCGGCGATGCTCCGGCATCCGGTCAGGATGGACGCGCCGCATCGACTCGCGGTAGGCCTTGGTCACCTCTGCCTTGGTGGCCGTGAACGGCACGTTCAGCAATTGGTAGAGCGTTTCCGCGTCCGGATCCCGCCCGGCGGATGGCGCGGCCGACCCAGCCCGCGAGCTTCCGCGGCCGGCCTGCCAACCCTGCGATTGTGATCCACGCGAAGAGGCCAAGAAACGCTCCAGAGCGGCTCACCGCCGCATCGGCAACCGCCCGGTGCGGCCGTCGCATTGTAGTCCAGCCAGCGTGCCGGGGCGCGATGCACCCTGCTGCACGGAGGATGCCGCACTCGCTACAATAGCCGATACCGCCGACACAATCGGCTGGAATGCCATCGTCCGTCACACACCCGGTTCCGGCACGTTCGCCCACGGCCTTCCGTTCTGCATCCCCCGTTTCACCGGGGGACCGTTCGTCGACCCGAACGAAAGGACCTTCGATGCGCATTCATCTGGTGACCGTTCCGTATCGCTACGACGAACGGGGCTCCGGGCTCGGGCGGGGGCCGCATGCGCTGGTCGATGCCGGCATTGCCGGGGTCCTGCAGAAACATGGCCATGAGGTGACCCCGCCGACCGATGTGGAATTGCCGGACGACGAGCGGGTCGAAGGCCCGGTGGCCGCGAATATCGGCCGGCTCGGGGCGCACCTGTCGCAGGCCGTTTCGGCGGCCCGCGCGGACGAAGGCGGCGTGCTGGTGCTGGCCGGGGATGACACCGCCGCCATCGGCGTTGTTGCCGGGTTGCAGGAGGCCCACGGCGCCGCCACTCGCATCGGGCTGGTCTGGCTCGATGCCCATGCGGACTTCAACACGCCGGAAACGACCTACAGCGGCATCCTTGCCGGCATGCCGGTGGCGATTCTGGCCGGGCTGGCCGGTCCGATCTGGCGAGGCTCCGCCGGATTGCAGGCGACGCTGCCGACCGATCGCATCTGCATCGTGGGGCCACGGGAGATCGACGAGAAGGAAGGGGCGTTGCTCCGTTCCACCGACGTGCGCCTGATCCCGGATACCGAGCTGGGCGATACCGGCTACGTCCGCCGATCGATCGGGCACCTGGCCGGTGCGGTTGATCTCATCGCCCTTCATGTCGATCTCGACGTATTGGACCCCTCGCTGGTCCCCAGCGCCTCCACGCCCTCGGCCAATGGCATGACCCTGACCGAGGCGAGCGCCCTGCTGGCGATGGTGCTCGAGACCGGCAAGGTTGCGACGCTGACCCTCGCCGGCCTCAACCCCGGCGCTGGGGCGCGCGGCAAGCGCTCGCTGGACTCCACCGTGAAACTCATCGACCGGGCCATTGGCGCCTGGTCCCAGGCACAGGCGGCATCGACATGACGGAACGCAGCGAGCGGGACAATGACCTCCAGACGCCGCTTGGCATGCTCTGCGCGACCCTGTTCGCCCCGCGCATCGACGACGAGGAGATCGATGTGGTGGAGATCCCAGAGGAAAGCGCTGTCGAAATCCAGGCCGACGACTGGACGCTTCGCCTTCAGGGCGATCCGCTCACCCTCGCGTTCGTCGCCATCGAGGACGAGCCGGAAGGCGCCGATGCGCTGGCGCACGCCCTGCGTACCGCGTTGACGCCGGACGAGCTCGAAGGGCTCGGCACCCTGAACGAGCGGCTCGACGGCACGCTCGCGGCGCGGCTGAGGTCGTCTGGCGATGCCCTGTCGGCGACGCTCGCCGCGATCCTGACGAGCAGCACAACGAGCTGACCGGGCATTCGCACGAGTGCCCCGCACATCCGCCCCTCCGCAGAGCGCGAGGGGCGGTTTGACGTGCCAGCCGGCGGCCCGCGCGCCGTGCAGACATTCCGCATTTTCTCGGGGCCGATTCAGCCGATTTTCAGGGACGGTTCAGTGCCGGTTCAGTCCCCAATCCGACACTTTCTTCGATGGGATGGCGGTGTTCCCCACGCAACGACGCCCCGCCCTCCTTCCGTCCTTCCGCTCCTCGCAGAAAGGCTCCAGGCATGTCTCCGGATCCATCGATCTCCGTGCCACAACACCCGTCCCGTGCGCCACGCCGCTCCCGGTTCGTGGCGCTCTTCGGCACACTCGCCCTCGCCCTCATGCTCGCGTTCGGCGTCCAGCAGCTCGATCTCGTCTCCGCGCAGGAAGCAACGACCGCCACCCCGACAGTCGCCGCGCCGAACACGGCATCGGGCGAGCAGACATTCTCGGTCGCGGACGTGGCCGCCAAGGCAAACAACGCCGTCGTCACCATCTACACCTATACATCGCAGGCCCAACAGCAGTCCGGCGACGTTCCGTTCGGCAACCAGCAGCCCGGCAATGGCGATACGCAGCCCGGCAGCGACAGCCAGAACGGTACCGAGCAGGAGCTCGGCGCGGGGTCCGGCTGGATCTATGACAGTGACGGCCATGTGATCACGAACAACCACGTGGTCGAAGGCGCCGACACCTTCGTCGTGCAGTTTGCCGACGGCACCAAGGCCGATGCCACGCTGGTGGGCACCGATCCGTTCCAGGATGTGGCCGTGCTGAAGCTGGCCGATGGGACGAAGATCCCGGAAGTCGCCACGGTAGGCGATTCGTCCCAGATGCGTGCCGGTGACCAGGTTGTGGCGATTGGCAGCCCGCTGGGCGAGTTCACGAACACCGTCTCGGAGGGCATCATCGGCGGCCTCGACCGCTCGCTCGACACCGGCGCCGGCTATTCGCTGCAGAACCTGATCCAGCACGATGCGCCGATCTCGCCGGGCAATTCCGGCGGGCCGCTGCTCAACATGCAGGGTCAGGTCATCGGCATGAACGTGGCGAAGGTCGACTACCAGCAGGCGAACGGCGCCTCGGCCACTGGCCTCGGCTTCGCGATCGATGGCAACACGGTCAAGTCGATCGCCGACCAGATCATCGCGACGAACGGCAACATGAAGTACCCGTATCTGGGCATCGCCGGCCAGGAGACCCAGAACGGCCAGGAAGTCGTGCAGGTGCAGGATGGCAGCCCGGCCGCCCAGGCGGGGCTCCAGCCCGGTGACATCATCACGGCGGTCGATGGCACGACACTCGATGCCGATCACCTGCTGCAGGACCAGCTCTTCAAGCACAAGGTCGGCGACACGGTGCAACTCACCATCGACCGCGACGGCCAGACGATGACGATCTCCGTCACCCTCGGCGAGCGCCCGGCCAACCTGTAGCCCGTCGCGTCGCACCAGGCGTCTTGCGCATATCGGGGTCACCATCAACAGATGGTGGCCCCGGCGCATCTGCGGCCGCAGCGCGCGGCAATGCTCCCGGCAAATCTCCAGCAAACCGCATCAATTTCGCGATAATGCGCTCACATCCGGTTCAGGTTCGGTTCAGCCCGGGTTCAGGGGACGGCGCGATCATTAGGGCAATGGAGCCACGGACGGCATCCCTCCCCCACTCCCCACCCTTGTCCGTGGCTCCACATCACCCTTCCCCATCTCCCGAGAAGGCTCCGGCGCGTTTCGTCGGAGCCTTCTCTCATAGGCCTTTCGGGATGTGCTGAGGGTCGGCTCAGCGCCGACTCACGCCCCAGGGCTACGCTCAGGCCATATGGTGCAGGCTCTGCCGTTGCTGTCCTGGTCTCGTGGGCGGCCGAGGCAAGCACGGCCGGTCATGGCGATGGCGGCATGGACTAGAATTGAGCGCATCGAGCCGCCCCGGAGGATGGCCAGGCGTTTCGGCCTGGCGGTGGGTCGCTCCCGCCAGGAGAGCCGCACCTCTGTCGTCGCTTCGTGCTCATGCGCTGCCGGCCTGCCCCGATGCCCGTTTTTCACCCGTTCCCTGGAGCCCCTGCCGCGATGATCCCTGCCAGCCACGCCACGAATCCGGATCCCACTGCCGATCCCGCTGATACGCGGATTCTGCTCGTGGAGGATGAGCCGTCGATCTCCGGGTTCGTCCGGCGCGGGCTCATGTTCGAGGGCTACCAGGTGGAGATCGCGGAGGATGGGCGCAAGGCGTTGGAGGTGATGCGCGACCGGTCTCCCTCCCTTCTGGTACTCGACCTGATGCTGCCCGGGATCAGCGGCACCGAGATCGCCCGGCGCGTGCGGGCCGAGGAAGCGGCGAGCGGCGGCGAGCGGCTGCCCATCCTCATGCTTACCGCGCGCGATGCCGTGCCGGACCGCGTGGCCGGACTGGAGGCGGGCGCCGACGATTACCTCGTCAAGCCCTTTGACTTCGACGAGTTGCTGGCCCGGATCCGCGCCCTGTTGCGCCGGGCCCGCCCGGCGGAGTCGCGCCGGAGCGGTGAGGTGCTTCGCTTCGCCGATGTCTCGATGGACACCGCGAGCCGCATCGTGACCCGGGGTGACCGGGTGATCGAGCTCACCCCGCGGGAGTTCGACCTGCTTGCCATGTTCCTCCATCATCCGAACCAGGTGCTCACCCGCTCGACGTTGATGCAGCGGGTGTGGGGCGAGGATTTTTACGGTGAATCGAACGTCCTGGAGGTCTTCGTGGGCAATGTCCGCCGGGCGCTGGAGATGGACGGAGAGCCGCGCCTGATCCAGACGGTTCGCGGCGTCGGATACGTCCTGCGGGCCCGCTGATGGCCCGTGCCGCCCGTCCGCCCAGGCCATCCGGGGCGACGGCCCATCACCGCGACGGCTTCCGCGACCGGCTGGCGACCGAGGCCTCGTTCCTCGGATCGTTGCGCTTCCGGCTGACGGCGTGGTTCACGCTGATGCTCGTCATCATCCTGGTGGTCTTCGGGGTGATGCTGCGGACGGTCCTGCTGCGCTCGCTGGAGAGCGATGTCAACCAGCGCCTCCTGGTATCCGCCACCCGGATCGAAGCACAGACCCAGGTCTACCTGACCGGTGATCCCAAGAACCCCTACAGTTTCGCGCCTCCCAGCTTCCAGGATCTCGTCCTTTCGGGAACCTGGGCGGCGATGATCATCGTGACCAAGAGCGACCAGGGATACAGCCTCTCCTTCATCGACGATCCCAACTACGCCACCCTCCCCGATCCCAAGAACTCCCTCAAGTCGCTGAGCTATGACACCGTGTTTGCGACGGGCAAGCCGGAAGTCCAGACGACCTCGGTCGATGGCAAACCCGCCCGCGTGCTGCTCTATCCCTTCGACAAGTTCGGGACCGGGGTGACGACCGGGATCGTCGTGGTCGGGCAGTCCGACGAATCGCTGCACAAGACGATCGACCTGCTCACCCAGATCCTGCTCCTGGCCGGCGGGGTCGGCATGGTCGCGGCGGCGGGCATCGGCTGGCTCGTCGCCGGGCAGGCGCTGGGGCCGATCGGGCGCATCATCCGCACGGCGGATCAGATCGCACTGAATCAGAACGATGTCTCGCTCTCGAAGCGGCTGCCCGTCCCGGCTTCCAGCGACGAGCTGGCGTTGCTGGCGATGACGTTCAACAACATGCTGGAGCGACTGGAGGCCGCCTTTGCCGCCCAGCAGCGGTTCGTGGCCGACGCCTCGCACGAGCTGCGCACCCCGCTCACGGCGATGCGCGGCAATGTGGACGTCCTGTTGCGGCAGTTGCGCGCGGGCCGGGAAATCCCGCCCGCCGACCTGCAGGAATCGCTGGAGGACGTGCACCGCGAGAGCGACCGAATGGGCCGCCTGATCAAGGACTTGCTCACCCTGGCCCGCACGGATGCCTCCGGGTTGAGTACGCGGGCGACGATGGCCCCCGTCTCCCTGGAGACCGTGGCGCAGGAGGCGTTCCGCACTGGCCAGGCGCTGGCGCGCGGGCAGGAGCTCACCCTCGATATCCGGACGTCGCCGGTGGTGATCGGGGATGCGGACCGGTTGGTGCAGGTCGTCATCATCCTGTTGGAGAATGCGATCCGCCATACGCCCGAGGGCGGCCGGGTCGCCCTCACGCTCGACGAGCTGCCTGCCACGGGCGACGATCCGGCCGCCGCGACGCTCACCGTGGAGGATTCGGGCGAGGGCATCACGGCGGAGCACCTGCCGCACCTCTTCGAGCGCTTCTACCGCGTGGAGGGCGCGCGCAGCCGGTCGCGCGGGGGGACGGGGCTCGGCCTCTCGATCGCGCTGTCGATCGTGCGCGAGCATGAGGGGTGGATCGATGTGGAGAGCGGTCCGGGCATGGGATCAGTCTTCTCGATCGCGATCCCGCTGCCCCCGGCTGACCCGCCCGCGAACGATGGGCACGCGCTCACGCCGCGGAGTCGCCTGACCCGC
>Ga0164243_10005538_pt1 | contig 19269 bp, 12 predicted proteins | sample OricompcompostOP_FD_108781 | JGI IMG/M metagenome (GOLD analysis project Ga0164243, IMG submission 108781) | Organic Plus compost microbial communities from Emeryville, California, USA - Original compost - Organic plus compost (OP) | ecosystem: Engineered > Solid waste > Mixed feedstock >... | reverse complement strand
TCGTACGACTGGAGCCGTGAAGTGCGTACCTGCGATCCCCAATACTACAAATGGACCCAGTGGATCTTTTTGCAGCTGTTTGACAGTTTTTATAACCGCAGGACCAATAAAGCTGAACGAATCGCCGTGCTCATAGAAGCATTCAAAAAAGAAGGCAATAAGAACCATCCTTTCCCGGACAGCAATTACCGCCTGCCTCTTGCAGGTAAAACAGGCAACCAGTTCTCTGCAGCGGAGTGGAACAGCTTTGAAGAATACACGCAGCAGAGCATTCTCATGGAATATCGCCTTGCTTACTGCGGTTACGGCGAAGTGAACTGGTGTGAAGCACTGGGCACCGTGCTGGCCAACGATGAAGTGGTGAATGGCGTGAGCGAGCGCGGAGGGTATCCGGTAGTGAAGAAAAAATTGCGGCAATGGTACCTGCGCATTACGGAATATGCCGATCGCCTGCTGGAAGGACTCGAACGCATCGAGTTTTCTGAAGCCATGAAGGAAATGCAGACCAACTGGATCGGCAAAAGTTATGGCGCGGAAATAGACTTTGCCGTAAAGGGACTGCAGCCGGATAAATTGCGCGTGTACACCACCCGTCCTGATACCATTTTTGGCGTAGACTTCATGGTACTGGCGCCGGAACATGAACTGATTGAAAAGATCACTGCTGCTGCGCAAAAACAGGCAGTGGAAAACTATATCGCATATGTAAAAAGCCGCAGCGAGCGGGAGCGCATGGCAGAGAAAAAAATCACCGGTGAATTTACCGGCGCTTATGCCATCAACCCGTTCAACGGCCGCGAAATTCCGATCTGGATCAGCGAGTATGTTTTGGCCGGATATGGTACCGGCGCCATTATGGCCGTGCCCTGCGGCGATGAGCGCGATCACAAGTTTGCCAAACACTTCGGTATTCCTGTTACCAATATCATTGGCGCCCATTATTCGGGCGAAGAAGCCAATCCTACCAAAGATGCCGTGCTTGAAAATTCAGGGTTCATAACAGGAATGGTTATGCGTGAGGCCATTGAAGTAGTGATAGCGAAACTGGAAGAGATGGGCATTGGCGTGCGAAAGGTAAACTATAAAATGCGCGATGCGGCTTTCAGCCGGCAGCGCTATTGGGGCGAACCCTTTCCGATTGTATGGAAGCCTGCCGGGGGTGACAACAAAAAACAGATTGCCTATCCATTGCCCGAAAGTGAACTGCCATTGGAACTGCCGCATGTAGACAGCTACAAACCCGGTCCCGAAGGAGAAGGACCGCTGGCCAATATTCCGGAATGGACTGCAAAAAATCTCGAAACGAATACCATGCCCGGTTATGCCGGTTCCTCCTGGTATTTTCTGCGGTACATGGACCCGAAAAATGATACAGCATTCTGCAGTCGCGAAGCCTCTGATTACTGGGGACAGGTAGACCTGTACATCGGTGGTACCGAGCACGCAGTAGGACATTTGCTGTACAGCAGGATGTGGACAAAAGTATTGTACGATCTCGGGTATATTGGTCATGATGAACCGTACAGGAAATTGCTGAACCAGGGAATGATTCAGGGAAGCAGCCGGTTTGTGTACCGGTTGTTGTGGCAGCAGATGTGCAAAGGGGATGTGGACGTGCATGCGTTCCCGCAGGTGTTTATCAGCAAGGGCCTGGTGGACCGTTTGGAGAAAAACGACAAAGATGTGCAGGTGCTGCTCCGGGAGAATGTTGATAAAATATTGTTTGCAAACGGGCTTACCATTAAACCGGATGCGATCGTCACTACACCATTGCATGTGGATGTAAACATCGTTGATGGGGTTACGTTAGGTATTGAAGCTTTCCGGAAATGGCGTGCTGAATTTGCCCAGGCATGGCTGATACTGGAAGATGGTTCTATTGCGCATCCCAACGCAAAAAGCCAGGAAGGCGTGTATATCTGCGGCACCGAGGTGGAGAAGATGTCCAAATCCAAATTCAACACCGTTAACCCCGACGACATTATTCAGAAATACGGCGCCGATACCTTCCGCATGTACGAAATGTTCCTCGGCCCCATTGATCAAAGTAAACCCTGGGATACGCACGGCATTGAAGGCGTACACCGCTTCCTGAAAAAAATGTGGCGCCTGTTTTATGATGAACAGAAAGGCAAACTCTGGACTGATGAACAACCCACTGCGGCCGAACTGAAAGTACTGCATAAGACCATCCGGAAAATTGAAGAAGATACCGAACGGTTCTCCTTCAATACTGCCGTAAGCGCCTTTATGGTATGCGTGAATGAATTGTGGGAGTTGAAATGCCATAAGAAAGCAATCCTGCAGCCTTTACTGATCCTGCTTACTCCCTATGCGCCGCATGTATGCGAGGAGTTATGGCATTTGCTCGGCAATACCAGCTCCGTGCTGGATGCGCCCTGGCCGGTGGCAGAAGAAAAATACCTCGTGGAAAGCAGTAAAGAATACCCTGTTTCCGTAAACGGAAAGCTCCGCACCACCATCAACATAGCCCTGGACGCACCTCAGGAAACCGTTGAACAGCTTGTACTGTCCAATGAAGTGATCCAAAAATGGTTAGGCGGCAATACGCCCAAAAAAATCATTTATGTGAAAGGAAGGATGGTGAATGTAGTGGTGTAAATAAAGGTGTTGCAATGGCGCCAATGAATACATTGGCCCTGGCGACGGATTTGTAAGTAAAGGGGCACGAAGTTGAACTTTGTGCCCCTTTATACTGTCTGAATGGTTCAAATAGTTTAACGAATTGGCGAATGTGCCTGCGTTTCCCGGGGATTCTCCTCTCCACCTGAAGACTTCAGATACTCGTCCCGCTCATTTTGCTTTTTTACCATAGCCGCATACATCACAATGGTCACTGCCAGCACAATAAAGAATATGATCATAAAAGCATACATACCCCCTATATCGAAAAAACTATGCCATATTGTGTCTATGGCATAGTTTTCGAAAAATTAATTTTTGCCCGAAAAAGGTTTGTAAGATATTGAACTGTAGTTGTTTGTGTATTTTATCAAAGAATAATCTGTTCTTACGCTCATCCGTTCAGCCTCTTTCACATTTTCGGGGCAGGTTGTCCTGGCCCGGCAGGCGCAGGGGAATAACCTCCTAAAATCCTTTGCGGGTATCCTTGTTTTTGATAGCGTCGAGCATTTCCTGTACGGCCCGCTCCAGTTGCTGGTCCTTGCCATGCAGTATGGCATTGTATTCATTCTCCACACGGATATCCGGCTCCAGCTGCAGGTTTTCCGTAGGCCGTTTTTCCTTGCCAATGGTGGCAATCATGGGTATACCAAATACCAGCGTGGGATCAATCTGTTGTTCCCACCATACGCAGGTTCCGGTGCCGGGTACCGGCATACCGATCAGTTTGCCGATGCCCAGCGATTTGTAGGCATAAGGGAATATGAATGCATCGGAATAGTTGCTCTCGCTCATGAGGACGCAGGAGGGCTTGCTCCACCGGTTGTTGGGTTCGCCTGGTATGGGCTTAACACCCTGCGGTGAAAAATCAAGATAGTGTTTACCGGAAAGGAAGGTGACCAGGTCGTCGTGCAGCCAGCCGCCGCCATTGAAGCGGGTGTCTACAATGAGCGCTTCCTTTTTAATATTCTTGCCCAGCACTTCTTCATACACGCTGCGGAAACTGCCGTCGCTCATACTCTGCACATGCACATAACCTACTTTGCCGCCACTGAGTTCATCCACCATTTTCCGCATGGTCTTTACCCAGCGCTTGTATAACAGGGATTGTTCTGCCTGCATGGAGATGGGTTTGATCACTTCTTCCCAACGCTCTTTGGTATCGGGATTAAAGCAGTGCAACAAAACGTTCTTTTCCGTTTTGCGGTTGAGCAGCTTATTCCAGTCTATATCAGGCGAGATCGTTTCACCATCTATCTTTTCAATGATCACGCCCTTGCCGATTTTCGTTTTGGCATTCAGCAGGGGTCCTCCTTCAATGACCTCCATTACTTTCAACCCGGCGCCGGTATAGGTTTCATCGTACAGCAGTCCGAGGCTGGCGGTGACATCGGTGTTTTCCTGCGGACGGCTGTAACGGGCACCTGTATGCGATGCATTCAACTCGCCCAGCATTTCGCTGAGCAATTCCTGGAAGTCGTAGTTGTTGTTCACATGAGGGAGGAATTTTTCATATGCTTTGCGGTACATGGCCCAGTCAACGCCCTGCAGCGCCGGATCAAAGAATTTCTTCTTTACCTGTCTCCAGGCATGATCAAAGATATACCTGCGTTCGGCGGCTTCGTTGAGTGTCATTTCGCCATCAACACGCACGGGCGATATTTTGCCGGAAGCGGCTTCCACTTTTACAATTCTTCCGCTGCTGACTACAAAAATGTTCCTGCCATCTTTGGATATGTCCATGCCGCCCGGAGCGCCGTCCAGCCTGGCGAGCACTTTTGTGGCGCGGGTGCGTGTATCCGTTTGCCACAGATCATACCCTTTTTCGCCGCGGTCCAGGTAATAGAGCTTTTCGCCGTCGTCTGACAAATGATAGTCGGAAATATTGCCCGAATGAATAGTGAGCCGCAGTTTGCGGTTATCGAGATTTTCAAACAAGGGTGTCCAGTCTTTGTCTTTTTTTGCCGCTTCGGCCAGCGCACTGTCTTTGCTGTCTTTCTTTTCCTTCTTTTCGTTCGCTTCCTTTTCTTTCAGCAGTTCATAGTCTTCTTTGCTGAGTTTAAAGCGGTCATACAATTCCTGGTCAAAGAACATGATATAGATATCAATCTCCCGGGCGCCCTGAATGGCCAGCGGCTGTTTGCCATCGCGGTCAGTGACCCACAGCAATGCCTTTCCGTTGAACCCCCATTTGGCGTATCCGTCATAGAAGCCGCTTTCGGTGAGGTTTATGCGATCTCCCTTACCGGATGCGCTTACCAGGGCCACTTCCGATTTCGGCCATAATCCTTCATTCGACCGTAAGGCGATCCATTTGCCGTCGGGGGACCAGCGGAAATCCTGGTCGCCATCCGCATAAGAGAAATTCACGCCTTCGGGAACCAGGGTGCGGCTCTTTTTAGTTTCGATATTATACACCTTCAGGATGTTGCGTTCTTCGAGATAAGCAATCTCTTTACCATCGGGCGAGAGCTGCGGCTGAAACTCATCTGCATCCGTGGCAATCAGTGGTTCTTCCTTTATGAGGGTGGAAGCGTAAAAATAAGGCTCTTCTTTCCGCACAATGGAAGCACGATAAATATCCCAGCTGTTGCCGCGCTCTGTTGCATAGATCAGGGAGCGGCCGTCGGGACTGAACTGTACCATACGCTCCTGCTCCGGTGTATTGGTAATGCGACGGGTAATGCCGCCTTCCACAGCGGTAACAAATATTTCGCCACGTACTACAAACGCAATCTCCTTTCCGTTGGGCGATAATGCCGTTTGCGTTACATCTTTGTTTACCGGTACAATCTTTTCATTGGTGCGGCCGTCGGTATTGATGCGGATGGAAACTTTCCTGGGTTCACTGCCTTCTTTCAGCGTGTATATTTCACCATCGTAAGTAAAGCACAACGTATTGTCATTGGCGCGGGTAAGAAAACGCACAGGATGGCGGGTGAAGCGTGTCAGCTGCACTTCTGCAGACTTTGCTTTTACCGGCGCTTTAAAAATGTTCTGACTGCCGCCAGCCTTTTCGCTTAGATAATACACATACTCATCATCTGCAGAGAACAGCGGCTCGCGATCTTCTCCTTCAAACGCGGACGCTTTGGTGTAGGCTTTGGTCTTTACATCGTATATCCAGATGTCGCGGGTAACAGAAGAAGTATGATGTTTGCGCCAGGCATCTTCATACCCTTTGCGGTCCTGGAAGACCAGTTGGTCACCCTTGCTGTTGAAGCGGGCGTATTCTGAACCGGCAGACAGGTACATCACACTCCTGCCTCCGTTCATGGGTACAGTATATAATTTCAGGAAAAGTCCACGTTGCGGAAAGCGTACGCTGGAATAAATGTCGTTGCGGGCAGTGCCAAACAATACCTCTTTGCCATCGGGCGTAAAATCGTACGGAAAATCATTGGCCGAATGGTACGTGAGCCGTTTTGCTTCGCCGCCTGAAGCAGGCATAATGAACACGTCGAAATTGCCATAGCGGTCGCTGGCAAAAGCGATGTATTTACCATCACGGCTCCATACAGGCATAAAATCATGCGCTTCATGCAGGGTGAGGGGAGTGGCGTCACCACCGGCAGCAGCCACTTTATACAGATCACCTTTGTAACTGAAAACGATTGTTTTGCCATCAGGCGAAATGGCCGGATAACGCAGCCATTGTGGGTTTTCAGCCCCCTTTGCGACGGCGGCGAAAACCATCAGCACGCAAATCAGTATTTTATTTCTCATAACAAAAGTTTTTGAAAAGAACCGGCTTAAAGGTAGCAAACGATGATATTTGCACAGGGTAACAATTCATAAAAGCAAAAAAATCGCTTATAAGCGGCATGCGCTCCATGGTTCCGGCATTTTCCAGCATTGTGCAGCAATACGCGCATCAGTTCCATCCGGTGGTGCTGTTTGATCCTGCATCGGACCTGTTGACCACTCTTGATTTTACAGCAGGTAATATCACGCTTACAGCGGCCATCATAGAAGATACTACTAAATTCTGTAATTATATCAACCGGCAATTGCAGGATGCTAAAACTACTTTTGCTGCAACCGGAATTTCGTTTGGTATTGGGGGTTATGCAGAGCATCGTACCGTGTACAGTCGCAGCCGCGTATTTGACGCGCCGCTTCCGGGTGAGGAGCCGCGCCGCCTGCACCTGGGAACAGATATCTGGGGACCGGCAGGCACACCGGTATTTGCATTCATGGACAGCACCGTGCACAGCGTTGCCCATAATGACCGGTATGGCGATTATGGCGCCACCATCATACTGCAACATCATTTACCCGGTTTAACTTTTTGTACCTTGTATGGTCATCTGAGCGTGCGCGATATACAGCACCTGGAAGATGGTCAGCCAATAAAACAGGGAGCGCCTTTGGCGCATTTTGGTGAGCCGCATGAAAATGGACACTGGCCTCCGCATTTGCATTTCCAGGTGATTGTGGATATGCAGCATTACCGGGGCGATTATCCCGGCGTTTGTAAATTTTCAGAGAAAGAAAAATACCTGCACAATTCTCCCGATCCGGATGTTATCCTTCGACTTAACCGGTATATTAAGAATAACCATTTGAATTATTTCTGACCCGGATGATCTATTGTGAAGCGTTGCTTTGACCATTATCAACGATCAACAGCAATACCGGTTTTTCCGATGCATTGATCCGTGCAGCCAGTTTTTGTAAAAAGCCCGGCGATACGGTCGGACAACCATCGCTCTGGCAGATAGGAGCAGGGGACACTTCGTTTTCGGGTACGCATTCATGCGAATGCAGCACTACGTATCTTTTGAAAGCATTGTTGTTGGTAGCGTCCAGTCCGTGCAGCTTATAAGCCAGGCCAAACCTGCCATGGTATGGTTTGCCTATTTTGTATTTTCCCAACGATGTACAACCACATCCCACTTCATTGCCGTACTGCCGCCCGGCGAGCCATGCCTGGTTGCAGCGCCCATGAGTTACAAGGCCTGCATCAAGTACAGAATCTGCGGTAAGATCATACACAAAAAAGCGGTTTTGTCCTGAATGGAGTTGCATATCGGCCAGGAAACAAAATCTGGTGTTGTAGCCGTGTTGCTTTGCATATGGAACAATAGTGGCTGCATGTGCTTTCAGGCGGCTTAACAGCTTTGTGTTATCCGGCGTGTTGCTGGTGATAGTTGTCTTTCCTCTGCGATGGTTCCTGGCATTGTACAAAGCGGCGCTGCCCACCAGTAATAAAGCTACGGTGATGGCGCATACAAGAAGTATACGTTGCATGTGGCGTGGTTTGTGGCAACAACAAGAGATGCCACATCAACCTGAATCCATAGCAGGAGAAGCGCCGGTGCTGTTAAAAAAAATGAAAAATCCCGGTATAGATACCAGGGAGCGGGTAATGAAAGAATAAAGCCGGCTATTTTTTTGGAGGGCTCCCTTATATATAGTTACCTGCGGGAGCGAATGGAAACCATTCTCTCTTACAAGAAGCCTTTCTGCTGCAAAATCGTTGCTGATGGCAGTTATCCCAGCAGTTCGCTGCTTTTTACCTTGTCTTTCAGCATGGCGCGAACAGCTTCGGCAATACCCGCTGCATCGTAGCCGCATTCGCGGTGCAGTTCTTTGGGTTGGCCGTGTTCTACCAGCCGGTCAGGGATACCGAGTAGTTTCACTTGTGCATGATAGTTGTGTTGCGCCATGAATTCCAGTACGGCGCTGCCAAAACCGCCGGTGATAGCGCCGTCTTCCACAGTGATCACGCGGTCGTAGCGCGAAAATACTTCGTGCAGCAACGCTTCATCAAGAGGTTTTGCAAAACGCATATCGTAGTGGGCAGGTTGTATGCCGTCGGTCTTCAGTTCGCGGATGGCCGCCGTTACAAAATTGCCGGGATGACCGAGGGAAAGAATGGCAATATCCTGACCATCTCTCAGCTTACGTCCTTTACCGATGGGAATTTCCTGGAAAGGCGTGCGCCATTCGGGCATTACCCCCTGTCCGCGCGGATAGCGGATCACAAACGGATGGGTGTTGCTTTCCAGCTGCGCTGTATACATCAGGTTGCGCAGTTCGCTTTCATTCATGGGAGCGCTGATCACCATGTTGGGGATGCAACGCATGTAGGGAATATCGTAGGCCCCGTGATGGGTGGGACCGTCTTCGCCAACCAGCCCCGCGCGGTCGAGACAGAAAATGACGGGCAGGTTCTGGATAGCCACATCGTGAACCACCTGGTCGTAGGCGCGCTGCATAAATGATGAATAGATATTGCAGAAAACGCGCAGGCCCTGGGTGGCCATACCCGCACTGAGCGTAACAGCATGCTGTTCGCAAATGCCTACATCAAATGCACGGTCAGGCATTTTGTCCATCATAAACTTCAGCGAAGAACCTGAAGGCATGGCGGGGGTGATGCCAAATATCTTTTCGTTTTGTTCTGCCAGTTCAATAATGGTATGACCAAACACGTCCTGGTATTTCGGCGGCTGCGGCGTTTCATACCGTTTCTGAAAGATCTCTCCGGTGATCTTATCAAACAAACCCGGCGCATGCCATACCGTTTGATCTTTTTCTGCCAGGGAGTAACCCTTACCCTTAACCGTAATGATATGAAGGATTTTGGGACCGGGAATATTCTTCAAATCCTGCAGGGTATCTATCAGTTTGGTGAGATTGTGTCCGTCAATGGGCCCGAAATACCGCAGCTTTAAGGATTCAAAGAGGTTGCTGCTCTTGTTGATAAAACCTTTGATGCTATGTTCCAGCTTGCTGGCCATTTCGCGGGTAAAGGTTTTACCAATGGGCAGTTTGCCCAGCGCTTTCCAGATATCGTCTTTCAGTTTATTGTAGGTATGCGAAGTGCTGATATCGGTCAGATATTCTTTCAGCGCGCCCACATTGGGATCGATGCTCATGCAGTTGTCGTTCAGGATGATGAGCATGTCGGCATCCGTTACCCCTGCATGGTTCATGCCTTCGAAGGCCAGGCCGGCGGTCATAGCGCCATCGCCGATCACTGCCACGGTTTTGCGGTTCTCTTTATTGTATTTGGCAGCGATGGCCATGCCCAGCGCGGCAGATATAGAGGTGGAGGAATGGCCCACGCCAAAAGTATCGTATTCGCTTTCGCTCCGCTTGGGGAACCCGCTGATTCCCTTGTACTTACGATTGGTCACAAAGCTGTCGCGACGGCCTGTAAGTATTTTATGGCCATAGGCCTGGTGTCCTACGTCCCAAACCAGCTGGTCATAGGGGGTATTGTAAATATAATGGAGGGCTACGGTCAGTTCCACCACGCCCAGGCTGGCGCCGAAATGGCCGCCATGAATGCTCACTACGTCAATGATATATTGGCGCAGTTCCTGGCATAACTGGATTAACTGCTCTCTGCTCAGTTTCTTGAGGTCGGCTGGCGAATTGATTGTGGTCAACAGCGGGCCCGGGATGATTTCCATGGCGGGTTGCATTTAACCCCGCGAATCTACGCAGATTAACGGGAATATGCGAGGGGAGGACCGCGAATTAACAAGAATTAGGCCGGCAATGGGCCGGATGAGGCCGGTATAAGCCATTCCAGCCGGATTAACGGGCGCTAAAGGTTTTTTGCGGGAGATTGGGCAATTGGCCATTGCAACTGCATAGGGGATCGCCTTCACCAGCAATTCTTCGCGGGAGATCGGAGCATAAAGCCATTAAAAGCCCGTTTTGCCTTTTTGCGGTTTGAAATACGCATTATTCTTACCTTTCCCTGCACAAAAATGTACGTTTGATCGCAGTCCCGGCCTTGTCATCTCCCACCATTCGCGGCTGTATTGAGCCACATATATAATTTATGGTGCGGGGGTAGACCGATTGGTTAGATTTGTTGTAGTTCAGATATCGTTATGAGAAAGAAAATATCATATTACTGGCTATGCCAGTTTGTGGGATGGAGCGCCTTTATTCTGGTTTATATTTTTTTCTATCTCACCCTGCGTACCCGTGAATTGCCGGACTTCTACGTGGTGTTGTTTCTGGAGGCAGCAATCGGATTCCTGGTAACGCATCTGATGCGCTACTTCATTTTGCGGTATAAATATGTGGACAAGCCGGTAAACGAGCAGGTATTTTATATACTTTCCATATCGATCGTTTTTGCAATCATCTATGCAAGTGCAGCTACAGTGGCAGAGCACTACCTGCAACTGGGAAAAGAAACCGACCTCACCCTCTTTAACAAGATCATGAGGGCTTCCATGGGCAGCTTTTCATTTATCCTTATCTGGAACCTGATCTATTTTGCCTATCACTACATCGTACGTACACGGCAGGCGCAGTTTGACAAGATACGGCTGGAAGCATTGGTGAAAGAACTGGAACTGAAGACGATCAAATCGCATATCAATCCGCATTTTATATTCAACGCACTCAACAGCATTCGCGCACTGATTGATGAAAATCCCAACCGGGCGCGTAATGCCATCACCGAACTCAGCAATATTCTGCGCAGCAGCATGCAGGCAGACAAACTGGAAACGGTGCCTTTTGAAAGAGAACTCAGCATTGTAAAAGATTACCTGGCCCTTGAATACATCCGCTTCGAAGAAAGATTAAAGATCGAATACGAGATTGATGAGGATACGCTGGACCAGCCCGTGCCACCCATGATGCTGCAAACGCTGGTGGAAAATGCCATCAAGCACGGCATCGGCAAGCAGGTAAGCGGCGGTGTGGTAAAGGTGATATCCGATTTTAAAGACGACTACCATGAGCTGGTGGTGCTGAATTCGGGCACCCTCAATGGCATCAACCGCGACGGCTTCGGCCTGTTCAGCACACGCAACCGGCTGCAGCTGTTGTTCGGCGAAAAAGCAAAATTTGAGATCAGGCAGGTAGATAGCGGACTGGTGGAGGCCAGGATATCAATCCCTGTTGAACTAAAAAAAGGAGTGTATGATCAAAGCCATTATTATTGACGACGAACGTCTGGCAAGAAATGAACTGAAAAAGCTGCTGATGGAATTTCCCGAAATAGAAGTAGTGGCCGAAGCAGCCAATGCCGGTGAAGGCATTGAAAAAATTGAGAACATCAATCCCGACCTGGTATTCCTCGATATACAAATGCCCGGCAAAACAGGTTTTGATATGCTGGCCGAGCTCGACCGTACGCCCAACGTGATCTTCACTACTGCCTATGATGAATATGCGCTGAAAGCTTTTGAAGTGAATGCCCTCGATTATCTGCTGAAACCGGTAGAACCCAAGCGACTGGCAGACGCCATCCAGAAACTGCACCTGCAGGAAGACCGTGAACAGGGACCCATCAATCCTGTAAATGTAAACCGCTCTGTGCTGAGTGAAAATGACCAGGTATTTGTGAAGGACGGCGAACGCTGCTGGTTTGTACGCCTGGCTGATATCCGCTTGTTTGAAAGTGTGGGCAACTATGCCAAGGTGTATTTTGGTCCCAACAAGCCGTTAATATTGAAATCACTCAATGCGCTGGAAGAACGCCTGGACGAAAAGACTTTCTTCCGCGCCAACCGGAAGCATATTGTAAACCTCCGGCTGATAGATAAAATTGAACCCTATTTTAACGGAGGACTGCTCCTGGAACTCAAGGGCGGCGAAAAGATTGAAGTCAGCCGCCGTCAGACGGTGAAGTTTAAGGAAATGATGAGTCTGTAAGATAGTTTCCGCTATAACCAGAAACCCAACGTACATGATTAAACGATTACTTTGCTGCCTGTTGATCATTGCAGGCAGCCTGGCCGGATTTACACAATCAGCCGATCGCATCATCACTATTGATGAAGTGTCCCGCATCGAAAAAACGCTCAGTGCCGATGATATGGAAGGCCGGGCGCCCGGCACCCCCGGCATTGAAAAAGCTGCAGATTTTATTGCACAGGAATTTAAAAAAGCCGGCATTGATCCGGTGGCCAACAACAGCTACTTCCAGGAATTTACCATGCAGCGCATCCGCTTTCAGTCTGCCGAAGCCAGCGTGGATGGCAATAAGCTGGAACAGCAGCTGTTTGCCGCGTTTTCAGCAGAAGAAGTGCTGACTGCCAGTGAAACGTCCGGCTATGAAGTAAAGCAGGTGGGCGCTTCGGAAAAACTGGTGGAAGTGATCAGGCCTTTGTTTGCAACAGACAAAAAGGTAGTGGTATTTGCCGATACCGTGCATCGCGCTATGCTGATGCGATTGAAGCAATCGTTCCGAACGGCATTTAACCATACTGCTAAAGTAATCGTATTGCTTACGCCTGCCGTACCCTCCAAATGGCAGATTGAATACCGCCAGACCATCACCAAACAACCGTTGAAAAATGTAGTAGGCATACTGCCGGGCAAAAGCAGGAAAGATGAGTATGTGATCTTTTCCGGTCACTATGATCACCTGGGCATTGGCCGTCCGAACAGTGCAGGCGATTCCATATACAATGGCGCCAACGACGATGCTTCAGGCATAACAGCCGTTATTATGCTGGCCAGGTATTATGCCAAACAACGTAACAATGAGCGCACGCTCATTTTTGCAGCCTTTACTGCCGAAGAGCGGGGAGGTTTCGGCAGCCAGTATTTTTCAAGGCAGTTTGAACCGGAGAAGGTGATGGCCATGTTCAATATTGAAATGATCGGAACGGAAAGCAAGTGGGGCACCAACTCTGCGTTCATCACCGGGTATGATAAAACGGATATGGGCGCCATTATGCAGAAAAACCTCGAAGGTTCCCAATTCCGGTTTTACCCCGATCCTTACCCGGAGCAGAACCTGTTTTATCGTTCAGACAATGCTACGCTGGCTGCTCTGGGCGTACCGGCGCACACCATTTCTACTTCAAAAATGGACAGCGAAAAATATTATCACACCGTGGATGATGAATTTGAAACGCTGGATATGAAGAATATGACGGAGATCATTAAGTCAATTGCCGTCAGCGCCGCTTCTATTGTGGCGGGCAAGGATACACCGTCGCGGGTAAAGAATGATTAATCGCAGGCGGCAGCGCATTAATGCCGCCAATGCCAACGGGTACAGCAAAGGAGCCTGAGGGAAATCCTTTACTGTACCCGTTATTGTTTAATGCGCTACTGTTACTTTATTGTTTTTTTCATCTGATGCATCCGCCTGGGGCCGGCAAACATTCCTGTTAATCCTTTGTTTTTTTACGTCCCGTTTTTTTAGTGGCTGCATGCTGATTATTGATCAGTTTGAACATTACTTCCGGTTCCACTTCAAAATAACCGCTGAGCAGATAGAGGTCAGAGATTCGCATATCACCTACTTTTGAAATAATGTTATTAAAGCGGTTGAAATGTATACCCAGTTCTTCGGCCACGGTTGTTTTGGGAATATGCTCAAAGATGGTAGCAAAATCGTTGATGTGACCGCCTTCAATTAGAATTTTTACAGTTTTGTATCGTTTATCCTTTACCATAATCAAAGAAATAAATAAAGGATTAAACGAATGTTGGTCACTTCGATATTTTAAGTAGGATACTTCTAAAATTAAAGTTTTTTACTTCAAAAATGTATGTGAATTGCAGAAAATGGCTACATTTGCTGCCATAGGATAAGGTTTATGGTAATGGTATGCGGGCTCTGGTGATGTAGCATGCCGCCGGAACAGCAGCTTGTTCGGCGGCATTTAAAAAAAAGTCTGTTCTTTATTGGTAGGCATTTGGTATGTTAACAGGAGGCAGACATGCTCGTGTAGCCGCCCCGAATTTCAGGCCCCGGGGCGGCTTTTTTATTGATTTCTCAATCAAATTTCTGCAATACTTTTTCCATTTCAGCAACAATGTCGTCATTACACAATTGATGCATACTGCCTTCGTGCGTATGGTGCAGTTGCTTTTTATAGTCGAAGGAGAAGCTGCCTTTTTCCACTTCATTCCCTATCTGCCGGTAGGCATCCCGGAATGGAACGCCTTTGTTCACCAGTTCATTCAGTGCTTCCACGGTAAAGAGGTAACGGTATTTTTCATCGTCCAGTATATTTTCCTGCACGCGGATATTGTTCAGCATCAGCATGGTCATTTGCAGGCATGCCTTCAATTCTTCAAAGGCGGGAAACAGAATTTCCTTGGTGAGCTGCAGATCGCGGTGATATCCCGAAGGCAGATTGTTTAGCAGCAAGGTCAGTTCATTGGGTATAGACTGGATGCGGTTGCAGCGTGCCCGGATCAGTTCAAATACATCAGGGTTTTTCTTGTGCGGCATAATGCTGCTGCCCGTGGTCAGTTCGGATGGAAAGCTGATGAAGCCAAAGTTCTGGTTCATGTACAGGCAGCAATCCATCGACAAACGGGAAAGAGTAGCGGCAATGCTGCTGAGCGCCATGCCGGCAGCTTTTTCTGTTTTGCCGCGTGTCATCTGGGCATAGACGGCATTCCAGTTAAGCGTTTTGAATTGCAGCAGTTCGGTAGTGCGTTTCCTGTTCAACGGGAAAGAAGAACCGTATCCGGCGCCGCTGCCCAGCGGGTTCTTGTTGGCGATAGTATAGGCGGCAGCCAGCATTTCGAGATCATCTACCAGGCTTTCTGCATAGGCCCCGAACCACAACCCGAAAGAAGAAGGCATGGCCAGTTGCAGATGCGTGTAGCCGGGTAACAGATATCCTTTGAAATTTTCACTTTGTTCAATGAGGAGGTTGAACAGTTTTTTTGTTTCTTCCTTTATCTCCAGCAAGGCTGCTCTTATGTACAATTTTATATCTACCGCTACCTGGTCGTTGCGGCTGCGGCCGCTGTGAATTTTCTTTCCGGCATCACCAATGCGTTGGGTGAGCAGCAGCTCTACCTGCGAGTGTACGTCTTCCACGCCTTCTTCAATGCTGAATTTTCCTTCTTCGATGGCTTCTGCAATTTGTTCCAGTCCTTTAATGGCCAGCGCCGCTTCCTCCTTCGTCATTAAACCCACTTCTCCCAGCATGGTAACATGTGCAATGGAGCCCTGTACATCGTATTTTGCCAGCAGCAAATCAAACTCTTTATCCCGGCCAACAGTAAACCGTTCAATCAATTCTGAAGTGGCCGTATTATCCTTTTGCCAAAGTTTCATAGTAAATATTTTTCATTGCGCCGCGCACCCGTATGCGGACACATTTTTGCAAAATTTCTGTACTGAACGCTATCATGGATGGCGTGAAGCCACTTACTCCCTACACGATCTCCTCCAGCAACTGCACATACAACTCAATTCCTTCCTTAATCTCCTCTATAAAAATATACTCATCCGCCGTATGGCTGCGCGCACTATCGCCGGGCCCCATCTTCAATGCCGGGAAAGGCATCAAAGCTTTATCAGAAGTAGTAGGCGACCCGTAATAACTTTTGCCCAGCTTCAACCCAGCCTGTACCACCGGATGTTCAAGCGCAATAGCAGTGGAACGCAATCGCGTACTTCTTGGTTGTACATCGCAGCTAACGTGTTCACGAATGGTGGCCAGAATTTCTTCAAAGGTATACAACTCGTTCACCCGCGTATCTACCACAAAACCGCATTGCGCAGGCACCACGTTGTGCGCTTTATTGGAAGTTTCTATAACCGTCACACTCATCTTTACCGGTCCCAGCAGTTCAGAAACTTTGGGAAACTGGTACGTGCTGAACCATTCAATGTCTTTCAAAGCCTTGTAGATAGCATTTTCCCCTTCATTCCTGGCCGCATGTCCTGCCCGCCCGTGACTAACACAATCCAGCACCATCAGTCCGCGCTCGGCCACCGCCATCTGCATTTGTGTAGGCTCGCCTACCACGGCAAATGCTACAGGCCCCAGCTCCGGCAATACCATTTCCACGCCATTCCTGCCGCTGATCTCTTCTTCTGCAGAAGCCAGCAGTACCAGGTTATGGGAAAGGTTTTCGCGGTTGTTGAAGTATAAGAAAGTTGCTATGAGCGAAACCAGCGGACCACCGGCATCGTTGCTGCCTAGCCCGAATAATTTTCCATCCTGTATTTCCGGCGTAAAAGGATCTTTTGTATACCCTTTATTGGGTTTTACGGTATCGTGATGCGAATTCAGCAGGATGGTGGGTTTGGATGCATCGTAATGGATATTGCGCACCCAAACGTTGTTGCCGGTTTGCTGCACGTGCACGGTGCGCTGAGAGAGAAAATGAAAAAGTATGGCTGCAGTTTTATCTTCTTCCTTACTGAAAGAAGGCGTGGCAATGAGTTGCTTCAGCAACTCTACCGCTTCCTGCTGCAGCGTATGGAGTAATTCTTTATTCATGTACTATATGGGTGCCTGACTGACCCGCCACCAACTGTTGCAATGCTTCTGCCTTGCCAATGATAACGCTCCGCACACCTTGCTGCAACGCGGCAAATGCATTGTCGAGTTTGGGGATCATGCCGGCAAATATTTTTCCTGTTGATTTCAGTTCCTGGTAATACGACGGATGGATGGAAGGGATCACCGTAGTATCATCCTCTGCATTGAGCAACACACCACTTTTTTCAAAGGAGTATACCAGGTGCACATCGTAGTGGCTGCTCAGCCCGGTGGCCAGCGACTGCGCAATGGTGTCGGCATTGGTGTTGAGCAGCTGTCCCTGCTGATCGTGTGTGACAGGCGCCATTACAACGGCGATGTTCTGTTCCAGCAACTGACGTAAGAAAGAAGCATTCACTGCATCCACATCGCCCACAAAGCCATAATCAATGCTGGCGTGCTTTCTTTTATGGGCCAGTACGGCATTGCCGTCCGCGCCGGTTAACCCCACTGCATTGCAGCCATGCGATTGCAGTTGCGCTACGATATTCTTGTTGATGTAACCTGCATACACCATCGTCACCACCTTCAGCGTTTCGGCATCGGTGATTCTTCTGCCTTCCACCATTTGTTGTGGTATTTGCATTTGTTCCGCCAGCCGTGTGGCCAGTTTGCCGCCGCCATGCACCAGTATGGCTTTGGTGCGTGTTGAGAGTGATGCAAACTGTTGCAGAAATGCAGACAGCCTTTCGTCATCGTCTACGATATTGCCGCCAATCTTGATTATGTACAGGGGATTCGCCATAATGCTTTTGCTCCGTTTCGTTATTGCAGCATTGCTGCGTGCCTTTATTTACCCGATAAGATTTCATGCAGCACTGCCTGTGCCGCCCATACGCGGTTGGAGGCTTCCTGGGTAACAATGCTGTTGGGGCCGTCCAGTATCTCATCACTCAGTTCCACATTTCTGCGTACAGGCAAACAATGCATCACACGCGCGTTGTTGGTAAGCGCGAGTTTTTTATTCGTCAACATCCATTCGGGATCGTTGCAATAGATCTTGCCGTATTCATTGCGGTACGTGCTCCAATTCTTTACGTACACAAAGTCTGCTCCCTGCAAGGCTTCATCCTGGTTGTACGTAATGGCAGCGCCTTTGGTGAATTGCTCATCCAGTTCATAATCTTCCGGATGAGTGATTACAAACTCTGCCTCACCCCAGGCATTGATCCATTGTGCAAAGCTGTTGGCCACGCATTGCGGCAATGCTTTTACATGCGGCGCCCAGGTAAGCACGATCTTTGGTTTGCGGCCGGTGACCGGCGCGCTTTGCAGCACTTCATTGATCGTGATGATGTCCGTGAGACTTTGCAAGGGGTGCAGCGTAGCGCTTTCCAGGCTTACCACAGGTATACCGGCATATTTAATGAACTGCCGTATGAATAATTCGCTGTAATCGTCTTCACGGTTTTTCAGCGAAGGGAATGTGCGTATAGCGAGTATATCAAAGTAACGGCCCATTACAGGAGCAGCATCTTTCACATGCTCCACCGTGCTTCCGCTCATGATGGCTTCTTCTTCAAATTCCAGCGCCCAGCCTTCCTGTCCTACATTGAACACAATCGGTTCCATGCCCAGGTTCTGCGCAGCAATCTGTGTGCTCAGTCGCGTGCGCATGCTGGGATTGAGAAAGAGCAAACCAATGCGTTTATTGGCGCCCAGTTTTTTGTCTTTCAGCGGTTCTTTTTTGTACTGTATTGCCTGCTGCACCAGGGCATCAATGTCGGTTACGTCGTGAACGGAGGTAAAATGCTTCATCTTTTCTTATTAAGCTCCTTCTATAATCGGGTTCGGATGTGTAACACCGGCAGGTATACTGCCTATATTACCAATGCGATGGAATAATATATGACCAGCTTCCTTTGCCGGTGATACAGGTATGCTCCCGCGGAACAATAAATTACTTATTAAGCCGGCTGCCAACGGAATGATCACCACAAACAACACAATAGTCAGTATGCTGTTGCGTGATGCCTTCATGCCGCCATATTATAGCGTTGCCTGCTGCATGGTGAGTGCTGCAATTTCTTCACCTAATGCCTGCAGGAACAGGTCTGCTTCTTTTTGCTGCAGGGCCAGGGAAGGCAATAATCTGATCACGTTGGGCTTTGCTTCGCCGGTGAAGATCTTGTGCTTCCACAACAGGTTTTTGCGCAGGTCTTTCAAAGCTTCCGGCACATCAAAACCGATCATCAACCCTCTGCCCCGTACATTCTGCAGTTGCGGAAATTTTTTCAATTCCTCAATCAGGTAGGCGCCGGTGGCGGCTGCGTTCTGCATCAGGTTTTCCTGTTCCATTACTTCCAGTACAGCGAGGGCGGCAGCACAGGCGAGATGATTGCCGCCAAATGTGGTGCCCAGCATGCTGTGCTTTGCCTTGATATGCGGT
>Ga0164243_10005536_pt1 | contig 19271 bp, 16 predicted proteins | sample OricompcompostOP_FD_108781 | JGI IMG/M metagenome (GOLD analysis project Ga0164243, IMG submission 108781) | Organic Plus compost microbial communities from Emeryville, California, USA - Original compost - Organic plus compost (OP) | ecosystem: Engineered > Solid waste > Mixed feedstock >... | reverse complement strand
CGTGATCTTCTCGCCGCGCGCCTTCGCCTCGATGAGCGCGCAGACGCGTTGACGGTATTCGTCCGGCCACTGTGCCGGGTCGAAGTCCGCGCTGATGGAGGACACGAGCTGTTCCGCGAGCCGCAACTCGTTTTCGGCCGGCGTTGCGGATTTCGCGGGCTCTATGCCGCTGAAGGTCAGCACCTGATCCGCACGCCGCAACGTGATCATTGCGAGATACGGCCCGGAGAGGGTCAGCGCGCCCAGATAGCGTTTCTTGCGCATCACCCAGCGGGCGATGCCCACTCGTTGCTGGCGCGCCAGCGCCTCTGCAAGGGCGAAGTAACGCTCCTCGTCGTTGTCGGGGCCGAGGTAGTACGGCCGGTCGTACCACTGGTCACTCAGAAGCGCGGGCGACACGAACCGGCACAGGTGGATGTCCCGGGACGGCGGCGGCTCCAGCTGCTCGAGCTCCTGCGGTTGCAACAAGACGGCGGTGCTCCGGTCCAGCGGAAAGGCCTTGCGCTGATCGTTCTTCGGAACCTCCTTGCCGTTGTCCTTGCGCACGATGCGCTGCTCCACCGGCGCAAGATCCTTCGCGTGAAGCAACCGGAAGTGCACGGTGCGATCTTCCACCGCTGAATACATCTTCACAGGAACCTGCTCGCTTCCGAGCAGCAGGTTGCCTTTCCAGATCGCTCGGGCCATGGCTACCGACTCCTTCGCCGCGGCGTTGTGCCCGAGCTCACGCAATCCGGGCAGACGTGACCCACTGTGGCCCGGATCGCGCATTGCGGGCAGCTCGCTTCGTCGCAGGCGGCGCACCGGATCTCCACTTCGCGGAAATAGAGCTGAGCGCAGTGCCGGCATTCCTCATCGCCAGCGCCCAGCCACCAGCGTTCAGTCCGCGATGACGCCTGGGCGGCGGACCTGCGATTCGGCATTTCACTCTCCGTTGTTCATCCACCTGATCAAATGAATCGGGAACGGTCTGGTTCTCGCGGGCGCTTTGCCGGGGGAGGAACATCCGGCGCTCGCCGGCGATCACGGACCGGGGGCTTGGCTGTCCGCGCGACCAGGGTCACACGCGCGATGCGCCCGCTCACCGAGGAGCTGCGGAGGCTGGCCGACGCGGATACACAAACCAGCCAAGCAGGCGAACTCGACGCAGCACCAGCCAGTCCAGCGCGCAGATGAGCGCAACCGTGCTCACGAAGCTGATGACCACTGCCACGAACGCGTTCATGTCGCGAGAGACGAGTGGTGCCAGCACTTTTCTCTGCAGTGGTTGGTGCAGCATCAGCAGAATGAGGCTTGCGGTGCCTAGGTAGGCAAACAGGCGCGCGGCGAGCGGGGCGCGCGTGATCAAGGTCGAGAGCGCCAGCACCATCGCAATGCCGCCAAAGGCACCGGCGATCGCGGCCACGGGATCGATCAGTTTTCGGTAGTTGAGGTCGAACGACACACCGTTCGCCACGAGCATCACGAGCAGGCCCGCTGCCGCAATCACCGTGATCGTCGCCATCGGCCATCGGGTGAGCCAGGGCGTTTTCGCCGCGAGCATGCCCGACGCGAACCAGGCGATTGAGAAAGGTACGAGGTCGATGCTCCAGGGCAAGCCCATTGGGTTCTGCGCATAGGGCCCGATGGTGAGAAGCGCGCCACCACCGACCAGCCCTGCGACAACGATGCCAACCAGAACCCATGTACGAGGGCCGGGTAGCCGAAGCAATGCCGCCGTGGTCATCGCCACAAGAAAGAGGCATGGCAGGAACCAGAGCGGCGGAAAGCGGATCGTCTCGCCGGTGGCGTACAGAACGCCGCCCATCGCGGCGAGGGCGCCGGGTATACCTTCGCCGCGCCAGTCAATGAGCACCGCGAGCGCGCCCATCGCGAAGTACGGCACGAGCAGGCTTCGCGCGCGCTTGCGGAACGTTTCGCCCAGCGCGGCCGGGCGAAACGTCACGCCCGACAGGAAGAAGAACAGCGGCATGTGAAACAGGAACACGGCTTCGTACAGCGAGTGCGCCGATCGCCGGAACAAGGGGTTGTGTCCCAGCACGACCAAGAGAATGCCGATGCCCCTGGCGATATCGATCGCGGGCAGGCGGCCGGCCGTTGCGGGAAGACTCACCGTGTCGGGTTCCGCCGTGGGCTCAGGGATACGAGCGCTCGCGAACGGGCGGCGCTCCGCGCGGGGTGACCGGCGTCACGGACCTCGATGTGGTGCTCGCGTCGGTGCCGTCGGCCTGTTGCGGCTCCGGCAATGGCGGTGACGGGCGCTTCGTCTGATGCGAAGAAATGCGTGTGCGCCGGAAAATCATGGCCCCCTTCGATCCACCTGCTCGTGCGAACGCGATCGCGGAGCAGTATTCATGCCCGGGAAGTGCGTTGTGGGTGCTGGCCCATACAACTCCGGGCGGACGCCACTTGACCGGTTCCAGGGGCAAGTCCATGCTCGGCGTGCGCAAGCGGAGGCTTCAGTTCCACAGCGCGGGAGAAGCGCCCCATGTCTCATCGAGCCAGTCGGATCATGGGTCTTGCGATGCTTGTCACGGCTACGGCGCTCGTCGGGTGCGCCTCGCAGGTGCAGACGACGCGCGAGTGGGCGCTTTCCAATGGCTATGAGCGCCTCGAGATCGACGGCCGGGAATACTTCTGTCGCCGCTTTGACGGGACGCCCGTCACCTGCGCCCGGCTGGGCCAGCTCATGGCGGTCCGGTGGGCGGGCCCGCCGCTTCCGTCCGGGGCGTTGAGCGTCCGCTCGTCGGAAGGGGATCCCCAGAACGTCGGCCACTACGTCAGCAACACGCTGCTGAACCGGCCTCAATAAGCAGATCGGGAGCCTACCCGCCGGGTGCTGCGCGCCCGGTGCTGTCCCCGCCCGCGCTCGCGCTGACCGAAGGTTCAGCCCAATCCGATCCCTCGACGCGCGCGGGGCGGCGGATTCCTCCTCTCACGATTTCGTGCGCAGCACTCGCGTGAGTTCCTGCGCCATGGCCACGTGGCCGATGGCCTCGACACCCTTCGCGAGCGGGTAGCGTTCCGAACCGGAATAGACGACGAAGGACCTCCGAGGGGCAAGATCCTCGCGCGCACTGTGGAATCCCTTGGAGAGCGTGGGCGCGAGCCCTCGCTTGATCTCGATGGCCCAACGTCCGGCCCGTCCGCCGAAGTCGAGCACGAGATCCATCTCGGCTCCTGCCGCCGTGCGATAGAAACTGGCCGCTGTGCCGGCTGGTGCGGCAGGTGGAAAGAGCCGCCCGACGGGCGCGTCGTTACCGATCCGGATCTGCGCTCCGACTGTATCCGTTGCCTGATCGCTTACTTTCAGGTCGCTCCGAGCGCAAAGTCGATCGCCGCGCAGACGGCGGCCACCTGAGCAGCATTGCACTGTTCGGGAGTGGCACGTGGGCTATCCGGGTACACCTCGGTGGTCGTGGTGTATCGCGCTTGGGTGATGCCGGCGCACAAGCCGAGTTGCCGCAGCGGGTACTGAATCACGCCGGGCGCCACCACGTTTGATCCGATGATCTGCCCGTTCGCGTCCGCCGGCGCAATGTGGGTCACCTTGCTGACCGCCCCGATGATGGCCATCTGGAAAGCCGGTTGCGGATTCTCCCTGTCGTCGACGAGATAGAACCCGTCCGGAATGATGCCGGGCTCGAAGGGCTTGCCATCGCGCGCGGCAAGCGCAGGGCGGAACTCGCTTTCGTCTGTGTCGGTCGTCTCGTGCAGATCGATGTGCAGCAGAAAGCGCCCGCGAAGCGGCGCGATCAGTCGCATGAGGGCAGCCGATTCTTCTGCGGGGCTGCTCTCACGAAATGAACGGTTGGGATCAATCGCGTTTGCGTTCCATCGATGGATGCGCTCATACGCCCAGGGGCTCACGCAAGGTGCGACGAGCAAGTTGATCCGCTCCGCGTATTCCTCGGCGCGCTGCTCGAGGAACTGCAAGGCGCCGTGAACGCCGCTCGTTTCGTAGCCATGCACACCGCCCGTGACGAGCGCGATCGGAAGCGCTTCGCGCCAGTTGCGGCTGCGAAGGGCAAACAGGCGATACTGGTCTGGTGGATAGTGAAGCTGCCCATACTCTTCGACGTCGAACCGTGCCGACAGACGCTCGATCGTGCTGACCACATCCTGCTGATAGCTGCGCTGTCGCACCTGACGCGACAGCCACTGTGCCCGCTCGGCGTCGCCCCAGGGGACGCCGGGTGTGCCGATCGGATACGGGGAGGGCAGGGTGGGCATGATGAGCAACTTCCGCGCGTTGAGACGCCGCTACTCTAACGTATTGCGTATCGCTCCCGGCGGTGTCGGGCCGCTGATCGCCCATTGCTGCACGGAACTGCGACGGGGCCGGATCGTTGCGGCTACATCGCACCGGCACCGGAGGCATCGGACATGCGGACGTTCCTGGCGATGGTGTTGTTCGCGTGCTTATGCGCAGCAGCGAACGCGGCAGACACGTACTCGATCGACCCCAATCACACACACGCGACATTCTCGTTCCTGCACCTGGGCTTTTCGACGTTCAAGGGCAAGATCCCGGCGGAGCGTGGCACGATCGTGCTCGACCGGGAGCGACAGACCGGAAGTGTCGACGTGGTGTTCAACGTGAAGGGCATCGCAACCGGCGTGTCGGAGTTCGATGATCACCTGCGCGGCAAGGACTTCTTCCTGGTCGACCGGTACCCGACCGCCACGTTCAAGTCGACGAAGGTCACGTTCCGGAACGACGAGCCGAGCACCGTGACAGGCAACCTCACCATCAAGGGCATCTCGAAGCCCGTCACGCTGCAAGTGACTTCCTTCAACTGCGGCCAGCATCCGATGGAGAAGATGCCTGCGTGCGGCGGCAATGCGTCGGCGACGATCAAACGGTCGGACTTCGGACTCAACTATGCCTTGCCCCTCGTACGCGACGAGATCGGGCTCGAAATCGAAGTGGAAGCGATCCGCAAGTGAGCGGGCGCGCGCTCGCTGTGATCGGCGTCGCGTTCAGCTCGCCTGCGGGCTCGCGTCGTCCGGCGGCAGGTGAAATGCACGCCCGTTCGGGAACCGGCGGCGCAGGGCTTCTTCGAACGCGCGTGGCGTTTGCGGCTTCACGAAGACGGCGCTCACCTCCGGATGACGCGCGCGGATTCGCGCTTCGATCTGCTCGACACCCCGTTCGAGCTCGGTGACGCGAAGCGTCTCCGCGAAATGCAGGCTCAGGGCAACGACGATCTGGTCCGGCGCGAGTTGCACGGTGAGGATGCCGTTCGCATTCCGGACGCCGGCCTGTTCTCGCGCGAGCGCGAGCACGGATTCGGACACTTCCGATCGCGCGGGTTCGCCCACGAGCAGGCTCTTGCTCTCACGCGCCAGGAGCACCGCGACCGTCGCCAGGACAAGCCCGATCAGGATGGAGGCCACACCGTCGAGCTCGGGCGCGTCGAACCGGTTCGCCGCCCACGTGCCGACGACCGCTATCGCGATGCCGAGCAAGGCCGCAGCGTCTTCGAACAGCACCATGAAACTCGGCGGATCCTTGCTCGCACGCGCGAACCGGACGTAGCTCTGCCTGCCTTTCATGGCACGCACCTGGCGGTTGGACACCAGAAACGAGGAGCCTTCGAACAGCGCCGCGAGACCCAGCACCACGTACGACACCAACGGGTCGCGCATCGGTGCCGGTGCGCTCACGTGAAGAATCCCCTCGTAAAGCGAGATCCCTGCACCGACGGCGAACACGAGCAGCGCGACGATGAAGCTCCAGAAGTACAGCTCACGGCCGTGCCCCAGAGGGTGCTCGCGATCAGGCGGCCGGGCCGCGCGGTGCTGGCCGTAGAGCAGCAGGACTTCATTGCCGGTGTCCACGAACGAATGAACGGCTTCGCTCAGCATCGCCGAGCTTCCCGTCCATGCGGCCGCCACCGCTTTCGTTGCGGAGACGAGCAGGTTCCCCACCAGGGCCGCGAGAATCGCGGTCCGGGACGATGGCCGAGCCGAGGGCCGAGGCGCGCAGAACGTGGTCAATGATCCACTCCTTGCAGAGCGATTCCCGCAGGATCCTTCTGCATAACGCGCGTGAGCGGGCGTGATGCCCACGCCGAACCGCCCCGTACCTGAGCGCAAACGGCCAAGGTGCCTCACCGGGTGCGAGGCGTTGGATCCCGACGGTTGTGTGCCGTCCCGGTACTCCCGCTCGATCTCGCCCGGTACTGCCAGTCGAACTCGCGGAAAGCCCGACCGCGCGAAGCACGCGCGTCCACCGGTCTTCCACTTGCCATGTAGATGAAACAACAGGATGTCAGGTGTGCCCATCGGGGGCTCGCATGTCGGGCGCAGGAAGTGGCAAGCCCTCGGCCCGACCGTCATCACCGCGTACCCGCCACCTGTGCACAACTTGATCTATTTCACTGCGCGGTCGGGCCGGCATCGCGCAAGCTCGCATGTCGGGTTGCGGGTGAACACGGAATGCACCTGACAACGGTTGACTTGACCAATAATTGGTCCATCCTTCGCCTCCAGCGGAGCGGGAAGGGCTGGCGGCGTGCCGCCGCTCTGCCGTGCAACTCGAACGACAAGGGCAGATACGCGGATCGTGCATGCAGATTGCGGATACAGGTCTTCTCGAACCCATCTCCGCCGAGCGCCCCTGCGGGGCTGATCTCGAGGACACCCAGCTCCTCGCGTCCTTCGACGCTTACCGTCTCTTTGGCCAGACCGCGCCACTTTCCGCGGAAACGGACTGGCGCGAGATCCGCGACCGTTCCCTCGATGCACTGAAAACGAGCAAGGATTTCCGTCTGCTGGCTCATCTGGCCAGCGCGACCCTCAGAACCGAAGGGTTCGCCGCGCTCCCGCCGCTGCTGAACGTCGCGGCGCAGTGGCTGAAGCTCTGGGAAAAAGATGTGTTCCCGCGCGTGGACGACGATGCGATTCTGCGCCGGAATGCACTCAATGGTTTCGCCGACCGCATGGCCATCGTCGATGGCGTGCGGCGCGCACCCCTCATCGTGCATCCGCAGCTCGGCTCGCTGTCGATTCGTGACGTCGAGATTGCGACCGGGAAGGTCACTCCCGCCGAAGGTGAGACGGCCGCCCTCGATGAAACACAGCTCAACGCGCTGCTGACGGCCACAGCGGTCGAGGCGCTCAATGCACTCGTCGCGCAGCTGGAGGAGTCCGTCGGCAGTCTCGCATCCATCGAAGAGAGCATGCGCAATCAGGGCGGCGCGCAGGCGGCGCCGGACTTTGCGAGTCTCTCCACGCCGCTCGCGCGCACGCTGACGTTCATCAGGAATCATCTGGCCACGCGCGCCCCGAGCACTGATGCAGCCGCTTCGGATGAGGCGAGTGCGGGCGAGCCCGCGGCCGGCGGCACAGGTGCGGTCGCCGTGAATGGCATCCGATCCCGCGAGGATGCCACGCGCGCGCTCGATGCCGTGGCGGCCTGGTTCCGCACGAACGAACCCTCGAGCCCCGTTCCGCTGCTGATCGAGCGCGCCAAGCGCCTCGTGGCCGCGGACTTTTTCGCCGTGCTCGAGGAGCTGGCGCCGGATGGCCTCTCGCAGGCGAAGGCCGCGAGCGGCGTGCGGGACGAGTAAACAGCTGACCGGTAGACGTTTCGAACTTCATCTCAAGGGAGATCTGACGTGGCCAAGCCAAGCAGTCAAAAGTTCATTGCGCGCAATCGCGCCCCACGCGTGCAGATCGAGTACGACGTCGAGTTGTATGGCGCACAGAAGAAGGTGCAGATCCCCTTCGTGATGGGCGTGCTCGCCGATCTGTCGGGCGACCCGAAGGAGCCGCTGCCCTCCGTGGACGAGCGCAAGTTCGTGAGCATCGACGTGGACAACTTCGACGAGCGCATGAAGTCGATGAAGCCCCGCGTCGCCATCAGCGTGCCGAACACGCTCACGGGCGAGGGCAACATGCAGGTGGACATCACCTTCGAGAGCATGGAAGATTTCTCGCCTGCCGCCGTCGCCCGCAAGGTCGATGCGCTCAACCAGTTGCTCGAGGCGCGCACGCAGCTCTCCAATCTCATCACGTACATGGACGGCAAGGCGGGGGCCGAAGAGCTGATCGCGAAGGCGCTGAACGATCCGGCCCTGCTGAAGTCGCTCGTCGAGCAGGGCAAGCCCGGCTCGGGTGAGTGAGCATCGGGCGCAACGAGACAATACCTTCGAGGGGTCGAATCATGGCCGAAGCCAAACAAGTCGCCGAAGGCGCCGTGGCCGCGGATGCCGATCAGTTTGCGGCGCTGCTGCAGAAGCAATTCAAGCCCAAGACCGACGGCGCGCGTGCGGAGGTCGAGCGGGCCGTGCGCACGCTCGCGGAGCAGGCGCTGCGCGAAACCGCCGTCGTGTCCGATGACGTCGTCGGCACCATCAAGGCGATCATCGCGGAGATCGACAAGAAGCTCACCGATCAGATCAACCTGATCCTTCATCACGAACGCTTCCAGGCCGTGGAGAGCGCCTGGCGCGGTCTGCACTATCTCGTCAGCAACACCGAGACGGACGAGATGCTGAAGATCCGCGTCATGAACATCTCGAAGAAGGAGCTCGGCAAGACCCTGAAGAAGTACAAGGGCGCGGCCTGGGACCAGAGCCCGCTCTTCAAGAAGCTGTACGAGCAGGAATACGGCCAGCTCGGCGGCGAACCGTACGGGTGTCTGGTCGGCGACTATCACTTCGACCACACGCCCGGCGACGTGGAGATCCTCGGCCAGATGGCGCAGATCGCCGCGGCCGCCCACGCGCCCTTCATCGCGGGCGCGAGCCCCACGGTCATGGGCATGGATTCCTGGCAGGAGCTCGCCAACCCGCGCGATCTCGGCAAGATCTTCGGCGCGCCGGACTATGCGGCGTGGCGCTCGCTGCGCGAATCGGACGACGCCAAGTACATCGGGCTTGCGATGCCCCGGTTCCTCTCGCGCCTGCCGTATGGTCCCAAGTCGAACCCGGTCGAGGAGTTCGACTTCGAGGAGGAAACGGGCGCCGGCGATCACAGCCGCTACACGTGGGCCAATGCGGCCTATGCCATGGCGGTGAACATCAACCGCTCGTTCAAGAACTACGGCTGGTGCTCCTCGATCCGCGGCGTGGAATCCGGCGGCGCGGTGGAAGGTCTGCCCGTGCACACCTTCCCGAGCGATGACGGCGGCGTGGACATGAAGTGCCCCACCGAGATCGCCATCAGCGACCGTCGCGAGGCGGAGCTGGCGAACTGCGGCTTCATGCCGCTCATTCACCGCAAGAACACCGACACGGCGGCCTTCATCGGCGCGCAGTCGCTGCAGAAGCCGGCGGAATACAGCGATCCGGACGCCACGGCCAACGCGCGTCTCGCGGCGCGCCTGCCGTACCTGTTCGCGAGCTGCCGCTTCGCGCACTACCTGAAGTGCATGGTTCGCGACAAGGTGGGCTCCTTCAAGGAACGCTCCGACATGGAGCGGTACCTGTCCGACTGGATCATGGGCTACGTGCTCAGCAACCCGGAGAACGCCGGCGAAACCATGAAGGCGCAGAAGCCGCTCGCCGGTGCCGAGGTGAAAGTGGAAGAGGTGGAAGGTAACCCCGGTTACTACTCCGCCAAATTCTATCTGCGCCCGCATTACCAGCTCGAGGGCGTGAACGTGACACTGAGTCTCGTCTCGCGGTTGCCCTCACAGAAGCAGGGCTGATCTGCCTGACACGGCGCCCCGGCACCGCGCGTCCGGGACGCCGATCGGGCGTGCGCCGCGCATGATGCGGCGCGTGCCCGTTGAAACACGACCCGGCCACCGGGGGGTTCCCGCCTGGCCGCATTGGCGCGCGATGAATCATTCTCGGTAACCGGAGGACAATCGATCATGGCAGTGGACATGTTTCTCGATCTGGATGGGGTCAAGGGCGAGTCGGTCGACAAGACCTACAAGGACAAGATCGACATCCTCGCCTGGAACTGGGCCGCCTCGAACACCGGCACTTTCCATCATGGCAGCGGCGGCGGCGCCGGCAAGGCGAACTTTCAGGACATCTCCATCACGAAGTACATCGATGCCGCCACGCCGAACATCTTGCTGTATTGCTCGAATGGCAAGCACTTCGCCAAGGGCAAGATCATCGTGCGCAAGGCCGGCGAGAAGCCGCTCGAGTACCTGGTCATCGAGATGGAGAAGGTGCTGGTTACGGCGTATTCGACGGGCGGTGCCGCTGGCGAGGAGCGCCTGACGGAGAACGTGCAGCTGAACTTCGCGAAGGTGCGAGTGGATTACATCGAACAGGACGAAAAGGGTGGCAAGGGCGGCACGTTTTCGTACGGCTGGGACATCGCCGCCAACGCCCCGTTGTAATTCCCCCGCGTGCGGCCCGCGGGTCTCGCGCCACGTGCGGCGCGGGGCCTGCGCGGGCGCGCGGTCGCTTTTCGAGTTTCACGATGCGCGGCGCGGTCACGTGCCGGACGCAAAACGGGTGACGCATGAGTGCTGCCGAAGATCTGTTCGCTGCGGGAGACCTGGCCGGCTGTCTGACACAGTTGCAAAACGATGTGCGTCGGCAGCCCGCGGACGGCAAGCTGCGGGTGTTCCTCGCGCAGCTGCTCATGGTGACGGGCGACTGGGACCGCGCCATCAACCAGCTCACCGTTGCGGCAGAGCTGGATGCTGGCGCGCTTCCCATGCTGCACGCGTATAGCGCCGCTATTCAGTGCGAGCGTTTGCGCGCGCAGGTGTTCACGGGTCAGCGTTCGCCGCTTGTGTTTGGTGAGCCGCTGCCCTGGATCGCGCAGCTCCTGCAGGCACTCACACTCGAGGGAAGCGGCAAGTCCCGGGAAGCCGCGGCGCTTCGCGCGCAGGCGTTCGAAAGCGCCGAGCCCACCGCGGGCACGCTGAACGGCGTGGCGTTCGAATGGATCGCCGATGCGGATTCGCGCCTCGGCCCGATTCTCGAAGTGATGCTGAATGGCGCGTATTACTGGGTGCCGTTCGAGCGCATCCAGCGCGTGGCCATCGAGCCGCCGGAGGATGCGCGCGACCTCGTGTGGGTGCCCGCGCAGCTCACGTGGACGAACGGCGGTGAGGCGATGGGCCTGCTGCCGGTGCGCTACCCGGGTTCCGAGCGGAGCTCGGACGATGCCATCAGGCTCTCGCGCAAGACGGAATGGCAGGCCCTCGACACTGAACATGAACACTACGCCGGGCTCGGCCAGCGTGTGCTCACGAGCAGCGGCGAGGAGCTCGGTCTGCTCGAGGTGCGTGAGCTGACACTCGGCACGGGCGGCTCTGGCGAGTGAGGTTTCCTCACGGTGGCCTCGCTCAGTCTGCGCGAACGACTCCAGCCGGCGCTGTTCGACCGGCTGATCGATGACGAGCGCTGGCTCATCTCATACGACTTCACTTTCCCGCGCGAAGAACTGCGGCGCCTGCAGCTCACCGAGCGGGATCTGATGGCCATTCTCTCGGGGCAGGGCCTGCGGCCATCCGATGCGGCCGATGGCGCGGCTTCCGTGCCCTCCGATGATCGGTTTCTCCGCTTCACGCTCGTGGCGCCGGGGGGGCGCGTGACGCTCTCGCAGCTCAAGTCGTTGCTGCTGAAACCACCCGGCCAGCCGCAGGGCATCACGTTGCAGAGCTTCTGCGAGATTGCCGGCCGGCGCATCGTCAACGAAACGCCGGAAACGAACGAGCAGGCCACGCTCTCCATGCGCAAGTTGCGCGAATGCGTGTGCCGCGACCTCGCCGCGCTCCTCAATTGCGCGAGCCTCGACGCCGTGGTCGATCTGTCTCGCCATCCTCACGTACAGCGATCCGTCGTGAACTTCGGCATGCCCTCACTGGCGGGGCGCACTGCGCGTTTGGTGGACCCGAATCGGATCGCCACCCTGATCGAAACGGCCATCCGCCGCTTCGAGCCGCGTCTCTCGGCGCTGCGTGTCCTCCCCGAGATGGGCGAGGAGGGCAACGAAACGCACGTGCTCGCCTTCCGCATCGAGGCGCAGCTCTGGGGGCAGCCGTCGCCGCAGCAACTCGTGCTGCGCACGAGCATCGACGTCGATTCCGGAAACGTGAACGTCGCGGACTCCGGTGTGAGGTAGCCATGGACCCGCGCCTGCTCGAGTACTACAACCGCGAGCTGCAGTTCGTGCGTGAGATGGGCGCCGAATTCGCGCAGGCGTATCCGCGCATCGCCGCGCGCCTCGGCATGGACGGCATCGAATGCTCGGACCCGTATGTTGAGCGCCTGCTCGAGGGCTTTGCGTTCCTCACCGCGCGCGTGCAGCTGAAGCTCGATGCGCGGCACCCGGATTTCACGCAGCACCTCATGGAGATGGTGTATCCCCATTTCCTGAGCCCCACGCCGTCCTGCGCGGTCGTCGAGCTGGCGCCGGACCTGAAAGAGGACGGGCTGCGGAGCGGCCACCTCGTGAAGCGCGACACGACGCTGCGCAACCCGCTCGGCAAGGGTGATCGCACCGCGTGCGAGTTCCGCACCGCGCACGACGTGACGCTCTGGCCGCTCACGGTCATCGAGGCGAAGTACCTCTCCGGTTCCGGCGCGCTCTCCACGCAGGGCATCGCCACCGACGGCCGCGCGCGCACGGCCATCCGCCTGCGCCTCAAGGCGGCCGGCGGCGCGAACTTCAAGTCGCTGGCGCTGGACTCGCTCACATTCTTTTTGAAGGCCACGCCGGACATCGCGCACCGGATCTACGAGCAGGTCATGGCAGATTGCATCGGCGCCTACGTGCGCGGCACGCGGCCCGGCAGCCCGGTGCACTTTCTCACTGCGAAGAGCGTGCGGCAGGTGGGGTTCGAGGATTCCGAGGCGCTGCTCCCGGTGACGCGCAACGGGTTCCAGGGATACCGGCTGCTGCAGGAATATTTCGCGTTTCCCGAGCGCTTCCTGTTCTTCACGTTGTGCGATCTGCGCACCGCTGTGCGCGATTGCGAGGGAGACGAGCTCGAGATCTATCTGGCGATGGACCGTTCGCAGCCCGGGCTCGAGAACGCGCTCGCTGCCTCGCATTTCCGGCTGTTCTGCACGCCCGCCGTGAACCTGTTTTCTCGCTCGCTGGATCGCGTGCACGTGACGGCGCAGGAGACCGAATACCACCTCGTTCCCGATCGCAACCGGCCGATGGACTTCGAGATTCACAGCCTGCAGAGCCTCGAGGGCATCGGCGCGAGCGGCACTTCGCTCACGCGCATCCTGCCGTTCTACGCCGTGAGCCACGGGCAGGGTCGTTCGGGCGAAGCGGTGTACTACACGGTGCAACGTCGGCCACGCCTGCTCTCCACGCGCCAGCAGCAAACGGGCGCGCGCTCCACCTATATCGGCAGCGAGGTGTTCGTCTCGCTGGTGGATGCCGCGCAGCGGCCCGTCACGCGCGAGATTCTTCAGATCGATGCTCGTGCCCTGTGCACCAACCGCGATTTGCCCCTGCAGATGGCCACAGGCCAGGCACGCACGGATCTCATCATAGAAGGCAACGCGCCCGTGCAGGCCGTGCGCTGCATCGCCGGCCCGAGCTATCCGCGACAGTCGCGCGGCTTCGGCACCACGGCGTGGAAGCTTGTGAGCCATCTGTCGCTCAACTATCTGTCGCTGGTGGATCGCGAGCCGGAGGCCGGTGCGGAACTGCTGCGCGACATGCTGGCGCTGTATGCGAATCCGAACGACGCTGCCGCCACGCGGCAGGTCGAAGGCGTGCGCTCGGTGAGCTACAAGCCGGTCGTTCGCCGGCTGCCGATTCCGGGGCCGATCAGCTACGGGCGCGGTCTCGATATCACGCTGACGCTCGATGACACCGCTTTCGAAGGTGCGGGCATCGTGGTGCTCGGCGCGGTGCTGGAGCGGTTCTTCGCACGCTACGTCTCGCTCAATTCGTTCACGCAGACGCGCCTGCACTCCGCCACGCGCGGCGCCGTGAAGACATGGCCGGTGAGGATCGGATGCCGCCAGACAATCTGAGCCCGGTGCAACGCCTGCAGTCGCGACCGCATGGCTTCAGCCTGTTCGCGGCGCTGCGCCTGCTGGAGCAGACGTTCGCGCAGCAGCCGCGTCTCGGTGAATCGCGCAAGGCGGCGGACGATCGCGTGCGCCTGGGCCAAGCGCCTTATCTCACGTTCGCACCGAGCGATGTGGCCCAGGTGGGCACGGACGACAACGGGCGCGTGTTCCTCGAGCAGTTCGGTTTCGGCGTGCTCGGGCCGAACGGTGCGCTGCCGCTGCACCTCACGGAGCTCGTGTACGAGCGCCGGCGACAGCAGGACGACGACACGCTGCTCGATTTCCTGAACCTGTTCCAGCACCGCCTGATCTCGCTTTTCTATCGCGCGTGGGCGGACAGCGAGCCCACCGTGAGTCTCGATCGCCCCGAGAGCGATCACTTCCGCACGTACGTGGGCGCCTTGTTCGGCCTCGCCCCGGATGCCGCGCGCAACGCGGACTCCGTGCACGATCACGCGAAGCTCCATCGCGCGGGCCGTCTGTCGGCACAGACGCGCTCGGCGGATGGGCTCGAAGCGCTGCTCGCCGACTACTTCGGCATTGCCGTGGAAGTGCGGCAGTTCGTGGGGGCCTGGCTGAACATCCCGGGCGACCTCCGCAGCCGCCTCGGTGATCCGGAGGCGGCGCTGCTCGGCACGAGCACCACACTCGGCGGCTCCACGTGGCAGTGCCAGCACAAGTTCGAGATCGTGCTCGGGCCGCTGACGCGCACGGAGTTCGAAGGGTTCCTCCCCGGTACGCGCGGGCTGTCGGAGCTGCACGCGCTCGTGCGGCTGTACACGAACGACGAGTGGTCCTGGCAAGTGCGGCTGCTCCTGCGTGACGTGGATATCCCCGGCACGCGTCTGGGGCAGGGCGAACGGCTCGGCTGGACGAGCTGGCTCGGCGAGCGGCAGCACACCGCGGCCGATGTCGTCATTCAGGACGAGCGCGCGGATGCGCCCGTCGCCAACACCTCGGGCCGAGGAAAGGACGCGCCGCCCGCGGCCGATCGCGGCAGCGTCCGTATTCCGCGGCACATGAACCACACGATGCATTCAGATCCATTGGAGACAACGCGTCATGGGTGATATCAATCGCGTCGCACTGTTCGGCAAGCTGAACAGCCTCGCCTACAAGTCGATCGAAGGCGCGACCGTCTTCTGCAAGCTGCGTGGCAATCCCTACGTGGAGCTGGTGCACTGGCTGCATCAGATTCTCCAGCAGCAGAGCTCGGATCTCTCGTGCATCGTGCGTGCGTTCGAAATCGATGCCGCGCGTCTCGCCGCGGACTTCACCAATGCGCTCGATCGCCTGCCGCGCGGTGCCACCTCGATTTCCGACTTGTCTGCGCACATCGAGGACGCCACCGAGCGCGCATGGGTGTGGGCGACGCTGAAGTTCGGTGAGGCGCAGATCCGCACCGGACACATCATCGTCGCCATCCTGAAGACACCCACGCTGCGGAACGTGCTCGTCGGCATTTCGCGTGAGTTCGAGAAGGTGAAGGCGGATCAGCTCACGGAGGACTTCGACCGCGTCACCGCCGGCTCGCCGGAAGTCACGCTCGGCGCGAGCGATGGCTCGCAGCTCGACGGCGCGGCGCCAGGCGAGTCGAGCGGGGCGCTCGCGCCCGCGCAGATGGGCAAGCAGGAAGCGCTCCAGCGCTTCACGGTCGATCTCACGGAGCAGGCCCGTCAGGGCAAGATCGACCCGGTGGTCGGGCGCGATGACGAGATTCGCCAGATCGTGGACATCCTCATGCGCCGCCGCCAGAACAACCCGATCCTCACGGGCGAGGCCGGCGTCGGCAAGACGGCGGTGGTCGAGGGTTTTGCGCGGCGGATCGCGACGGGCGATGTGCCGCCCGCACTCAAGGACGTGCAGCTTCGCGCGCTCGACGTGGGCCTGCTGCAGGCCGGCGCCAGCATGAAGGGCGAGTTCGAGCAGCGGCTGCGTCAGGTCATCGACGAGGTGCAGGCCTCGCCGAAGCCCATCGTGCTGTTCATTGACGAGGTGCACACGCTGGTCGGCGCCGGTGGCGCAGCCGGCACCGGCGATGCCGCGAATCTGCTGAAGCCCGCACTCGCGCGCGGCACGTTGCGCACCATCGGCGCGACCACCTGGGCCGAGTACAAGAAGTACATCGAAAAAGATCCCGCTCTCACGCGCCGCTTCCAGACCGTGAAGGTCGAGGAGCCGAGCGAAGAGAAGGCCGTGCTGATGATGCGCGGCATCGTCTCCACGATGGAGAAGCACCATCGCGTGCAGATTCTCGACGAGGCGCTCGAGGCGGCGGTGAAACTCTCGCACCGGTACATTCCGGACCGCCAGTTGCCGGACAAGGCGGTGAGCCTGCTCGACACCGCATGCGCCCGCGTGGGTGTGAGCCACCACGCCACGCCGGCCGAGGTGGAGGATAGCCAGCGCCGCATCGAGGCCCTGCAGACGGAGCTGGAGATCATCGCGCGCGAAGCCGCCATCGGCCTCGACACGGCGGAGCGAGAGAAGTCCGTGCGGGAGGCGCTCCAGCGCGAATCCGATCGGTACGAAACGTTGCAGGCCGCGTGGAAGCGCGAGAAGGAGCTGGTTGACGAGATCCTCTCGTTGCGCGCGAAGCTGCGCGCGGCCACCGGAAAGGCGGATGTTCCCGAGGCAAAGGCCGGGGAGAGCGCGCAACCCGCTGCGGCTGCCGCGAAGTCGGGTGCGAAGGACGCAGGAACCGATACATCCGGCAGTGCGGCCACCGGCACGTCCGATGGCACCCCAACGATGTCGGAAGCGGAAAGATCGGCCGCGATCGCACGCCTGCAGGAACTGCAGACGCAGCTTCAGGAAGTGCAGGGCGAGCGCCCGCTCGTGCTGCCGAGCGTGGACGAGCAGGCGGTGGCGTCCGTCGTGGCGGACTGGACCGGTATTCCCGTCGGGCGCATGGTGAAGGATGAAATCGCCACCGTGCTCACGCTGGCCAGCACGCTTGGCCAGCGCGTCATCGGCCAGGATCACGCGCTCGAGATGATCGCGCGGCGCCTGCAGACGGCGCGTGCCGGCCTCGAGAATCCGAACAAGCCGATCGGCGTGTTCATGCTCGCGGGCCCCTCCGGCGTCGGCAAGACCGAAACGGCGCTCACGCTCGCGGAAGCCCTGTATGGGGGTGAGCAGAACCTCATCACCATCAACATGAGCGAGTTCCAGGAAGCGCACACCGTGTCCACGCTGAAGGGCGCACCGCCCGGCTACGTGGGGTACGGCGAGGGTGGCGTGCTCACCGAAGCCGTGCGCCGCAAGCCCTACAGCGTGGTGTTGCTCGACGAGGTGGAGAAGGCCCACCCGGACGTGCACGAGATCTTCTTCCAGGTGTTCGACAAGGGCGTGATGGAAGATGGCGAAGGCCGTCTGATCGACTTCCGGAACACGCTCATCATCCTCACGACCAACGTCGGCACGGACCTCATCATGGGCATGTGCAAGGATCCGGAGCTGCTGCCCGATCCCGAGGGCATCGCCAAGGCGCTGCGCGCGCCGCTGCTGAAGACGTTCCCGGCGGCGCTGCTCGGGCGCATCGTCGTGATCCCGTACTACCCGCTGAGCGACAGCATGCTCGGCCGGATCATTCGCCTGCAGCTCGGGCGCATCGTCAACCGCATCAAGGTGAACCACTCTGTGGATCTGAGCTACGACGATGAGGTCGTGAAGCTCATCGCCTCACGCTGCACGGAGCCCGAGAGCGGCGGCCGCATGATCGACGCCATCCTCACGAACACGCTGCTGCCGCAGATCAGCCGCGAGTTCCTGACGCGCATGTCGCAGGCGACGCCGACGAAAGCGGTGACTGTCGCAGTGAGCGAGGGCGATTTCAGCTACCGCTTCGAGTGAGACGGAGTGCGTATGAGCGGCCGTCCCCAGGAACACGATCGCGCCCCGGGATTGCGAGCAATCCGGATTCAGGGTGGCGATGCCTGGGCGATGGCCGTGGAGTGGTGCCGTGCCCGGTTCCGGCCCGTGCGGAGATGTCTCGGCGTGGATATGACCGAGTCCGCGAAGTGCGCAAGCGCTGCTTGCAGGGGCCCGGCTTTTCAGGTACTTACGCTCGCAACGTTCTACATAAGGTCTCGGTACCATGGCCCGCGGCAAAGTCGTGGAGTTCGACTATTACGAGTTCAGCAAACTGTTGCGCCGGGCATCGGACGCGGGTCAGCGCATCGACAAGAGCGATGCACGCTGGGCGGAGTACGTGAAGCAGAACGGCATCAACGAGGTGGCCGCCACGGCCATTGCGCGCCAGAAGTTCGAGTCGGCCGTGCCGGTGATCATTGCCGAGGGACGCGAGACCGATGGGCTCTATTTCTATTCGAAGAACGAGGAAAGCTGCCTGAGGCTGGTTTTCCTCTGAGCGGTGCCGCCGCCGCGCGTGCGGCGCGCCGTCTCCGGCCGGAACCGGTCCGCATCAGGGCAGGCCACGGGCGCGGGGTCCGCAGGTTGAAGGCTGCCTGCGTCGCCTTGTGGCGGGCGCAAGGCCCCGACGGCGTTTTGAGAAATGCCCGGTCGCACGTGTCCGGTTTGCCGGCACAGGCTTGAGACAGATGCCAACGAACAACCAGAACCACCTCCCGGTCGAGATCAGCGGCTCCTTCGAGCTCAATGGGCTGCGGCTTGCGACACTGTCCGGGCGCGAGGAGATCGGCCGGCCGTTTCGCTATGAGCTCACGTTCGTGCAGGGCGTGGAGAGCAAGGGCCTGGTGAATCCGGACGATGTGCTCGGCAGATCCTTCACCGTCACGCTGAAAGACACTCCGAGGGGAGGGCCGCGCTACTTCAACGGTGTCATCACGGAATTCGCGTACACCGGGTTCGGCGAGCGCTACCACGAGTATCGCGCGGTTCTGCGCCCCGCGTTCTGGCTGCTGACGCGAAACGTGGACTGCCGCGTTCTGCTCAACAAGAGCACCCCCGATATCTTCTCCCTCCTCTGCAAGGAGGGCGGAAAAAAGGGCTGCGACGTGCAGCACGAGCTGCGGCTCACGGCGAAGTACGAGCCCTGGGATCAGCGGGTTCAGTACCTGGAAAGCGATTTCGATTTCCTGAGCCGCCTGCTCGAGCACGAAGGCATCTACTACTACTTCGAGCATCGGAACGGAAAACACGTGCTCGTGCTCGTGGACGATGTGGCATCACTCAAGTCCGCGCCGGGTTACGCGCAGGTGTCGTTCGAGCCCCACGAGGACGCGCGGGATCGCCTGCGCAGCTGGGTGCTCACCCGGTCATTCGAATCCGCACGAGTGGCCACCACCGAATACTACTTCGAGGAGTCGTACAAGGTTTCGG
>Ga0164243_10005535_pt1 | contig 19275 bp, 18 predicted proteins | sample OricompcompostOP_FD_108781 | JGI IMG/M metagenome (GOLD analysis project Ga0164243, IMG submission 108781) | Organic Plus compost microbial communities from Emeryville, California, USA - Original compost - Organic plus compost (OP) | ecosystem: Engineered > Solid waste > Mixed feedstock >... | reverse complement strand
CTAGCACACGGGCACGGCGTTGCGCTCGATCACCCGCGCGTAGAAGTGCGCGCTGCGTTTCGGGGTGCGCACCTGCGTCGCGTAGTCCACGTGCACCAGCCCGAACCGCTTCGAGTAGCCCTCGGCCCACTCGAAGTTGTCCAGCAGCGACCAGTACGAGAACCCGCGCAGGTCGACCCCCTCGGCGAGCGCGGCGTGCGCCGCGCGCAGGTGCGCGGCGAGGTACTCGGCCCGCTCGGCGTCGTCGACGCCACCGTCCACCCGCACCGCGTCCGGGTACGCCGCCCCGTTCTCGGTGACGTAGAGCGGAACGGCCGGGTACTCGCGGTGCACGCGCACGAGCGTCTCGGTCAACCCGGCGGGCTGGACGGACCACCCCGAGTGGGTCACCGAGGCGGTGGGGTCGGGCACGAAACCGATCCCGTCGGCGCCGACCCACTCCCCCCGCCCTGGCTCCACCCCCGGCCGGAGCGCGCCGGTGACGTGGTAACCGCGGTAGTAGTTGACGCCGAGGTGGTCGATCGGCGCGCCGATCAGGTCCAGGTCGCCGTCACGGACGCGGCCGGCCAGGCCGAACGGCTCCAGGTCGGCGAGCAGGTCCGCGGGGTAGCGCCCACGCAGCACCGGGTCGAGGAACAGCCGGTTCTGCAACCCGTCGACGCGACGGGCTGCCTCGCGGTCGGCAGGGACCGACTCGTCCGCGGCCCACACGGGGTACAGGTTCAGCGTGATCCCGGACTGCGCTTGCGGGGCGTGCCGGCGCAGTTCGGCGAGGCCCAGGCCGTGCGCCAGCAGCAGGTGGTGCGCCGCCGCGACCGCCGCCCGCGGCTCCCGCCGCCCCGGGGCGTGGATCCCGCGCCCGTAGCCGAGGAACGCCGAGCACCACGGTTCGTTGAGGGTGGACCAGAACGCCACCCGGTCCCCCAGCCGTTCGGCCGCCGACGCCGCGAACTCCGCGAACCGGGATGCGGTGTCGCGGTTCGCCCAGCCACCCGCCTCCTCCAGCGCCTGCGGAAGGTCGAAGTGGTAGAGCGTGGCCCACGGGGTGATCCCGCGCTCCAGCAACGAATCCACCAGCCGCTCGTAGAAGTCGAGACCCGGCGGGTTGGGCGCACCGCCGTCCGGGCGCACGCGGGACCACGCCAGGGAGAACCGGTACACACCGATGCCGAGCCCGGCCATCAACTCGACGTCCTCGCGGTAGCGCCGGTAGTGGTCGGCGGCCGGCTCGCCGGTGTCGCCGCCCACCACCGCCCCGGGACGGCGGCAGAACGCGTCCCAGATCGAATCGGTGCGACCGTCCACAGTGGTCGCGCCCTCGATCTGGAAGGCAGCCGTGCTGACGCCCCAGCGGAACCCGGGCGGAAACTCCAGCCCCGCGGCGACCTCTTCGTCCAGTACCGACATGCTCACCCTTTCACCGCGCCCTGCATGATCCCGGCCACGATCTGGCGACCGAGCAGGAGAAAAACGATCAGAATCGGAATGGTCGCCAGCGTGGTTCCCGCCAGCACCAGGGAATAGTCGACGTAGTGGCCGCTCTGCAGCTTCTCCAGCGCCACCTGCACGGTCGGGTTGCCCGCGTCGAGCACGATGAGCGGCCACAGGAAGTCGTTCCACGACATCATGAACGTGAACATCGCGAGCACCGCCGCCGCGGGCCGGATCGCGGGCAGGCACACGTGCACGAAGGTGCCGAACACACTGCACCCGTCCACCCGCGCCGCCTCGATCAGCTCGTACGGCACGGCGTCCACGATGTACTGCCGCATCCAGAAGACCCCGAACGCGGTCACCAGGTTCGGCACGATCACCGCCTGCAGGTGCCCGGCCCAACCCAGATCGGACATCATGATGAACAGCGGGATCACGCCCAGCTGGGTCGGCACGGCGAGCGTCACCACGATGAACACGAACAGCCCGTTGGAGCCGCGGAACCGCATCTTGGCGAACGCGAAGCCGGCCAGCGCGGAGAACAACACGGTCGTCAGGGTCACCGTGCCCGACACCACCAGGCTGTTGCCCAGCGCCTTCCAGAACGGCACCGCGTCGAACACGCGCGCGGCGTTGGACCAGAAGTTCCCGCCGGGCAGCAGCGGCGGCAGGTGGTCGGACAGCATGCCGGTGTCCCTGCTGGCCACGAGGAACGACCAGTAGAACGGGAACAGCGATCCCGCGACGAACGCGATGAGCGTGGCGTAGACGAAGAAGCGCGATCCGTTCCGGCGGCGCCGCAGCGGCAGTCCGAGTGTCATCGTTTCAGTCCCGTCGTCGCGGCGATGCGCCGGGTGATCAGGAAGTTGGCCAGTGCGATGAGGACGATCAGCAGGAACAGCACCCACGCGATCGCCGAGGCGTAGCCGAGGTCGAAACCCTCGAACGCCGACTTGTAGAGGTACAGCGTCAGCGTCTGGAACTGGTGCTGCGAACCGCCGTTGTTCGACCCCGGCATCGCGTCGAACAGCTTCGGTTCGGTGAAGATCTGCAACCCGCCGATCGTCGAGGTGATCACGACGAAGATCAGGGTGGGCCGCAACATCGGCAGGGTGATGGAGAAGAACCGGCGCACCGCACCAGCGCCGTCCACCACCGCCGCCTCGTACACGTCCCGCGACAACGCCTGCATCGCGGCCAGCACGATCAGGGCGTTGTAGCCGGTCCAGCGCCAGTTCACCATCGTCGCGATGGCCAGGTGGCCGGCGAACCGGTTGGCCTGCCACTCCACCCGGTCCAGCCCCAGCGTCTCCAGCGTCGCGTTGATCAGTCCGTAGCGCGGGCCGAACAGGTTGGCGAAGATGATGCCGAGCGCGACCAGGCTGGCCGAGTACGGCAGCAGGACACCGACCCGCCAGCCCGCCGGGAAGCGCAACCGCAGCGACAGCAGCGCCGCCAGCAGCACGGCGATGATCACCTGCGGGACGCTGGAGAGCAGGAAGATCGAGATCGTGTTGACGACCGCGTTCCAGAACTGGGGGTCGCCGAAGAGCGTCACGAAGTTCTCCAGGCCGACGAACGACGGGTCGTCGTCCCCGATCTCCCAGTCGAACAGCGACACGTAGGCCGTGTAGAGCAGGGGGAACAGGCCGGTCAGGCCGAACACCACGAAGAACGGTGCGATGTAGACGTACGGTGAGAATTTCACGTCCCAGCGGGACAGGCGCTGCCGCAGCGTCGGACGCGCCGGTCCGCCCGGTGCGTCCTGCCGCGCCGGTTTCTCGGCCAGGGTGGTCATCGGCCCGCTCCCCCGTGGCTCACTTCACGACCCGCTTGGCTTCGTCGACCACCCGTTGCCAGGCCTCGCCGGGCGAGGTGCCCTGCTCGACCGACTGCAGCGCAGGCATGGTGACGTTCTCCTGGATCTGCCCGTCGCCGGGCCCCTTGTACTGCGCCCGCGTCACCTTCCGCGCCTGCTCGGCGTAGAGCTCACCGACCTTGGTGTCGCCGAAGTACGGCTCGGTCTGCTCGAGCAGCTGCGGGGAGGTCAGGGCCTGCTGCTGGCTCGGGAAGTTGCCCCGCGCCTGGAACGCCTTGAGCTGCTGCTCGGGCGCGGTCAGCCAGGCCGCGAACTCGGCCGCTTCCTTCGGGTGCGCACTCTGCTTGGGCACCGTCAGGTACGAACCGCCCCAGTTGCCGCCGCCGTTGGGGAACGCGTCGGTGACCGCCCACTTGCCCGCGTTGGCGGGACCGGCGTTCTCCTCGACCACGCCGAGCATCCACGACGGGCAGACGGTGGTGGCGAAGGATCCTTGCTGGAAACCGGTTTTCCACTCGTTGCCGAACGCCACGAGTGTGGCGGACTGTCCACGCTGGATCGCACCGGTGATGCGGTCCCACGCGGCCTTGATGCCCGGGTTGGACTCGATGGTCAGGTTGTCGTCGCGATCGAGGTAGCCGATGTCGAGCTGGTTGACCATGGAGTTGAACAACTGGGAGGACGCGTCGAACCACGCCCCGCCACCGGAGCCCGCGACGTAGGCGTCGCCCGCCGCGAAGTAGGACTCCCACGTGGCGAACAGCGACTTGACGCCCTCCGGGTCCGACGGGAGTCCCGCGGCCTCCAGCAGGTCCCTGCGGTAGCACATCGCGAGCGGGCCGATGTCGGTGCCGTAGCCGATGAGCCTGCCGTCGGAATCCCTGCCTGCCTCGTACTTCCAGTCCAGCCACCGGTCCGCGGTGACGTCGGCGGGACCGATCTCGGTGAGGTCGTTGAACTTCGACGATTTGTCGATGATGTCGGAGAAGTGCCCCTCCTCCACCGCGACCACGTCCTCCAGCCCGTTGCCCGCGGCCAGTTTCGTGATCAGGTTCTGGTGGTAGGGGCCGCCTTCACCGGTCTTGTGGTGGGTGATGGTGATGTTCGGGTGCAGGCGTTCGTACTCGGTGATCAGGTCCTCGTAGCCGAATTCGGTGAAGGTGCCGATGGACAACTCGATCCGGCCGTCGCCCGATGACCCGGAGGAGCCGCCGCCGCAGGCAGTCAGGCTCGCACCCAGCACCGCCAGTCCGATCGCGAAGCTCACGCCCTTGTGAAGATGTCGCACGTCGATTCCCTTGTTCGTGGGGTTCCGGAGAGGGAGATTTATTGGGAGCGCTCCCAAAACGGAACCGAGTGTGTCCCCAGCCACAAGCGCGTGTCAAGATGCGCTATCCTTGGAAGCGCTCCCAGCACTGGCGGAAGGTGACGCGGTGACCGCACACGGCAATTCCGAGGGACGGCCGACGTTGGAGGACGTGGCCGCGTTCGCCGGGGTGTCGCGCTCGACGGCGTCACGCGCGTTGAACGACGACCCGAACGTCAGCGCCCGCGCGCGCGACGCGGTGCGGGCGGCGGCCGCCGACCTGGGGTACTCGCCGAACCAGGCGGCACGGTCGCTGGTGACGCGGCGGACGGGCGCGGTGGCGGTGGTGCTGTCCGAGCCGGAGGAGGTCGTGCTCGGCGATCCCTACCGGACGGCGGTCATGCGCGCCGGGTACCGGGAGCTGGCCGCGAACGGCATCCAGATGGTGTTGATGTTCTGCGACGGGCGGGACGATCTGTCGCGCACGCTGCGGTTCCTCGAGGGCGGGCACGTCGACGGCGCGCTCGTGTTCGCACCGCACCAGGCCGATCCCCTGCCGCGCGCGTTGCGGCTGCTGCGGTTGCCGGTGGTGTTCGGCGGGCCCGCGGGCGGAGTGGCGCGCGGGGTGCACGTGATCGACTTCGACAACGAGTCCGGCGCACGAATCGCGGTGGAGCACCTGGTCGGTCTCGGCCGGACGCGGATCGCGACCGTCACCGGACCGCAGGACCAGCTCGCGGCGGTGCACCGGTTGGCGGGCTGGCGCGCGACGCTGACGGATGCGGGACTGCGCACCGACGGCCTGGCGGAGGAGGCGGACTTCACGCTCGGCGGCGGCCGCGAGGCGATGGACCGCCTGCTGGCCCGTGAGCCCGGACTGGACGCGGTGTTCGTGGCGAGCGACGTGATGGCGGCGGGTGTGCTGCAGTCACTGGGCGCGGCGGGGCGCCGCGTGCCCGCCGACGTCGCCGTCGTCGGGTTCGACGACCACCCCGCGCTGGCCACCGCGATGAACCCACCGCTGACGACGGTCCACCAGGACCCGGCGGCCCAGGTGCGCCGCATGGTGGCGACGCTGACGGCGCTGCTGGGCGGCGAGCCGGTCCGCCCGCGGCGGCAGGTGCTGCCCGTGTCGCTCAGGGTGCGCGAGTCGGCCTGAACGGGCGTGACGGGGTGGGCAGGCGGCACCGGAACCGCTCGGCGGCAGGTCGGCCCCGAGCGCTCGGGGCGGCCGGGCGTCGCGAGCGCTCGGGGCGGCAACCCTTCCGGACGAGCGCCGGATGCCCCACTCGCGCCACCCTCAGCCTCGCGCATCTGCCGCACACGCGCCACTCCGCGCCGCGCCACCGCCCGGCGCACACACCCCATCCGGCAAAGCGCACCACCCGGGGCAGCGCACCCACCCGGCGAGCGCACTCCACCACCCGGCGCACACACCCGCCGTAAGACCACCGGATGCGCCACCTCGCGCCACCCGGCCCCGCGCATCTGCGGGCACCAATCCGCACTCGCAACGCGCCACCGCCCACGGCAGCTCGCCACCCACGTCCCGCGCCACCGGCCGAGCACGCGCCGCGAACAGGCCACCCAGCACCAACCAACCCCAGCCCGGGGACACAAACCCCCCGCACGGCCACAGCCCGACAACACACCACCCCACGCCCACCCCGCACCAACCAACCCCAGCCCGGGGGCGCGAACCCCGCGCGGCCTCAGCCCGGTGGCAGTCCGATGTGGACCACCTTCGTCACCGTCATCTCGTCCAGCAATTCCGGTCCGTAGCCGAACCCCTCGCCACTCGCGCCGCGCGGGTGGGCCGCTCCGGCGGGTGCGCCTCCGAACACGTCGTTGACCTTCACCGTCCCGACCGGCAGCTCCCGCCACGCGCGCTGGGCGTGCGCCATCGATCCGGTGAGGACGGTGGCGGTCAGCCCGTAGCGGTCGTCCGCGGCCTCGGTGAGCGCCTGGTCGAACCCGTCCACCATGCGCACCGGCGCCACCGGGCCGAACGTCTCCTCGCGCATCACCCGCATGTCGGGCGTGCAGCCGCTCAGCACGGTGGCCGGGTAGCGCGCGCCCGGCCCATCCGGTGGGACGCCCCCGGCACGCAGTTCCGCGCCCAGCTCCAGCGCGTCCTGCACCTGCGCGTGCACCTCGTCGCGTAGCCGCACGTCCACCAGCGGCGCCATCGGCACCTCGTGGGGCCGCCGCCGGGCCTGCGCGACCAGCGCGTCGACGAACTCCCGCGCGACGCCGCGGTGCACGTAGATCCGTTCCACCGACACGCAGATCTGCCCGGCGTTGGCGAACGCCCCGACAGCGGCCTGCTCCGCCGCCCACACCGGGTCGACGCCGGAGTCGACGATCAGCGCGTCGTTGCCGCCGTTCTCCCGCAGCACCTTCGCCCCGGTGCGCGCCGCGGACGCGGCCACCGACCGTCCGGTGGCGGTGCTGCCGACGTGGGCGATCACGTCGACGTCGTCGTGCCCGGCCAGCAGTGCACCGGTCGACCCGTCCCCATCGAGGCAGGTGAGGACGTCGGCGGGTAGGTGCCGGGCCAGCAGGTCGGTGAGCATCCGCCCGACGTGCGGGCACCGCTCGCTCGGTTTGTGCACCACCACGTTCCCGGTGACCAGCGCCGCGCCGAGCAGCCCGCACGCGACCGCGACCGGGTCGTTCCACGGTGTCAGCGCCACCACGACGCCACGCGGCTCGGGCACCATCAGGTCGGTGGCGTCCCAGCCGCCGCGCAGGCTCCGTCCGCGGTGGGCCGGGCCGAGCTCGGCGTACTGCTCCAGCGTCCCGGCGCCGGCGAGCACTCCCTCGCGCGCTTCGCCGGCCAGCTTGCCGGTCTCCCGGGTGTTCATCGCCGCCAGCTCGTCGGCCCGCTCACGCAGTTCCGCCGCGGCGGCTTTGAGCGCGGCGGCCCGCTCCCCCACGTCCGCGCGGGCCCACGCGCCGGAGGCCGCGCGCGCCGCCGCGACGGCCCGCGCCACCCCGTCCTCAGTCGCGACCACGACACTCCCGACCAGCTCGCCGGTCTCCGGGTCGTGCACCTCGACGGCCCCGGGCGCACCCCGGGTCAACAGCTCAGTCATCGCACCTCCAGTCCGCGGCGGGTACCCGTGCGCGTGCCGGCAACACTCACCCCTCGGCGATCCGCTGCGCCCGCGCGTAGGCGAGCTGCAGGAAGTCCGCACCGGTCAGCGCGGCGGCCGCGGCGGCCACGAGCCGGGTGGGGCGCGGCGCGAACACATGCCCGACGGTGAACGCGGTGACCACCCACACGTCGAGGCAGAACGGGCAGCTGACCAGTTCCCCGATGCTGTGGCGCAGGCCCGAGGGTTTGCGCACCTCCTCCATAACCTCGGCGGGGCCGCCGTGGTCCGCGTACCGCGTGAACGGGGCCCGCCGCGGACTGGTGACGGCGTCCTTGCTGACCGTGCGCGCGAGCTTGTGGGTCCCCATCGCCATCATCGCGATGTCCTGGATCCGCAGCTCGCGCGGCAGTGTGCGGCCGGTGACCGCGGCGGCGGCTCCCGCCGTCGCGACCAGTGCGGCGTAGACGAGCATCACGACGACGTACCCGCCCAGCGGGCGGTCGTCGCCGGCGCGGTAGGCGTCGGCTTCGGCGCGCCCCGCGCCCGCGATGTCCCGTAGTCCGGCGTCGCGCCCCATACGCTCTCCTGGAGTCGGCTGTTCGTGTACCGGTCGCCGGGTACCCCCGGGGTTCGCGGGCAACCGCTCAGCCGCGAAGGAGGGGTCATGGTCCACAAGTTCCTCTTCCGCCGCGCGACGCCCGAGGACGCCGACGCGGTCCGCGAACTGGTTCGCTCGGCGTACGCCGAATGGGTGGACCTGATCCACCGCGAGCCTCGGCCGAGGGAGGTGGACTACGCGCGGGCCGTCGTGGACCACCGCATCGACCTGCTGTACGAGGACGCGAACCTCGTCGCGTTGATCGAGATGGTGCTGGGCGCGGACCACCTGCGGATCGAGAACGTGGCGGTGCGCCCCGCCTCGCAGGGCGTGGGGTACGGGCGGCTGCTGATGCGGCACGCCGACCTGCTCGCCCAGTCGATGGAGCTGCACGGCGTGCGGCTGTGCACCAACGCGAGGTTCACCGAGAACATCCGCTTCTACCGGCGCCTCGGCTACCACGTGGACCGCGAGGAACCCTTCCGCGGCGGCGCGCTGGTGCACATGAGCAAGGCCGTGTGAGGTCAGCCGAGGGCGAGCGCCGCGGCGGCCCGCACCATCGCGGCCAGCCCTCGTTTGGGCCGCGGCCGCATCGTGGTGGCGCCACCCAGCGCGGCCGCGATCTCACCCGCGTCCGGCCTGCCGTCCGGGTCCCGGTCACCCATGCGGGTCAGCAGGTCGGTGACGTGCGGCGGCAGCCCGCTGGGCACGCGGGGTGCACGAAACAGCCGCGCCACCGCCGATTCGGTCACCGAGCCCGGGAACTCGCGTTCCCCGGACAGGCACTCCAGCAGGACCAGGCCGAGGGCGAACACGTCCGCGGACGGTCCCGCGGTGTCGCCGTCGACCTGTTCCGGCGCGAGGTAGGCGACGGTGCCGGTGACGAGGCCGGCGCCGGTGCGGGCCGTGCCCTCGTGGGCGAGACCGAAGTCGCCCAGCAGCGGCCGGTCCGGCGCGAGGAGGACGTTGGCGGGTTTCACGTCGCGGTGGGTGATCCCCGCGTCGTGCACGTGGGCCAGGGCGTCGGCCAGGTACGCGCCGAGCGACACGGTCTCGTCGCACGAGAGCGGCCCGTCGGCGACCCGCTCGGCGAGCGTCGGCCCCGGCACGAGCCGCATCACGAGGTAGGGACGGCCGTCGGCGACGCCGGAGTCGTACAGCGGGATCAGCCCGGGGTGGTCCAGGCGGTCGAGGATGGCGGGCTCGCGGACCGGACCCGCGCCTTCCGGGAAGAGCTTGATCGCGACGTCCCGGTCGGCGACGCGGTCCCAGGCGCGGTGGACTTCGGCGGTGGCTCCACCGCCGATGCGCTCCCGCAGCCGGTACCGCTCCCCGATGTTCACAACTTGTGCGCTACCCGCGGTCCGCGTGCGGCAAACTCACCCGCGGACTGGCCAGGGCGCCGCGCGTGGGCGACAGTGGTGCGATGAGCAGCGGCGAAGTGCGCGACGGGGTGTCGTTGACGAACCTCGACCAACCGCTGTCGGCCGGCTCGGATGTCACCAAGCGCGACCTGGTCGACTACCTCGAGGCGGTGGCCGACCGCATGATCGCCGCCCTGCGCGACCGGCCGCTGTCGGTGGTGCGGGCGCTGCGCGGCCAGGACCCGTTCATGCAGAAGAACCTGCCGAAGTACGCGCCGGAATGGGTCGAGCGGGTGAGCGTGTGGGCGGAGAGCTCGCACCGGCGGGTGTCCTACGCGCTGTGCAACGACCGGCGCACGTTGCTGTGGTTCGCCAACCAGCGGGCGGTCGAGTACCACCCGGCGCTGGGCCTCGCCGGCTCGCTCGGGCACCCGACCCACCTGGTCCTCGACCTCGATCCGCCTGCGGGCGACGAGTCCTTCGCCCTGGCGGTGCGAGCGGCGTTCCTGGTGCGCCAGGCCCTGGCCGACGCGGGGTTGCGCGGCGCGGTGAAGACGAGCGGGTCGAAGGGCGTGCACGTGTTCGTCCCCGTGCGCGGGGCCGATGCGGAGGCCGCCGCCGCGGCCACCCGCGCCATCGCCGCCCGCGCGGAACGGATCGACCCGGACCTGGCGACGACGGCCTTCATCCGGGACGACCGCGCGGGCAAGGTCTTCCTCGACTCGACCCGCGCGGGCGGGGCGACCGTGGTGGGGGTCTACAGCCCACGCGTGCGCCCCGGCCTGCCGGTGTCGTTCCCGGTGCCGTGGGACGACCTCGATCGCGTGTCCGTCGCGGAGTTCTCACTGCGGTCGGTGCCGGGGCTGCTCGGCTCGGCCGACCCGTGGGCCGCGTCCCTGCCCGAGCCGCAGGAGCTGCCTGCGGAGCTGGTGGAGCACGGCCGGACGATCCCGGTGGCCCGGGTGCAGGCGATGCACGAGGGCAAGCGCCGCGCCCGGGCGCGGCGGGCCGCCGGCGGTTCGTGATCGGTTTTCGGGATCCGGACCACGGCGGTTCGGCGAGCGGCTAGGGCGCGCCCGCGCCCGTTCATAGGGTCGAGCCGACCACCGTCGTTCAGGTATCCGGCATCTTCTTCCGCGCATATCGCGGGAATGCCGCGAAAGGGGTTTCGCCATGGCCGCTGATGTGCACACCCTCGAGAGCAGGATCCGGCAGGCCGGCGATCCGCTGAGGATGCTGCGGAGTTCCCCCGTCGGCCAGTTCCCGTTCCCGATCCAGCCCGAGTTCACGAACTGGCGGGACGAGCAGACGGCCTGGCGGGAGACGGCCACGCTCTTCGACCAGTCGTTCCACATGTTCGACGTGTACTTCAAGGGACCGGACGTGCGGCGGCTGCTCGGTGACGTCACCGCGAACAAGATCGCCTCGTTCGGCCGGAACCGGGCCAAGCAGCTGATCACCGTCTCGCCGGACGGGCACATGATCGGCGATGCGATCCTCTTCGGACACGAGGAGGACGAGTGCAGCGTCGTCGGCGGGCCGTTCGCGAGCGACTGGCTCAGCTACCACGCCGAAACGGGCGGGTACGACGTCGAGGTGGTGCGGGACGAGGCGATCCTGTTCAACAAGACCGGGCGCCGCCTGTTGTTCCGCTACCAGCTGCAGGGGCCCGCCGCGTTGCAGATCGTGGAGAAGGCCTCCGACGGCACGATGCCCGAGATCAAGTTCTTCCGCATCGGCGAGTTCCGCATCGCCGGGGTCCCGGTGCGCGCACTCAACCACACGATGATCGGGGTGCCGGGGCTGGAGAAGACGGGGCTGGAGATCTTCGGGCCCGCCGAGCACCGGGACGAGGTGAAGGCCGCGCTGGTCGAGGCCGGTGCCGAGTTCGGCATGCGCGAGGGTGGTTCGCTCGCCTACTCGTCGGTGACGGTCGAGTCGGGCTGGATCCCGATCCCCGTTCCCGCGATCTACAGCGGCGAGGACATGCGCCCCTACCGGGAATGGCTGGGCGCCGATTCGCTGGAGGCCAACGCGTCGCTCGGCGGCAGCTACACCGGTGAGCGCATCGACGACTACTACGTCACCCCGTGGGACCTGGGCTACGAGCGGGCGTTGGGGTTGGACGGCGATTTCATCGGCGCGGACGCGTTGCGGCGGCGGGCGGCGGAGCCCCACCGGCGCAAGGTGTGGTTGCGCTGGAACGACGAGGACGCGGCGACGGCGGTGACGCGTGGCCTGTTCGGTCCCGACCGGACGAGGTACGTCGACATCCCCACCCCGGTGTACTCGATCTACCAGTACGACACGGTGCTGCTCGACGACCGTCCGGTGGGGATCTCCACGTGGGCGGCGTACACGACCAACGTCGGTGGTTTCAGCTCGCTGGCGATGGTGGACGAGGCCGACGCCCGCGACGGCGCCGAGGTGGTCGTGCTGTGGGGTGAACCGGACGGTGGTGCGGCGAAACCGGGGATGGAAAGCCACGTGCAGATCCCGATCCGGGCGACGCTGAGCACGACGGCACTGGTCTGACGCAGGGCCACGACAACCGGGTGGGCCGCGGCTCGCCCGGTTGTCGGGCACGGCAGCGGGGTTTAGCGTGACAGCGCATCCCCACGCATTCCCGGTTCCTCACGGGCGACGACGGCTGGAGGACACGATGACGAGCGGGACCCCGGGTGCGGCGGCGCGCCCGCACGTCGACTCGGACCTCCTGCGCGCCTACGAGCGCTACCGCACGCGGAGCCCGGAGGTCGCCGCGGTGGCGTGCGCGCCATTCCTGTCGTCGCACCGGTTGTCGGTCGGGCGCGACCGCGAGGACTTTCAGGCGCTGGGCCGTTTCGCCGACGCGGGCGCGGCGGCGGTCGGCGACATGAGCTACGGCTCCACCGTGACGATCGACCGCGCCGGGCACCACCGGTACCTGGCGATCGGGATCCCGGTGGCGGGCCACCTCGTCACGACGCACCGCGGACAGCGGCACGTGGTGTCGCCGGGCCGGTCGATGGCCGTGATCGGGCCCGGTGACCGGCTGCACCTGACCTGGAGCCCGCGGTGTGAACTGTTGACGCTGCGGATCGACGCCGACGAGTTGCGGTCGGCGCTGCGTGGCCTGCTTCCCCAGGCGGCCGACCGGCCGCTGCGCTTCACCGACCCGGTCGTGCCGTTCGACGCGGGCATCGCGGTTTACGGCGCGGCGCGGTTGCTCGCCGGAGTGTTCGAGCGCCACCAGGGACAGGGCGGGGTGCCGCACCGGATCGCGCGGCAGTTGACGGACCAGCTGCTGACGACGGTGCTGCTCGGGCTGGAGCACAGCCACAGCGGGGACCTCCTGCGGGCAGGCCGGCCCTGCCGTCCGTCGAGCGTCACCGTCGCGGTCGACCTCGTGGAGGCCGAAACGTGCGCGGTGCACACCGTGCCGGACCTCGCGCGCCACGCCGGCGTCAGCGTGCGCGCACTCGAACTCGGCTTCCGCAAGACCCTCGACACCACCCCGCAGGCCTTCCTGCACCGCACCCGCATGGCGAAGGCGCACCGCGAACTGGAGGCAGCCGACCCCGACGCCGGAACGACGGTGACCGAGGTGGCGATGCGCTGGGGGTTCGCCCACACGGGCCGGTTCGCGGCCCGCTACCGGCAGACGTACGGGGTGCTGCCGAGCGAGACGCTGCGCGCGAGCGTCTGACCTGCGAAGACAATGAGAGCGGGCGTCACGCAGGCTGTCCCCACATGCTTTCAGCAGGGTAACCAAGGTCTTGGCCGCGTTCTCGTCGTCGAAGGTCTGGCTCGCCTTCGGATCCGTCTCCGGCGGCGCTTTCGGGTCGCGCCAGCGCACGCGGTACGTGACGTCCGGTCGCTTCGTGAGCGAACCTCCATCCACGCCACCGGATCACCCCACCTCGTCCCAGCGGGTGCCGCAGGAGCAGACGTGATCGCGCTCGACGTGGCCTGCCGGGGAGATGCAGCCGCACGACTCACCGCCGAGGGGCCAGACGGGGCCGGTCCACGCGTCGCAGACCCCAACGACCTTCTCCGAGCGGTCACCGCCGTGCTTGATCTTGCCCATGACTCAGGGAGCGTAGCGGGCTTGGGGCGCCGTGGGGGCAGGAAACGGATTCTCGGGGGCAGACCCCTTTTCGAACCCCGTCTGACCTGCGAAAATGATGGAGCGGGCGACGGGAATCGAACCCGCACCACCAGTTTGGAAGACTGGGGCTCTACCATTGAGCTACGCCCGCATGCACCCGTTCCGCACGGGCGCGTCTGCGAGTCTAGCGGCCCGCGCTAGAGTGATCGCACCGCCCCGGGGTTTCCGGGGCTTCCGGGATGTGGCGCAGCTTGGTAGCGCATCCGCTTTGGGAGCGGAGGGTCGCAGGTTCAAATCCTGTCATCCCGACCGACCGGGTTGCCCCACTGGTGCAACCCTTCGCCCGCCGGCCGATCCGGTCAGGAGCGGGCACGTTCGCGCCACTGACACCCACTCGTGGGTGAGGGGCGCACCAAGCCCGCTTGCGATTGCTCGCTCGTGTCGTCGCGTGCCGACTTCCCAGCCTAAACTTTCCAACTTGGAAAACTTGCAAAGATGGAAAGTTTGAGTAAGCTGCGATCATGAACGCGAAAGACGGGGGCTTGCGTGAACGCAAGAAGCGCGAGACCCGCCTCGCCTTGAGCCACGCCACGATCGCACTCGTGCTCGAGCGCGGGTTCGACAACGTGTCGGTCGACGACATCGCCATGGCGTCGAACGTCTCCGCACGCACCTTCCGCAACTACTTCTCCAGCAAGGCCGAGGCCATCGTCGCCGCGCACCTCGAACGCGGGCAACGCATCGCCGAGGCGCTGCGTCAACGCCCAGCCGACGAGCCACTCTGGGACGCGCTCATCGATGCGGTCCTCGCACAGTTCGAACCCGAGTCCGACACGAGCGCGAACGCCGACCGGTACACCGCCGCGTTGCAGGAACTGCTCGCTGAACCAGCGGTCCGACACGAGGTGTTCCGCGCACACGCCGCGGCACAGGACGAACTGACCGTCGCCATCGCCGAGCGCACCCGCACCGACGCCGTCGACCTGTACCCGCAGATCGTCGCCGCAGTGGTCAACACCGGACTCGGCACGGCCATGGCGCACTGGACACGCAACCCCAGCCGATCGCTCGTGGCTCTGCTCCGCGAAGTGTTCGACCGGATCCGGGCCGGACTGCCGGAACCACGCTGACACCGCCACACCCCGCAGCCCGCTCGACGGGCTACTCGGCATGCCCGAGAACAAGAACACAAGGGAGAACACCCATGGACGTCATCATCGTCGGCGGCGGCCCCAACGGCATGATGCTCGCGTGCGAGCTCGCGCTCGGCGGGGTCCGCCCACTCGTACTCGAACGCCTCCCCGAGCCCAGCACGCAACCGCGGTCCAATGGCCTCGTCGGACAGGTCGTCCGCATGATCGACCGCCGAGGCCTGTTCGAACGGTTCAGCGGCCATCCCGGCCCGCCGCAACCCAACAGCGGCTACTTCATGTTCGCTGCGATGCCGCTCGACCTCGGCCTTCTCGAGGACAGCCCGATCCACAACCTCTCGGCGCCCGAGCTGAAGATCGTGCAGGTCCTGGAAGAGCGCGCCAGGGAGCTCGGCGTCGAGATCCGACGAGGCCACGAGTTCACCGGTTTCACGCAGGACGACGGCGGTGTCACCGTCACCGTCCGCGGGCCCGACGGAGAACCCTACGAGCTGCGGACCGGGTACCTGGTCGGCGCGGACAGCGCGCACAGCCCGGTGCGCAAGGCCGCCGGCATCGGGTTCCCCGGCGTGACTTACGACAGGACCACAACCCGTACCGTGCACGCCACCGTTCCCGAGGACTGGATCGACCCCACGACCGGCGCGCTGAACGTGCCGGGCCACGGCCCGGTCCTGCCGTTCCTCCCCGTCCGCACGGCACGCGGCGGCTTCTCCTACGCGCCGCTGCCCGGCCACCCGCCACTGATCGCCACCGTCGAGTGGGACGAACCCGAGACCGACGCGCCCATGACACTCGAGGAGATGCGCGCCAGCGTCGCCCGCGTGCTCGACACCGACGTCCCGCTCGGCCCGCCACCGGGCACCGGCCCGCACGTGCTGCGCCGGATCAATGGCGGGAACACCCGGGTCGCCGACCGGTACCGAGACGGCCGGGTGTTCCTCGTCGGCGACGCGGCGCATGTCTTCTCCGCCGGCGGTACCGGTCTCAACCTCGGCATGCAGGACGCACTGAACCTGGGGTGGAAGCTCGCCGCCGCGATCACCGGCACCGCCGACGTGCTCGACACGTACGAGACCGAACGACGCCCGATCGCCGACCGGACCATCACCTACTCCCAGACCCAAGCCGCGTTGCTGGCCCCGGGCGACGATGTCACCGGCCTGCGCCGGATCTTCGGCGAGCTGCTCGCCCAGCCCGACGTCGTGCGGTCGCTCGCCCAGCTCGTCGCAGGCGCCGACGTCCGCTACCCGGTCGCCGAAAAGGCCCATCCCCTGGCCGGATGGCCCGCACCCGACTTGGACCTGCGCACTCCCGACGGCCCGATCCGCCTCACCGAGCTGGTCCGCCGCGCACAACCGCTGCTGATCGACCTCACCGAGAACGGTGACCTGCGCAGTGACGGCGTCGAGACCGTTCGCGCCACAGCCGCCACCGACGTCACCGCGCTCCTGCTGCGCCCCGACTCCTACGTGGCGTGGGCCTCGTCCGACCCGCGCCCCGACCAGGACGGACTGCGGCAGGCCACCCGGCGATGGTTCGGCGTCCCCGTCAACGCCTAGCGTTCACAGCCCTCGGATGGCTTCGGCGAGATCAGGGCCGCACGACGCCCAGCAGATCACCGACCCGTCGGTGTCGATCTGTCCGATGAACCACTCGCCGCAGGCTCGCGCGAGGCACAGGTCGTGGAAGGAAAGGATGAGGTCGGGCTGCAGGACCTCGTAGTCGGCGGCGCCGTGCCGCTCGACGACGACAAGCCGGTCAACGGGCAGCAGGTCCGCTCCGGCGTCGCCCGACGCGTGGCGGACCCGCTCGATCGTCCAGCCCGCCGGGAGATCTGCGTGCACCGTCGCATGATCGCACTCCGGCGGTCTCGCGGGTTGCCCTAGTCGGCGCTCACCTGACGCGCCGTCGCCATCGCGCGTTCGGTCTCCCAGAACGCGCGCATCGACTTCACCAGCCCGTCGGAGTTGACCCGGTACACGAACACGCCCTCGGTGTCCACGCGGTAGCCGCCGGGCAGGAACGTGGTGATCGTGCCGACGTTGGCCACCTCGTCTCCCGCCGCGAACGAGTCCTCGATGACGAACTCGAACCGTTCGACCTTCGCGATCGCCAGGTCCCAGAACGCGCTGATGCCCTCGTGACCGTGGTGCCCGCGGCCCTCCTGGTCGAACATCGACTTGCCGACCGGATCCTCCACCACCGCGTCGGACGCGAACAGCGACAGCCACTCGTCCTTGGCGCCGCGGCAGGTCGCGTTCATCGACTTCCATGCGGCGACCCGCGCGGGCGGCTGCTCGTCCTCGACGTTCCAGCACACCTGAACACCCATGGCACACCCCTCAGTAGCGCGAAATGATCTCGTCGGCGAACTTGCGGATCGCGTCCTTCTTCGGGCCGATCGGAGCGTCGAAACCGACGCCCTCGAACACCCACGGCTGGGTCACGATGTCGGTCACCCCGATGTCGCCCTGCGCGCGGTAGCCATCCAGGCCGAACCGGTCGATGCACACCGCCTGGATCTCGAACGGCCGGTCGGCGCGCCCGTACTCGGTGCGCAGTTGCGTCAGACGGTCGATCGTGGCGCGCAGGTCGTCGAACTTCATCATCGCCGAGGACCAGCCATCGCCCACCCGAGCGGCGCGCTTGAGCGCCACCTCGGTGTGCCCGCCGATGTAGAACGGCACGTGCTCCGACGGCGCCGGGCTCATCTGCAGCTTGTCGAAGTCGAAGAACTGGCCGTGGTACTCGACCATGCCGCCGTCGAGGATCAGCCGCAGCACCTCGATCGCCTCGTCGACCCGTTTGCCGCGCTTCGCGTACGGCGCACCGCACCACTCGAACTCCTCCGGCGACCAGCCGACGCCCAATCCCAGCCCGAACCGGTTGCCGGAGAGCACCGCCACCGAGCCGACCTGCCGCGCGAGCAGCACCGGGTTGCGCGAGCCGAGCTTGAGCACCGACGTGTAGAACTCGATGCGCTCGGTGACCGCGGCCATGGTCGCCACCGCCACCAACGGATCGGCCCACGGCGTATCGGCGTTCCAGAACCGGCTGCCGTCCGGCGTGTACGGGTACTCCGCGGAGACGTGCTCGGAGTAGAACAGCGAATCCGGCAGCGCGATCGAGGAGAAGCCGCACTCCTCGGCTGTGCGCGCGAGCTCGGTGAACTGGTCGAGTGGGTTCATCGCGACCGAGAGGGTGAACTTCATGCGCCCGAGACTATAACCTGTTCTAGTTTCCGTCGAGAGCGGACACGGTGGCGGGCGCGTTCCCGCAGGTCGCAGACTCGGCTCGGTGATCCATGAAAAGGTGGACGCGGTGATCGGCATCGCCCCCTCCCCCGACTCGGCCAGGCCCTGCACTGAATGGAGCCCGGCCCGCTGCGCACGGCGCTGTCCCGGTTGCTGCGGCCGGGCGGGGGTGTCGCGGTCGTCGCGAACGGCACACCGGTGTGGACGCAGGACACCGCGTGGGCAGCGGCGCTCCGGGAGGTGTCCATCCGGCGACCGCTGGACAAGGTGCGATCCCGCAGGTCGGCGCGGTTTCGACGCGGACCTGCGCACGGCGCTGCAGGACGCCGAACCCGACGGGGTGTTCGTGCAGGAGGTGCCGGTGCGCGTCCGGTGCGCGACCTGGGAACCTTCGGCGGCGTGCCCGCGTTGTCCGGTTCAGAACACCGAATCCCGGGAGTGAGTCATGGGCACCACGATCACCGTGATCGTGCTCCTCGTCGTCATCGTGGGCGCGATCGCCTACTTCAGCAAGGCGCAGGCGGGCGCACGGCAGCGACAGCTCGACGACGCCAAGGCCGACGCACGTCGCCTGGTGGAGCGCCTCGGCGGGCAGGTGCTGAACCTGGTCGGGTCCAACGAACCCGCCAAGCAGGCGCTGGCCGACGCCTCCGAGCGGTACAACGCCGCGGGCTCACAGCTGGAGCAGGCGCAGACCGCCGAGCAGGCCAAGCTGGTCAAGGAGACCGCGCTGGAGGGCCTCTACTACGTGCGCGCGGCGCGCGAGGCGATGGGCATGGATCCTGGTCCGAAGCTGCCCGAGGAGGTCGAGCGGGAGCGCGCGGGCAAGGTCACCGAGCACCGCAGCGTGGACGTCGACGGCAAGCACTACGAGGCCTCGCCCGACCCCGGCGACAACACGCCCTACTACTACCCCGGCGGGCGCGTCGCCGGCCGTCCGGTCCCGCAGGGCTGGTACAGCGAACCGTGGTGGAAGCCCGCGCTGGTGGCAGGCGCGTGGGGCCTCGGCTCGATGTTCCTGTTCAGCGCGATGTTCAGCGGTATGTCCGGCATCGCCAGCGCGCAGGCCTGGGAATCCGGCTACGACGCGGGCCAGGAGGACGCCATGGCCGACATGGGCGACGGTGGCGACATGGGTGACGGTGGTGACATGGG
>Ga0164243_10005533_pt1 | contig 19277 bp, 13 predicted proteins | sample OricompcompostOP_FD_108781 | JGI IMG/M metagenome (GOLD analysis project Ga0164243, IMG submission 108781) | Organic Plus compost microbial communities from Emeryville, California, USA - Original compost - Organic plus compost (OP) | ecosystem: Engineered > Solid waste > Mixed feedstock >... | reverse complement strand
CGGACCGCGCCTTCATCCCGCGCGGGACGTGGAAGTTCTTCGCCAAGCTCGACTCCGGTGCCGAGGTCGGTGGCGTCTGGGACCTGGACCGGCTCGACGAGCTCGACTCCCTGACGCGCGTCTTCCTCTTCGGGGGCAACCGCGAGGTCTTCACGGTCGCGTTCGGGCTCACCGAGGACGACACGAACCCACTGTTCGCGATGCGGGCCTACAGCTTCGCGCGCAAGTCCGGCGGCGGGAAGAAGGGCGGTCCCGTCCGCCGCGCCCGCCGGTCGGTCAAGAACCTCACGTCCCTGAGCCGCCGACGCCAGCTCGCGCAGATCATCTACGACCGGACCGTCCAGGCGGAGCGGACCCGCCGATCGATGCAGAAGAGAGCCGGCAAGGAGATCAAGCCGCGCGTGCTCTTCGCCTCGGAGATGCGGCCGGGACTCGAGGGCAACCTCCTCGCCGTCCGGGACCGGCTCGTCGCGCGCGGGCTGGACCGTCAGCTCGATCTCCGCTACTCGTTCCGGACGTCGCGCACCGCGACGAGCAAGAGCTTCCTCTCCGTGCTCCAGGAGCTCGCGCGCGCGGACATCGTGCTGATCGACGACTACTTCCCGCCGCTCGAGAAGCTCACGCTCAAGCCCGACTGCCGGATCATCCAGGTCTGGCACGCCGGCAGCGGCTTCAAGAGCGTCGGCTTCAGCCGCTTCGGCAAGTTCGGCTCCCCCGGGCTGACCAACGCGCACCGGACGTACACGTACGCGATCACGGCGTCGCACCACCTCAAGCACGTGTACGCCGAGGTCTTCGGCATCGAGGAAGAGGCGGTCATCCCGACCGGGCTCCCCCGCATCGACACGTTCCTCGACCCGGCCGCCCAGGCCGAGGCCCGCGCCGAGGTCTACGAGAGCTTCCCGGCGCTCCGGGGCAAGCGCGTCATCATGTTCGCACCGACCTTCCGCGGCCGGGGCGTGAACCAGGCGCACTACGACTACAGCCAGATCGACTTCAAGGCGCTCTACGACCTCTGCGGCGACGACACGGTGGTCGCGTTCCGCATGCACCACTTCGTCAGCGAGCCGGTGCCCATCCCCGAGTCGATGCGGGACCGGTTCATCGACGTCGCCGACTACCGCAACGGCAACAACCTGCTTCTCGTGACCGACCTCCTGGTCACCGACTACTCGTCGATCATCTTGGAGTACTCCCTGCTGGACCGGCCGATGCTCTTCTTCGCCTACGACGAGCAGGTCTACAGCGCGGTCCGCGGGTTCCTCCGCCCGTACGCGGAGACGGCACCGGGCAAGATCTGCCACACCTTCGACGAGCTGCTCGAGGCGATCCGCACGGAGGACTTCGAGCTCGGCCGGACGGCGGCGTTCCGCGAGGAGAACTTCGACGTCATCGACACCCACTCCTCGGACCGCGTGATCGACTGGCTGATCCTCGGCGATCCGCCCGCCGCGGCCGTGGCCAGCGATCCGGACAGCGTCGCGGGGCCGGCCGAGAGCACGCCCGTTCCGGTCGACAGCCCCCAGGGGAGCGGGATCCGATGAACATCGCCGTCGTCTTCGCCGGGGGGATCGGCTCGCGGATGAACAGCCGCGCGCTCCCCAAGCAGTTCCTCGAGATCCACGGCAAGCCGATCCTCGTCCATACCCTCGAGAAGTTCGAGAACCACCCGGAGATCGACGCGATCGCGCTCGCGATCCTCCCCGAGTGGCGCGAGCACACCGAGAAGATCGTGCGTCGCCACGAGCTGACGAAGGTGCGCTGGATCGTCAACGGCGGGAGCACGGGCCAGGAGTCCCGGCACCGCGCGCTCCAGGCGGTCGCGCTCGACGTGCCCGACCCGTCGGACGCCGTGGTCCTGATCCACGACGGGGTCCGTCCCCTCATCACCGAGCAGCTCATCTCGGAGAACGTCGCGGTCGCGCGCGAGCACGGCAACGCGATCACGTGCACCAAGTTCAACGAGACCGTCGCCGTGAGCGCCGACGAGACGATCTCCGACGTCATCCCGCGCGAGCACATCTACGCCGCGCAGGCGCCGCAGACCTTCCACCTGGACGAGATCCTCGGGTTGTACGACGACGCGGTGGCCCGAGGCGAGCACGACTCCATCGACTCGTGCACCCTCATGCAGGCGAGCGGCCGCACGCTGTATCGGGTCGACGGCCCGCGGTCGAACATCAAGATCACGACGGCGGAGGACTTCTACGTGTGCCGGACCTACTTCGACGTGCTGGAGACCCAGCAGATCGCAGGGCTCGGATGAGCGCCGGCATCTCTCCCGTCATCGCCGAGGACGTCCAGGAGATCCTCGCCCGGGACCTCCCGTGGGACCAGCTCGACGGGGCGACGGTGCTCGTCACCGGCGCGAACGGCATGCTGCCCTCCTACGCGGTCCACACCCTCCTGGCGCTCAACGACACGCGTGACGCGGGCCTCCGCGTCGTCGGCCTCGTCCGGAACGAGGCCAAGGCCCGCCGCATCCTCGGCGCGACCCTCGACCGTCCGGACTTCCGGCTGCTCGCGACGGACGTCACGCGCCTCGACGAGTTCGACGGGCCGCTCGACGTCGTGATCCACGGCGCGAGCGCCGCCCGGCCCGCGCTCCACGCGTCGGACCCCGTCAGCACGATCAAGGCGAACACCCTGGGCAGCTTCAAGCTGCTCGACCTGGCGGTCGCCAAGAAGACCGAGCGCTTCGTCCTCATGTCGTCGTCCGAGGTCTACGGCAGCCAGCCCGCCGACGTGCACCTCATCCCCGAGGACTCGTACGGCGGCTTCGACATCCTGTCGCCGCGAGCGAGCTACTCCGAGGGCAAGCGCGCAGCCGAGACCATCGCGAGCGTGTACGCCGCTCAGCACGGCATCGATGCCAGGATCGTCCGCTTCGGTCACGTCTACGGTCCGGGGATGGCGCTCGACGACGGGCGCGTGCAGGCGGACTTCGCGGCCAACGTGGTTCGAGGCGAGAACATCGTGCTCAACAGCGACGGCCGTGCCATGCGTACCTACACCTACGTCGCCGACGCCGTCGCGGGCATGTTCGTCGCGACGTTCCGCGGGACGGAGCGTGCCTACAACGTGGCCGACCCGAACGGGATGGTCAGCATCCGCGACCTCGCACAGCGCTTCGCCGAGGCGCGGCCCGAGAAGCACCTCGCACGCGTCTTCACGCACCCCGAGGACGCAGCCGAGCGGGCCTACAACACGAGCCAGTTCCTGGGCCTCGACTCGCGGGCGCTCGAGGCGCTCGGGTGGCAGCCTCAGGTCGACCTCGGCACCGGGATCGACCGGATGCTGCGGAGCTTCGAGGGCTGAGACGCCGACGCCGGCGCCTCGGGCGCCGGCTCGGTCTAGCCCTTGGGCCGGGCCTTCGCCTGCTGCTTCCGCAGGCTCTGGACGAACGCCTTGTAGTGCGCGGTGACCTCCTCGGTCGGCCCGTCCATGACGAGCCGGCCCTGGTGGAGCCACAGCACCCGGGAGCAGATCGCCTGCACGGTGGCGAGCGAGTGGCTGACGAGGAAGACCGTCCCCGCCCCCTGCCGGATCTCGTCGATCCGTGCCTTGCTCTTCTCCCGGAACGACGCGTCACCGGTCGCGAGCGCCTCGTCGATCATGAGGATGTCGGGCGTCGCCGCCGTGGAGATGGCGAACCGAAGCCTCGCCCCCATGCCGGACGAGTACGCCTTCATGGGGAGGTAGACGAAGTCGCCGATCCCGGCGAAGTCGACGATGTCCTTCATCCGTGCCTGGACCTCGGCGCGGCTCAGGCCGAGCGCGAGACCGCCGATCATGATGTTGCGCTCCCCGGTCAGGTCACCCATGAGGACCGCGTTCACGCCGAGCAACGAGGGCTCACCGGCCACGTACACGGAGCCCTTGGTCGGGGGGATCAGGCCGGCGACGGCACGCAGCAGCGTGCTCTTGCCGGACCCGTTGATCCCGACGATCCCGATGGACTCGCCGTGACGCGCCACGAACGTGACGTCACGGACGGCACGCACCTGCTGCACGGCGCCCACGTGGCTGCTGCCGCGTCCGACGACCCGCCGCAGCCGCCGGCTGCTCGACTCGTCGGACGTGCCCAGCTTCTTGCCGCCGAAGACCCGGTACGTGATGTCGAGGTGGTCGACGACGAGCGACGGACCACCGATCTCGCGTGCGGCCGGAGCCCAACCCTCGAGATCTTCGGGGTCGACCTCGAAGTCCAGCTCGGCGTCAGTCACGACCGTACCGTTCCTCTCCACGCCAGAAGTACAAGAAGCCGCCGACGGCGAACACGACGGCCCAGCCGACACCCCAGGCCCACGTCTGCCACGTCAGCGGGATCGTCGGCTCGTCCAGCACGCAGGCCCGTGTGAGCTCGAGATACACCGCGACGGGCTGGCGCTCCAGGATGGTCTGGATCACTTCGTTGCCGACGTAGTGCTGGATGCTGAAGATCACGCCGGAGCCGTACATCAGGAACCGCATGGCGAAGCCGATGAGGTTCTGGACGTCGGGCGCCTTCGCGACCCAGCGCGCCATCACGAACGCGCACCCGACGTTGAACACGGCCAGCAGGACCACGGCCACGGGCAGGAGCAGCCAGTGCCACGAGACCGGGACGTAGGCGTACTCGGAGAACTCCCCCAGGCCCGACAGGTAGGTGACGACGAACATCACCACGATCGCCGGGCCGAGCGTGACGAGCTCGGCGAGCACGACGGACACCGGCAGGACGGCCCGCGGGAAGCGGATCGCCCGGACCAGGGAGGTGTTGCCACGGATCGACTTCCCGCCGCCGCTGACGCACAGCTCGAAGAAGCGGAACATGAAGGTGCCGACCAGGATGAACCCGATCGCGTTGTCCACGCCCCTCGTGGTCTTGAGGATGATCCCGAAGACGATGATGTAGACGATGGCGTTGAGCAGCGGCGTCAGGACCGACCACGCCTGGCCGAGATAGTTGTTCCTGTTCCGGGCGTACGCCTTCGACGACGCGAGCTCCCACGTGAACGTCCGCCGAGCCCACAGGTCGCGCAGGTACTGCCGCAGCGGGGGCAGCACGCCCATCGGCTGCAGGCCCGCCCCGAGGGCAACCTGGCGCAGGTGCTCCGAGGTCACGTCGGAGACGATCGGGGCCGGCAGCAGGCTGGCCGGCGTCTCGCCACCGCCGCCTGCGCGCGCGGCGGCCTCCGCCTTGCTGGGTGAGACTGTCACTGGGTGGGCTTCCTGGTGTCGGGGCGAACGTGGAGCTCCTGGGGCCTCACGGCCCGCAACCGACTTATCGTAGCCATCCTCGGTGCGTCCCAAGTGCAACCGTCCCGGCGACGGCCATAGACTCGGGCGAATCGTTCGTGCCACGCTCGCCCGGCACGACGCCAGCCGACCGCCGGGAGCCGATCCTTGCCTCGTCTCGCCAAGCTGCGCCGGATCGCGGCCCGTCGGCTCCCGATCGCCACGAAGGACCAGGTCCGCGCGCTCGAGGCCGCCACCGCGACCTGGCGCGAGGCGTACGAACGCCTGCTCGCCGCCGTCGACGGCCGCGCGGTCCGCAAGGCGCCCGCCACGGTCCCCACCCCGGATCCTGCCGTGCGCGCGCGCCGGCTGGCAGACGCGGCTGCCGGCCCTGCCGTGCTCGCGGAGCTGAGGCACGGCCGGTCCCTCACGGAGATCTCCGTGGAGGCGGTCCGGGACCTGCTGGCGCGGCGCCGGGTCGCGGACGCCCGGGCCCTCGCCGACGCCTTCGCGGCGCACGACGAGACCCGCACCCTCGGCCGGCTCCTCACCGCCGTGGTGGCCTCGAACGAGTCGCACCACGCGCTCGCCCTCCACGCGTTCGACGCGGTGCCCGAGGAGACTCGGCTCGCTCACGCTCCCGTGCCGTACTTCGCGACGCTCTTCGAGACCGATCCGTCCCGCGGCCTGCGCGAGGTCCGGAGCCTCATCGGGGAGCCGGCACGGTTTCCCGCGGCGACGTGGTTCGAGATCCTCAAGCGGGTCTTCCTCGCCGACGAGGTCGAGCTGTCGCGCCAGGTGCACGCCAACGTCGTCGCCCGGTACGACGCCGACCCGGACGCCTGGAAGGCCGGCGCGACCGAGCTCGCCTGGATCCGACGCTGGATCGGCGCCGAGCGCGACCGCACCGCGCAGCCGAGGGCGCAGGGCCGGGTGTCCTTCGGGCTCGTCGACTACGTGCAGCCGGGGCGGGCCCGGGCGTCGCAGAACATCGGCGACCAGATCCAGACGCTCGCGTCCCTCGGTCACCTCGTCCGGCACCAGCGCCTGAGGTTCCACGGCGAGGCCGACGTCGTCGACTTCGTCGAGCGCATGCAGGCGCGGGTCCGGCCCGAGCTGCGGCTCGACGACGTCGACACGGACGTCGACCTCTACACCGTCGACCGGGACTCGTCCACGTACCAGGAGTTCCCCGAGGACACCTGGCTGCTCGAGTTCGGCTGGCACATGCACGCGCTGTTCGGTCTCGGCGTCTACGACTTCCCGCTCCACCCGAACCTCAGGCCGATCTTCGTGTCGTTCCACTGCAGCAAGCGCGCGCTCCTCTCGCCGGAGGCCGTCGAGTACCTCCGGGCGCACGGCCCGATCGGCTGCCGTGACTGGACGACGGTCGACCTGCTCCTCTCGCTCGACGTCCCCGCGTTCTTCTCCGGCTGCCTCACCACGACCGTCGACACCGTGTTCCCCGAGCTCGACCACCGGCCCGAACCTGCGACGGTCTACGTCGACGTCGTCCGGAGCCCGGTCCCCCCGGGGCACGAGAACGTCAAGCAGTCGTACGGCGCGATCAAGAAGCGCACGTTCGCGGAGAACATGCAGGACGCCGTCGACGTCCTCGAGCGCTACCGCACGGGGTACACGGATGTGGTCACGACCCGGCTCCACTGCTACCTGCCGAGCACGTCGCTCGGCCTCAAGGTCGCGTTCGAACCCAAGAACAACGCCGACGTCCGGTTCAACGGCCTGTTCCGGCTGGGACCCGACGAGTTCGACGCCATCCGTCGCCGCATGCGCGACCGGCTGCGCCCCGTGCTCGAGGCGATCCTGGGCGGCGGGGCGCCCGACGACGTCTACGCCCTGTGGCGCGAGCTCGTCGCCCCGGAGGTCGAGGCGGCCCGCCGCCGCCACGCGCGACCCGCGTCCACCGACCCGTCCGGCGCCCGGCTCGCCGCCTCGGCACGCGCGCTCGCGCCGGCGCCGGCGCCCGGGGACGCGGTCGACGTCGTGCTCACGCCGACCACGACCGAGCGCCCCTTCCTCGCGGGCGTCCTGAGGAGCGCCGCCGCGTCCTCCACGCTGCCCGTGCGGGCGTGGGTCGTCGGCCGGTTCGGCGGCACGGCGCCCGCGCTCGAGGTCCCCGGGGTCGAGGTCCGCTGGGTCGACACGTCGGGCCTCGGGGCGTCGGACCCGGTGCGCGCAGGCGAGCGGGCTCTCGACCGCGCGGCGCTGCCCGAGCTCCTTCCCGTCGACCGGGCGGTCCTGCTCCCCGTGGACGCCGTCGTGCGGGGCGACCTCGCCGAGCTCGCACGTCGTGACCTCGGCGGCTCGCTCGTCGCCGCGCGAACGGCGTCGGCCGCCGGGGCGAGCGGGTTCGGCGTCCTGTATGCGGCGACCCGTCAGCTCGACAACGCCCCCGAGACCGCCTACGAGTTCTACCGCCTCATCCACCAGCGCCACGTCTTCGACTTCGACGCCTACGACACGGGCGTCCTGGTGCTCGACCTCGCCGGGCTCCGCGAGCGCGGCGCCGCGGCCGCGATGCTCGCGACGATGCACGCGTACCGGGTCGACGACCGGGCCGCGCTCCACTGGTACCTCGGCCCGGACCGCGCCGAGCTCGAGGCGGCCTGGGCCTACGTCCCGTCCCGCGAGTGGGTGGCCGAGCCGCGGCTGGTCCACTGGGCGGACGCCACCAAACCCTGGTCCCCGAACTACAGCGAGCACCGGGAGCTCTGGCGCGAGGCCGCCGGCGCCACCCCGTGACCGCCCGATCGACCGAAGGACACACCATGTACTCCCTGCTCCTCCTCAACGGCGGCATCGGAGCCCGCGTCGCCGCGGGCCAGCCGAAGCAGCTCATCAAGGTGCGAGGCATCCCGATCCTCGTCTACTCGCTGGTCGCGGCCGACGCGGTCCCCGAGATCGACCAGATCGTGCTGAACTACCCCGACGGCTGGCGCGAGGACGTCGAGCGCGTCGTCCGGGCCTATGCCATCAAGACTCCCGTCACCTACGTCGAGGCGGGCGCGACGCGTCACGACTCGGTCGCCAAGATGCTCGGCTCCGCCACGAACGACGACGTCCTGATCCACGAGTCCGCGCGCCCGCTCGTCTCGCCGAAGGACTTCGCGGCGCTGATCGCCGACCCGTGCCCCAACGTCTCGCTCATGCTCGAGATCCCGTTCACGGTCGCCCCCGTCGACCCGGTGACCCGGACGGTCACGGGATACCTGGAGCGCTCGACGCTCCGCAACGTCCAGCTCCCGCAGAAGTTCGCCAAGGCCGACCTCGTGAGCGCCCACGAGCGAGCGGCGGCCGACGGGCGGACGTTCACCGAGGACGCCACGATGGTCGCAGTCTCGGGACACGAGGTCCGCTTCATCGGGGGGCAGGACCGCAACATCAAGGTGACGACACCGACGGACGTGCGGCTCGCGACCTACCTGCTCACGACCACCGAGGAGAGCTGGGATGACTAGGACGCTGATGGTGACGGGGGCGTCGAAGGGCATCGGGCTCGAGACGGTCCGCCGCTTCCTCCAGAACGACACCACCCTCACGACCGTGGTTCTCGTGGCGCGCAAGTCGGCCGAGTACGAGCGCGCGCTCGAAGATCTCGCTGAGCACAACCCGCGCGGCGTCGAGCTCGCCCCGTACTACGCGGACCTCGCCGACCGCGAGACGGTGATCGCGCTCTGCCGGGACGTGGCCCGCGACCACGGCAACGTGGACGTCCTCGTCAACAACGCCGGCTATACCAAGCCGGTGCCGCTCCAGCAGGTCGAGTTCGCGGACTTCGAGCGGACCATGGCCGTCAACCTGTACGCGCCGTTCACGTTCGTGCAGGAGCTGCTCCACGCGGGCAACCAGTTCCAGCTCATCATCAACATCGCGTCGACCGCGGGCATGAACGGCCGCTCCGGCTGGCTCACGTACTCCGCCTCCAAGGCGGCGGTCATCAACATGAGCGAGGTCATGCGCGAAGAGCTCGCCATCTACGGCACCCGTGTCGTGTGCATCTCGCCCGGTCGCACCGCGACCGCGCTGCGACGCGTCCTCGCTCCCGACGAGGACCCGTCGACGATCATGCAGCCGGAGGACGTCGCAGCGGTCATCGAGATGCTCGCTTCCCCCGTCGGCAGGTTCGTCGACTCGGCCAACCTCGTCGTCCGTCAGTAGCGTTTCGCACGGCCCGCCCGAGCCCGCTGGAGAGACATGCTCACGCAACGCCGCAGTGCCGCCGTCACCGGAGCCGCGATCGTGGCGCTCCTGGTCGCGGCCCTGGGCGGCCCCGTATGGCTCTCCGTCGCCCTCGGGCTCGCGACCCTCGCCGGCGTCGTGGGCACGCTGGGCGCGCGCCTGCGGGCGCGCGGAACCGGCGTCCTCGGCGCGTACGCGCCCGCGCGTGCGATGGTCGCGGCCGCCGTCGCCGTGTGCGCCGCCCGCCAGGGGCTCGACGGCGCGACCGTGCCGGCGGCGGGAGCGGCGGCCCTCGTGCTGACCGGCACGCTGCTCGAGCAGCCTCTCGGCCGCGTGTGGCGCGCGGGCACGCGGACCGTCGTCAACCTCCCGGGCGTCGACCTCGCGCGGCCCCTGGCCCAGCGCGCGGGTCTCGGCGTCGCGACCTCCGTCCTGGCGCTCGCGCTCGCGGCGGCCGGCGTCTACGTGCCGGCGGCCGGGCCCGTCGGGCTGGCGCTGGTGCTCGGGCTCGCCGTGGCCGCGGTGCTCTGGACCACGTCGGCGGTCCGGCGGCGCCCGACGTTGCGACCGACGATCGCGGCGGCGCTGGAGTCCTACGGCGCGCCCGTCATGGTGTACCTGACGGGTCCGGCGGGCACCGAGTACCAGCTGGGCGTCTGGCTCGACCAGCTGGCCGCGCTCGAGGAGAGGGTCGTGATCGTGGTGCGGGAGGGAAGGCTCGCCGCCAAGGTCGCCACCATGACGACCCTCCCCGTGGTCGCGGCGCCGACGCTCGCCGACCTCGAGGCGGTGCACGTGCCCGGCTTCCGGGTCGTGCTCTACGTCAACAACGGCGCCAAGAACGGCCACAACGTCAGGTACCGCGAGCTCACGCACGTGCAGCTGCTCCACGGCGAGAGCGACAAGCCGTCGAGCTACAACCCCGTGGCGGCGATGTTCGACAAGATCTTCGTCGCCGGCCAGGCCGGCATCGACCGGTACGCCTCGCACGGCATCGACATCCCGCCCGAGAAGTTCGTCATCGTCGGGCGGCCGCAGGTGGCGGGGATCACCGCCGGCTCCGTGACGTCGCCGTTGCGGACCGTCCTCTACGCGCCGACGTGGACCGGCTTCAACCAGGACAACAACTTCGGGTCCCTCGACCCGGGCGGCCCGGCCATCGTGAAGGCCCTGCTGGGACGGGGATGGAACGTGGTCTTCCGTCCGCACCCGTACTCGCTGCGGGACGCCCGGTCGCTCGCCGCCATCGGGGAGATCGAGGCGCTGCTGGCCGCCGACGCAGCGGCCTCCGGCCGCGTTCACCGGTACGGGGACGAAGCCCGCGTCGAGATGTCGATCATCGACTGCTTCAACGCGTCCGACGCCCTGGTCTCGGACGTGTCGTCCGTCCCGGCGGACTACCTGTACAGCGCGAAGCCGTTCGTCATCGCCCAGGTGGACGACCGGACGACGGAGGACTTCGTCACGGAGTTCCCCCTCGCCCGTGCCGCGTACATCGCCCGCCTGCACGAGCCCGGCTCGCTCGACCGTGCACTGGACGGGCTCGCTCACGACGTGCTGCGCGAGACGCGGGAGGCGACGCGCGTCTACTACCTCGGCGACATCCCGCGCGAGACCTACGCCTCGGCGTTCGCGAACGCGGTCTCGGCACTCGTCGCCGCGACACCCCGCGCCGCGAGCGGGGCCGTGGACCCCGGCGTGGACGACACCCACGACGACGACCCGGCGGACGACGAGGCGGGCGAGGACGACTGACGGCGCGACCGCGTCGTGCTCACGCGGTGGCGGACGGCGAGGCGGGCTCGGACGAGTCCGCCGGACGTGAGGCCCGCTCCCCCGCGACGGCGTCCAGCACCTCGGTCCACCGGACCAGGACCACCGCCCGTCCGTGGCGCGAACGGGCCCGCTCCTGCGCCGCCCTCCCCATCCGTACCGCGCTCGCGGGGTCACGGAGCAGCGCCACGACGGCGTCGGCGAGCGCGCCCCGGTCGCCTCGCGGCACCAGCCTCCCGTCGACCCCGTCGTCGATGAGCGCGGCGGGTCCGTAGAGGCAGTCGTACGCGACGACCGGCGTGCCCGACGCCTCGGACTCGAGGATCGAGAGCGGCATCGCCTCCCAGTTCGACGTCGAGAGGGTGCAGATGCTCCTCGCCATCACGGCCTGCGGCTCCGGCGTCCTCCCCATCAGCCGGACGGACGCGCCAAGGTCCAGCTCTTCGACGAGGTCCGCGAGCTCCGCCGCCGACGGCCCGCGACCGTAGATCTCGAGCCGCGCGTCCGGGACCTCGGCGAGCACCCGACGGAAGGCGTGGACGGCCTCGTGCAGGGCCTTCTGGGGCGCGAGCCGGCTCACCACGGAGACGAGCCGCGGATCCTTGTCCTCCAGGGACGGGGTGCGGTCGACCCGCGCCGTCGCGTTCGGGACCACGTGGACGCGACCCGCGGGCACCCCCAGGTCGACGACGTCGCGGCGCTGCGCCTCGGTGAGCACCACGAGCCCGTCCAGCCGGTCGACCAGGTCGAAGACCGCGAGGTGGTCGTGGCGCAGCGGGCTGCCGACGGTGAAGGGCTCGGCGAACTGGTTGTTGTGGAGCATGCCGAGCACCGTCGCGTCGCTGCCGGCACGGGCCCGGGCGATCTTCGGGATCGTGGTCGGCGTCTCGGCCAGGACGATCGGGGCGTCGAACTCGTCGAGCACCTCGTGCAGCCAGTGGATGTGCCACTGCGGGAGCCCGGCGAACCGTGCCACCGTCGTCCCTCCCGCGTCCGGGCGCGAGACGGCCACGCCGCGCCCGGCGCCGGTCTCCGGGTGCGCGACGCGGATCGCGTACGCGTGGCCGCCCTGGTCGAAGAACAGCTCCCGGGTCTTGTGGCCGGCCGAGCTCACCTCGTTGGCCCGGACGATCCGTCCCTGGTCGTCGAAGCGCTCGTGGCTCACCGCCACGCGGTCCCGCATCCGCGCCAGCGTCGACAGGCTCCCGTCCTCGCGCAGCCGCGCGAACGCGAGGTACCCGCCGTACGGGTCGAACCACCTCTCGAACGGCGAGGTGTCGTCGTGGCCGCGCTCGACGACGAGCCCCGCCGAGGCGCGCAGCGCGTGCGCTCCCGTGGGGTCCGGGACCGCGGGCTCGCCGCGCCACGCCTCCTCGTGGTCGACGTGGACGTTCCGGACGGACACGCCCGGCCCGAGGCGCCCCGACGCGCGCAACGCGTCGAGGCGCGCCACGTCGAGCTCCGACGTCAGCGTGAGGATCGTGGTGGGGTGGCCCGCTTCGCCGAACATCTCGGCCTGGTCGAGCACCGCGTTGGACACCCCGCCGTACCCGAGCTGGTGCACGAGGATCAGGACGGGCCGGCCGGCTGCGCCCGTCACGCTCCACGCCCCGCCTCGTCGGGCCACCCTGCCCGGACGGCGGCCTCGACCGACCCGTCGTCGTCGAGCCGGACGACGGTCGAGCCGCGCAACGCCCGCTCCCGCACCAGGGCGTCGGCCCACGGGGAGGTCGCGACCACGCGCGCTCCGGTGCGGCGCCCCCTGACCGCCACGTACGTGGCCTGCCACTGCCGGAGGTCGGCGAACCGGCGCACGGTCCCCGACGCGTGGTCGAGCAGCCGGACGGCGCCCCGCCCCGGTCGCGCGGCCTCGACCCACTCCACGAGAAAGGCGCGTCCGTCGCTCCGGAGGTAGTCGTGCTGGTACTCGCGTCCATCCCCTGCGAGCCGCGTCCGGCGGGCGGGCGTGCCGTCCGGCCAGGAGACGACGACCTCGCGGGCGGACGGGACGTCCTCCTCGACGGCACGGGAGCGGAGCACGTCCGGCAGCGGCACGAGGTGGTCCGACCGGACCGCGGGTGAGTCCTTCCACGCCGCGTCCCTCAGGACGTCGCCGGCCCCGGTGTCGTGACCGTGCTCGCGGTGGCCCGCGAGGCGCGTGAGGAGCGCAAGGACGCGGTGTCGACGTGGCGACGTCGCCCGGTCGGGACCGGCCAGCTCCCGGAAGGCGCTGGTCACCTTGACCCTGGCCGGGAGCGAGAGCCGGGTGCGAAGAGCCCGGGCCTCGCCGTCGAAGCCCGGGTCGAAGCCGAGCGCGAGGACCTCGACCTCGTGGCCGGCGCGCGCGAGCTCCACCGCGGCCGAGAACGCCCGGACGTCGCCGCCCTCCGTGACCCCCGAGATCGGGATCACGACACGAGGAGAGGGCGACGTCACCATCGGGGCTCAGTCACGCACGAGGTGCAGCCGGCTGTGGAGCTCGCGACGGAAGCCGCTGTTCGTCCGGAGGAAGTCCTCGACCGCGTCCCGGCACCCCGACCACGAGAAGTAGTCGTCGATCACGAGGCGCCCGCCGGGCACCACCCGAGGGGCGAGCCGTTCCAAGCAGGTCCAGGTCGACTCGTACCAGTCGCCGTCGAGGTGCGCGAGGACCACGGGCTCGTCCCCCGCGATCGTGTCCTCGAAGAGCCCCTTGACGAGAGTCACGTGGTTCGGCTCGAGGGGGACCCCCAGACGGGCGAACGACTCGGTCACCTCGCCGTAGAGGTCGTCGCGGTACCCGTAGTAGGTGTCTCCGCCCATCCCGTGCGCCTTGCCCTCCACGATCGTCTCGTAGCGCCGGTGGACGTCCTCGCCGTCGCGCTCCGTCGGTGGAGGGATCATGCCGAAGACGTCGTAGACCATCATGGGGCGCTCGGGGGCCTTGGCGCTCGCGAGCACGATCGCCGAACCTCCCCGTGCGGTGCCGCACTCGACGACCAGCCCCTCGAGGCCGCGCAGCTCCGCCTCCATCATGGCGCGCGCGAGCTCGGCGAGCGGCGCCGGCTGGAGGAAGGTCAGGTGCTCGGCCCGGACCCGGCCGACCGTCTCCGCGACGCTCTCCGGGAGGGTGGCGACCGCGCCCTCGTTCTCGAGCTTCCGGACGCGCTGCCGGAGGCGCTTGACCGTGTCGCGCTCCTTGGCCAGCCGGCCGTCGAGGTCGGCGCCGCCCTGAAGCTGCGTCCGCAGCTCGGTGTTCTGCTTGCGCAGCCGGTCGTTCTCGGTGCGCGCGCTCGTCAGCTCACGCTGCACGAGCGCGGTCTGGCGCGTGGTCGGCCAGGCGCGCGCCACCCGGTCCACGAGCCGCACGACGGCGCGGCGAGCCGGAGGAGCGGTGCCGGTCGAGGAGGGGTCGTGCTTCGCAGCGGACACCTGCTCATGAAACCACGCGGAGCCCGCGTCCGCGACGACCGGTGACGGCCCTGTCGGGACGTCCCGTCAGCCCTCGGCCGACGCGCGGCGGTGCGCCTCCATCGCCGCCTCGCAGGCGCCGAGGAACGCTTCCGTCGCCGCTCCGGGCCGCAGGTCGCCGAGGTAGTACTCCGCCAGCTCGCGACGGGTGGCGCCGCGGGGGTCCTCGTCGAGCTCCCGGCGGACGATCGCCACCGCGTCCCGAGCCGACTCGACACCGATCCGGGAGGTGGCCTCGAGGAGCGGCGTCGTCGCCGTGACGACGTCAGGACCGGACGGCACCGTCACGACGAGCGGTCGCCCGGTCACGAGCCAGTCCATGGCGACCGCCGAGACGTCGCAGACGAGCACGTCGGCACCCGCCATGTCGACGATGAGGTCCCCGGACGTCGACACGGTGTGCCCGGCCGCCGGGTCCCGGTCGCGCGCCTGCTCGATGCGCTGCCGGATCGCCGCGTCCGCCTCGCCGTACGTCGCGTCGCGCACCCCCGTCAGCGGGTGGGGCCGGTACACGACCCGCAGGTCCGGCTCGGCAAGGAGGGCGGACACGACGGTCTCGCCGATCGTGTCCACGCTCCCGTACGCCGCGGACGGCTGCGCGCCCTCCCACGTCGGGGCGTACAGCACGGTCCGTCGGGTCCCGGCTGCCGCCGGGCGATGCTGACCGAGGAGCGCGATCGCCTCGTCGAGCTGAGGCCGGCCGACGACGACGCACCGCTGCTCCGCGTCGAAGAGGGGGAGGTACCGCGCCATGCGGTCGACCGCGGCTCGCCCCGCGACGAAGGAGAAGTCGTACGCCTTCGCCTGGTTCGAGACCGAGACCACCTTGTCGCTGTCGCCGTGGAGCAGCGAGACGTGCGCGACGGAGGCGAAGCGCAGCATCGAGAAGTTCTCGGGGTTGTGGTTGACGTACAGCACCAGACGGACGTCGCTGCGCGAGAGCAGCCCGTCCAGGGTCGCGTACCGCGCGATCGTGACGACCTCGAACCCGGCCTCCGACCGGACCAGCGCCGCGGTCCGCGAGTCGGCGGCCACGACGACGACGCGATGCCGGGCGTCGAGCGCCGCGAGCGGCCGGTACCACTGACGCAGCTGGTACAGCCCGTCCTCGGTGTCCGCGAAGTAGACGATCACCTCGGCGTCGAGGCGCGTCGACTCGAGCCGGGCGTCGTCGCCGTTCCGGTCCGGCACGCCGCCCGGAAGCAGGCCCAGCCTGCGGATGAGAGATCCGCCGGCGGACCGGGCCTTCCGCTTGAGACTCGCCCCGCGGGTCGCCGGTGCCATGCAGTTCCTCTCGTGGTGGTCGGCGGCGGGGCTCCGCGCCGGAGCAGAGTGTAGTCGGTGCGGAGCTCGGGGCACCGCGGGCTCAACGGCCGGCGGCCGCCCCGAGGCGCGCCCGCCAGGCGCGGACCGACGACGCTTCGGGCAGCGCGGCCGCGTACGCCCGGCGGAGTCCGCCCCATCGGCGCGCGGCCCGCACGTGGAGCGTCAGCGTCCGCACGACCGCCCGGCGTGCGCGTCGAGGGTCGCGCACGAGCGGCGTCGCTCCGTCGTCGAACACGATGGCGTCCCGGCCGAGGCCGTCCGCCCATCGGAAGGCTCCGGGCGACGGCAGCGCCGCGACGGACTCGCCCGCCGCGCGTCCGCTCGCGCCTGCGGGCCGCAGCAGACCGACGACGGCGCGCACCGCCGCCCGGGCGGTGGAGCGTGGGGCGCCGTCGGCCGGGCGCGCCGCCACGGTGCTCGTCGGGACCGCGACCACGGGGGCCGACGGCATCGCGTCGATCAGCGCCTGCGCCCGTGGCCGCACGGCCGTGAGGTCCGCGTCGAGCCAGCCCGGCCCGTCGAGGAGCTCGGCGAGGGCGGCGTTCCAGAGCTCGGCCGTCGCGTACTGCAGGCTCAGCACGTGCTTGAGCTGGTGCGCCACGGAGTGGACGAGGACACCCCGGCCTGCGCCGTACGCAGCCGCGGTGGCCAGCCGGTTGCGGTGCTCGGGCCACGACGACCACGACGAGCTCGTGCCCTTCGAGGCCCAGCTCATCGACCAGACCGAGAAGCCGGGCAGCGTCAGCACCTCGTAGCCCGCCCGGCCCGCGCGCAGGCCGTACTCCGCGTCGTCCCACTTGAGGAAGTACGGCGCAGCCAGCCCCAGCCGCTCGACGGCACCGGCCGGGACGAGGCAGCCCCACCAGCCCGCATAGTCCGCGTGGTCGCCCGGCCGCGTGAACTCCCATGCGTCCGGGGCCCCCGTGCCCACGTCCGTCGTGCCGTGCTCGTCGACCCCGTCGACCGGCCCCCAGCGGAACGTCCGGGGCGCCACGCCCTCCGCGAGCGCCTGCAGACGGGTGGGCGCCTCCACGTCGAGCAGGCCGGTGCCGAAGAACGTCCGCGGGGCGACCGCTGCGACCGCCGCGAGCCGCCGGAGCGTCTCCGGCTGGGCGCGCGCGTCGTCGTCGTGGAGGAAGACGGGATCCGCGGGCCAGCGCTCGCTCGCCTCGAGGAGGCCGCGCGCGTACGCGCCCGAGCCGCCCAGGTTGGGCTGCTCCACGAGGAGCACGCGCTCGCCCGCCGCCCGGATCGCGTCCGCGGCGCCGGGGTGGGTCGCGAGCGTGCCGCCCTGGTCGATCAGCACCACGCGCCCGACGACGTCCCGGAGCTCGGGTGCGGTCAGCCTGCCGAGCTGGGCGAGCGCGTCGTCCTCGGCACGGAAGGTGGGGACCACGACCGTCAGCGACCGGAGGGCCTCGCCCGCGCCCGCCCCGTCGAGCACCGCCCACTCGGCCGACGCGAGGCGACCCTCCTGCTCGGCGTCGGCCTGGAGCACCAGCCAGCACCAGTCGGCGTCGGCGGTCGCGACGTCGAGGACGTACGGCGCGCCCTCGCGGAGCTCGGCGGTCGCGAGCACCCGGGCCGAGCCTCCGCGCGACGCGTGCACGACGAGGGACCCCGCCCCCGTCGTGACGAGACGGACCCGCGCGACGCCGAGCCGCGCCCACCATCCCAGCGGTGCCGCGTTCGACCAGGTGCCGAGGGACGCCTCGCGCCCCGCCGGCACCGTGAGCGAACCGTCGGGTCCGACGGTGACCTCACCCCGCCAGCACAGGGGGCGGACGGCGTCGTCGGCCGGGAGAGCGAGCCGTTGGAGGATCAGCGGGGAAGGCACCGGACGATTCAACCATCGGTGGCGCCGGGGTCCGGCACATGCTCCACCCGCACGGCGAGCGTGCCGTTCGACGTGCGGTACGCGGACGCGCGCAGGACGCCCTCGGCGCGCTCGGAGCCCTCCCACCGCTCGCCGACCGAGGCACGCCGGACGAACTGGCGGCCGAGCATCGAGGCGCGGACGCTGACGTCCCAGGTTCCTGCCGCCCAAGCCCGCCCGAACGCGCCGGCGAAGGGATCGAGCCGCCCGACCACGGTCAGCTCGGCCCCGGCGGTCCCGGGCGTCGTCGAGACCTCGACGTCCACCGGCCACTCGACGCCGGACGAGCGCTCCCGCACGCTCATGGCGCCGCTCGGACGGTCGACGTCGAGGAGGCGCAGGTCGAAGGAGCCGTCGTCCGGGATTCCCGGGACGACCCACCGCTCGCCGCCGAGCGGTTCCTCGCGGCGCACGCCCGAGAAGGACACGCGCACCTGGCAGCGCACCTCGAGGCGCCCGTCCGGGTCCCACGCGGCGGCCAGGACCTCGTCGGTCGCCCGGGCGTCCGCGCGCAGCCGCTGGGCCGCACCGTAGGTCGCCGGGTCGCGCCGGCGCAGCGCACCGAGCTGCGCGCGCCGCACGAGGGGCTGACGCTCGTCGAGCCGCGCGGGCACGACCGCGTCGACCCAGTCGGCGACGGCGGTCAGCTCGGCGTGCTGCCGCGCGCGCGAGAACGTGAGCCAGCGCGCGATCGACGCGCGCGTGAAGGCCTGCCCGGTGGCCGCGACCTTGAGCGCGTCGCTGACCGGCGCGGGGCCGCCCAGCTCGTCGACGAGGTTCATCGCCTCGGCGAAGTAGCCCCAGTACTCCTCCGGCGGCGTCCGCCGGGCCGACGCGCTCGCCTCGTGCTTGACCCACCGGTAGCAGGGCGAGGACGCCAGCACAGCGACCCGCGGGGACGCCGCGAAGACCTGGCCCATGAAGTGGTAGTCCTCCAGGCGAACCGGGCCCTCGGGGAACTGGATCGCGTGGCGCTGCAGGAACTCGCGTCGGAACAGCTTGTGGACCGTCCGCGAGAGCGTGACCCCGTCGCGCGCGAGGTCGGCGAGCGGCACGTCCCGCTGCCAGAGCGGCCAGTACGGGGTCGGTGCACCGACGTGCACGAGCTTGCCCATGACGACGTCCGACGCGTTCGCGTCCGCCACCGCGCACATCCGCTCGAGGGCGTCGGGGAACAGGTAGTCGTCCTGGTCGGCGTAGAACACGTACGTCGCCCGCGCCAGGGTCGTCCCGACGTTGCGCGGACGGCCGGGCCAGCCCGACGCGGAGATGCGTTCCCACCGCGCGTTCGCGCGGTCTCGCGTGATCGCGGCCAGGCGATCGGGCGTGTCGTCCGTCGAGCCGTCGTCGACGAACACCACCTCATACGCGTCGTCGCCGAGCGTCTGCGCCCAGAGCGAGGCGCACAGGTCGTCGAACCCCTCCGCGGGGT